>Ga0114939_10000502_pt1 | contig 32411 bp, 28 predicted proteins | sample AshMeaCrysSpring_FD_87196 | JGI IMG/M metagenome (GOLD analysis project Ga0114939, IMG submission 87196) | Groundwater microbial communities from Big Spring, Nevada to study Microbial Dark Matter (Phase II) - Ash Meadows Crystal Spring | ecosystem: Environmental > Aquatic > Deep subsurface >...
CAGCGGGAAGTCGAACAGCGTGGGCAGGTACGATACGTAGCCGTCGCGCAGCGTCTGCCCGCGCTGCCAGTACGAGACCGTCACCGGGCTGCCGCTCCATTCCTCGCCGACGAGCCCCAGGTTCGGGTACTCCTCGGTCACGCGGCGCGACCACTCCGTCAGGAAAGCCTTGTCGGAATAGCCATACGTGTCGATGCGCAGCCCGGAGAGACCGGCGTACTCGATCCACCACAGCGTGTTCTGGATCAGGTAGGTGCTCATGAGCGGATTGCGCTGGTTCAGGTCGGGCATCGTCTTGACGAACCAGCCCTGCGTGTAGTTCTCGCGGTCGGCTGTTGCGGCATTCGGGTCCTGCAGCGCCTCGCGGATGTGCTCCGTGGGGACGAACGTGCTGTTGTTGCTGAACCAGTCCTGCGTCGGCAGGTCCCGCATCCACCAGTGCGCCGAGCCGGCATGGTTCAGCACGATGTCCTTGATCGTGCCGATCCCGCGCGCGCGTGCAGCGGCCACGAACCTGCGATACGACTCGTTGTCGCCGAAGCGCGGGTCGACCTGGTAGAAGTCGGTGATCGCGTAGCCGTGATAACTGAACTCTGGCTGGTCGTTCTCCAGCACGGGATTCAGCCACAGCTGCGTGAACCCCATGTCCGCGATGTAGTCGAGATGGTTCGAGAGTCCCTGCAGATCGCCGCCGTGGCGTCCCAGCGGCTTCGAGCGTGCGAGCCCGTCGGGCTTCCCCTTGACGGTGTCGTTCGCCGGATTGCCGTTGGCGAAGCGATCCGGCGTGACCAGGTAGATGACGTCGCGCGGACCGAAACCGGCGCGCGTGGCGGAACCGGGGCTGCGGGCCTGCAGTTCGAAGTCACGGCTCGCGATCTTCGCGCCGCCCTTGCGAAAATCGATCCGCATCATGCCGGGTACCGTCTGCGGCGAAATGCGCAGGTTCACGAACAGGTAGTTGGCGTTCTCGACCCGCTCGACGCCCGTGAGCGTCACGCCCTCGTGACTCACTTCCGGCGTGAGTTCGCCGACGCGCTTGCCATACACCAGCAGCTGCAGGCGGTCGTCCTGCATACCGACCCACCAGGACGCCGGCTCGATGCGCTCGATGCGCTCGATGCGGTCGGCGGCGATCGCGGCCGTCGCAGCCAGCGCGAGGCCCAGCACGGCCAGCCATCTCATGATCATTGACGCCCCCTCCTGCATGAGGCGGCCAGTGAAGCATTCCCGGCGCACTACCGACAAGGCTTGAATACGTTTGCATTGATCGATGTGCGCAGACTCCAGCCGGTTCGTTGATAGACTGAAAGCTGCTGTGGGGGAGACGGCGGCAGAGGACAACATGGGTTCCGGCATACGGGCACAGGTCGCGATCCTGCTGGGGATATTGCTCACCGGCGCGGTTGCGCGAGGCGACATCCAGCAAGCGCCGGTCGGCGCGCACGGCGCCGTCACGTCGCCCGACGGCCGCACACGGGTCACCGTCGACGTCGACGAGAACGGTGCGCCGCGTTACGCGGTGAGTCGCGACGGCCGCGACCTGATGTCCGCCGGCTTCCTCGGCCTGCGCTTCCAGTCGCAGCCGGCGTTCGACGATGGCTTCCGCATCGCCGAGGCAGTCACCTCGAGTCATGACGAGCGCTGGGAGCAACCGTGGGGCGAGCGTCGCTACGTGCGCGACCGCCACAATGAACTGCGCGTCCGCTTCGTCGCGGCAAGCGGCGCACCGCGAACGTTCGACTTGCGCGTGCGCGTGTTCGACGACGGGTTCGGCTTCCGCTACGAGGTGCCGCAACAGCCAGGGCTTGCCGGTGCGATCAACATCACGGACGAGTTGACGGAGTTCCGGCTCGACGAGGAGGCGACGCAGGACATCACCGCCTGGTGGATCCCGGGCCGGCGCTGGAATCGATACGAGTACCTCTACCACACGACGTCACTCGAAGCCGTGCACATGGCGCACACGCCGATGACGGTGCGACTGCGCAGCGGAACGCACCTGAGCTTCCACGAGGCGGCGCTCGTCGATTACACCGCATATGTGCTCGATCATCGACGCCCTGGCGTCTTTCGTACCAGCCTCACGCCGTGGTCGGATGGGGTCCGCGTCAAGACCGCCACGCCGTTCAGGACGCCGTGGCGCACCGTGCAGATTGCGGACGATGCCGTCGGCCTGCTGAATTCGAGCCTGATCCTGAACCTGAACGAGGCCAACAAGCTCGGCGACGTCTCCTGGGTCGAGCCCGGCAAGTACTTGGGCATCTGGTGGGCGATGCACCTCGGTCAGAATACGTGGGGCTCGGGGCCCGACCACGGGGCGACGACGGCCGAGACGAAGCGCTATATCGACTTCGCCGCGGCCAATGGCTTCCAGGGCGTGCTGGTCGAGGGCTGGAACGTCGGCTGGGACGGCGACTGGTTCCACAACGGCAAGCAGTTCCGTTTCGCGGAAGCCTATCCGGACTTCGACCTCGAGGCCGTCGCCGAGTACGCGCGGCGCAAGGGCGTGCGCATCGTCGGTCATCACGAGACCGCCGCGGATCTCGGCAACTACGAGCCGCAGATGGCCGCGGCGTTCGATCTCTACGAGTCGGTCGGCGTACGGCAGGTGAAGACCGGTTACGTTGCGGACGCCGGCGACATCCGCCGCATCGATGCCAACGGCGTCGAGCTGCACGAATGGCACGACGGCCAGTACACGGTCGGCCATCACCTGCGCGTCCTGCAGGAAGCCGCGAAGCGCAGGATCAGCATCAATTCGCACGAGCCCGTGAAGGACACGGGGCTGCGGCGCACGTATCCCAACTGGCTCTCGCGCGAAGGCGCGCGTGGCCAGGAGTACAACGCGTGGGGCGACCCGCCGAATCCGCCAGAGCACGTCGCGATCCTGCCGTTCACGCGGCTGCTCGCGGGGCCGATGGACTACACCCCGGGCATCGTCGACCTCACGCCCGAGGGGCTCGACGGCAAGCATCGCGTGCCGCACACGCTGGCGAAAGAGCTGTCGCTGTACGTCGTGCTCTACAGTCCCGTGCAGATGGCCGCAGATCTGCCCGAGAATTACGCCAGGCAGCCGGCCGCGCTGCAGTTCATCCGCGACGTGCCGACGGACTGGGACGAGAGCGTGGCGTTGGCGGGCGAGGTGGGGGACTACGTGGCGATTGCGCGCAAGCAGCGTGGCAAGCCGGACTGGTTCGTGGGTGCGCTCACCGACGAGCAAGCTCGTTCGCTGCCGTTGCGGCTCGACTTCCTCGAGCCGGGCAGGCGTTACGTCGCCGAGATCTATCGCGACGGTCCGCAGGCCGACTGGCGGACGCGGCCGTACGACCTCGTGGTCGAGCAGCGCGATGTGACCGCCGCCGACACGCTGCAGTTGCCGTTGGCGGCGAGCGGCGGCGCGGCGATCCGGATTCGTCCCGCAGGTTGACGCTCGCTTGTCGTCCGCCGCAGATGACCGGTCGGATGTGTCTGTTCACTGACTGCAATGGGTGACTGGTGCGCAAGCAGAAGCCGACGCTGACTTTCTGGCAGATCTGGAACATGTGCTTCGGATTCCTGGGAATCCAGTTCGGCTTCGCGCTGCAGAACGCGAACGTCAGCCGTATCTTCCAGTCGCTGGGCGCCTCGATCGACGACCTGCCGATCCTCTGGCTCGCCGCGCCCGTCACCGGTCTGATCGTGCAGCCGATCATCGGTTACCTGAGCGACCGCACCTGGAACGGCCTCGGACGCCGCCGCCCGTATTTCCTCGGTGGCGCGCTGCTCGCCACGGCTGCGCTGGTCATCATGCCCAACAGTCCTTACCTGTGGGTGGCTGCGGGCATGCTGTGGATCCTCGATGCCTCCATCAACATCTCGATGGAGCCCTTTCGCGCGCTCGTCGGCGACATGCTGCCGGACCAGCAGCGCTGCCGCGGCTACGCGATGCAGAGCTGGTTCATCGGCATCGGCGCCGTGGTGGCTTCTGCGTTGCCCTGGATCCTGGCCAACATGTTCGAGGTGAGCAACGTCGCCGCACCGGGCGAACTGCCGGAGTCGGTCAAGCTCGCGTTCTACCTCGGGGCCGTCGCCTTCCTCGGCGCCGTGCTGTGGACGGTCACGCGAACCCGCGAGTACTCGCCGGTCGAGCTGGCCGCGTTCGACGAAACTCACGCGCCCGGCGTGCAGGACGTCGAGACGCTGGCGCGCACGCCTGAGTGGTATCGCCGCTCCGCCGTCGTGTGGATCGTCGTCGGCGCGGCATTCGCGGCGGCCGTCGCCTACTTCGGCTGGGACAAGCAGCTGTACGTGCTCGGAGGCGGGCTGGTCGCGTTCGGCGGCCTGCAGCTGCTCGTTGCGGCGCGCCAGCAGCGCGGCGAGACCGCCGGCATGCTGCACAACGTGATCAACGACCTGCACCTGATGCCCACGGTCATGCGACAGCTGGCGGTGGTGCAGTTCCTGTCGTGGTTCGCGCTGTTTGCGATGTGGATCTACACGACCACTGCGGTCACGCAACAGCACTACCGCGCCACCGACGCGAGCTCGGCCGCGTACAACGAGGGCGCGAACTGGGTGGGCGTGCTGTTCGCCGCGTACAACGGCTTCGCTGCGCTGGCCGCGCTGTTCATCCCGAAGCTGGCCGACATGGTCGGCCGGCGCAAGGCCCACCTGGTGTGCCTGTGGCTTGGCGCGCTCGGCCTCGCCTCGATCCGCTTCATCGACGATCCGCGCCTGCTGCTGCTGTCGATGGCCGGCGTCGGCGTGGCGTGGGCTTCGATCCTGTCGTTGCCCTACGCGATGCTGTCGCAGGCCGTGCCGGCGCGGAAGATGGGTGTCTACATGGGCATCTTCAATTTCTTCATCGTGATTCCGCAGATCCTCGCGGCGAGCGTGCTCGGTATCCTCGTGCGCGTGCTGTTCGGCGGCCACGCGATCAACGCGCTGGTGCTGGGCGGCGTGCTCTGGGTACTGGCGGGCCTCGCTACGCTGCGCGTGGGCGACGACGAATAAATAGGGACGCTACCCGATTTCGGAATTAGGGTAGCGTCCCCATTTCAGTCGAAGCCCGGCACGCGCTTCGTGCGCAACGACTTCCACGTGCGCTCGAGCTTCTCGATCAGCTCCGGCCCCTGTCGCATCGCGACACCCACCGACAGCGCGTCGATGATCGCAAGCTGTGCCAGGCGCGTCGTCATCGGCGTATAGACATCGGTGTCCTCGTCGACTGCGATCTCGATGGCCACGGTCGCGAGCCGTGCCAGCGGCGATGACGGCGCCGTGATCGCGATCACTTTCGCGCCCGCTTCCAGCGCCAGTTCCACGCTCGAGATCAGGTCGATCGTACGCCCCGTGCTCGAGATCGCGATGACGACATCCTCAGGCCCGAGCATCGTCGCGGCCATACCGTGCAGGTGCGCGTCCGCGTACGCGGTGGCGACGATGCCCAGCCGGAAGAACTTGTGGCGCGCGTCGGCGGCGACGATGCCGGAGCTGCCCAGGCCGTAGAGTTCGAGCCGTCGCGCGCCCGCGAGTAGCGCGACTGCGGCCTCGAGCCGGGCGGGTTCGAGCTGCGTGCGCACGTCGAGCAGGGTGCGCGCCGACCGTTCCAGCACCTTCGACGCAATGTCGCCCGCCGCGTCGTCGGGACCGAAGACCGTTGGCAGGAACAGCGCGCCGCTCGCGATACTCTGTGCCAGGCGCAGGCGGAAACTCTGGAAGCCGTCGAGCCCGATCGAGCGGCAGAAGCGAATGACGGTGGGTTCGCTGACGCCGGCGCGCGCAGCGACCTGCAGCAATGACTGGCCTAGTACCCAGCTCGGCTCGGCGAGCACCAGCGCCGCGACCTTGGCTTCCGACGGCGTGAGGTCGGCCTGCGCGGAGGCGATCCGCCGCAGCAGCTGCACGCGCTCGGCTGCCGCCGCTTCGGCCTTCGCTGCGTCAGGGTGCATGGTAGATCTCGAGCTTGGCGCGCCGCTGGGCGAGCAATGCCCGTACCGGCATCTCCAGTGCGCTGCCCGGCTGGGATGCGCGCTGCAGGGTGACGAGCTTCGACGGGCCGGTCACGTGCAGCGCGAGCAGGTCGGTGTCGAGCAACGTGGCGAGCGTCAGACTCAGGCGGGCCACCGGCTCGACCGGCGCCACGCCGTGCACGACGGTCGGCGCCAGTGCCGGTGCAGTCGTCGCCAGCGCGTCCGCCAGTCCCGGCATGCGCGGAAACAGCGAGGCGAAGTGGCCGTCGTCACCCATGCCGAGCACGACCGCCGCAAACGGACGGGGCAACGCTGAGACCGAGTTGCCCCACAGTGCAGCCGCATTCGTGGCCGTTGCATCGACGCCGACCAACTGTGCTGCGGCAGCGGCTGTCCCGGCGAACGCTGCACGCACCAGCGCAAGGTTGCTGGCGGGATCGCTGGCCGGCACGCAACGTTCGTCCGCCAGCGTCACGTGCACCCGGGTCCAGTCGAGTGACTGCCGGCCCAGCTCGCGCAGGAAGGCTGCGGGCGTGCGCCCGCCAGAGACGACGAGGCTGGCCTCGCCATGCGCTGCCAGCCGCCGCGAGAGCGACTTCGCGACATCGGCCGCGAGCTTGCGTGCCAGCGCGTCGCCATCGTTGAAGGAGTGATGCCGCACGACGTCAGATCTCCTCGTGCCACTCGCAGCCATCGCGCGCGATCAGCGACGCGGCGGCGGACGGTCCCCACGTCCCCGCGACGTACGGGCGGGGTCCGTCGATGTCCGCATCCCACGCAGCGCGGATCGGATCGATCCAGCGCCACGCCGCATCGACTTCGTCGCGGCGCATGAACAGGGTCAGGTTGCCCTGGATCGCGTCGCCGAGCAGGCGTTCATACGCGTCGAGGCGGCGCGACTTGAACGAATCGGTGAGGTCCAGCCCGAGGTCGACGGGTTTCAGGCGCATCGCCTCGCCCGGCCGCTTCGCCAGGATGCGCAGCGTGATGTGCTCGTCGGGCTGCAGCCGGATCACGAGCCGGTTCGGCGGCTGGCTGGAAAGCGCGCCGTCGAAGATCGAATGCGGCACCTGTTCGAACGTCACCACGATCTCGGCCAGGGTGTCCCGCAGCCGCTTGCCGGTGCGCAGATAGAACGGCACGCCGGCCCAGCGCCAGCTGTCGATGTCGACGCGCAGCGCGACGAACGACTCCGTGGTGCTGTCGGGCTTGACGCCCGCCTCGTCGAGGTACCCCGGCACGGTATCGTTACCGATGACGCCGGACCGGTACTGGCCGCGCACCGAGTTGCGCAGCGCATCAGCGCCGGCGATCGGCCGCAGCGCGCGCAGGACCTTGAGTTTCTCGTCGCGAACGGCATCGGCTGTCGCAGCGACCGGCGGCTCCATCGCGATGATGCAGAGCAGCTGCAGCAGGTGGTTCTGCACCATGTCGCGCAGCGCGCCGGTGCGATCGTAGAAGTCGGCGCGCGTGCCCACGCCGAGTTGCTCGGCCACGGTGATCTGCACGTGGCGGATGCGGCCGCGCCGCCACAGCGGCTCGAACAGCGCGTTGCCGAACCGCAGTGCCAGCAGGTTCTGCACCGTCTCCTTGCCCAGGTAGTGGTCGATGCGGAAAACCTGGTGCTCGGCGAACGCGGCGGCGACGACGTCGTTGATGTGGCTGGCCGACGCCGTGTCCGAGCCCAGCGGCTTTTCCAGCACGATGCGCGACAACGGCGTGACGACGCCCGCGGCCGTCAGTTCGCGGCACACGATTTCGAACAGGCTCGGTGCCGTCGACAGGAAGAACACGCGCACGACGTCCGCGCGCGGCGCGAGTATCGACGCGAGCGCTGCGTAATCGGACTTCGCCGTGGCGTCGACACGGAGGTAAGTCAGGCGCGCTGCAAACTCGTCCCAGCTCGCCGCGTCGAACGCCTCGCCGACACGCCTGCGGCACGACTGTCCGGCCTGCGCGACGAACTCGTCGCGGGACAGCGCCGTGCGTGCCACCGCAATGATGCGCGCGCCGGCGGGCATGTCGCCGGAGACGTGGCGCCGGTACAGCCCCGGCAGCAGCTTGCGCATGGCGAGGTCGCCCGTGCCGCCGAACAACACGAGATCGAAGTCGGGCAGGGCCTTGGGGGCGGGAGCGGTGCCGGCGGTGGCTTCGTTCATCGGCGACCTATGTAGTCATACTACTCAGACCGCCATGCTACCGCGATCCAGAGGCTGATGCACGATTAACTTAAGTATTTGTAATATATATAAACAAATACATATTCACGATAACTGAGGTAGTATAGCTACACATATCGTGTAGCATGTCTGGACTGGCTCTTGCCGCCACTGGACGACCCATGACCTTGCAAGCCCAAGTCCTGCATCCCGTCCTGGCTGCCGTCACGGAGCGCATCGTCGAGCGCAGCCGCGAATCGCGCGCGGCGTATCTTGCACGCATTGAGGACGCGACCGCCCACGGCAAAGTGGCGCGCGCACGGCTCGGTTGCACCAACCTCGCGCACGCGATCGCGGCCTGCGGCAACGAGGAGAAGGGCGGGCTGCAGGGCGCTCGCTGGCCCAACCTTGCGATCGTCTCCGCCTACAACGACATGCTATCGGCCCATCAGCCGCTCGAGCGCTACCCCGCGTTGATCAAGCGTGCCGCGCGCGAAGCCGGCGCCGTCGCGCAGTTCGCGGGCGGCGTGCCGGCGATGTGCGACGGCGTCACCCAGGGCCAGCCCGGCATGGAGCTTTCGCTGTTCAGCCGCGACGTGATCGCGATGGCGGCCGGCGTCGCGCTGTCGCACGATGCGTTCGACGCGGTACTGTGCCTCGGCGTCTGCGACAAGATCGTGCCGGGCCTGCTGATCGGCGCGCTCGCGTTCGGTCACCTGCCGACGGTCTTCGTGCCCGCGGGCCCGATGCCGTCGGGCCTGCCCAACGCAGAGAAAGCCCGGGTGCGCCGCGAATACGCCGAAGGCAAGGTGGGGCGTGAGGCGTTGCTCGAGGCCGAGATGCAGAGCTATCACTCGCCGGGCACGTGCACGTTCTACGGCACCGCCAACAGCAACCAGTTCCTGATGGAAGTGATGGGCCTGCACGTGCCGGGCGCCGCGTTCGTCCCGCCCAACACCCCGCTGCGCGACGCGCTGACGGGCGAGGCCACGCAGCTCGCCGCGTCGATCACCGCGCTGGGCGGCCAGCACCGGCCGCTCGGCCGCATCGTCGACGAGCGTGCGATTGCCAACGCGATCGTCGCACTGTTTGCGACGGGCGGCTCGACCAACCACACGATCCACCTCGTTGCGATTGCCGCGGCCGCAGGCATCCGCATCGACTGGAACGACTTCGATGCGTTGTCGCATGCCGTGCCGCTGCTCGCGCGCATCTATCCCAACGGCAAGGCCGACGTGAACCAGTTCCAGGCCGCGGGCGGCACCGGCTTCGTGATCCGCGAACTGCTCGCGGCCGGGCTGCTGCACGGCGATGTCGAGACCATCGTCGGTCGCGGGCTCGCGGCCTACACGCAGGAGCCCTGGCTCGACGCCGGCACGCTGCGCTGGCGCGCGTCGCCCGCGGCGAGCGGTGATGAGTCGATCGTGCGCCCGGCCACTGCGCCGTTCCGCGCTGACGGCGGCCTGCGCGTCATGCGCGGTAACCTCGGTCGCGCGATCGTGAAGACCTCGGCACTGCAGGACGAGCACTTCCTGGTCGAGGCACCCGCGATCGTGTTCGAGGACCAGTCCGAGCTGCTCGCCGCATTCAAGGCGGGCAAGCTCGAGCGCGATTTCGTCGCGGTGGTGCGGTTCCAGGGGCCGCGCGCCAATGGCATGCCCGAACTGCACCAGCTGACGCCGGCGCTCACCTCGTTGCAGGCGCGCGGCTTCAGGGTGGCGCTGGTCACGGACGGCCGCATGTCGGGCGCATCGGGCCCGGTGCCGGCGGCGATCCACCTGACGCCCGAGGCGGAAGCCGGCGGCGCGATTGCGCGCGTGCGTACCGGTGACACGATCCGCTTCGACGCCCGCAGCGGCACGCTGGAACTGCGGCCGACCGACACGCGCTGGCTCGAGCGACCCGCGGCCAGGGCAACGTACGATTCGCGCTTCGGCTCGGGTCGGGAACTGTTTACCAGTTTCCGCCGCCTGGTCGGCGACGCGGAGAGCGGCGCGCTGTGCTGCCTTGCAATGCGCAACTGATCCGGGAGTCGATCGCGATGCGTGACCTGCTGCAGCGTTCGCCGGTGATCCCGGTCCTTACCATCGATGACGTGGCGCACGCCGTGCCGCTCGCGCAGGCGCTCGTTGCGGGCGGTCTCACCGTGCTCGAGGTCACGTTGCGCACGCCGGCGGCGCTCGCGTGCATCCGGGCGATGCGCTCTGCCGTCCCCGATGCGATCATCGGGGCCGGTACCGTGGTCAATGCAGGGCAATACGCGGCTGCCGTAGAGGCCGGCAGCCAGTTCGTCGTGTCGCCTGGTTGCTCGCCTGCGCTGATCGCGGCATCCCGCGCGCACGGCATGCCGCTGCTGCCCGGCGCCGTCACGCCCACCGAGATCATCGCCGCGCTCGATGCCGGCATCGACACACTCAAGTTCTTTCCGGCGGCGCAAGCGGGCGGCGCGGCCATGCTGCAAGCGCTTTCCGCGCCGTTGCCGCAGGTCGCGTTCTGTCCGACGGGAGGCATCACGCTGGCAAATGCGCTGGACTACCTCGCGCTGCCCAACGTGCTGTGCGTGGGAATGTCGTCGATCGTGACGAAGGATCGCCTGGCCGCCGGGGATTTTGCGGCCATCAGCGCAGCGGCGGCTGCGGCGGCCGCACTGCGCGTTCGCGGCTGATCAGCCCGCGGCAGCGCCGGCGCCGCAGGACCCGCGTACGACCAGCTTCGGCTCGATCAGCGCCGACTCGACCGGTTCGCCCGCGGTCATGCGCAACAGGTTGTCGACCAGGATATCCGCCGCGCGACGCGTGTCCTGCTGCACGGTGGTGAGCGGCGGGATGAAGTGCGCCGCCGCGGCGATGTCGTCGAAGCCGATCACGGCGACGTCTCCGGGCACCGTGCGGCCGCGTTCACGCAGCGCGCTGATCGCACCCATCGCGATCAGGTCGCTGGCGGCGAAGACCGCATCGAACGGTGCGCCGGTAGCGAGCAATGCCAGCGCCGCCTCGTGTCCCGCCTGCTCGCTCGACTGCGCTTCGACCAGCAGGCGCGGATCGGGCTCGATGCCGGCTTCCAGCTGGGCGCGCACATGGCCACTGTAGCGCGCCTGGAATTCAGGCCAGTGGTCCGAGGAACTGCCGAGGTAGGCGATGCGGCGGCGGCCCATGCGCAGCAGGTGGCGCGTGGCCTGCAGGCCGCCAGCGGAGTTGTCGGTGCGGACGTAGCGGCCCGGCGTGCCGTCGACGTCCGGTCCCCAGATCACGAAGTTGGCGCCTGCCTCAGCCAGCTTCTTCAGCCGCGGCATCGACGACAGGTAGTCGCCGTAACCCAGCAGGATCAGGCCGTCGGCGCGGTTGCTGAGCTGGTAGTCGGTGTGCCAGTCGTCGCTCAGTTGCTGGAAGGACACCAGCAGGTCGAGGCCGCGCCGGGCCGTGGCGCGGGTGATGTGGCCAAGCATCGACAGGAAAAACGGGTTGATCTGAGCGTCTTCGGGCGACTCCTCGAACAGCAGCAGGGCGAGCGTGTTCGATCGGCGCGTGCGCAACCCGGCCGCGCGGCGGTCGGTACGGTAGCTCAACTCGCGGGCGATGGATTCGATGCGCGCGCGGGTTTCCGGACGCACGAGCGGGCTGTTGCGCAGTGCGCGCGATACGGTCGCCTGCGAGACCTCAGCCAGGCGTGCGATGTCGCGTGATGTCGGCCGGATGTTCTTCATCGATTCCCCGAGGCCGGGCGCACGCTAGCATGCGCCCGCGGGGGCAGCAACGACCGGCCCTGGTGCTAACGCCGGCTGACGCGATCGTCCTCCAGGTGCCAGACGCCCTGGCCGTCCGTGCAGGCGACGGTGCGGCCCTCGCTCAGGCCGAAATTGCCGTGCGCGATCAGCCGGAAGCTGCGGCAGCCGTCACTGCCGCGCTCGGCTACCAGCGGCGTCAACTGATAGGTCACGCGCGTGTTGGGATTGGTCCACTTGACGCTCTGGCCGTAGTCGGCGAGTTCGAGCGAGTGGCCGACGCAGGAGCGGTCGGTCTTGTCCATGCGCCGTCCGATGTCCGAGCCGATGGCCGCGCCGATCACCGTGCCGACGACGATCGCCACCTCGCGATGCTCGCTGCCGTTGGCGACTTCCGCGCCGATCGCGCCACCGGCGACGCCGCCCACGACGCCACCAAGCACCTGCCCGATGCGTCCCCGATCGCACGCCCCCGTGCGCACGCCATAGTCGTAGTCCCACTCACGTCCGCTGTAACCAGCGTACGTCGGGTCGTTCTTCTTGCGCCAGCCGTGGGCCGGCGCCCACGACGGCGGCGTTGCGAGTGTCACGCAGGGCAGGCCCAGCAGCAGCGCGATCCCTGCGCGTCGCGTCAGCATCTTCAGCGACTGCATCGAAACCTCCTCGGCTCGTCAGCGATCGAGTCCCGGGTCGGACACAGGCATCAAGCTAGCGCTCCCGCGCCCGGGTTACATGACGCGAGTCCGGATGAGTGACGGCCGTCACGGCTGGGGCCCGGGTCGGCTTACAGCGAGCGGCGCGGTGATATGTCGAATCAGCCGGGCGTCGCGGGGCACGCGTGGCGTGTTCTAATCCTCAGCGCGGATTGGCCGCGGCCACGGTTGCCTGAGGAGCACGCGCATGAGCAAAGGTATGGAAAGAAAGAAAGAGACGAAGAAAAAGCCGACCAAGACGAAGGAAGAGAAGCGAGCAGAGAAGCGCGCGAAAAAGGCGTAACGCCGGTCTCCGCCGTTACTTGTGTGGTCGGCGCGGCTTGTGCTTCCGGGCCGCCCCTGCGTCGCGCACTGCGGCCGGATTGACGGTCGGCACTTGCGGCAAGCCCGTGTGCTGGGTGCGGAAAGGCCGTGCCGGCGGCTTCTTGCGCTGCCCTTCGTGCGCTCGCCCGGTACCGATCGGCTGATACGTCGGGATCAGCTGGTGCTTGCCGTTGCCGATCAGGTCCGAGCGCCCCATCTGTCGCAGTGCCTCGCGCAGCAGCGGCCAGTTATTCGGATCGTGATAGCGCAGGAACGCCTTGTGCAGCCGCCGTTGCCGCGTGCCTTTCGGGATCACGACGTCCTCGGACGTGCGCGTGACCTTGTGCAGCGGGTCTTTACCCGAGTGATACATCGCGGTGGCGGTCGCCATCGGTGACGGCAGGAAGGCCTGCACCTGGTCCGCGCGGAAGCCGTTGCACTTGAGCCAGAGCGCGAGCTCGAGCATGTCCTCGTCGGTGGTGCCCGGGTGCGCCGCGATGAAGTAGGGGATCAGGTACTGTTCCTTGCCCGCTTCCTTCGAGAACTTGTCGAACAATTCCTTGAAGCGGTCGTAGGTACCCACGCCAGGCTTCATCATTTTCGACAGCGGGCCTTCGGCCAGGGCTTCGGGCGCGATCTTCAGGTAACCGCCGACGTGGTGCTGCGCAAGTTCCTTCACGTACTCCGGCGACTCGATCGCGAGGTCGTAGCGCACGCCGGAAGCGATCAGCACTTTCTTGATGCCCTTCAATTCGCGTGCACGGCGATACAGCTTGATGAGCGGGGAGTGATCAGTGTTCAGGTTCGGGCAGATGCCCGGATAAACGCAAGACGGCTTGCGGCACGCGGCCTCGATCTCGCGCGACTTGCAGGCGACGCGATACATGTTGGCCGTCGGGCCGCCCAAGTCCGAAATCACGCCGGTGAATCCCGGCACACTGTCGCGGATCGTCTCGATCTCGCGGATCACCGAGTCTTCCGAACGGTTCTGGATGATCCGGCCTTCGTGCTCGGTGATCGAGCAGAACGTGCAGCCGCCGAAGCAGCCGCGTTGGATCGCGATCGAAAAGCGGATCATCTCGTACGCGGGAATCTTCGCGTCGCCGTACGACGGATGCGGCACGCGCTGGTACGGCATCTCGTACACCCAGTCCATCTCCTTCGTCTTGAGCGGGATGGGAGGCGGGTTCAGCCACACGTCGAGATCGCCGTGGCGCTGGACGAGCGCGCGTGCGTTGCCGGGATTCGCCTCGAGGTGAAGGATGCGCGAGGCATGCGCGTACAGCACGGGATCATCGGCGACGGCTTCGTACGACGGCATGCGGATGTAGCTGCGGCTGCGGTCGACCGGCTGCGTCGTGCGGCGGTGGAACTTCAGCGGTATCTCACCTCTCCCGCTTGCGGGAGAGGTCGCGCGCAGCGCGGGTGAGGGTTCCCCACCTCTCCCAGTGCGCTGGGAGAGGTCGGCCGTCAGGCCGGGTGAGGGCTTGTCGTCCGTGGCTTTCGGCGCCGCGGCGCCAGTTTCGTCTCTGGGGCTTGTTCCGAGGGCCGTGCGACCCATCGCCGAAGAGCCCTCACCCGCGCTGCGCGCGACCTCCCCCGCACGCGGGGGAGGTGACGGTTCCATCGCATACGGATCGACCGGCGGCGCCAGCGGTCCCGGCGTGTCGATCGACGTCGAGTCGATCTCGGCCCAGCCTTCGGGCATCGCCTTGCGCACGAACACCGTGCCGCGCAGGTCGTTGATCGATTCGATCGCTTCGCCGCGAGCCAGGCGGTGCGCGATTTCGCAGATCTGACGCTCGGCGTTGCCGTAGACGAGCAGGTCCGCCTTCGCGTCCAGCAGCACCGAGCGCCGCACTTTCTCGGACCAGTAGTCGAAGTGCGCGATGCGGCGCAACGACGCCTCGATGCCGCCGATCACGATCGGCACGTCCTTCGCGGCCTCGCGGCAGCGCTGCGAATACACGATCACGCAACGGTCCGGGCGCGCGCCGCCGGCGCCATGGGGCGTGTAAGCGTCGTCGGTGCGGATGCGGCGATCCGATGTGTAGCGATTCACCATCGAATCCATGTTGCCGCCCGTGACGCCAAAGAACAGGTTCGGCGTGCCGAGCCTCAGGAAGTCACTTGAGGAGTGCCAGTCGGGCTGCGCGATGATGCCGACGCGAAAGCCCTGGGCTTCCAGCACGCGACCGACGATCGCCATGCCGAAACTCGGGTGATCGACGTAGGCATCACCGGTGACGAGGATGACGTCGCAGGAATCCCAGCCGAGCGCGTCCATCTCCGCCCGCGACATGGGCAGGAAGGGCGCCACGCCGAAGCGGTGCGCCCAGTGCTTGCGGTAAGAGAACAGATCGCGCGCTGGCACAGTGAGGGCCTGGGACATGAGTGCAGTTTAGTCGGCCTGCGAGCTGACTCCATTCGTCCGGGCGGCCTTTTTGGTCTCACGCAGCGGGAATTCGCATGTTCCCCAGGGTTCAACGCGCGGCAATCTGGTCGGGGACGGCGGGCCGAATGTATATAAGTACCGGAAGGAAACCAAAATGGTACCATCATGTTGATGACCAACCTCACGCTTAAAAACGTCCCGGACGGCCTGCACCAGCGTCTCAAGGCGCGGGCCGCGATCAATCGTCGAAGCCTGAATCGCGAGATCCTGGCGCTGCTGGAAACCCAGTTGGAAGCGCCTGTTGTGGACGTGTCAAGCGAACACCGCGCGCTCGAGGAGTTCGTCCGCGGCTTGCCCCGGGTCGACCATGCGCGCGTGCGACGTTACCGCGGCGCGGGCAGGGCATGATCGTCGTCGACAGCAACGTCATCGCGTACTGCTGGATCCATGGAGCGAGGACCGCGGCGGCGCATCGGCTGCGGCGGCTCGATGCCGACTGGCATGCGCCCGTCCTGTGGCGATCGGAGCTGCGCAACATCCTCGCGGGTTACTGGCGAGACGGCAGCCTCGACGCCGACCAGGTGCGAAGGATCATGCAGGCGGCCGAAGCGGGACTCGCTGGCCGTGAACATCACTTGCCCAGTAATCGGATCTTCGAGGTGCTCGAGGCCAGGCGTCTCTCGGCCTATGACGCGGAGTTCGTCGCTCTGGCAGCAATCCTCGATGTGACTCTGGTGACGGAGGACCGGGCCATCCTCACCGCGTTTCCTGATCGTGCAATCAGCATCGAGGCAGCGATCGAAGCGGGTTGACTACTGCCGTGTCGGTTCCCGCGGGATCAGGTGGCGTTCGGGTTACCCGAGCCCATGACGGTCATGGGCCGGGCTGAGTTTTCCTCCAGCATCGGCGCATCAGTGACCAGCAGCGTGGTGCCCGGCGCCAGCAACGGATACAGCAGCCGCGCGAAATCCTGCGGCAGCCGGATCCGCCCGCCGATCACGTCGATGAGCTGGTTACCCGTGGCGCCGCCATAGCCTGGCATCGGGACTTCCAGCCAGTTGTGTGCCGCCGCGCCCTTCAGCAGGGGGCTCTCGCCGGTGCCGATGCCGGCCTTGACGATGAAGGCATGCGTGCCGACGCCGATCTGCGGGTCCTTCACGAAAACGCGCGAACGGCCGATCTCGACGCCATTGCGCAGCACGATCACGCGTTGGTCGGCGATGCTAAGCATCAGCGAGACCGGTCCATCCGGCGCCTTCTCCGGTTCCCAGCGCCACTTCTCCCCGGCGGCGAGGCGAGCCTGGATCTCGGTCTCGCCGGTGGTCGCGCTCACCGGCACCAGCATGGCCGGGTGCACGACATCGGCTGGAGCCGTCTTGTCATTGACCACCACCACGGTCATGCCGAGGTGTGATGCCTGGAACAGGTCCGCCGCGAACTGCGAAGGCAGGTGCACGCAGCCGTGCGACTCCGGGTAACCCGGCAGGCCGCCGGCGTGCAGCGCGACGCCGTCCCACGTGAGTCGTTCCTGGTAGGGCATCGGTGCGTTGTTGTACTTGGAGGAGCGGTGGTCCTCGTCCTTCTGCAGGATCGTGAAAATGCCAGTCGGCGTCTCGTGACCAGGCTTGCCCGTGCTGACCGTCGTGTAGCCGATCTCGACGCCGTTGCGGTACACGTAGGCACGCTGTTCGGTGAGGCTGACGACGACGACGATGGGACCAACTGGCGCAGCCTGCGGCGCCCAGACGAATTCGCCCGGCTTCAGCGCCGGCGGCGGCGTGGCGGCTGGACTCGATTGCTTCGCGCCCCAGAACGGCACGGCGAACGCACTGGCTGCAACCAGCAGCAAAGGCAGGGCACGGAGCAGATTGCGCATCGATCGATCTCCCATCAGCGGGCTCGGTCCCGCCATCTTCCTTCAGCGCGCCGCGACGGATTCGGGCGCGTAGGTGTAATGCCAAGGTTCGCGTGGTGATTCGAGGGGACCGACGAAACGGTTGCTCGCCGTACGCACAGCCGCCGCCAGCTTCTCCGTCCAACCCGCCGTGTCCCATTCCGATGCGATCGTGGCCGTGCGCGTGCCCGCGACGAGCGAGGCGCCCCGCTGCACCTGGAAGTCGATCGCGCGCATCTGGCCGTGCGGCGAGAGTCCCGGCGCAGCGACCGTCGGCGTGGGCATCGGCACCTGCGCGACCAGCCAATGTTCGAGCTGGCTCCGTGCGCGCTCCGCGGGCCTGTCCGCGACGGCAGGGGACGCGACGAACTGCTGGGCCGCGGCCAACAGCGCATCACCCGCGGCATTGACCGACTCGTTGCGATTCCAGCCCTGCAGCTGGATGTCGAGGTTGCGCACCTGAGGGTTCACCCAGAGCTCATGGTCGGGATTGGCGGCGGCGAAGGCCGCGCGCACGCGTTCGATCTCCGCCTGCAGCTCGGCATACTCCGGCGACTTTTCGTAGGCAGCGATCTGCTCGGCGGTCCAGCTCCAGCGCTCGGCGAGCCGTGCGCTGCTGCGCAAGTACGAACGCAGCGCAAGCAGCTGGCGGCCGCCGCCCTCGATGCGCTCGAGGGTCGCGGCGACGCGCGGGTCCTGCTCGCTCACGATGGCAGCAACGAGTGTTGCGAGCCGGTCCGGCGTCGAGGACGGCGCGGTGTTCGCGGGCTCGGCGGCGAATGCGGGACGGACGACGGCTGTCCAAGCGATCGCGCCAAGCAGAATTCGCCGCAGCCCATTCATTCGATGCAGGCCTGTCGTACCACTTGGACGAAGAGCCGGAACGTAGCGTGCCTGTGGTGAAGTCGCTAGCCAGGAAACGAAATGCTGCCGACCTTCACCCGGCCTGCGGCCGACCACTTCCGCAGGCGGGAGCGGTGGTCACGCGAGCGTGTGATAGACCTTCTGCACGTCCTCGTCCTGCTCGAGCTTGTCGATCAGTTCCAGCACTTCGGTCGCCTCCGCCTCCCCAAGCTCGGTCGGGGTCTGGCAGATGTATTCGTGCTCGGCGGAGATCGGCGTGATGCCGCGCTCTTCGAGCGCCTTCTGCAGCGTGCCGAAATCCTCGAACAGGCAGCGCGCGACCAGTTGCGGCTCCCCTTTCTCGCCGGTGCTCTCGCCGAACTCCTCCAGGCCGTGGTCGATCAGGTACAGCTCGAGGTCGTCCTGATCGATGCCCTCGGGGTTCAGCCGGAACACGCCCATGCGCTTGAACTGGAAGGCAACGCTGCCGGTGGTCGCGAAGTTGCCGCCGTTCTTATTGAACGCGTTGCGCACCGACGCGACCGTGCGCGTCGGGTTGTCGGTGGCGCATTCGACGAGCACGGCCACGCCGTGTGGCGCGTACCCCTCGTAAATGATTTCCTCGAAGTTTGCGGCGTCGCGGCCCGACGCGCGCTTGATCGCCGACTCGACCTTGTCCTTCGGCATGTTCACGGCACGCGCGTTCTGGATCACGCGGCGCAGCGCCGGGTTCGAGTTCGGGTCGGTGCCGCCCTTCTTCACCGCGATCGTGATTTCCTTGCCGATGCGGCTGAACTGCTTCGCCATACGGTTCCACCGCGCGAACATGGCGTGCTTTCTGACTTCGAAAATGCGGCCCATGGAGATACTCGACTGAGGCTGGCCCGACGCAGCGGGAAGGGCGCGCAATCTACCTGACCGGACGCCACATCGCACCTTCGGACCGAGCGCAGTGTAACGGTGAGTCAGTCAATTAAAATATTACAATCAATTACTATTGCGATGATCCACTTGCATTTTCGTGCAGCCAGACTTGAAATTCCTGCAGTCCCTGCCTGACTTCACACCGCCCTCCGGAGCACTGCCTTGGGCATCTATCACCGTTGTGTCTTCCCTTGGTTGCTCGACACCGTGATGGGCAGCCGCGTGTTCGTCCAGCCGCGGCGCCGCACGCTCGCGCCGGCCACGGGCCGCATCCTCGAGATCGGCTTCGGCACCGGCCGCAACCTGCCGCACTACCCGGCGGGCGTCACCCGGATCGAAGCCATCGATCCCGATGCCGACCTCGATCGCTACTCGGCCCCGCGCATCTCAGCGTCGCCGATCGCGGTGGACTTCCATCATCTCGACGCCGAACACCTGCCGTTCGAGTCCGACCAGTTCGACACGATCGTCTGCACGCTGACGTTGTGCTCGATTCCCGACGTCGCACTGGCGCTGCGGGAGGTGCGCCGCGCGCTGAAGCCGGGCGGACAGTTCCTGTTCCTCGAGCACGGTCTCGCGCCGGATCCCGCCGTCGCCCGCTGGCAGCACCGTCTCGATCCGTTGCAGCAGCGGCTCGGCGGCGGTTGCCACCTCACGCGCGATACGCTGCAGCTCGTGCGCCAGGCAGGTTTGCGCGTGCGCAATGCCGGCCAGTATTACCTGCACCGCGTGCCGCGCTTCGCGGGTTACGTGACGGAGGGTTCGGCCTGCAAGGCATAGCGGGCTGTTGCCTAAAAGACACACGGTTCTTCCCTGCAGAAGCAGCTGCTCGTCGTTTTTGCGCTGCAAGGTGACGCGCGCAATCAAAGCGCGTACAAAGCGCGACAGTCGCTAGCTGGGGGAGACCGGGCGACAGACGAAGAGGGAGGGCTCGACCGGGGGGGCGATCTGGAGCCGTCACGGAAGACGTAACGTCGGAAAGGCCGCGATTCGTGCGAACGATTCGCGGCTTTTTCTTTTGGTGCGATGACCTTGCGGCGACCAGCCGTGCTGCGCGCGCGACGGATCGTGCCGCCGCGCCTTCGTGCTCACGCGGGATCACCTAGAATGGAACCGATGGCCTGCAACAACTCGCCCGTGCCCCGGCTGGCAGGAGCGGGAGCGAGGGAGTGAGCAAATGAAACCGTTCGTGAGAGTCCTCGGGCTGGCGGCCCTGGGACTGGCATTGGCAGGCTGTTCCATCGAGCGCGGCAACGACTCGATCACCAAGCGCCTCGGCGCCGATCATGTTGGCGTGGGTGGCGAGGTCAATCTCACCGATGCAGTGGCGGGGGACACCTTCCTCGCTGGCGGCCGTGTCAGCACGGCAGCGGAAGTGAAGGGCGACCTGGTCGCGGCGGGCGGTGAAGTCTCCATCGGTGGCGGCGTCGGCGACGATCTCTATGCCGCAGGCGGCCAGCTGCAGGTCGATGCAATCGTGGCCGGCAATGCGCGCGTGGCTGGCGGCGATGTCACCATCGGTCCGGCCACCGTCGTCGCGGGCGCCTTGTCGGCCACCGGCGGTCGCCTGCGCTTCGAGGGCAACACGCACCAGTACCTGCAGGCCTCGGGCGGCAGCGTGTTCATCGATGGCGTGGTGCAGGGCGACGCGGAAGTCGACGCCGAGGAAATCACGATCGGCCCCAACACGCGCATCACCGGCAAACTCGTGGCGCGCTCGCCGCGCCAGCCCGTCGTGCCTGAGGGCGCGCAGATCGCGGGCGGCGTCGAATACCATCAGGCCGAGGTCGGCCACGTCATCGGCGCGGACGGGTCGACCGACGTGGCCTCCGTCAAGCACGGCATCGGCTCTTTCCTCTGGATGCTCGGCGTGTTCGCCGCGGGCGCGCTCTTCATGCTCGCCTTCCCGGCGTACTCGGCGCGGGCCGCGAAGTGGATCGGGCAGGAGCCGCTGCGCAGCCTTGGGCTCGGCTTCGTGATCCTGGTCTCGCTGCCCGTGCTCGCCGTGCTGCTGCTGTTCACGATCGTGGGCATTCCGCTCGCGCTGATCGTATTCATGCTCTACGTGCTGCTGCTGTTCCTTGGCTGGGTCACGGCCGCGATGTTCGTCGGCCAGAAGCTGCTGGGCTTCGTGCGCAGCGACGCGCCTGAAACGACCGGCCGGCGCCTGCTGGCGCTGCTCGCAGCCGTGCTTGCGCTGTGGCTCGTCGGCTTCGTGCCGATCCTCGGCTTCTGGGTCAGGTTCGCGGCGCTGCTGCTCGGCATCGGCGCGCTGGTGTGGCAAGGTTGGCCGCGGCGTGACGGCACGCCGCAACCCGCCTGATGTCATAGTGCCTCGCGGTCGCGGGGCCGCGAGGAGCAGAATCGTGATCGCAACCTACTGGCCGCACCTGCTGGCCCTGCTCGTCGGCGTGGGACTCACCGTGCAGGTCGGCATGAACATGACGATTGCGCGCGTCGTGGGCACGCCGCTCTGGGCGTCGGTCGCGAATTTCACGGTGGGTCTCGTCGCGCTCGTCGCCACCGCGCTGCTGCTCGGTTCGCGGCCGGCGCCCGGCACGGTGGGTCAGGTGCCGCTGTGGGCGTGGTGCGGCGGCCTGCTCGGCGCCGCGTACGTCGCATCGGTCACGCTGCTCGGCCCGCGCATCGGCGGCATGACGCTCGTCGCGATCGTAATCACCGGCCAGCTGATCGCCGGACTCGCCGTCGACCACTTCGGCGTGCTGGGCTATCCGCAGCTTCCAGTGACGCCAACGCGCTGGCTGGGCGCCGGTCTGCTGCTCGCGGGGGCGCTGCTGGTGATGCGGCGCTAGGGCGCCCGCGCCGGCACTGCGAGCGTAATCTCGCGCGCCATCTGGTTGAGGATGCGCACGCCCTGCTCGGGTGAGCCACTGCGCGTCTGCGCGGTCACGCTGCCGCGCCACAGCAGGCGACCCGTGGCGCGATCGTCGATGAACACCAGCACCGAGCCGTCGCGCACGCGCTGCTCGCGCGGCAGCATGGATGCGGGCGGCGGCTGGGTCGCGCTCGGGCTCAGCACCTGGCTCGGCAATGGCGCGCCGATGCGGCGCTCGTCGGCGGCCACGAACCGCTGCGTGCCTGCGACCTGGAAACTGACCACCATGTCGGCGGCCGCGGCGGAGTCGACCTCGCGATAACCCTTGCGGACGAGCTCGCCGACGATGGTCGCGCGCAGGTGCGACGTGGCCGAATCGATCACCGAGGCGTCGATCGACGCGGGCGTACCGAACTCGCCGCCCTTCCAGTAGAACGTCTGCCTGGCCGACACGTTGCCGTCGGGCGTCGCGTAGCTGTCCACGTCCCAGTTCTGGGTAGCGCATCCCCCGAGCAGTCCGAAGGCGGCTGCCAGGGCCAGCAGGCGGCGCGGCTTCATGGGCGTCTCCTCGCGTTTTTCCACGGCAATTGTACCGTTCGGCCCCGGCGGCAGGCGTTTTGTGACGCATGTCGACAGCCGAACCCCCCGGATTGGTGCGCGGCGACCGCGCGGGGGCATACTGCGCCCCGATGAAGACCATCCTGCTGGCCTACGAACGCGACCAGGACCTCGCAGCCGTCGAGAGCGTGCTGCAATCGCGCGGCCATCGACTGCTCAAGGCTCGCACTGGGGTAGAGGCGCTCGAGGTCATCCGCAACCAGAGCCCGGACGCGATCGTGAGCGACGTGATGTTGCCGCGTCTCGACGGGTTCGCGGTTTGCCGTCGCCTGCGCGAAGACCCCGCGTTCGTCCACCTGCCGGTGGTGCTGCACTCGTTCCGCGTGGAAGGCCCGAAATACGAAGCGTTCGCTGCCGAAGTGGGCGCGCTGCGCTTCCTGCCGCGCGGGTCGACGCTCGAGGAACTGGCCGGGCTGCTCGACGAAGCCCCGGCCGCCGCGGCGACGATGCGCATCCCCGCACTCGTGCCCGAGTTGCTCGACAAACGCGAACAGGACCGCCGCCGGCTCCTCGATCTCGAGAAGCAGCTCAAGGAGGCGGAGGCGACCAATAGGCAGCTCGCAGCCGCCGAGCGCGTGGCGCGCGAGCGCGCCGAACAGGAGGCCCGGGCGCGCGCCGAGTTCGCGGCAGCCGAATCGGTGCGCATCCGCGAACTGCAGCTGCGCATCCGCGACCTGGAGACCGCGCAGAGGCAGGCCGCCGAGGCAGAACAGCAGGCGCGAGGCGCCGTGGCTGAATCCCGCGCCGAAGCCGCGAAGCTTGCCTTGCTCGAGGCCCGGCTCAACGAAGTGCAGACGGCGCGCTCGCGCGCGCAGGCGCTAGCGAACGACGCGGAACGCGCGTTCTCCGCGCAACCCACGCCGACGTGGATCGTCGACGTCGAATCACGCCTCGTCCATACGGCGACTGATTCCGCTGCCGCGATGGTGGGTTGCGAACCTGCCACGCTGCGGGGGAAGCCGCTGTCCGAGATGCTGCCTGGAGCGCAGTTCGCCGACGACGCGGCGCGCGAGACGCAGTTGCACTGGACGCGTCCGGACGGCAGCGAGGCGCGCCTGGAGCTGCAGCGCGTGCCGACGAGTTTTGCGGGACGCTCGTGCTGGATGATCACCGCGCGCGACGTCACGGCCGACCTTGCGGCGCAGGTACGCGAGCAGGAACTCGCGGCGCAGGCCGAAGCGCTGGAAGCCGCCCCCGAGGCGTGCGGCATCATCGATGCCGAAGGCCGCGTGCGTTACGGCAATCGCGCACTGCAGGGCCTGCTGGCAACCGAGCGCGAAAAGCTCGGCACGCTCACGCTGCAAGCGCTCGAGGCCGACAGCGACGACAGCGGTTCGCCGCGCAGCACTGGCCGCGCTGGCGGTGGCGCAACGTGCCAGGAAATGCGCTGGCGCCGGCCGGACGGGCAGGTGCTCGACGTCGAGGTCGCGCTCGCTCCGGTCGCCGGGGACACGGGGCTGCGCGTGCTCACGGCCCGTGACATTTCCGCCGCGCGCCGTGCCGCGGCGCGCAACGAGCGCGACCACGAGCGCATGAGCCGCCTGCTGGAACTGGCCCAGCGCGCCAATGCGCTGACCGAAGTCGAGATCCTCGAGCGCACGCTCGCGCTTGCGCACGAGCTGACTCGCAGCGCGCAGGGTTACCTGTTCCTCACGGTGGGCGATACTTCCACCGTGGAGATCGCGGCGCGCCGGGGCAGCGAATCCTTCGAACCGCTGACGGTGCTCGCGCGCTGGCGCGGAGCACCACCGCCTGCCACTGCGCTGGCTGAATGCGTCTCGGCGCAACGGCCGGTCGTGCGCGAGTCCGTCGAGCACACCGCTGCGCTGCAGCCGGCAGGCCTGCCGCCGACGCTCGAGCGCCAGCTCGTGCTGCCTGTCATGGACAGCGGCCGCCTCGTCGGCGCGCTGCTGGTGGCGAACGCCGCGAAGCCGTACGACGACGACGACCGTCGCCACGTCGAACACATCGCGGATGCCGCGGCCAAGCTGCTGCTGCGGCGGCGCTCGGACGCCGAAGTCGTGAGCGCGATGGATCACATGGAGCGCGTCATGTTCGGCGCGATCGAGGCGCTGGCCCAGCTCGCCGAAGCACAGGACGCCTGCAAGACCGGACGCGCGCGCCGCGTGGGCGATTATGCTGCGCGCATCGGCGCGGGGCTCGGTCTGCCGGGCCACACCGTGCGCGGCCTGCGCGTCATGGGCCAGCTGATCGACGTCGGCATGCTGCAGATCCCGCGCGAACTGCTCTGGCGTCCCGGCACGCTCTCGGCCGCCGAGTTCGAGCTTGTGAAGACGCACGCGGAGCGCGGTCACGAGGCGCTGCGCGCGATCGAGTTCCCGTGGGCCGTGGCCGAGACCGTGCGCCAGCATCACGAGCGGCTGGACGGGTCCGGTTACCCGCGCGGGCTGAAGGGCGAGGAGATCCTGCTCGAGGCGCGCATCGTCGCGGTCGCGGATGCGGTCGAGGCCATGCTCGCGCAGCGCCCGCATCGGCCGGCATTGTCGCTGTCGGCGTGCCTCGAGGAATTGCAGTCGCAGGCCGGCCGCCGCTACGATGCCCGCGTGGTCAAGGCTGCAATCAAGATGCTGCGCGACGAGCCGACGCAAGTGCTGCCGATCCCTTTGCCGCAGGAAGAGCCCGAGGTCCGTGCAGGCCAGCTGATCGCCTGACGCAGCCTGCCCCGTGCACCTCGAATTCTTCGGCGCGGCGGGTGAGGTCACCGGTTCGTGCCACATCCTTTCGGTGCGTGGGCGGACGCTGCTGCTCGATTGCGGCCTGATCCAGGGCGGAGCGGACCCCGACGTGCGCAATCGCGCCGCATTTCCCTTCGATCCCGCCCGCATCGACGCGGTGGTGCTGAGTCACGCGCACATCGACCATTGCGGCCGCCTGCCGCTGCTGCGCCGGCGCGGCTTTCACGGACCCGTCTTCGCCACCGGCGCCACGAGCGACCTGGCGCGCATCCTGCTCGCGGACAGCGCGTTCATGGCCGAGCGCGAGGCCGAGCGGTTCCGTCGCCGGCAGGCCGAGCACCGCGGCGGCGCGCGGCATGGCTTTCCCGAGCCCCTGTTCACGCGTGACGACGCGGCTGCGACGCTGCGCCAGTTCCGGACGCTGCCCTACGGTCGTCCGCACGAAGTCGTGCCGGGCGTGCAGGTCACTTTCCACGATGCCGGCCACATCCTCGGCTCGGCCGGAGTCTGGCTCGCGCTGGAGGAGGAGGGCCGGCAGGCGCGCGTAGTCTTCAGTGGCGACGTCGGCCAGTTCGACTCGCCGATCCTGCGCGACCCGGCGGGCGACGGCGCTGCGGACGTCATCGTGATGGAATGCACGTATGGTAACCGCCTGCATCGCGAGCGAGCCGAGACACTGCGCGAGTTCGGCGACATCCTGCGCACGGCGCGGCGCGATGGCGGCAACGTGCTGATCCCCGCGTTCGCCGTGGGTCGCAGCCAGGAAATCCTGTACGAGCTCGCGTCGCACTTCGACGCATGGGGCGTGGGAGACTGGCGCGTCTTTCTCGACAGCCCGATGGCGATCGAGGCGTCCGCGATCTATCAGCGGCATCCTGATCTCTATGACGAGGAAGCGCGCGCTGCCCATCGCCGCGCCGAGCGTGGCATGCCGCCATTGCCGAACCTGCAGCTGTGCCGGTCGCCCGAGGAGTCGATGGCAATCAATGCCCTGCGCGGCGGCGCGATCATCGTCGCCGGTAGCGGCATGTGCACCGGCGGACGGATCGTCCACCACCTCAAGCACAACCTGCCGCGGCCCGAATGCGACGTGATCTTCACGGGTTTCCAGGCTGCCGGGACGCTGGGACGCGCGCTCGTCGACGGCCGTACGTCGGTCCGCATCCATGGCGATGTTTATCCGGTGCGCGCGCGCGTGCATACCCTCGGCGGGTTCTCCGCGCACGGCGACCGCGACGACCTGCTGCGCTGGCACGCGACCGTGCGTGGCAATCCGCGGACGTACCTCGTGCACGGTGAAGCGGAGGGAGCGCACGGCTTGCGCGATGCGCTGCGCGCGCACGGCTGCTTCGCGGAGATCGCGCGGCCCGGCCTGCGCGTGGAACTGGGGACTGCGGGCGCGCATCGCGGCGCGCGATAGTCAGTTGGGATTGACGACGGCTGGCGTCGATGCCGGCAGGGGCCCTGCGTCCGCAATCGGCTCGGGTTGCGGCTGTGCCTTCGGCCGCGACGAGCCTGCGATCGGCAACGCCTCGGCGGGCTCACGCGCGTAGGTCGGGATGTGCTGCAGTGTCGAGGGCGGATTGATCACGCGTGGACGCAGCGGATCGGCACGCACGACGGGCGCGTTCGCCGTCGGCTGCATCGCGGCGGGCCGTGCGCCGGCTGGCGGGTCGAGCTTCGAGACGGGCCCCGGCAACTTCGCGAGCGCTGCCTGGATTTCCTCGAGCGTGCGCGGGGTGCTCTCCACCCCGACGCCGGCTTCCTCCGCCGTGCCCGCGGCTGATTGCGCCGCAATCATCGCTTCGACTTCGGCTTCCTGTTCGTTCGACAGCTGGCGCGACGGCGTGTCGCCCGGGTCCAGCCGGCGGGCCATGGCCTGTGCCGCCTGGTGGTCAGGGGCGACTCCCAGCACGCGCTGCACGAGCCGGATGGCTTCCGTCTCGCGACCGGCATCCGCTTCCTGCTTCGCGCGCGCGAGCAGCAGGTCGATCGTGCGCGCGAGCGAAGCCTGCGCTTCAGCCTGGTCGGGCTGCGCCAGCAACACGGCCTGGAACAGGTCAAGCGCGTTGCGGCCTTCGGGGGCTTCGAGCCGGCCGGCCTGCAGGGCAGCGCGTGCGCGTGAAAGGACTGGATTGGCCGCGGTCGAGCCGCCTGGCTTGCGCGCGGCGGCGGCCGCCGGCGGCGTATTCACGTGCGCTCTCGCGCTCGAGTCGGTGTCGTCGCCGAGGAACAGCGGCACGGTCAACGCGAGCGCGACGATGCCGATCAGCGCGAGGTATCCGCGCGGCATGCCGGCCGTGGGCCGGCGCAGGCCACGCAGGATCGGCGTCAAGGGATCGCCCGCATCCTTGCCGTCGCGCCGCTCCACGTGCCGCTTGATCGCGGCCTGCAGGAACATTCCGGCGCGTCGCGCGGATGTCGGCTTGTGCATGAACCGGTAGACGAGCCCGTTGCTGATCAGCGGCGCGAGCAGGGGCTCATCGTCGCGCGTGCCCGCGACGCACACGACAACGTCGGGAAACTGCTCGACGATCTGCTCGATCAGCGTGTCGGGCTGCTGCGAGAGCGCAGCGGTGTCCACGACCAGCACGCCACAACGGCCCGTGATCAGCAGGTCGGCCGCTTCCTCCGCGGTGCGCGCGCGCCAGATGGGATTGCGCTCGCCCACGGCGAGCTTCGTCGCCTGCAACAACTCTGGGTCGGCTGTCAGCAGCACGACGTCCACGAGCACCGCGCCTGGGGTGGCGGGAACGGGCTCGACGGCCGGCTTCGGGACGGCTTCAAACGGGCGGAGCATGGTTCCTGCATTGCACGCCAACGGCCGCGGAGTCGCCATCTCCGGATGCCAGAAACATGAAGCAATTCAAAAAAATAGATCAGCCGGCAGAGCCTTGCGGCAACAGCGATTTGTGGCGCTGCAGCAACAAAAACAGGGTTAGCTGCTCGACATAATGTGGTCCCCGCGAGCATCATCTCCCGCACCTGCGTCCAGAGGCCGGACGCCCGGTCGGGGTGGAGTCCATGCGGGGTATCGAATTCTCGTCGCGAATCCCTCGGCACAAGCGCCACGCGCTTGAGCGGATCCTGTTTTTCAACGGCTGTCAGGACCGCGTCGCGCGCGACATCGTCGACGTGATCGATCGCTATGGACCGCTGGAGATTGTCGAGGAAGGGGACGGACTGCGCGTTCGAGTGGGCGACCTGCCCGACGTGCAATGCCTCTTCGCGATCGAGACGCTCACCGCCCGGCCGATCGGCGTCGCGGTCTACATCCGCGCGGACCTCGAGCACGTCGCCGTGCTGCACGTCGGCGTGAGCGAGGACTATTGCACCGGTGGCATCAACGAAGGCGCCGGCCTGCTGCTGCGATTGATCGGCGAAGTGCGGCGGTCGTCGCGCCGCATGAAGGGCGTGCGCCGCCTGCAGATGCTCTACGGCGGGCCGCGCGCGCGCCCTGCGGCAATGTAGCCGTAATGCGCATGCGCCCGTCTCAGCGACGGGCCGCGGCCGCGCCTTCCCCGATCAGATCCTCGATCATTGCCTTGACCGCGGCCATCTGCGGTCCGGCCTGCGTCGCGTACTCATCGCCCGTGTATCCCCACCAGTCCCAGCAGCCGTTCGGGTTGAGCGGCTGGAAGCTCGGTTCGACCTGCGGAAACAGCACGACGATGCCTCCCGCATCGGCGGCTTCGAGGTAGCCCGCGCGCCGCACGAACGCATCTTCCACGTACGACGCGCCCTGCTTGCAGCCATGGAAGGCAACGTGCAGACGGCAGCGCGACGCCGGGTCGCCTTCATCGCGGCAGGCCGCGGGTACGTAGAGCCAGCCTCGCGGCGCCAGCCCGGCCGCGCCGGTGGCCCGCGCGTAATCCGCCTGCGAGAACTGCTCGAGCGTGCCCGGTTGCGGCTTGCCCTTGTCGGCCGCGAACTTGCCATAGAGGTGCTCGAGCAGGGTGCGCGCGCCGTCGACGCCGCAGTTGCCGATGAAGGGCGTATCGGTTTTGCTGCAATCCTGCAGGTTGCTCGCGGCGGCCGGAAACGTGTGGCCGGCCGCGGGTAAGTCGGTGCGGGCGACACCGCGCGGATCGACCAGCAGTTCGTAGTACGCCTGCAGTGCATCGACCACGGGCTTGCCGACCACTTCGTCACGGCCGCCGTGAAAGATCCACACTCGATCGTTGGCGAGGTTCGCGATCGGATCGATCCGTGCATCGAGCGCAAGCTGGCTGGTGAGACCGACGAGTTCGTCGACGGCGATCGGATCGTCGCCCTGCATGCAGCGCCCGAGCGCGTAGCGCAGCGAGTTTTCAGCGCAGTAGTACGGCCCGGCTGCGAGCACGCCGGCGCCATTCACGAGCGACGAGTTTGCGACGTGAAACTGCACGGCCATCGCACCGCCGGCGGAGAGGCCGGACACGGTGGTCGAACCATCCGCGATCGGCAGGGGCGCCAGGCGATCGCCGCGCCGCGCGTCGCCCCCGTCGCCGCCACAGGCGCTCAAGGTGAGGCATGCGACAGCGGCCAGCCACACGCGGGCAGCGTGTTGGCCGGCGGCGCACGCAGGGTGGAGCGTCGGCATCATGGGATCAGGTTCGCAGCGGGCATCGTCATTGGAATGGGTCCAGTCGCCGCGGCGACGCTCGACTCGCTGCCGGACAAGGACTACGTTGCATCACATGGAGTCGAGGCGCAAGACGATCTCGGGTGCTATGGGCATGGCGAGCGTAGGGGTCGCGGCCGCGTCGATCGCTGCGCTGCTGGCGCCGCTCGGCTGGCCGTTCGAGCTCTTCGCGCATTTCCGCTGGCAGGTCGGGGCGGCGGCCGCGGCGTTGCTCGTGGCTTCGCTGGCATTGCGCCGGCCTTGGATGATGGCCGTCACCTTCGCGGCGTTGGCCGCGCAGAGCCTGCCGGGACTGCTGCCAGGTCGCACCGCGGTAGCCCACACCGTGACGAACGAGTGCGCCGGCCCGGCACTGCGGGTCGTGACGGCGAACGTGCAGTACGAGAACACGGCACATGCGCCGCTGGTCGAATGGCTCGCGCGCAGCGACGCCGACGTGATTGCATTGCAGGAAGTCACGCCCGAGTGGCAAGCAGCGCTCGCGCCGCTGGGCAGCCGCTATCCACATCGACTTGTGCTGGCGCGGGACGATCCGTACGGCATCGCTCTGCTCAGCCGCTGGCCACTGGGCGACGAGACCGGCGCGGTCGACCTCGCGGGCGACGGCCTGCCTTCGCTGGTCGGTACGCTAGAACTGCCCGAGGGCCGCGAACTGCGGATGATGGCGCTGCACACGCGATGGCCCGTGACGCGCGAACGGCAACGCCAGCGCGATCACGCGCTGCAGTCAGCCGCACAGCTGGCGGCGGGTGGCGACGTGCCCACCGTGCTCTCCGGCGACCTCAATCTCACCCCGTATGCGCCGGAGTTCGCGCGGATGGTCGAGGCATCGGGCCTGCGCGACTCGCTCGACGACGTGGCGTGGCGGCCCACCTGGCAGGCGGGCTTCTGGCCGCTCGCGCTGCCGATCGATCACGTGCTGGTGCCGCGCGATGCCTGCGTCGTCGCGCGGCAGATCGGGCCGGATATGGGTTCCGATCATCGGCCGCTCGCCGTCACGCTGCGCCTGCCGTGAACGCCGCGGCGCTTCAGTCGTCGTAATCGCTGTCGCGACGGCCGGGCATGCGGCGGCGATTGGCGGCTTCGCCATGCATGCTCGTTCTCAAGCTGCGCAATCCCGAGCGTCGCGGCCCGGCGCGGCGATCGGCGTGATGCTCGTACTTGCACTGGCAGCTTGCGGACCGCGTGCAGCCCACCAGCGGCAGGCGCGGGGCCTCGACCGACAGCAGCCTTACGTCCTTGAGGGCCTTGGCCAGGTTGCACGCATTCGGGCCGGCCACGATCGCGACGGCGTGGTAGCGCAGGCGGAGCGGCTGCGGTTTGAGCGGGTCTGCCATGGTGAGATCCCTCGGCCGGGCGGGACTTGTTTGCACCGAAAGCTACGCCTTCGGGCGTTGCACGCCAAGAGGGTGATGGCGCTATTCGACGCCGATTGTCTCGCCGGTGGGCGGCGGAAATTCGCGGCAGCAGTCGAGCAGCCAGCCCCGGAAGCGCACGACCTTGGGCAATGAAAAGTTCTCGGGAGGCGCCACGAGGAACCAGGCATTCCGCTGCTGCACGCTTGGCAGCATGGGACGTGCAAGTCGACCGGCCGCAATGTCGGCTGCAACCAGCGACCAGCGGGCGAGAGCCACGCCCTTGCCCTGCTCCACGGCGGCGAGCGAGGCGGCCGAGTCCTCGAGCGGCGGACTGGTGTCTGCGCGGGTGGTGTCGCCGCCCACGCGTCGCAGCCAGTCCTGCCAGGGCTCGGACCGGCTGTGGATCAGCGGGTAACGCGCGAAATCGGCCACGGTGTCGATCGGCCCGAACTTCGCGAGCAGCGCCGGACTGCAGACCGGGAATACATACTCGTCCAGCAGGCGTTCGGCCTTGAGGCCCGGCCACTGGCCCGAACCGTAAAGGATTGCCGCGTGGAAGTCGTCGCGGCTGAAGTCGAGGCCCGCGGCGCGGGGTGGCCCGAAGCGCACCTCGATCTCGGGGTGGCGGCGGGTAAACTCGCCGAGGCGCGGTAACAGCCAGCGCTGGAGGAATTCGTTGGGGACGCTGAGGTTGAGCATGCCGCCGACGCGCTCGCGCCGGATGCGTTCGACGGCACGGCGCAACTCGTCGAGCCCGCGGCGTACGCCCGGGAGCAGCTCGGCGCCCTCCTGGGTGAGCGCCACCGCGCGGGTGTGGCGGCGGAAGAGCGGGACGCCGATGTCGGCCTCGAGCGCCTTGATCTGCGCGCTGACCGCAGCGGTCGTGACGCCCAGTTCCTTCGCCGCGCCCGTGAAGCTCAGGTGCGCCGCGACCGCCTCGAAGACGCGGAGGGCGTTCAGCGGTACGCGGTCGGGAGGGGTCGCCATGGGCTGGCCTGTAGTGAATCGAGGTTTAACAATACGGATCCAGGGCCTTGGATTCAAGGGATTTTGTAGTCTGCTGTCGAGGGAATCTGAAGAAATGCGAGTCGAACATTGAGCTCCCCGCCAACCCTGTCCATCACAGCGGCCGCACCCGCCGATGCCGGCCTGATCGTTGCGCTGGTGCGCGAACTGGCCGCGTACGAACGGCTGTTGGACCAGGTCGTCATCACCGCGGATGACGTCGTCCGGGATCTCTTCGGACCGCGCCCCTTTGCGGAGGCAGTCGTCGCGCGGGCGAACGGTGAGCCCGTCGGCTTCGCACTCTGGTTCCACAATTACTCGACCTTTGCGGGTCGGCCCGGCCTCTACCTAGAGGATCTGTTCGTGCGCCC
>Ga0114939_10000503_pt1 | contig 32396 bp, 33 predicted proteins | sample AshMeaCrysSpring_FD_87196 | JGI IMG/M metagenome (GOLD analysis project Ga0114939, IMG submission 87196) | Groundwater microbial communities from Big Spring, Nevada to study Microbial Dark Matter (Phase II) - Ash Meadows Crystal Spring | ecosystem: Environmental > Aquatic > Deep subsurface >...
GAGCCCGCCACCGAGCTCGGCCGGGCCGAGGCCGCCTGGGCCGCCCACCGCTGACGCGCCGCCGCACCTCACCGTGGTGCCACCTGAGCCCCCGGCTCACAACGCACCACGGTCCCCGGTCGGGCCGGGCGCACCGCGACGCTGTGCGGACAGGGGGCGCACGGCCCGACTCGGGCACCATCTTCGGACCATGGCCCGCCGCGACGACCTCCTCGCCACCGCGGCGCTGGTGTGGGCGGCGTTCCTGTTCGGCACCAGCTTCGTGGTGGTGAAGGCCTTCCTCGACGAGGTCGACCCGATCCCCTACCTGGCGATGCGCTTCGGGCTGGCCGGCCTCGTGCTGTACGCCCTGGCCCGGCGCCGGCCGACGTCGGCGGCGATGCGCCGGCTGGCATGGACCACCGGGCTCACGTACGCCATCGGCATGTCGCTGCAGACGATCGGGCTGCAGACCATCGACCCGGCGTCGTCGGCGTTCCTCACCTATCTCCTGGTGGTCCTGGTGCCGCTCGTCGAGTGGGGCTGGTTCGGCCGGCGCCCGGGCCCGGCCACCGTGGGCGCGCTGGCCGTGGCGGTGGTGGGCCTGGCCCTGCTCACCGGCGGTGGGGTCGGGCTCAGCGCCGGCGCGCTCCTCACGCTGCTGGCCGCGTGCTCGTTCGCGGTGCACCTCGTGCAGATGGGACTGGCCGCCGAGCGGGGCTTCGACCTGCTGCGGTTCAATGCCCTCCAGTGCGTGGCGGTGGCCGCGCTCTTGGGACCGCTGGTGCCGTTCACCGGTGGGGTTCCCACCACCGCCACGGCGTGGGGCGTGAGCGTGTACGCCGCACTGCTGGTGACCGTGGCCACGATGGTGCCGTGGATGTGGGCGGCCCGCCGGGTGCCACCCACCCGGGCCGCCTTGGTGCTGCTGCTCGAGCCGGTGTTCGCGGCACTCGGCGCGCTGGTGACCGGCGACCCCTTGAGCCCGGTGTCGGCCGTCGGCGCCGCGCTGATCCTGGTGGCGGCGGCCGCGTCGGAGCTGGCGGCCCTGCGGCGGACCGCCGCCACCCGCTGACAGCTGCCATGAGCGCCCGCTCACTGCGGTCCCCCGTGAGCGCCCGACCCATCAGACACCACAGTCACACGAGCGCCCGCTCACTGCGGTCCCCCGTGAGCGCGTCGGTACCATCGCCGTGCTGTCACGCCGGCGTGCCTCGGCGGCGATCGGCGGAGAGGAGCCCTCGAGATGACCAACCCGAGCGCCCCGCGGCTGGTTGAGCCGGCCGGCCTGAGCGTCGCCGAGTGGGCCTACCGGCTCGGCCACTACACCTGGCTCGAGGAGCGCACGTTCGCCGTGCTGGGCGGCTGGGTGCGCACCGAGGCCGACCACGAGGTGAAGCTGCACCTGGCCGAGCACTGCCACCACCACGCCTGGCACGCACAGGTGTGGCGTGACCACCTCCCCGCGCTGGGTGACGCCACCCCCGAGTCGTTCGTGCGGCCGCGCAGCGACGCCACTGCGGCCGCCCTCGAGGCCCTGGCGGCGTCGGCGACCACGCTCGAGCGGCTGGTGGCGGTGGCCCGCGTGCTGCTGCCACGCAAGGTGGCGGCCTACGAGTGGCACCTGGCGCGCGCGTCGGCCGTCAGCGAAGGGCCGACCCGGCGATGGCTGTCGCACGTACTGCTCGACGAGCGCGACCAGTGGGCGGCTGCGGAGGCATTGCTGCAGACCCGCCTGCGTTCGGCCGACGACGTGCGAACGGCCGCCGGGCACCAGGCCCAGCTGGAGGCACTGCTGGTGGAGGCCGGCGGCCTCGCCTGATCAGTGCAGCTCGTTGGCCCGCCGCACCCGCTCGGTGAGCGACTGCATCACCTCGAGGGCGAAGTAGGGCGTCTCCTGGATCAGCACCAGGAACAGGCCCTGGGTGATCGAGTAGAGCTTCACGTCGGAGGCTGCGGTGGCCGTGGCGCTGCGGGGCCGGCGGTCGATGAGCGCCATCTCCCCGAACGACTCGCCCGGGCCGACTCGCACCGACCCGCCAGAGCCGTACGTGAGCTCGACCTCACCTTCCTCGACGACGAACATCGTGGTGCCGGGATCGCCCTCACGGAAGATCGTGGTACCGGCGGGGTGGTCCGTGAGGGCCTGGCCCTTCACGTAGCGGCTGAGGGTCACGTCGGTGGCTCCCTGGATCGTGGACGACCGCACTGTAGGCGGCCGACCAGCCGCTCGGCAGCGCCGTCACCCGTTGTTCACCGCCGCGCCATGCACGCGTCAACCAGGGGCGCCAGGAGGCCACCCAGCGACCATGATCGGCACCGGTCGACGAAGGGGGACGCGATGAGCGGCATCAGGCAGCGCACGGCGACGGTGAACGGCGTGGAGCTCGCCGTCACGGAGGCCGGCGAGGGACCGCCCGTCATCTTGAGCCACGGCTTCCCCGAGGGAGCCTGGTCGTGGCGCCACCAGCTGCCCACGCTGGCGGCGGGCGGCTACCACGCCATCGCGCCCGACCAGCGTGGCTACGGGCGATCCTCGGCGCCGTCGGACGTCGCCGCCTACCGCGTCGACCACCTGGCGAACGACCTCGTCGCCCTGCTCGACGAGACGGGCCACGAGCAAGGCGTCTTCGTGGGCCACGACTGGGGGGCGATGATCGTGTGGGAACTGGCCCGCCTCCACCCGGAGCGCGTGCGGGCGGTGGTCGGGGTGAGCGTGCCGTTCGTGCAGTGGCCGATGCCGCCGCTGCAGGCGATGCGGGCGACCTTCGGAGACCGCTTCTTCTACATCCTCTACTTCCAGGAGGTCGGCGTGGCCGAGCGAGAGCTCGAGGCCGACACCTACCGCACGATGGCGCGGTTCCTGTTCGCCGCCAGCGGCGACAACCACCGCGAGCCGCCCACCGAGCTGCCGCCCATGGCCGGTTCGACGCTCCTCGAGCTGATGCCCGACCCACCCGAGGTGCTGCCGGCGTGGCTGACCGACGCCGACATCCGCCACTACGCCGATGACTTCGCCCGCAGCGGCTTCTTCGGGCCGCTGTCGTACTACCGGAACCTCGACGCCAACTTCGAGGTGGTGAAGGACCTCGGGCCGGACCGCCTGGCGATGCCGTCGTACTTCATCGCCGGCGCCGCCGACGGCGTGCTGCGCATGGACCCGGGGGGTGTCGAGCGCATGCAGCAGCTGCTGCCCGACTTCCGGGGGGCCACGCTCATCCCGGGGGCCGGCCACTGGGTGCAGCAGGAAGCGCCGGCGGAATTCGACGCCGCGCTGCTCGGGTTCCTCGCAAGCATCGGCCCATGAGCACTGCTCGCGAACGCCAACGCCTCCGACGTCGCTGACCGATGATCGCGCGCACGCTCGCCCGCACCGGCACCACGCTCGTGGCCGCGCTCGTGCTCGTGATTTCGTCGACGAGCTGTTCGGGTTCCTCCCGTTCGGCGCCGCCGACACCATCCGTGGCAGCAGGTGAGCCCAGCGCCCACGACGCACCACGGTGAGCGGGCGGTGCGCGAACCGTGGTGGCGTGCGGGCCGCCCGCTCAGGACGTCCCACGATGTGAGGTCTTGCCATCCTCATCGCGTAAGTGCAGACTTACGCGAATGGAGGCCGGAGCCGTGCTCGACGCGCTGGGCGATCCGACCCGTCGTGCGGTCCTCGACGCGCTGCGCGACGGGCCGCGGGCGGTGGGTGAGCTGGCCGAGGGTCTGCCGGTCAGCCGCCCGGCCGTGAGCCAGCACCTTCGAGTGCTGCAGGGCGCCGGGCTCGTCACCGTCAGCGTCGAGGGACGGCGGCGTCTCTATGCCGCCGACCCGGACGGCCTCGTCGCCCTGCGGGCGTGGGTGGAGTCGTTCTGGGACACCGCCCTCACCGCCTTCAAGGCCCACGCTGAGGCCACCGCACCACCTGCACCGAGGAGCCGACATGCCCGACACCGCCGCTGAGCTTGCCCCCGTCGTCCGTCGCACCGTGGTGCACTGCGACCGCCAGCACGCCTGGGACACCTTCGTGGCCCTCGGCGGCTGGTGGCCGGTCGTCGGCCATGCCGTCGACAGCGACCGGACCGAGGCCGTGGTGCTGGAACCCGGTGGTCGCCTGTTCGAGCGCTGGGACGACGGGAGCGAACACGACTGGGGCCGGGTGCTGGCGTGGGAGCCACCCGAGCGCCTCGTGCTGTCGTGGCACCCGGGCCGCCCGGCCGAGCTGGCCACCGAGGTGGAGGTGCGATTCGACGAGGAGCGGGCTGGGCTCACGCGCGTCACCCTCGAGCACCGTGGATGGGAGCGGCTGGGGACCGACGCCGTCGAGGTCCGCGACGCCTACGAAGCCGGATGGCTGCCCGTGCTCAACACGTTCAAGCGGTCGGCCGACGACCCCGAGATCCACCGGGTGTTCGGCATCTCGCTCAACAACGCGGTGTGGGCCGCGCTGGGGCGCGACGACCGGACCGCCGACGACGACGCCCGCATGGTCGACGCCGCCCACACGTCGCTGTGGCATTGGAGCCAGGTCGGCACCGAGGTGAACCTGGCCCGGGGCGAGTGGCTGTGCGCCCACGTCTACACGGTGCTGGGGCGAGCCGAGCCGGCGCTGCACCACGCCCGCCGATCGATGGCCCACGTCGAGGCGGCCGGCCTCGCCGACTTCGACCTCGTCTACGGCCTCGAGGGCATGGCCCGGGCCCTGGCCCTGGCCGGCGAGGTCGACGAGGCGCGGGCCTGGCTCGCCCAGGCCACCGCCGCTGCGGAGCTGGTGACCGAGCCGGAGGACCGGGCCATCGTCGACGCCGACCTCGCCACCGGCCCCTGGTACGCCCTCGGCTGACCGTCACCGTGGTGGGCCCTGCGCACCAGGCTCACCAGGCACCACAGTCCGCACGAGCGGCGGTCACTGTGGGACGACGTGATCACAGCGCTCACCAGGCACCACAGTCCCCGCCGGCGGTCACCGTGGGACGACGTGAGCACAGCGGCCACCAGGCACCACAGTCCCAGCCGGCGGCGCTCACTGTGGGACTACGTGAGCACCAGGCTCACCAGGCACCACAGTCCCCACGGCAGGGCTCACTGCGGGACGACGTGAGCACAGCGCCCACCAGGCACCACAGTCCCCGCCAGCGGCGGGGCTCAGCGGTCGATGGGCTCGGCGACGCAGGGCTGGCCGCTGCAGACGTCGACGACGGTGCCGGTGGCGAAGAACACCTCGCGCTGGCGGTGCGACAGCGGCTGGCGGCGGGGGTACTCGTGGGGGTCCTTGCAGGGCACGGACTCCTCCTGGCCGGTGCACTGGGCCACCCAACCGGGGTCACGCGTCGGTGGCACGTTGGCGCTCGGCGGTGGCAACGTGCCGGCGTCCCAGTAGACGAGGGCGCTGGGCGGCGTGTCGGCTGGACCAACCTCCTCCAGGCCGTACCAGGGCGCCTCGTCGGGGTGGCGGCCGTCGGCCAGCGCCGGCTGGCGCACGGGGATGCCGGCCGTGCGGGCCAGGATCTCGGCCGTCACCTGGGCCACCTGGTGGTCGGCGAAGGCCACCTCCACGATCACGGCATGGGCCGGCGTGCCGGGCTCGATCGGATCGACCAGGTGGCGGGCGTAGCCGTTGCCCTCCCCGCGGTCCCACAGCATCTGCATGAGGGCCAGCAGCACGAGCTGGTCCTGGGGGTCGGGGTAGCCCCCGCCGAAGATCGGCTCGTAGGTGTCCCAGTCGACGCTGCGCTGCAGCAGCGTGGAATAGTTGATCCCGGGCACGCCGAGGCGGGCCTTGGTCCACTCCTTGCTGATGGCGGTGGCGGCCACCCCCATGATCCCGCCCTGGCTGTGGCCCTCGTAGACCACCTCGCCGGCGAACACCGGCTGGCCGTCGGCGGTGCGGAAGGCCGGGTGGTTCACGAAGCCCTGCGGATGGCGCAGCAGCACGCCGAGGAGCTGGAAGGCGACGAGGCCCTGGCGCAGCCGGTCGGGCACGGCGGGGAACAAGCTGAGGTCGCCGAGCGCCGTCACGGCGAAGGGGATGTCCTCGTCCGACATGCCGATCCAGGCGGTGGCGCACGGCAGGAGCCCGTCCTCGGCCATGCCGAGGTCGCCGCGCTCGGCCTCCCGCTCGCTGCCGAGCAGCCCGTGGCCGTAGACGACGGGCTGGGCGGCCAACCGGCCGTCGCCCTCGACCACCGCCGACGACGGCACCGAGCAGGCGAAGCGGGCCTTCATGGTGCCGTCGGCCAGCGGCTCGCCCTCGGCGTCGAGCACGAGGCGCGACCCGGGGCTGCCGTCGCCACTCAGGAACTTGGGCACGTCGAAGGTGCCCCGCACCCGGCGGGCCACGCCGGGCGGGAGGTCGGTCTCGATCACCTCGGTCACCTCGAAGGCCGGGGCGCCGCCGTCGAGCAGCTCGTAGGCGCGGTCACGCATCGCGAGCGTCGGGCGCAACAGGTTGGGCTGCGAGATGACGGGGAACGACCACGCGAGCACGAGGTCGGCCCGCTCGACCCCGGCCGCCTCGAGCCCCTCGAGGGCGGCGTCGAACGACGGCCGGCGGTCTTCGACGGCGTCGATGTCGGTGTCGATGGCGTCGCGGTACACGCGGAACCCGACCGGCGCCTCGACCTCCTGCCCATCGGGGGTGCGCAGGCCGCGGAAGCCGACGGCCACGCGGTGACCCTCGGCCAGCACCACCGCCGGCCGCACGATGAGCGTGCGCTCGTCGTCGGGGATGCCCTCGCGCGCGTCGAGCTCGACCCAGTGCGGGATGCGCTCGCCGGTCTCGAGGTCGACGAGCACGCTGCCGCTCCCGTCGCCCATCGAGGCCGCCACGTCGCCCTGCGGCGCCAGCGCGCTGGCCTCGAGGTCGATGCCCGGCACGCTCAGCATGATCGGCGTGCCGACGCTGTAGCCGTCGTTCGCGAGCCAGGCCGTCGGGTCGACCGGCACCCCCTTGTCGTTCACCGGCATGGCCTCGGCCGGGATCTCGATGCGACCCTCGCCGTTCACGTAGCGGTCGGACGGGAACGGCAGCAGGCAGTGGGAGGTGTCGAGCCAGTCGCACGGGCCGGCGGCGTCGACGTCGGCGGCCAGCTGGTCGGCCTCGGCCGGCGTCAGCGTGGGTGGGGCGGCCGTGGTGGAGGGGGCCGCCGTCGTGGTCGCCGCGGCGGTGGTGGTCGTGGTGGAGGGGACGGCCTCGCCGTCGTCACCGTCGCCCGAGCAGGCGGCGACGAGGGCGACGCCCAGGACGAGGGCCGCAGCGCGCGTGATCATCAGGACCGGACGGTAGCCCCGCCGTTTTGGAGAGGGGCGGGTTGCTTCGGCATCCTCCTCCAAGGGGATCCAGGGGGTCTGGCCAGGGGGAAGGGGTTGACCTGGTCGGTATGGTGAACCTGCTGTGGGGAAAACCCGCAGGTAGACGGCCCGAACGGCGGCAACGCCCGAGCGGAGGAGCTGGTCTTGGCGAAGGAGCGCGTCGAGCGCGACGAGGAAGATCTCGTCCGCCTGTACCTCACCGACATCGGGCAGTACCCGCTGCTGACCAAGGACGACGAGGTCCGGCTGGCGAAGGCCATCGAGGGCGGCGTGGCGGCCGCCCAGGCGCTCGAGAACGGCGGGAAAGAGGTCACGGCGGCCAAGAAGCGCGAGCTGCGCCGGGCCGTGAAGGAGGGGGAGGACGCCGAGCGGACGTTCGTGCAGTCGAACCTGCGCCTCGTGGTGTCGATCGCCAAGAAGTACCAGGCATCGGGTCTGCCCTTGCTCGACCTCATCCAGGAGGGGAACCTCGGCCTCATGCACGCCGTCGAGAAGTTCGACTGGCGCAAGGGCTTCAAGTTCTCCACCTACGCCACCTGGTGGATCCGCCAGGCCATCACCCGGGGCATCGCCAACACCGGCCGCACGATCCGCCTGCCCGTCCACGCCGGCGACACGCTGGCCCGCCTCCAGAAGGCCCGGTCGCGCCTGGAGCTGAAGCTCGGGCGCCCGGCCACCCTCGCCGAGCTGTCGGCCGAGGTGGAGATGCCCGAGGACAAGGTGACCGAGGCGCTGCGGTTCGCCGCCGAGCCCCTGTCGCTGTCGGAGCCGCTGCGGGAGGACGGCGACGCCGAGCTCGGCGACGTGGTGGAGGACCGCTCGGCCGAGTCGCCGTTCGAGGTGGCCGCCACGGCGCTGCTGCCGGAGGAGATCAACCGTCTCCTGGCTCCGCTCGACGACCGTGAGCGCGAGATCCTGAAGCTGCGCTTCGGCCTCGACCGCGGTGAGCCCCGCACGCTCGAGGAGGTGGGCGAGCACTTCAACCTCACCCGCGAGCGCATCCGCCAGATCGAGGCGAGGGCCATGAGCAAGCTGCGCCACCCGTCGTCCGACACCGGCGCCCGCGACCTCCTCGCCGTCTGACCGCACCGGCAGCCGAAGGTGAGCGGTCGATGGCCGCCGCCAATCCCAGGCTGATCTCGGCGTGCGCTCCCGGTCGGCCCGCGCCAGCCGACGGGATACGCTGGTTCACCACCTCGCTGCGGGGCATGGCCGCCGGCAACCTGACGGTCCGCGTGGTCGAGGAGGGCCTGCACTCCGGCGGCTATGGCGGCTTCGTCCCCGACGGCTTCCGCATCCTGCGCCACCTGCTCGAGCGGATCGAGGACAGCGCGGACGGTCGCGTGCTCCTTCCCGAGGCGTGGGTCGAGGTCCCCGCCGAGACCCACGCCGCGCTGGCGAAGGCTGCGGCGAAGGTGGGCGCCGGACGGGTCGCCGAGGCACCGCTGACCCCGGGGGTCGACCCGGTCACCGGCGACGATGCGCTCGAGGCCCTCCTCGCCACCACCTGGCGGCCGCAGCTCACCGTGATCGGCCAAGACGGCCTGCCCCCCACGGCTCGCGCCGGCAACGTCCTTCGCCCCGAGACCACCCTCAAGATCTCGCTGCGCATCCCGCCGCTCGTCGACCCCGACGTCGTCCTCGCCGCGCTCGAGCATGCCCTCACCGACGGCCCGCCCCACAACGCACAGGTCACCTTCGACAGCGCAGGCGGGGCCTGGGGTTGGGCCGCCCCGCCCACCGCGCCGTGGCTCGAGGACGCCCTGCAGGCGGCGTCGGCCCACTTCTTCGGCTATCCCGCGCTGCAGTTCGGGGAGGGCGGCACCATCCCGTTCATGGCGATGCTCGGGCAGCGGTTCCCCGAGACGCAGTTCCTCGTGACCGGCGTGCTCGGCCCGAACAGCAACGCCCACGGCCCGAACGAGTTCCTCCACCTGCGCACGGGCCGCAAGGTCACCGCCGCCGTCGCCGCCATCCTCGACGCCGCCACCCGACCTCGCTGAGCCGGCGGTCGCATCCTCGAGGTGAGGACACGTGGGGGTCCGGGGCGGCCGTGAACCCGTGTCGCCGATCGCACGCCGGGTCGCGGTCCGCCATCCGCTGAGGTGCATCGACCGCGGAGGTGGACGGGCCTCCGCACAACCCAGCGCAGGTGCTGGCCGAGGTGTGACCAGCAGCGCGCGGACGATCAGGGCGTGGCGGCCGTCGCGGCATCCTCGGCGAGCGGCCGGGCCATCCACGCGTGCGTCGGCGTGGCACCGGCCAGAGCCGGTGGCACGTCGAGCGCGTCCGGCGGCGGGTGCTCGTACGAGGCGGCCACGGTCAGCAGGAACACGGAGCTGAAGCGCTGCCACCACCCGGGGAAGCACCCGCCGTCGTCCCGGTCGCGCACCATGAGCGGTCGCCAGCCCGCGCTCGGGTCGTCGTCGCCGAGGGTGACCTCCACCGAGCGGGTGTCGCGGCGCAGGCCGGTGCGCAGCACCTTGAGGGCGCTCTCCTTCGCGGACCACACGAGGTTCGCCGTGGCGTCGGGCGTCAGGCCCAGCGGTGGCGCGGCCACGAGGCGCCGCTCGCTCGTGGTGAGGTAGTCACGCACGAAGGCCGCTGATCGTGGCTCGTCGAGCTCGAGGTCGCAGCCGATGGACCCGCGCCGGCCCACGACGCACACCGCCCAGCCGGCACGGTCGGTCATCGAGATGGCTGTGCCCGTGGGCTCGCCGTCCACGACCACGTAGGGGGCCCCTCGCACGTCGGGCTCGAGCCGCGCTCGCACCTCGACGCGCCGCATCGTCCCGGCGTCCGCCTCCAGCCCGAGCGTGCGGGCGAGGGCGTGCTTGGCGGTCCAGCGGGCGACCCGCCACTCCGAGCGCCGCTTCGTGAAGCGCATCCGGGCCACGTGGGCCTGCTCGACCGCCGAGAGCCAGTCGTCGTCCGCCGGGACGGCCTCCTCGCCCAGCGAATGCCAGTGGAGCACCCCACCAACCTACGCGGCTCCCTACCTCGGCCAGCTCGTCGCACGCCACGCCGGTCACCTCGAGGTAGGCGGGGTCGTTCACCCCGACGACGTTCACATCCCGTCGGTGTTGCAGGACGGAACGGGATAGCGCATCACCGGCCCGTCGACGCTGAGCGTCGGCTCGGCGTGACACCCCGCCGAAGTGGACGTCGACACGTCGGTCGGAGAACCCGAACGCGCTCCATCGCCGCATGACACCAACGCAACGACAGCTACGAGGACGACTGTTCTCACTCGCTCCCCGCGCACATGGCGGGCACCCATCGGCGTATCCGCGTCGCCGACGCGGTCGCCTACGCGCGCCGGCGTACGGCACGTCTCGCCGAAGTCGACGCCATCGCGGACGTAGACCACGCCGTCGGGTTGGAGTGACATAGCCCGATCTTCACCTCGCCGGCGTTCACCACCGTTCACCGCGGCTCGAGGCGCCGGTCCTACTCGGTCGAGACGGCGTGGCCGTAGCGCTGGCGGGCGGCCTCGCCGGACGTGCCGACCATCGCTCCGATGGCCGCCCAGGAGTGCCCGTCGCGGCGGGCTTGGGCGACTGCGTCGACGAGCTTCCCTTCGGCCTCGGCCCGCGCGAGCACCGCGTCCCGCACGGCTCGCAGCGCCGTGGCGTCGCGCAGCTCGCCCGGCTCGGCGTTCTCGAAACGGGCCGCCAGCTCATCAGCGTGGTCGAGGATCTCTTGGGCGGTACGGGGCATCTGGATCACCTCAGGTACTTGGGCCGAGCCGGCATGGCGTGGACGATGATCGGACCGTCTGCGCTGTCGATCACACCGACCTCGAGCAGGTTCCCGGCAATGTCCGCCCCGACAAGCATGACGAGGCCATCGTCGAGCTCGTCCACGAACAACGGATGGTTGAAGGCGTGCAGCATGTCGTCGTCTCGGATGTCGTGCTTGCGGGCGCTCGATGCGATCAGCGGCGACACCACGCTCACAAGTTAGCTTGCATCCACCAGGCGTCCAACGACGACCGACCAGCTCGGGAACCGGGAAGCCACGAGTCGGCCCGCCGTGGGGAGTGTCCTCGACACCGCAGCCCGTCGCCGACGACGCCACAGTCGAGGACGCACGCGAATTCGAGTGGCCACCAGAAGGTGGAACGCAGCGAACCCTGGCCCACATCACCGCAGATCGCGATGATGTTCGCCAGGGTTCGATTGACGGCGGAGGTGGACGGGAATCGAACCCGCCGGACGGGGATCGCCCGTCCCAGCCGCTTTGAAGGCGGTGGAGCCCACCAGGTGCCCAGACACCTCCGCCGGCCACCGTAGCCACCCCCGGCCGGCGAACCCACGCGCACCCCTGCGCTAGGTTGCGGCTCGGCACTTCCCCCTGCCCTCCGCGGCGCCCAGGCGCGCGCCGCTGCTGCAGGGAGGTCTCCCGTGCTCGTGTCCTGCTGGTCCGTGAAGGGCGGCTCCGGTACCACCGTGGTCGCCGCCGCCTTGGCGCTGCTCGCTGCCGATCGCAGCGGGGCCTTGCTGGCCGACCTCGCCGGCGACGCTCCGGCCGTGCTCGGCGTTCCCGAGCCGGCCGGCCCCGGCCTCACCGGCTGGCTGTCGGCCGGTGACGACGTGGAGGCGGCCGCCCTCACCCGCCTCGAGATCCAGGTCACGCCGAGACTCTCGCTCCTGCACCGGGGGGACGCCGGTCCGGCCCGCCCGGGGCGGGCCGGCACGCTGGCGGCCGCCCTCGCCGCCGACGAGCGCACCGCCGTCGTCGACGCGGGCCTCGCGCGGGGTGCGGCCCGCGAGATCGTCGCAAGCTCCACGGCGTCGCTGCTCGTCCTGCGCCCGTGCTATCTGGCCCTGCGCCGGGCCGTCACGGCGCCGGTTCGGCCCTCCGGCGTCGTCCTCGTGGTGGAGCCGATGCGGTCGCTGCGGCGCCGGGACATCGAAGACGTGCTCGGTGTGCCCGTCGTGGCCGAGGTGCCGGTCGATCCCGCCATCGCCCGCCTCGTCGACGCCGGGCTCCTCGCATCCCGCCTCCCGTCGACGCTGGCCCGACCGCTGCGCCGCGCCGCATGAGCACCACGACCGACCTCGAGGCGATCGTGCACCGGCGCGTGCTCGCCGACGCCGACACCGACGTGGAGGGCGCGGCCCGACGCCACGCCGAGGCCGCCGCACCGCTGCTGCCCGAGGCGGCGCTGTCCGAGCTCGTGCGCGCGGTGCTGGCCCGGCTGCACGGCCTGGGGCCGCTGGCGAGCGTGCTGGCCGACCCTGCCGTCACCGACGTGATGGTCAATGCCGGGCGCGACGTGTGGTGCGAGCGCAACGGCACCCTCACCCGTCTGCCGATCGTGCTGTCCGACGGTGAGGCCCTCCACCTCGTCGAGCGGGTCGTGGCGCCGCTCGGGCTCCGGGCCGACCGCACCTCGCCGATCGTCGACGCCCGCTTGCCCGACGGCGCCCGCGTGCACGCCGTACTGCCCCCGGTGGCCGTCGACGGCGTGTGCCTGTCGATCCGCCGCTTCGCCACCCGCACGCTGCCCCTCTCCGCGTTCGCCCCGCCGCCGGTGGCCGAGCTGCTCGCGGAGCTCGTCGAGCGACGAGCCAACGTGCTGGTCGCCGGGGAGACGTCGTCGGGGAAGACGACGCTGCTCAACACCCTCTGCTCGCTCCTGCCTCCGGGCGAGCGCGTCGTCACCATCGAAGACGCGGCCGAGCTGCGGCTGCCGGGTGAGCACGTCGTGCGGCTCGAAGCCCGCCCGCCCAGCACCGAGGGACTCGGCGGTGCCACCGTGCGCGACCTCGTGCGGGCGGCGCTGCGCATGCGGCCCGACCGTCTGGTGGTGGGCGAAGCCCGTGGCGGCGAGGCGTGGGACCTCCTCCAGGCCCTGTCGACCGGGCACGACGGATCGCTCGCCACCTGCCATGCCGGCTCCCCCGACGAGGCCCTGCGCCGGTTGGAGGCGATGGTGCTGCAGGCCGAAGTCGGGCTACCGCTGGCGGCCGTACGCGAGCAGCTGCACGGCGCGCTCGACGCAGTGGTGCTGGTCGCCCGGCGAGGCGCGCGACGTGCGGTCGTCGCCGTGGCCGAGGTGGCACCGCCCGAGGCAGCGAACGGCCCGCGAGTGCGCCCGCTGGCCGACGAGTCCCAGGTGCTTGGCGCGCCCGCCCGGCGGAGCCGGCGATGAGCGCCGTCGTGCTCGTCGTGGTTCTCGGCCTCGTGGTCTGGCGCGGTCCCCGCCGCAGCCGGCCGACCTCGGGTCTGATTTCGGGCCGCGCTCGGCGGGCGGTGTTCGGCCGGATCGCCACCCGGCCGGCGCAGGCCATCCGCCACGCCATCGCCGCGCGCCGAACGAACAGCCTGGCGGTGCTGCCCGACGGCCTCGACGCCGTCGCCCGCGGGCTGCGGTCGGGGCTCTCACTCCAGCAGGCGCTGGCCGAAGCACCCGCACCGGACCTCGCTCACCTCGCCGATCGAGCGGAGCGCGGCCAACCCCTGGCCGAGGTGTGCCGCGCCTGGGCGGCCAGTGCACCCGACGCCGACAGCCGCCTGGCGGCCGCCGCGCTGGGCCTGGCCGCCGAGGCCGGCGGGCGGCCCGCTCGCGCCGTCGACGGGGTCGTGGCCACGCTCCGGGAGCGGCGGGCGGTGGCCGCGGAGGTCCGCGCCCAGTCGGCGCAGGCCCGCCTGTCGGCCGCGGTCCTGGCCGGGCTCCCGCTGGCCGTCGCGCTCGTCGCGGCCGCCACCGACGATCGGGTGGTGGCGTTCTGGCTGGGTTCGGCCGCCGGCCGGCTGTGCCTCGCCGTTGGGCTCGGCCTGCAGGCCCTCGGTGTCGCGTGGATCGCCTCCCTCGTCCGAGGCCGGCGATGACCGCCGTCGTCGCCGGCGCCCTGGTGCTCGTCGTCGCGGCGCGTTGGCGGCCGGCGGTGGCACGGCCTGCGGCGACACCGACCGGGCCGCCGACGAGGAGGCCGGTGCCCTACCGCTGGCTGCTCGCGGCAGGCGCGGCCGCGGTCCTGGCCATGGCACCTCCTGTCGGCGCCGCGCTGCTCCTCGCGGTCGGGTGCGTGCCGCGGTGGCGAGGCGCGCAAGCGGTCCGCAGCCACCGCCGGGCCGTGCGAGACGGGCTGCCCGACCTCGTGGCCCTCGTCGAGGTGGCCCTCCAGGCGGGCCTCACGCCGGCCCTGGCCGTCGAGCGCCTGGCCGTGCATGCGCCCCCGCCGTTCGACGCGGCGCTGGCCGAGGTGCTCGCCCGGACGCGCCGCGGGGTCCGAGGGGTCGACGCGCTGGCGGCGCTGCCCGAGCTTCTCGGCGACGACCTGCACCCGCTGGTCGAGACGCTGTCGGCCGGCGAGCGCTACGGCGTGCCGATCGGCCCCTCGCTGTCCCTCCTGGCTCACGACGCCCGCCTGCATCGGCGTCGTCAGGCCGAGACGGAGGCCCGCCGGCTCCCGGTGCTCCTGTCGTTCCCGCTCGTGCTCTGTCTGCTGCCGTCGTTCGTGCTGCTGGCTCTGGCGCCGCTCGTCGCCGGCGCCCTGGCCGGCCTGTCGCCATGAGCCCGCTCGGTGGTTCGCCACCCTCCCCCGACCCGTCCGAGGAGGACTCCCATGCTCGAGCTCATCACCCGCCTGCACATCTGGCTGCTCACCCGCACCGACCACGACGATCGCGGCCAAGCCACCACCGAGTACGCCCTCGTGCTCTTGGGGGCCGCCCTCGTCGCCCTGCTCCTGGTGGCCTGGGCCACCGCCGGCGGCGGGGCCGGCAAGATCGGCCGGCTCCTCGACCGCGTGCTCGACACGATCATCGGCAAGGTGTCGTGAACGACCGGGCCGACCGCGGCCAGGCCGCCGTCGAGCTGGCGCTCGCCCTACCGGTCGTGCTGCTCGCGCTGCTGGCCGTCGTGCAGGTCGTGGTGGTCGCCGGCGAGCAGGTGGCCGCCATCCATGCGGCGCGCGAGGCGGCGCGCGCGGCGTCGGTGGCCGGCGACCCCGTCGCGGCGGCGGTGGCTGCCGCACCGGGCTTCGAGGTCAGCGCCTCGGTCACCGGCGACGCGGTCACGGTCGCCGCGTCGCGACGCCTCGCCACCGACGTGCCGCTCGTGGGTCGCCTCGTCCGAGACCTGGTCGTGCGGGCCGAGGCGACGATGCGGCTGGAGCCTCCATGAGCCTGCGGCACGCGTCGGGCGCTCGGCCACACTGTGCGACGTGGAGCTGTTGGTGCGCGAGCGTCGGATCGAGAACGTGCTCGTCGTCGAGCTCGACGGCGAGGCCGACCTGGCCACGGTGCCGCGCCTGCGAGACGGTCTCCTGCGAGCGCTGCGGGGCGCGCCGGGCGCAACCGTGGTGGTCGACGTCGACGCGCTCGCCGCCATCGACGACGTCGCGCTCGGCGTCCTCGTCGGGGTCTCCGGGCGTCAGCGGGCGACCGGAGGTGACGTCCTCCTCGTGTGCGGGGAGGGCCGCCTGCGAGACACGCTGCGCCTCACCAGGCTCGACCGAGCGCTGGCGGTGTACCCCACCGCCACGGCTGCCGTGGCGGCGGCTGGCACCGGCGTCACGCCGACATGACGTTCGTGTGAACCTCGCCCTTGTGGATTGACCGAGCCGGGCTCGCCCGGCTTGGCTCGCTTCGATGCCGGCCCGAGACCTGAAGACGACGTGGCGCGACAGCGACCGCCTCGTGCCTCGCACCTTCGTGCGGCCGGTGCTGCGCCTGCTCGACGTCGAGGCGGCCTCGGCCGGGATCATGCTCGTGGCGGCAGTCGCCGCGCTGCTGTGGGCCAACAGCGCGTGGCACGGCAGCTACGAGCAGCTGTGGGAGACCGAGCTCGTCGTGCGCCTGGGCGACGTCGTCGATCTCGACCTCGGCCTGCGCGAGTGGGTGAACGGCGCCGCCATGGCACTGTTCTTCCTGCTGGCCGGGCTCGAGATCAAGCGCCAGCTCTTCCTCGGCGAGCTCCGCAACCCGCGCGCGGCCGCCCTCCCCGCGATGGCGGCGCTCGGCGGCATGGTGATGCCGGCCCTCATCTACGTCGCGATCAACCGAGGCCACCCGGGTGCCGACGGGTGGGGCATCCCGGTCGCCACCGACATCGCCTTCGCCATCGGGGTCGTCACGCTCGTCGGCCGGCGCGTCCCGCTCGGAGCAAGGATCTTCGTCCTCACGCTGGCCGTCGTCGACGACGTCGGCGGGATCGTGGTGATCGCGCTGTTCTACGCCGACGGCGTCTCGCTCGGCTGGCTGATGGTCGCCGCCTTCGCCATCGCCGCCGCCTACTTGTGCCGCCGAGGCGACGTCCGGTCGCTGGCGCCCTACATCGCCCTCGGCGCGCTGTGCTGGCTGGCGTTCCACGAGGCCGGCATCGAGTCGGCCATCGTCGGCGTGGTGTTCGGCCTCCTCACGCCGATCCGCCCGTTCCACGAGCCGCGGGCGTTCGTCCCGGCCGGGCGGGCGCTGCTCGCCGATGTGGAGCGCGCCTATGCCGACGACGACATCAGCGACGAGGAGCGGGAGCGCAACGAGGACGCCGTCGAGGAGCTGGCCCGGCTCGCCCTCGAGACGTCGTCGCCGCTCGAGCGGGTGGAGAACCGCCTCGGCCCCTGGGTGACCCTGCTCGTCGTCCCGGTGTTCGCCTTCGCCAATGCCGGCGTGCGCATCGAGACCGACGCCCTCGACGGCCGCGTGGTGCTCGGGGTGGTGCTCGGCCTCGTCGCCGGCAAGACGGTCGGCGTGATGGGCTTCTCGTGGCTGGCCGTGCGCCTGGGCATCGGGCAGTTCCCGGCCGGCACGACGTGGGCACACCTCTTCGGACTGGCCGTCACCGCCGGCATCGGCTTCACGGTCGCCTTGTTCGTCACGTCGCTGTCGTTCGACGACGCCGGCCTCACGGCATCGGCCAAGCTCGGGGTCCTTGCCGCCAGTGCACTGGCGGGTGTGCTCGGGTTCCTCGCCCTCCGGTTCCTCACGCCCGACCGGGCACCGAGCGCGTCCGGCCGGCAGGATGCGTCGACGTGGACACCGTCTGGGTCCTCGGCGACCAGCTGAACCGCCGACTCGCCCACCTGCGCGACCGCCGTCCCGGCGAGGCGCGGGTGCTGCTCGTGGAGAGCGAGGCGAAGATGGCCGGGAAGCGGTGGCACCGCCAGCGCCTGCACCTGGTGGTCACCGCCATGCGCCGCTTCGCCGCCGAGCTGCGGGCCGAGGCCTTCGAGGTCGACTACCGCCGGGCGCCCTCGCTGCGGGCGGGGCTGGCCGCGCATGTGGCCGAGCACCGGCCCGGGCGGGTCGTGGCGATGGAGCCGCTGTCGTGGGACGGGCTGGCCCTGCTAAAGGAGCTCGGGGTGACCGTGGTCCGGTCCGACCAGATGCTGTGCCACCGCGACGACTTCGCGGCGTGGGCGGCCGGTCGGCGGTCGTTCAAGATGGAGGACTTCTACCGGTGGCAGCGGCGCCGCCTCGGCTACCTGATGGACGGCGACGAGCCGGCTGGTGGCCGGTGGAACTTCGACGCCGACAACCGGGAGCCGCCCCCGAAGGGGCCGGTCGAGTGGCCCACACCCGTCGTCACCGAGCTCGACGACGTCGACCGTGAGGTCGTCGCCGGGCTGCCGGCCACCGCATGGGGCGCGGGCCCGGATGGTGTGTGGGCCACCTCGCGCGCCGAGGCGCTGCGCCGCCTCGACCACGCCGTCGCCGAGGTCCTCCCCCGCTTCGGCCCTCACGAGGACGCCATGCTCACGACGAGCTGGCATCTCTCGCACTCGCTGCTCAGCCACGCCCTCAACATCGGTCTGCTGCACCCCGGTGAGGTGTGCGACGCCGTCGAGGCCGCCTACCGGGCCGGGCGGGTTCCCATCGCCAGCGCCGAGGGCTTCGTCCGCCAGGTCATCGGCTGGCGGGAGTACGTGTGGGGCGTCTACTGGCTCTGGATGCCCGCGTACCGCGGCGTCAACGAGCTCGACGCCGACCGCCCGCTGCCGCCGGCGCTCCTCGGCCAGCCGACCCACATGAGGTGCGTGGCTCACGCCGTGCAGGCCGTGCACGACCACGCGTGGAACCACCACATCCAGCGGCTGATGGTGCTCGGCAACCTGGCGCTGCTCGCCGGCGTCGAGCCGTGGGCCATGACCGAGTGGATGTGGTCGAGCTACGTCGACGGCGCCGAGTGGGTGATGCTCCCGAACGTGCTCGGCATGGCGCTGCACGCCGACGGCGGCCGGATGGCCACCAAGCCGTACGCAGCCGGCGGCGCCTACCTCGACCGCATGAGCGACTACTGCCGAGGCTGCCGCTACGACCGCAAGCAGCGCACCGGTCCCGACGCCTGTCCCTTCACGACGCTCTACTGGGACTTCCTCGCCCGCCACGCCGAGCGCTTCGGCCGCAACGCCCGCGTCGCCCAGCAGGTGCGAGCGGCCGAGCGCCTGTCCGACCTGCCGGCGGTGCGCGAGCGCGCCGCGGAGGTGCTCGGGCTCCTCGACCGCGGCCAGCTGTGACGCGTCAGCGAAGTGCCGTGCCGATCACGTTGAGCACGACGAAGCCAGCGGCCAGCGCGGCTACGACGCCCAGACCGACCTTCACGGCACAGGGCAGGCGGCCGACCGAAGGCGCGTAGATCTCGGCGAACAACCTGACCTCCACCAGCGCGAGTCCGACGTAGAGGACGAGGCCGGGCACGAAGCGTTCGAACGGGATCCCGGCGATGCTGGCGACCACCGGAACGACGCCAGCCAGAGCGACTGCGGCCAGCACGGCCCGCAGCACCCTCGGCCAGTCGGAGCGGGCCAGCGCCAGGCCGCCGAGCACCACGGTGGGGAGCATCAGCATCCCGGCGCCCATGAAGCACAGGGCGCCGACCACGACGGCGGGCACCCGCACCACGACGAGCATCGCCTTCCATCCCCGCCCCCGTCCGGCGTGGACCAGCCCGGCGAACGTCCCGAGGATCGCGAACGCCATCACGATGAAGACGGTGCCTCCCCACGTGAACTCAGGGTCGTCGGCCACGAGCCGCATCCAGGCGCGGATAGCGACGCCGTAGGCCACGCCGACGCCGGTGCCGGCGAGCGTCGTCGCGACGACGCCCACGCGCGACAGCTGCTCGGAGGCGGGCACCCGACGGGAGATCGTCAGCGCGGCAGTCATGTCGGTGCTGTCGCGGCGGGCGGCCCTGGTGGTTCAGGCACAGGGGTCACGCGTGGCCGCCCCGGCGGCGACGAAGGCTGCCGCGAGCAGGCCGAGCCACACCGGCCAGTGGTCGGCCGCCGGCAGCACCGCCAGTGGCAGCGGCAGCGCGAGGGCCACCACCACCGACACGGCCGTCGCGCCGACGACGGTCGCCTCGGTTCCGGGCCACCACCGGCCGGCCACCAGCGCTGCCGCCACCACGGCGACGGCGACCGTCGGCGGCGCCGCGGTGGGCGTGTGATCGGGGGCACGACCGCTCAGCGCGCCCACCAGTGCTGACAGCATCACGAGCACCGCCAACGGCGAAAGCGCCACCAGACGCACACCCAGCCGACGCCGCAGCGACGTGGGAGAGGGCCCGACGACGGCGTGCATCGGGTCACCGACAGCCAGCGCCACCGGGGCGGCGATCAGGAGGGCCAGGAGCATCGACGGCGCCTCGCCCGTGCCGACCTGTCGAGCCAACACCGCCGCGCCGAGCGCGCATGCCAGGGTCGGGGCCGGCTGCACCGACCTCGCGACATAGGGGGCGAGCACGCGCACGCCTACCCGAGGGTCGGCCGTGCTCACGCGCATGTCCGTCGGAAGACCCCATCGCTTTGATCGGGCACGACCTTCTCGGTGGCGACGACCGCCTCGGGCACCGGTCGTGCGAGCCATCCGAAGACGGCGGCCGACGGGGTGGCCGGATCGAGCACGTCATCCCAGTGGGCGGCCAGCGCGGCCTGGACGGCGGCCACCGGGAGCTCGTGCAGCGCCAGCGCACCGAGGAGATCCCCGCCGGCAGCACCGCTGCCGACCACGGCCTCGTAGTCGCCCGTTCCCCACTCCGGCACCGTGTCGAGCACGACCACGGCGTTCGGCGTGAGCCGCTCGGCCCGCTCGCGCAGCGACGTCGCCGCCTCCGGCGTGGCAGCCGCCGTGAGCCACAGGGCGACCATGCCGCGGGCCTGGCCCGACGCCACGCAGGCGACGTTGCCGACGGCGACCGACGGCGGCAGGCCGACGAGCGACGCCGCCGTCATGTACGCCACCTCGGTGTGGCGGTGGTCGAGGTGGAGCTGCATGGCCGGGTGGACGTCGCCGTCGGCGCCGAAGGCAGCGTCTCGGTCGAGCGCAGCGCGCACCTCGGGTAGAAGCTCGTCGACGGTGTGGACGTACGGACGCTGCACCACGTCGAGCGCGGCCGGCTTCGCCGCATCCGGCGCCGCCGCCAGCACACCCTCGGCGGCCGCGCGCCACTCGGGGATGAAGTGCCCCAGCTGGCGGTAGGCGCAGTACCGCACGGCGCCGTGGGTCTCACAGGTCTGGTGGGCGGCGGGCTCCTCGAGCATGGCCACTCGCTGGGCCACCTCGGCGAGCGAGGGCGGGCGGGTCTGCACCCATCCGGTGACGACGGTGCCGAGCCCACCGATCACGAGCAGCGCCACCACGCCAGGGCGCAGGCCGTGGCGGGCCAGCGCGATGCCGACCGCAAACGCCACCAGCGCGAGTAGGTACGCGAGGTGCCAACGGTCTTCCCGGAGGTCGAAGATCCCGCCGAAGTCGGGCTCGGGCAGCACGTGCAGCCACCGCCACTGCGGGTGGAGATGGTCGAAGGTGTTGTTGAGCAGCATCACCGCCACCACACCGACCAACCCGGACACGGCCACGGGCAACCAGCGAGCCGTGAGGACGCCCACCACGACGGCGCCGTAGGCCACGACGACGACGACCCCCAGCTGCACCGGCTCCCATCGGAAGCGGTCGAGGTCGGGACGACCGACGACGTAGGCCACCACCGCAGTCGCCGTGACCGCGAGGAGGGTGAAGGCGGGAAGCCAGCCACCGATCAGCAGGGCGGCCGTGCGCGTCCGCGGGGCGGTCGGCAACGAGGCGACGAGCTCGCGAGTCCCGTCGCGCCGGGTGCGCAGCGCGGTGCGGTTCGACGCCAGCAGGAGGCCGAGGATGCTCACGGCGGCAGTGATCGCCATCAACCAGACCGCGTCGGTCTGGGGCCCGACGACGTCGCTCGACCACCACCATCCGAACGTGAGCATCATGACGCCGAGGGACAGCACGAGGGGAACCCAGAACAGCGGGTGACGCACGAGCAGGCGGCCCTCCACCCACGACAGCGCCAGGAGCGCCACCGACGAGCCGGCCTCGTCGTCGGCCTCGCCTTGGCGACGCTCGTGGGCTGCCAGCACCGAGCCGGTGCCGACCACGAGCGTCACGATCACGACGAAGGCGACGACGACCTTCACGCCACGGCCCTCGAGCGGCGGCGCCGCCGCGACGCGACCGAGTCGTCGTGCCGCCCGACCAGCAAGAGGTAGGCGTCCTCGATGGTCGGCTCGGCCAGCGCGGCACCTGCCGGCGGCTCGCCCACGTGACGCACCGAGCCGTCGGCGTGCACCCAGGCGAGATGGGCGCGTGGATCGCGCTCGGCGGCCGTCCACACCCGGCCGGCCGCGGTGGTCGCCAGCCGGTCGGGCGAGCCGTCGAAGCGGGCCGCCCCGGCGTGCAGCACGATGACCCGTTGGCACAGGGCCCGGACGTCCTCGGTCTGGTGGGTCGACAGCAGCACGGTGGTGTCCGGGGCGAGCGACGTGACGAGCTCGCGGAACCGCAGGCGCTGCTCCGGGTCGAGCCCGGCCGTCGGCTCGTCGAGGACCAGCAGTCGAGGGGAGCCGAGCAGCGCCTGGGCGATGGCCAGCCGTCGCCGCATGCCACCGGACAGGGCGCGGATCTTGCGCGAGCGCACGTCGTCGAGCCCCGCGAGCGCCAGCACCCGGCGCACCTCGTCGTGGCGCGCCCGCCGGTCGGTCATCTCCTTCAGGATGGCGACGTAGTCGACGAACTCGAAGGCGGTGAAGCCCAGGTGGAAGCCGGGCTCCTGGGGCACGTAACCGAGGCGGCGGCGCACCTCCACGCGCTGGTCGGCCACGGCGAGGTCGCGGCCGTCGACGGTGACGCTGCCCTCGTCGGGCGCCAGCACCGTGGCGATCATGCGCAAGAGCGTCGTCTTGCCGGCACCGTTCGGGCCGAGCAGCCCGGTGATCCCAGGGCCGAGGCACAGCGTGAGGGCATCGACTGCCACGACGCCTCGGAACCGCTTCGTCACGGTCCTCACCTCGATCATGACGACCTCCCGAGCACGTCGAAGCGATCGGGCGACCGGGCGGTCACGACACCGGCCACGGCGGCCAGGGCGAGGTACACCAGCTGCACTGCGGGCTCGAAGGGCGCCGCGCGGTCACCCATCCACCACGCCAGCGCGCCCGCGAACACCATCCAGGCGACCGCCAGCATCAGCGCAACCGGCACGGGAGGCAGGCGGCCCAAGAGCGCGAACGCCACTGCACTGAGGGCGAGCGCCGGGAGCAGCCAGCGCACGGCATCGAGCCATGGGCCGGGCAACGTGAGGGCGGCGACGAACCCGGCCAGGGTCACGATGGCGGCGGCCCCTGCGGTGCGCAGCAGCGCCAGGCGGTAGGTGGGGTAGGGCGTGGCCACCGTCACCTCGTGGCTGTCGTCCACGAGCGGACCGTAGGCGGCGGTGACGCCGAGCATCGGCAGGAGCGGGGCGACGTAGAGGAAGAGCACCACGTTCGTGGCGTTGGCCTCGACCGCGGCGTGGAGCACCCAGGCCGCGGCCATCACGAGCACCACGGCGGCTGCCCACGGCGACGACATGAGCGGCGCCGAGCCGAGCAGGCGAGCCGTGTCGTCGCGCAGGCCGAGGCGCAGGAGCAGGCGCGTGGTCCGGCTCGAAGGCTCGGCGTCGAGGCGGTCGACGAGGTCGTGCCACAGCGCGTCGAGCTCGTCGGCGTCGCTGCGGTCGGCGAGGAGCAGACGGCACGTCGAGCACGTCACGACGTGGGCCTCCAAGGACGCCGCCCGCGCATCGTCGAGCGTCGCGTCGAGGTAGGCGTCGACGACCTCGGGGTCAAGGTGCCAGGAGGTCATGCGAGGGCTCCTCGGAGCTCGGCGCGGGCGCGCATCATTCGGGTCTTCACGGTGCCGGCAGGGATGCCGAGGAGGTGGGCGGCCTCGCGAGTGGTGAGGCCGTCGAGCACGGTGGCCTGGACGACGGCGCGCAGCTCGGGCGACAGGCGCAGCAGCGCGCCGGCGAGGTCGCCGTGCTCGACGCCCACGAGGACCTGGTCCTCAGCCGACACGAGCAGGGCCTCGTCGTCGCGGGCCTGCTCGCCGAGCACGACGTGCTGGTGGCGGCCGCCCCTGCGGAGCAGGCCGATGAGGCGCCGGATGGCGATGCCCCAGATCCACGCGCCGACGTCGCCCCGGCCGTCGTAGCGCCCGGCCGAGCGCCACACGGCGGCGAACGTGTCCTGCACGGCCTCGGCCACCACCTCGCGGTCGCTGCAGCGATGGCGGAGGCGAGCGAGCACCCAGGGGGCGTGGCGGTCGTAGAGCTCGCGGAACGCGGCACGGTCGCCGTCGGCCACAAGCGCCAGCAGCTCGCTGTCGCTGCGTTCGGCGCCGGTCCCCACCTCGGCACTGTCGCGCCGATGTCCACCAGCGGTTCACCGCCACCCCGACGCTCTCACCGTGGTGGCCCATGCGCCATACGCCCACCACGCACCACAATCCCCTGGCGGTGATCTCACTGTGGTGGCCCATGAGCCATGCGCCCACCAGGCACCACAGTTCTACGGCCATCTCACCGTGGTGCGCCGTGAGCCACACGCCCACCCGGCACCACAGTCCCTGGGGGCGATCTCACGGTGGTGCGACCGGGGACATCCGCCCACCCGGCACCACAGTCACTTGCGTCACCCGGGCGAACCGTTCGGACGTCAGTACGCGACAGCGGCCTCGTGGGCAGCGTGGCCCGCATCACAGGGGAGGCAAGCATGAGCAAGCGAACGGTGCTGGCAGCGGGACTCACCGTCGTAGCGCTGGGCGCGACGACGCTGTGGTCGGTGGAGGCCGGCGCGAAGAAGGACAAGGCCGCGGCCCGGACCACCCTGCGCGATGCGTCGGGTGAAGAGGTCGGCAAGGTGTGGCTCTACAACGGTGTGGGCGGCCGGACGCTCGTGCGGGTGCGCTTCGCCGCCGACGCCGCCGGCACGGCCACGAGCGCGTTCCACGGGTTCCACGTGCACGCCAACGACACCGGGGCCGAGAACGGCTGCGTCGCCAATGCCACCAACCCGAGCACCTCGTGGTTCACCGCCACTGACGGGCACTGGAACGTGGGAGGCGTGGGCCACGGCGCCCACAAGGGCGACCTGCCGAGCATCTACGCCACCGGCGACGGCAAGGGCCCGGTCGAGATGTGGTTCCAGACCGACAAGTTCACGCCGGCCGAAGCCGTCGGGCGGGCAGTGATCGTGCACGACGGCCCCGACAACTTCGGCAACGTCCCCGTCGGCGCCGCCACGAACCAGTACACGGCCAACAGCAGCGCGGCCGCCACGCTGACGGCGGGCACCGGCAACGCCGGCGTCCGCATCGCCTGCGGCGTCATCGAGTGACACCGTCTCCCGGACGGCGGTCGGGTCAGCCCCGGCCGCCACCGGGGGCGATGCTGGTTGCGCCGTCGGTGCGGAAGTCGGGGTCGTGGCGGCGCAGCTCGCGGCGGGCGATGGTCATCTTGTGCACCTCGTCGGGGCCGTCGGCCAGCCGCAGCGTGCGGATGGCCGCGTACATGCCGGCCAGCGGGAAGTCCTGGCTCACGCCACCGCCACCGTGCACCTGTATGGCCCGGTCGATGATCTTCAGCGCGATGTTCGGCACGGCCACCTTGATGGCCGAGATCTCCACGCGGGCGCCCTTGTTGCCCACGGTGTCCATGAGCCACGCCGTCTTCATGGTGAGCAGGCGGGCCATCTCGATCTCGATGCGGGCCTCGGCGATCCAGTCCTGGATGTTCGAGCGCTCCGCCACGCGGCGGCCGAACGTGACGCGCGACAGCGCCCGCTGGCACATCAGCTCGAGCGCCCGCTCGGCCGCGCCGAGCGTGCGCATGCAGTGGTGGATGCGGCCGGGGCCGAGGCGGGCCTGGCTGATCATGAAGCCGTCGCCCTCACCGGCGATGAGGTTCGAGGCCGGCACCCGCACGTCCTCGAACAGCACCTCGCCATGGCCCTCCACGTCGGTGTAGCCGAACACCTTCAGGTTCCGGACCACGGTGACGCCTGGCGTGTCCTTCGGCACGAGGATCTGGCTCTGCTGCTTGTGGGTGGGCGCCGACGGGTCGGTCTTGCCCATCACGATGAGGATGGCGCAGTTGGGGTGGTAGATGTTCGAGCTCCACCACTTGCGGCCGTTCAGCACGTAGTCGTCGCCGTCACGCTCGATGCGCAGCGAGATGTTGGTGGCATCGGAGCTCGCCACCTCGGGCTCGGTCATGCAGAACGCCGAGCGGATCTCGCCGTCGAGGAGCGGGCGCAGCCACTGCTCCTGCTGCTCGGCCGTGCCGAACGCGGCCAGCACCTCCATGTTCCCGGTGTCGGGCGCCGAGCAGTTGCAGGCCTCGCTGGCGATGGGGCTGCGGCCCATGATCTCGGCCAGCGGCGCGTAGTCGAGGTTGGAGAACCCGTCGCCCCACCATCCCTGGTGCGGGAGGAAGAGGTTCCACAGCCCGCGCCGCTTCGCCTCGGCCTTCAGCTCCTCCATGACCGGCGGGTGGCCGTGGGGTTCGCCGCCGGCCGCCAGCTGCTCGTCGTACACGGACTCGTTCGGGTAGATGTGCGTGTCCATGAAGTCCAGGAGGCGCTCCTGGTACTCCTTGCAGCGGTCGGAGAGCTCGAAGTCCATGGGCGCGCACCGTATCCGCACGGTGCCGGGGCGATCACATGCCGTGAACGGGCGGCAGCGTTCGCCGAATCGTCGCCGTGCGTTCGCCGTCCGTCCACCGAGCGTTCACCGGCCCCTCAATACGGTGCGGCGTCTTCGACCCTGGAGGTACCGCACCATGCGACGCAGGACTGCCGCCGCCCTCACCGCCGGCGCCGTCGGCCTCGTGACCGTCGTCGGCTTCAGCAGCCCGGCCGCCACGCAGCCCACGCCCCCCGAGCTGGTGCTCAGGGCCAGCATCCCGACCGGCGGGCCAGGTGGCTCCGAGATCCCGGCCTACGACTCGAGGACCAAGCGCATCTTCGTCACCAACGGGATCACCAACGACATCAGCGTGATCGACGCAACGAACCCGACCACCGTCGCCACCACGATCGAACTCGGCGACGACGTGACGGTCCAGAGCGTGGCCGTTCGCCGGGGCCTCGGCGTCGCCGTGGTCGCTCCCACGAACGTGGTGAGCGCTCCCGGCACCGCCGTGCTGTTCGACACGGCGTCGCTCGCCGTCCTGAAGCGCGTCGAGGTCGGGTACCTGCCCGACATGGTGACGTTCGACCCGCCCGGCCGGCGGATCCTCGTGGCCAACGAGGGCGAGCCGCGCTGCATCGTCGGCGCCGATCCGAACGCGCCGACCACAAACCCGGCCGAGGCGACGAACCCGGAGGGCTCGGTCACGATCATCGACGTGAGCAGGGGCGCCGCCGCCGCGACCGCCACGCAGGTCGGCTTCACCGGCTTCTCCACCGCCGAGCTGCGGGCCCAGGGCGTGCGGGTGGGCGTGTGGCCGGGGGCCACCGCCGCCCAGGACCTCGAGCCGGAGTACATCACCACCGGCGGCCGCTTCGCCTATGTGACGCTGCAGGAGAACAACGCCCTGGCCCGCATCGACATGAAGACCGCCAAGGTCGACTGGGTCCGCTCGCTCGGCCTGAAGGACCACTCGCTCGTCGGCAACGAGCTCGACGCCAGCGACCGGCCCACCACCCCCCCCAACGGCGTCTTCGACCCGAGCACCCGGCCGGTGGTGGGGATGTACATGCCCGACGCCGTCGCCGACGTCGAGATCGACGGCGCCAGCTACCTCGTCACCGCCAACGAGGGCGATGCCCGGGAGTACGTGAACCGGCTCGACAACAATCCTGATGCTTCCGGTGCGCTGTCGTGCTTCATCGACGAGATCCGGCTGCGTGACCTCGGTACGGCGGTGAGCCCGGCCATTGCGGCGGTGCGTGACAACAACATCGCCGGACGCCTGAAGGTGACGACCCAGTTCCCGTCCGTGCAAGCGGGCAGCACGTGGGTGACCCTTGCGTCCTACGGCGCGCGGTCGATGTCGGTGTGGTCGACGGACGGGGCGTTGGTGGCGGACACCGGCAGCCTCATCGAGCGGGCGGTCTACGAAGGAGTCGGAGCCAGCAGCCTGGCCTGGCGCTCGCAGGGCATCGGCCAGACGGCCTCACCGGACAGTCGCAGCGACGACAAGGGGCCCGAGCCCGAGGGGCTCGTGATCGGGGAGGCCTACGGGCGCACCCTGGCGTTCGTCGGCCTCGAGCGGGCCGGCGGGATCATGGTGTTCGACCTGGCCGACCCCACCGAGCCCAAGCTGCTCCAGTGGGCCCGCTCCAGCGACCTGTCCCCCGAAGGGCTCGTGTTCGTGGCGGCCGACGACAGCCCCACGGGCAAGCCGCTCGTGATCGTCTCCTACGAGGCGGCCAGCGGCTTCGACTCGAGCACCGCCATCTGGGAGCTGCGGGGCTGACCCACGTTCCGGCGGGGACCGTGAGCGGGGCGCACCCTTCGGGGTGTGCCCCGCTTCGCGTCAGGGCTCGAGCGCGGCCTGCAGGTCGTCCCAGAGGTCGTCGACGTCCTCGATGCCGACCGACATCCGGATGAGGCCGGCGTCGACGTGGGCCTCGCTCGGGTACTTGTTGCGCCGCTCCATGGTGGTCTCGACCCCACCGAGGCTGGTGGCGTGCACGACGAGCCGCACGCGGGCGCAGGCCCGGTCGGCAGCGTCGCCGTCGGCGAGGTCGAACGAGAGCATGGGCCCGAAGCCGATCATCTGGGCCTGGGCCCGGCGGTGCCACGGGTCGGTGCGCAGCCCGGGGTAGCGGACGCGTCGCACGGCAGGGTGGTGGTACAGCCGCTTGGCCAGCTCCTGGGCGTTGTTCGACGCCCGCTCCACTCGCAGCGGCAGGGTGCGCAGGCCCCGCAAGGCCAGGTACACCTCGAGGGCGCCGGGCACGGCACCGTAGAGGCCACGAGTGGCCAGCAGCCGCTCGTACCACTCGCCTTCGGCGACCAGCGCACCCATCAGCAGGTCGCTGTGGCCGCCGATGAACTTGGTGACGCTGTGGAGCACCACGTCGGCCCCCATCGCCAGCGGGTGCTGCAGCACGGGGGTGGCGAACGTGCTGTCGACCACGCTCGGCACGCCGAGCACCCGAGAAGCCGCGAGCACGGCGGGCAGGTCGGTGAGGTCGATGGTGGGGTTCGACGGCGACTCGAGCCACAGCAGCGACGCCCCCTCGAGGGCGGCGACCACGGCATCGGTGTCGGTGGCGTCGACCGGCCGCACCGTCACCCGCCCCCGCTGCTCACGCTCGGCCAGCTGCTGGCGCACCCCCACGTAGGAGGTGGTGGGGACCACGACCACTGCCCCGGTGGGCAGCTGCTCGAGGACCGCCGTCACCGCGGCCATCCCCGACGAGAAGGCGATGGCCTGCCCGCCCTCGAGCAGCCCCAGCGCCTCCTCGAAGGCCTGCCAGGTGACGGTGCCGTCGTTGCGGCTGTAGTTCGGCAGGTGGTCGGTCTCGGCCGTGAGCCGGAAGTTCGACCCGAGGGCGATGGGCGGGTTCAGCATCGCCTGGGCCGACGGGTCACGGCCCGCGGCCACGGCGACGGTGTGGGGCGAGAGCGCTCGGTCGGTCACCACCGCAGTGTGCCCCACCCCGCCGGCCACCCAGACCGACACACGTCCGGCCCAACCCGTGTCGACGCAGCGGCCCGACCAGCAGCGGTGAGCCCACTCCGACACAGGTTGCCGCGAACCTGTGTCCGGGAGTGGCCGGCCACACAGGTCCGACCCGACCTGTGTCGGCTCGACGCCACGACCAGGAGCAGTGAGCCCGCGGCGACACAGGTGGCCCGGGACTCGTTTCGGCCGGCCGGCTCGATCGAGCGAGACGCAGAGGTGGGGTCAGGACTCGGGCTCGGCGGGGCCGCCACGCCGGGGTGGGCGGCGGCCGCGACGGGCGGCCCGGTCGTGCTCGGCCTGCTCGGCCAGGAGAGCATCGAGCTCGGCGTGCAGGTGGTGCCACGAGCGCAGACGGGCCCCGGCCAGCCGGCCCTGCTCGACGGCGTCGCGCACGGCGCAGCCGGGCTCGGCGTCGTGGCGGCAGTTCCGGAAGCGGCAGTGCTCGGCCAGGCTGGTGACGTCGGCGAACGCCTCGTCGAGGCCGACCCCCTCGCTCCAGACGGCCACCGCCCGCAGGCCGGGGGTGTCGACGAGCAGGCCGCCGTCGGGCAGCCGCACCAGCTCGGCGGCCGACGTGGTGTGGCGGCCCTTGCCGTCGAAGGCCCGCACCGCCGCCGTGCGCTGGCGCTCCTCGCCCACGAGCGCGTTCACGAGCGTGCTCTTGCCGGCACCAGACGCGCCGAGGAGGGCGATGGTCCGGTGGCCGGCCGTGTAGCGGCGCAGTGCGTCGAGGCCCTCCCCCGTGCGCCCGCTCACCGCATGCACGGGCACGCCCGGGGCGACGTCCTCGGCGGCGGCCACCCCGCCGGCCACGTCGTCGGTGAGGTCGGCCTTCGTGAGCACCACCACCGGGTCGGCCCCACTCTCGAAGGCCACCACCAGCTCACGCTCGAGCCGACGCTGGTTGGGCTCGGCGGCCAGGGCGTGGACGAGGAAGACGTGGTCGAGGTTGGCCGCGATGACTTGCGCGGTCGCAGTGCCGTCGGGGTGGCGGCGGGCCAGGGCGCTGTAGCGCGGGACGCGGGCGCGGATGCGGTCGGCCTCGTCGCCGAGCAGCACCCAGTCGCCCACCGCCAGGTCCTCGGGCGCCGGCAGCCGCAGCACCTCGTCGGCCTCGGCCCACAACGTGCACCACTTGCGGTCGATGCGGGCCACCCGGGCCGGCCGTCCCTCGGGCTCGTCCATCGACGCCCGCTCGGCCTCCACGGCCGCGCCCCAGCCCAGCTCGGCGAGGGTCAGCACCCGGCGGGTCGGCTCGGCGTCGTCATGGCACGGCGAGCGTAGGCGTGCCCGTCCCGGAGGCGTCGGAGCCTTTAGCGTCGCCCGGATGATCGAGTGGGCCACCGACGTGATCGATGCCATCGGCTACCTGGGCATCGCGTTCCTGATCGCGCTCGAGAGCATCGTGCCGCCCATCCCGTCCGAGCTGGTGCTGCTGCTCACCGGCTTCAATGCGTCGGAGGGCCGCTTCTCGTACCCGCTCGCGGTGGCAGCGGCCACGGTGGGCTCCCTCGTCGGAGCCTTCGTGCTCTACGCGGTGGGCCGGTGGGTGGGCGAGGAGCGCATGGAACGCCTCGTCACGTGGGCCACGAAGTGGCTCGGGTTCAAGCGGGCCGACATCGACCGGGCCTTCGACTGGTTCGAGCGCCACGAGGACATGGCGGTGCTCATCTGCCGGTGCGTGCCCCTCATCCGCAGCGTCGTGTCGATCCCGGCCGGCGGCTCGGGCATGCCGATACGGCGGTTCGTGCTGTTCACCGTGCTGGGCAGCGCGGTGTGGAACGCGGTGTGGATCGGCATCGGCTGGGCCCTGGGCGACCAGTGGGAGAAGGCGGGCGAGTGGGGCGACTACCTCCAGTACGCCGTGCTGGCCGCCGTGGTGGTGGGGGGCATCGTGCTGGTGATCCGCCAGCGGCGAAAGGCCAGGTCAGAGGCGGTCTGACCGGGCGATGCCTTGACGAGGCGGTCCACAGCGCCCATGGTGGGCGGCCGTATGTCCCGCCCCCTCGTCATCGTCGAGTCGCCCGCCAAGGCCAAGACCATCGCCCGGTTCCTGGGCGCCGGCTACGAGGTGCGCGCCTCGATCGGCCATGTCGCCGACCTGCCCAGCAAGGGCTTGGCCGTCGACGTCGACAACGGGTTCAAGCCCACCTACGAGCTCACGGTGCGAGGCAAGGACGTCGTCCGGGAGCTGCGGGCCGCGCTGAAGGACGCCAGCGAGCTCTACCTGGCGACGGACGAGGACCGCGAGGGCGAGGCGATCTCGGCCCACCTCCTCGAGCACCTCAAGCCCAAGGTGCCGGTGAAGCGCATGGTCTTCCACGAGATCACCAAGAGCGCCATCGACCAGGCCATCGCCAACCCTCGCGACATCGACGACGGCCTGGTCGCGGCGGCCGACACCCGCCGCATCCTCGACCGCCTGTACGGCTACGAGGTGTCGCCGGTGCTGTGGCGGCGGGTGAACCGCGGCCTGTCGGCCGGCCGGGTGCAGAGCCCGGCCGTGCGCCTCGTGGTGGAGCGCGAGCGGGAGCGCATCGCCTTCGTGAGCGCCGGCTACTGGGACCTCGACGCCACGTTCGCGACGTCGCCGTCGTTCACGGCCACGCTGGTGGCCCTCGACGGCGTGCGCGTCGCCACCGGCAAGGACTTCGACGCCAACGGCAAGCCGAAGGCCAACGTGGTGGTCGTCGACCAGGCCCGGGCCGAGCGCCTCGTCGAGGGGCTGCGGCCGGCGGAGTTCCGCGTCCGGTCGGTGGAGGAGAAGGACTACCGATCGTCACCGAAGCCGCCGTTCATGACGTCGACCCTCCAGCAGGAGGGCGGCCGCAAGCTGCGCCTCGGCGCCAACCAGGTGATGCGCCTGGCGCAGGGCCTCTACGAGCGGGGCTACATCACCTACATGCGCACCGACTCGGTGGCGCTGTCCGACACCGCCGTCGCAGCAGCCCGCTCGCAGGTGACCCAGCTGTTCGGGGCCGAATTCCTCGCCCCCGGCGGGCGGCAGTGGACCGGCAAGGTGAAGAACGCCCAGGAGGCCCACGAGGCGATCCGCCCGGCCGGCGACACGTTCCGCACGCCGGCCGAGGTGCGAGGCGAGCTGAACGACCTCGAGGCCCGCCTCTACGAGCTGATCTGGATGCGCACGCTGGCGTCGCAGATGGCCGACGCCACCGGC
>Ga0114939_10000506_pt1 | contig 32308 bp, 28 predicted proteins | sample AshMeaCrysSpring_FD_87196 | JGI IMG/M metagenome (GOLD analysis project Ga0114939, IMG submission 87196) | Groundwater microbial communities from Big Spring, Nevada to study Microbial Dark Matter (Phase II) - Ash Meadows Crystal Spring | ecosystem: Environmental > Aquatic > Deep subsurface >...
AATTTTGCTCCATTTCTGCTATTTTTGCGGGTGTTGGGATAAATAATAGGTCAACTTCTCTCACTTCTGCTGGGATTTTTTGTGCTGGTTTTACTTCTCCATAGGGTTTGAGTAATTCTTCTAAGTAGTCTTTAGCAAATTGGTCATGAATAAATTTGGTCATAATTATAATTTTTCTTGGGATAAATTGAGCAGCAGAGAACTTAAAATTTAAAGTATATTAAAATGATGGGTTCTATTATGACTGTTAATGATGAGAGGTTTAATTTTTAAAGTATTTATAATTAGTTATTATAGCTTTTCTCTTAGTGGTGAGGTACGGGCAAGGGGCTTAAGCCCCTTGTCTGCGTTTAATTTTTAAAGTATTTATAATTAGTTAATATTAATTATTAAAGCTCAAAAAAGAATAAGTACTTGTGCAAAATTAATGTCCAAAGGGCAAGGGGCTTAAGCCCCTTGTCTGCTTAGTTTTTTTCCTAAACTAATATGCCATTAATTTTGCTTACCTACTTAGGGGCAGCCTGAAAAAACATTTTACTCAAAAGTAAAAAATCTGCATAAAAATCAAACACCCTCTTAAAATTTCCCCAAGTGCATCTCAATTATGTAAATAGGCCTTTTTTTATTAATCAAACAGTTAATTTAGCTAAAAAAAGTAAAGGAAAAATGATTTTTGGGGCTTGCCTGTTTTGTTCAGTTAATAATTACCTTCCAAAAGTTGTAAAAAGCCCCAAAAATCATTTTTATTTTATTGAACACTGCGCGAATATCGAAGGTGCAAACAGGTTTTAATCCGTTGGGATTTTTGATATTTTTGCAATTAGGAGATGCACCCATTTCTCTTCCCAGGATGGGTTAAACTTGGTTTAATTAAGCAGCATTAGCCAGGACAGAATTAGCAGTTAATAAATGAATTGCTTCTTGATATTGTAAGTCAGCTTCAGTAGCAATTTGTCTGAGAGAAATAGGTTCTTGAGAGACTATTTGATTAGGAACAATGCCTAATTTATTAATATCTTTATGGTCAGGAGTTTCATATTTAGCAACAGTTACGGCTATTCCTGCGCCATCTGGTAACTCGAATAAAGATTGAATCAAACCTTTACCAAAAGTTTTTTCTCCCACAAGTAATGCTCTGCCATTATCCTGTAAAGCACCTGCCAGAATTTCACTAGCACTAGCTGTTCCTTGATTAACTAAAACTATTAAAGGATCTTGAGTAATAGCAGGCCCTGTAGACTCAAAACTACCTAACATTCCTTGTCGATTAACAGTATAAACAATGGTTCCTGTATCGAGCCAGAGACGGGCAATTTCAATACCTGCTTGTAAAAGTCCTCCAGGGTTATTTCTTAAGTCTAAAATATAGGCATCTGCTCCCTGTTTCTCTAATTTGGCTACAGCATGAGCAACTTCTTCCGCTGCATTAGCACTAAATTGAGTAAGACGTAAATAACCAATGGGCATTGTTTCAGTTGTATCCAGTTGGGCATATACTGGATTGAGGGAAATGCGATCGCGTACTAACTCAATTGTTCTGAGAGTATTTTTCCCTTGAGGTTGCACTACTAAAGATACGGTTGTCCCGACTGGGCCACGCATTTTAGCTGCAGCTTCATCAAGAGTAAGTTGTTCAGTACTAATGCCATCAATTTCGAGAATATGGTCTAATGGAGCAATACCTGCAGCTTCTGCGGGGGACCCTGCAAGGGGAGCAACTACTTCTAATTGTCCAGTTTCTGAGTTAATACTAATTTGCAGACCAACCCCAGAAAGTTCCCCAGAAGTGCTCACCTTCAAACTGCGATACTGTTCTGGTCTGAGGAGTCTGGTATAAGGATCGTCTAGAGATGCTAACATTTCCTCGATCGCCTCATAAGTTTGCTCCTTATCGGCGGGATGTTGTTGTAAAAATTTTTGGCGCATTAACCACCAGTTTTGATGGTTAAAACTTTCATCTAAATAAGACTGGTTGACTATGCGCCATGCTTGTAATAATATCTTTTCGTCTTCTGTAAAAGCTGAGGCGAAGGGAGTCCACCAGAATAAAGAGATAGTTAATGAGATAGCGACTAAGACTGTTACCCAAAAAGGTTTTTTTCCCATGAGATCTACTTTTTAACCTACAACTAAATAGCTAAATTCAGATTTGCTTAACTTATTGTTACCAAAATAACTGTTGACGAGGAGTTCAGTGCTATAACCCAGGATAGCTGGGAATGAGCTGAAAAAGATTTAACCTTTTTTCTGAGATTTATGTTAATTTTTATAAAGAGGATGAGTTGCAATTAAGTTCAGTAATTCTAGGTCACTGAAAGTAATAGATCCTCAAAACCGCTATAATTTAAGTGTCGATAGCACTATCAAGCAAACCCCAACCATAATTAATAAAAACTTTCTGGCTTCATGTTTTCTAAAGAAGTAACCGAATCTAAAGCATTTCAGTGGTTTCAGGAGCGTCTGGAAATTCAGGCGATTTCTGATGACATTTCAAGCAAGTACGTTCCACCTCACGTTAATATATTCTACTGTCTGGGTGGAATTACTCTAACTTGCTTTATAATCCAGTTTGCGACTGGATTTGCCATGACCTTCTACTATAAGCCTACTGTAACTGAAGCGTTTACTTCAGTTCAGTACATTATGAATGAAGTAAATTTTGGCTGGCTGATCCGTTCTATTCATCGCTGGTCTGCTAGCATGATGGTGTTAATGATGATTCTCCACGTATTCCGAGTTTATCTCACTGGTGGTTTCAAAAAGCCTCGTGAATTAACCTGGGTAACAGGAGTAGTCCTAGCGGTAATTACAGTAAGCTTTGGTGTTACTGGTTATTCTTTACCCTGGGATCAAGTGGGTTACTGGGCTGTTAAAATCGTGTCTGGTGTTCCTGCAGCTATTCCTGTTGTTGGGGATCAAATTGTTGAATTGATGCGTGGTAGTGCAAGTGTTGGACAAGCAACATTAACTCGCTTCTACAGTCTGCATACCTTTGTTCTACCTTGGTTCATCGCTGTATTCATGTTGCTGCACTTCCTCATGATTCGCAAACAAGGCATTTCTGGGCCTTTGTAAATCAAAAGTCACATTTAACTTTTAAAATAGGCTATTTTAGCAGCCAACTCAGACAGGAAAATAGATAAAATTGGTAGTATAACCTGCCGATTCTGAGTAAATTAAACGGAGAAGACGATCAAAAATGTCAATTGTTAAAAAACCAGATCTTAGCGATCCAGAATTAAGAGCAAAACTGGCTAAAGGAATGGGTCATAATTATTATGGTGAACCAGCCTGGCCAAATGACCTACTGTATGTATTCCCAGTTTGTATTCTGGGGACAATCGGTCTTTGTGTTGGTTTAGCAGTTCTTGACCCAGCTATTATTGGGGAACCTGCTGATCCTTTTGCTACTCCTCTGGAAATTCTTCCTGAGTGGTATTTTTATCCAGTTTTCCAGATTTTACGCATTCTTCCTAATAAACTCTTGGGAATTGCTTGTATGGCTGGTATTCCTCTGGGTTTAATGTTAGTTCCTTTCATTGAGAACGTCAACAAGTTCCAAAACCCCTTCCGTCGTCCTGTAGCGACTGCTGTATTCTTGTTTGGTACTTTAGTTACTCTCTGGTTAGGAATTGGTGCTACTTTCCCCATTGATAAATCTCTAACTCTAGGTTTGTTCTAAGTCTCAAATAACCTAGTTTTAGTTGTCAATAAAAATGCCTGGGTATTTTTATGCAGTATTTAGTTACTGTTTAAAAATTTCAGCCCAGGCATTAATTTTGTTTATTTTTTTACAAAGTTAAATAGCAAAAATGATATTTATTAGGAAAATTACTCAAGACTTGCACCCCGAGACAAGGGGACTACCGCCCCTTGTCTATGTCCTAAACCAAATGCTTCTCTACCATTTTATTAAAGAAATGAGAGGCTTGGGGCGCGGATCCCCTTGTCTGGGGCTGGGGGTTTGATGCTGTTGCTATTTAAATGAGTTTAACTACGCATTTGTTTGAAAGCCTCGATAGTTCTTGTAAAACCTTCAGTAATTAGTCCAAGTACAGTACGATCTTCTCGGATTTTAATGTTTACGCTTACAGACATTCCTGATTGCAAAGGTATTTCTCGGTCCCCATCGTTGATCACTAGCACTTGTTCATCTAGCTTAATTTTGGCAGGAAAGCGATAAAAATTATATTGCTGATCTGGAGGTAAAGCATCTGAGCCTACAGAAAGTACTTTTCCTTGAATATCTCCATAATCACTGAAAGGAAAAGTATCAATACGCACATCAGCATCCATATTTTCCCGCACAAACCCAATATCTTGATTGGTAATATAAACTTCAGCAATCAAATTTTCTATGGGTACAATTTTGAGTATGGGTTCAGTGGGACCTGGTTGAGGGACATATCCTGGTGCAGCTTTTAAATCAAAAACAATGCCGTCTACAGGAGCAAAAATTTCTTGATATCTTAAAGTTTGCTCTGCACGAGAAACCTGACTATCAACTTCAGCAATGCGCTTTTCATTTTCCACAATTAGTTTATTTAACTGACTATCTAACTCGGCAATTCTTTGTTGATTTGCAGCAATTCTATCTCGCACATTTTTCTCTGAAAGAGATGTTGTGTTAGTTAATTCTTCAGTTGCTTGAGCAATTTGTAAACGCAATCTTTGCTCTTCTTCTAATAGTTGTTCAATCTCAGCCAAACGACTATCAACTTGTTGTTGTTGATTTTGATATTCTATTGTCCCATTTGCTCTGAGTTCGACCAATTGTCGATAACGATCATTTACTTGTTTTCTTTGACTATCTACTTGGAGTTGAGCGATCGCCCCTTCTTCGATTAATGGTTGATAACCTGAGAGAATGTCCTCATCTATTTTTAAGCTTTCTTCTGATTTAGCGATCGCTTGTTCATTGCGCTGTTTTATTTCTGCTAAAGTTGCTTTATCAGTTGCCAATTTTTCTTGAGCATCTCTTAGTTTCACTTGATTTTGATTCAGTTGTTTTTCCAACTGTTCTATTTGCAACTGAGCTGCTGCTGCACGAGAATTTTCTTCTGCTTGAGATGCTTCTAACCTTCTTAAAGATTCTGGTGAGAGAAAAGTCCCCTGTTCTTCTTCTCCCAATTGAATCCTAAACAGTTGATTTTCTGCGATTAATTCTGTTCTATTTCTTGCCAAAAAAGCCACTTCTTGGGGAATGTTTAGTTCTAAAATTTTTCTTTCGAGGGAGACAGGATCTAAGCTTCTATCCATTACAATGCGATAAAATTTAGTTTCTTGCACTAGAGAGTCACGAATTTTCAGGAGAGATTCTTTTTCTGCCTGACTAGCTTGTGTATCCAAAGTTACCAACAACTGGCCTTTTGTTACTTTTTCCCCATCTTTCACGTGTACTTCTTGAACTACCCCATTCAAGGGTACTTGCAATTCCTTTACTGCTCCTTCTGGTTTAAGCAAACCTTGAGCTAGTACCACTTGTTCCATTTTTGCTATTGATGCCCAACCTACACTAAAGGTTGCCACTCCCATTATTGACCAAAGAATTGCCCGTGACCATATGGGAGATTGTCGCAGTACAACTTGTTGTTCAAATTTTGGTTGATTGACTCTAGGAACTGCATCTACTGGTGCTTTTTCTGTGGTAAGAATTTTTTTTAAGTTTAATGTCTTACCGCTTTTTTTTCCGTTATTTCCGTTATTATTTCCGTTGTTGTTAGTCATATTTACTAATTCTTAGTTTTTTTATTGATTTATTGTTTACTAATTACTCATTAGTCATTAGTTGTTAATTGTTTTTTTTATTGTTTAAGTTTTATGCTTAATAACCAATGACTAATGACTAAGTTTAAACTTTTGCTTCTTGTTGTTGATAGAGATAGTAGTAATGTCCCTTCATTCCCATTAATTCTTGATGGGTTCCAATTTCTACAATAGAACCTGAATCCATCATTATTATGGTATCTGCATTTTTGATTGTACTGAGACGGTGTGTGATAAAGAATACTGTTTTATCCCGAAAAGCTTCGATCAGATTCAAACATACTTGTTGTTCTGTGGAATAGTCGAGGGCGCTGGTTGCTTCGTCTAAAATCAACATTCTTGGTTTTTGGAGAACGGATCGAGCGATCGCTATTCTTTGTCGTTGTCCACCTGAGAGAGAGGACCCTCTTTCTCCTACCCTTGTGTTATATCCATTGGGCAGACTCATAATAAATTCGTGTGCTGCTGCTATTTTTGCTGCTTCTATAACGTCTTCTGTGCTTGCATCAGGATTAGTTATGGCGATATTTTCTTGAACTGTGCCATCGAATAAGAGGGTATCTTGAGGTACAACCCCGATCTGGCGGCGGAGAGAATAAAGTTCGACCTTATTTACATCATAACCATCAATCAGGATTTGTCCTGACTCTGGTTCATATAGTCTTGATATAAGCTTGGTTAGAGTACTTTTTCCTGCTCCACTTTCTCCTACAATTCCGACAAATGTACCTGCTGGTACTTCCACACTTACGTTATATAGTTGTAAAGGTCCGTTTGTCTTAAAGCGGAAGGAAACATTTTGAAATTTCACTTCCCCATTAATTGCTGGCATTGGAATATTATTCCTGTCGTCTTCTCCTTCTTCGGGAGTATCTACAATATCGCTAAGACGTTCGAGGGATAAAGCTGTTTCTTGGAAATTCTGCCATAGTTGAGTGAGTCTGAGTATTGGAGCTGTTACATATCCTCCAAGGATGCGGAAAGCGATTAAAGATCCTAATGACATGTCGCCTTTAATGGCTAAATATACCCCTACCCAAAGTACCAACAAGCCTGAGAGTTTGTTGAGGAAAGCACTCATGGAACTTGCCAGGGTGGAAGTTATCACTGTTTTAAAGCCAGTATCTACATAACGAGCATAACGTTCTTGCCATTCCCAGCGGGCAATCAATTCTATGTTTTGCGCCTTAACTGTTTGAATACCCGTCATTACTTCTACCAAGTAAGATTGAGTTTGAGCATTTCGCTCTGCTTTAGCTCTGATTTGTCTGCGGATGACTGGGGAAAATATGAGGGTGAGAACAATAAATATTGGAATAACTGATAACGTTACGAAAGTCAACAGGGGACTAAAGCTCAACATTACCACAATATAAATTACAGAAAACACTGCGTCTAATACTACTGTTAAAGCTGTTCCTGTAAGAAATTGGCGAATATTTTCTAGTTCGTTTACCCTGGTTGAAATTTCCCCTACGGGTCTGCGTTCAAAGTAACGTAGAGGTAGTCTGAGCAGGTGATCAATAATTTCTGAACCTAAGCTCATGTCTATCCTGTTGGTGGTATCCACAAACAGGTAAGTTCGCAGTGTACCGAGAATTGCTTCAAACACCCCAATCACGATCAAGAAAAGCGCTAAAGCGTTCAGGGTAGTAATACTATTCTGTCCGATTACTTGATCGATGATCACCTTGATCATCAAGGGATATGCTAGTGCAAATAGCTGAACAAAGAAAGACGCGATAAATACTTCTATTAATACCCGACGATAACGAATGATATATGGGAGAAACCAGTTTAACCCAAAGCGTTCTTCTTGTGTGTGCTTTGTCTTTTTCAGTAGCAATACTTGTCCTGATTCACCCCAGGTTTCTAGAAATTGTGCTGGCTCTTTTCTGGTTATTCCTAGTTCTGGTACTGCAACTACTACGGAGCGAGGGCTTATTTCATAGACTATGGCTAACCTATCTTCCCAGCGAGTCAATAATGGTCCTTCAAGCTCTGTGAATTTTTCTGCTGGTATAGTCAAAAGTTGGGCATTAAGTTCCATTAATTCGGCGATCGCCCCACAAATGTTCAAGGATAGAGTATTGTGTCGCTCAATTTGCTCTTCTACAACCCTAACAATTGCGTCTTTTCTGAAGGGCATTCCTAAATGTTTACTCAACATTTTAAATATTGCTATCCCCGCTTCTGACGGTGTTTCACCCCCAAAAAATGGATATTCTTGGTCTAGTTTTTTAGTTGTTGTTTCTTCTACTTGTGGCTGTTCTACTTCTAGTTTTGTTGGCGCGTATGGTATTTCTTCTCGCTCATTTTCCTCTGCTTCTCCTGCTTGATCTTGTATTGGGAATGAATCCTGCACTTGAGAACTTGTTTGATGGTTTTCCAATTGTTCTACGGGAAATCCTATCAAACGTGCGCCCTGGACACCTGCCATCTCTTGGCTTTTTGCCACCCTACTCCCTATTTCCCAGTCTCCTAATTTTCCTCCACTGAGAAACCAAACTTTACTCTTGTCGAGAGTTGCTAACTCGTTGGGGGCAATGTTTTTTACTTCTACATTTTCTTGAGCTTCAAGCGCTAATTCTTTTAAATTTCCCTCGCCTATAGCTTGTTCTTCTAATTCGTGACCTAATAAATCAAAAGCTTCTACTAAACTACACTGGTCTTTAAATTCTCTTTGCAGTTGTGGATATTTTACTAATAAATCGCGAAAATCTTGATTTTTTAAGGTTAGGCAAATTACTTCAGTGGAGGCGATCGCTGTTTCGCAGGCTACTCCCCGTAACAAGTTTACCTGACCCATCACTGCTCCTGGTTCTAGCAGTTGTAAATTGATAGGCATTTGGGTACGAGGGTCATAACCAATTATTCTGGCTCTTCCTTCATACAATATTGAGATATTTGGGGACATTTTTCCCCGACGATAGATCACCTGACCTAAACGATAACGCCAGGGTTGCATTTTTTCTGCTAACTCTGTAATTGCTGCTTCCCCTAGTTGATTAAACGGTTGGGTTTTTGTCAGAAACTCTATGTACTCTATTGTCGTGTAACTCATTTTTTCTTATTTTTTCCTTTGGCAATTTCTGCAATTTTTTTTTATTTTTTACTCAGATATCTGAGATATTGTTTTCTCTTTTGTTAAAAGATTTTCTTGATTTTTCGAGAATTCCTCGTTTACTTTTTCTGGTAATGAGGTTTTTATTTCCGCTTGTGGGAATAAAGTTACTTTTTCTTGTATTTGTTCTTTTAACCACATTTGAAATTGCTCATTTAGCAATCTTTGTTCCATTTGTTCATCTAATTCTGCTGCCAGAAAATTTTCAAGCCTTACTATTACCCACCAGTTTTCTATTGGGGTTGGGGGTAATATTTCTCCTGGTTTACTGGTTCTGAGTAGGTGAGCTATTCTTGGATGAGGTACAGTTACTTCTACTGGTCCGAGAATACCTCCTGTTTCCGCTTCAGACCCTTTTGAGTATTTTTGTGCTAGTTCTTTGAATGTTATTTCTCCCTCTTGGAGTCGGAAATAAAATTCTTGAGCTGCTCCTCCATCATCTGTGCGAAATAAAGAATAAACCACTCTATCCAACTGGATCTTCCGTTTGAGGAAATAAGATTCTAATTTATTTCCCCAGTGTGCTTTTTTAAATTTGTCCAGCTTCAATTTCCTCAATACCAGCTTTTCCCATTGTTCTTTTGTAATATGATTTTTCTCTAGCCATTCTGGTAATTCTTCTTCTGTGAGTTTATTTTGCTGATAAAACTTGTTAATCTCTTGTTGTTTTTCTTCTTCTGTACATTCTTGTTCAGCGATCACCTGATCTATTAATATATTTTGTGCTAAATTTGGTAACATCTGGTATTGAACCAGCAGACTTGATAAGTCTTCTTCTCCTATCTCTTGATCGCCAACTTTTAATAGTTTCTTCATTTTTCAACTTTTTAACTCCCAGTATCGGTTATAGATAAGGTCAGGCTTAACCCTTTATTCCTTTTCTACAACTGTACTTGATTTTGTTCCACTCTCTGACTTACTATTTTTTCCATTACTTTGCTTTGATGTTGATTTTTTTTCTTTCCTTGTCTATCTTAACCCTGAAAAAATTCTTCAGCTTTTCTTAGAGCTATGGTTGAGTCTTTTAATTATATTAGCTTGCAATATAACTACTCTTGGAGAATTTGATCCATCTTCCTTTTCTCAATCCCTATAATTGCTCATCTAAGCTTTTTCATCTTACTTTTGCTTTCCTTCTTTCTATACTGTTAATCTTTTTTTTCTATTTTTCTTAGAGATATCTTTTTAATTCTATTATCTAGAAAATCCATTTATTCTCTAATATTTATTTTGCTCTAATTTACTAAATTTTGCTGGTTTTTTGCTTAAGAAAATATAAATTTTTCTGACTCTTACTTTTACAATAATTTTCCATTTTTATAGTACAACAAGTATTTGATTTATTGCCTAAGTTACTTAATTAGTATTTAAATCGATACAAAAATTGTTTTTCCCAAATTAATTTTACAATTCTAGATTGAAAAATGTTTGCCTCTCAATGGCTCTAACTTATTTCCTGGCTTTGATCGCACCGTTTTTCTCCCCATTCGTGCATTACCTGTAAAATTGGTTGCAAGTTATGTCCTTTTTCTGTGAGGGAATATTCTACTTTTGGGGGAACTTCTGGGTAAACTTTGCGTTGCACTATTCCATCTTCTTCTAGTTCCCTCAATTGTTGGGTTAGCATTTTTTGTGTTACTCCATTTAAATTCCTCTGTAATTGTCCAAAACGCTTTACTCCTTGAAATAACTCTCTCAAAATTAATACTTTCCACCGTCCTGCGATCGCTTTTATAGTTGTCTCTGCAGGACAATTTGCTTTTTTTTTGTTAATTTTTGTGTTTTCCATAGTTCCTTTTTGGTAATTAGCTTACTTTTAAGTGCGTACTTCTCATTTAAAGGTAAAAGGTTATAAACTAAAAATAAACGAGTTAGAAAATAATATGATTACAATTCGCAAAGCAGTCGATCGCGGTCATGCTAATTATGGTTGGCTAAATACTTATCATACTTTTTCTTTTGCTAACTATTATGACCCCGATTTTCTTGGTTTTAGATCTTTACGTGTGATCAATGAGGATCGGGTAACTCCTGGTGCTGGTTTTGGAACCCATGGTCATCGAGATATGGAAATTATTACTTATGTTCTCTCTGGTGCTATTGAGCATAAGGATAGCATTGGCAATATTTCTCTCATTCAAACAGGAGACGTACAGCGCATGAGTGCGGGTACTGGGATCTTCCATAGTGAATATAATTCTTCTCAAACAGATCCCCTCCATTTTCTGCAAATTTGGATCTTTCCTGAAACTAGAGGTTTATCCCCAAGTTATGAACAGCATAATTTTTCTTTGGCAAAAAAACCAGGTCAACTCCATTTAATCGCTGCACCAGATGGTAAAAATGGCGCTTTGACAGTACATCAGGATGTTAATTTATATGCTGGTGTACTGAAAGCGGGCGATCGCCTTTCCTATACCAATAACCCTCAACGGCACGTTTGGCTTCAAGTTGCTAGAGGTGATGTTACTCTCAATGATGTACTTCTTAACACTAGCGATGGTGCAGCCATTAGTGAGGAAACTGATCTGATTATTCAAGCATCCAATGATGCTGAAATTCTCCTTTTTGATCTTGCTTAGTTACCAGGGTGAACAGTGCTCAGTAGTAACTGTTCACTGTTCACCGTGCTCCTGAAAGTTTAAGTAATTGCACCACTTCTGGGTATTGATTAAACTCAGCAAGCATTAAAGCGGTATAACCCCCATTATTTTTCTGGTTCAAATCTACTTGACCAGTTTTTAATAACACATTTACTGCATCGTAATAACCCCGATGAGCTGCCCACATTAAAGCTGTTGCTCCTGCTTTATCTTGTATATTAACATCAGCTCCTGCTTTCACTAATATTTCCATCATCTCTATATCCCCCTGATCTGCTACTTTCATCAACAGGGTTTTTCCTCCTGCAAGGCGAGTATTTGCGTCTGCACCGCCCGCGAGCAAAACTTTGACTACTTCTATCCAACCCTGGGATATTGCTAAATTTAGCGGCGTTTCTCCCTGGTTTTGAATATTGGGGTCTGCTCCATTGCGCAATAATTCTTCTACAATCTGGCTATGACCCTGCAATGCTGCTACTATTAATGGGGTATCTCCTAAATTATTTCTCCTACTTACTTCAGCCCCTCCTTGAAGTAAGGCTTGCACTACCTCTAAATGCCCCTCCAATGCAGCAAAATGTAAGGCTGTTTCTCCTTCTAAGTCTTGAATATTGACATTTGCTCCCGCTTGTACTAATACTTTTACTACTTCTGTTTGCCCTTCTGCAGCCGCCAGCATTAAGATTGTCCCTCCATCAGCAGTTGTGCTGTTCACATTTCCTCCAGCTTGAATTAGTGCATGCACAATTCCACTATTTCCTGCTTTGGTGGCTAAATTTAAGGCTGTGTCTTCATCTTTGTCTGTAATTTCCACATCAGCACCCGCAGCTAACAGCATTTGCACGACTTTGAGATTATTTCTATATGCAGCTATCATTAAAGCTGTTGATCCATCGTCATTTCTTCTGTTTACTTCAGCTCCAGCAGCAAGTAACTTTTGCACTACATCTCCTTGATTTGCTGCTGCTGCTAACATTAATGCCGTGATTTTGTGGAAATTAGCTTGATTCACTAATGCACCAGCTTCGAGGAGTACTTTTACTATCTCGTTATAGCCTTTTTGTGCTGCATACATTAATGCAGTATTATTATTTGAATCTGCCACATTCACTTGTGCTCCTGCAGCAAGTAAGGTGGTTACTTTAGGTAAATTACCAGCACGTGCTGCTTCAAGTAAAAGTACATCCTGATTGGAAAACATAGCCTTTGATTATGTTAAGTTTTATAAAAAATATTAGAGAGGAGAATAAAATGAATTTCGAGATTCCAGAGGCAGTTAAAACTTGGTCACAATTTGGTCATCCTATCATAATGTGGATTCTACTGGGAACTACTGTTTACGCTCTATATCTTGGCATTCAGTGGAGACGTACTCGCAATGCTGATAAGGAGGAAAAAAAAGAACTGGTTAAGAAGAATTTTAACACCAGACATTATCAGGTTGGTTCACTTCTCTTAGCTTTTATGGTACTGGGTACTATTGGCGGTATGGCTGTCACTTACATTAATAACGGTAAACTCTTTTTTGGTCCCCATCTTTTAGTAGGCTTGGGAATGACAGGAATAATTGCTACCGCTGCAGCTATGGTGCCTTTTATGCAAAAAGGTAATGATTTTGCTCGTTATACCCATATTGCTCTAAATGTCGTGTTGTTGGGGCTTTTTGGTTGGCAAGCAGTCACAGGAATGCAAATTGTCCAAAGAATTATTAGTAAAATGTAATTTTTCTTGGGGTGCGTTAGGCGTCAGCCGTAACGCACCAAATAATTTATGCAGTTTGTTCATCTGAGTTGCGAATTTCCTCGAATTTTCTGGCGGTTTTTGGGGGTATAGGAATATTTAAACGGCTATGAAAATCTTGCTGTACTTTATAACTTAAACGGGGGGAAATTTGACCTACTATTTGCGCGAGGAGGCGATCGCCTGTTTTTTGAATCACTTTTAAGGGTAATTTATAGATAAACTTGGGAAATTTTACTGCTACTTTTAAGTGGAGTTCCCATTTTACTCTTGTTATTACATCAGGTAATTCTTTTTTGTCTTGTTTTTGATAAACATCAGCCATTCCTGGTGCTGCTTCTGATGCTGTAATTTCTGTTAATTCCATTAATGCTCGATAGTCCACTTCATACCCTGGAGGTGTGTAATTTGGTACTGGAATACTGCGCATTAAATATAATCTGTCCTGTGGTGGTTCTAATATTACACTCATTTTTGGTTCTACTTCGTAACCAAATGAACCAAAACGCCCAATAGTTAAAGTATATCCATTTTCTCCTAAAGCTTCTGCTATCATTGGCTTTGCACAACGACAAAACCAGCCTTCGTGAGCATTGAGATATGCAGCAACAGTGTTTATATCGCTGTACATCTCCATAAATCCTTCAAAATTAGTCTGAAATTTTACTGGTTCTCTTTCTGCTAATTCTAGTTCTTTTGGGGTAATATTATTTTCTTCTGGCATTATTTGCTCATTTGCATTCTTGATTGATTGCATAAAACCACTTGGCTAGTGTTTACTTTTAATATAATTCCCATTTCAGTTTAATACTTTCATCTTTAGACAATGTTTATATTTGTTGATATTTTTTAGACAAAAGTTGTATTTTAAGTATTAATTAGAGTTTTGGAGATAGATTTATGAAAGCTTTTGTAGCTGGAGCAACTGGGGAAACTGGACGGAGAATAGTTAAAGAGTTGATCTCACGTAATATTCCTGTACGCGCTTTGGTGAGAAATTTGGAGAAGGGTAAGGAAGTTTTACCAGCGGAAGCTGAATTAGTTGCGGGAGATGTACTTAAAGCTGAAGGTTTAGAAGAGGCGATCGCTGATTGTACGGTTATTCTCTGCGCTACTGGGGCTACTCCTAGTTTAGATCCTACTGGACCTTATTTAGTTGACTATCAAGGTACAAAAAATTTAGTAAATGCAGCTAAAACTAAATCTATTGACCATTTTGTTCTGGTTTCCTCTTTATGCGTCTCTAAATTCTTTCATCCTCTCAATTTATTTTGGTTGATTCTGTATTGGAAAAAACAGGCTGAAAAATATCTCATAGAAAGTGATTTGACTTATACCATTGTCAGACCTGGTGGACTTAAAAATCAAGATAACCCAGACTCAATTGTGATGTCATCCGCAGATACTCTGTTTGATGGGAGTATTCCTCGGACTAAAGTTGCCCAAGTTTCTGTAGAGTCTTTGTTTCAAACTGCAGCCAAGAATAAAATAGTAGAAATAGTTGCCAAACCAGAAGCAGAGTTAATAAGTTGGGAACAGTTATTTGCTAATGTCGTCTGATTGGTAACAGACGAAGATTTTTAGGATTATACTGCTGTGTTTAAAGCGATAGGAAAAACCCTCGTTTTCATAAGTTTAATTTCGGGTTTGGGTTTATTTGTTGTTCATTTACAAGAAGGAAAATTAGAAGATCAAGTGCGAAAAGTTTTCCCCAATATTTACGGAACCCAACCCTTAGCTATGAAAGGAGGTGATCCTTATATTCGCGCTTTGATGCGCACAATTACTGCTAGTGAAGCAAATGTTTCTAAACCCTATCATGTTATTTATGGCGGTGAATATGTATCTGATTTAAGTTCTCATCCTAATCGTTGTGTACCTATTGGAAAGGGTTTTAAATGTTCAACTGCTGCAGGAAGATATCAATTTCTTAATACCACTTGGGATGAAAAAGCTAAACGCTATCATCCCAAAGTTTCAGGTTTACTTTTATGGAAATCTTATAGTTTTGAACCAGAATATCAAGATGCTGTGGTTTATGCGTGGTTGCAAGATACTCAAGCTTGGGGTGTAGATATTTCTCAACTCTTACGTCAGGGAAAAATTCAACAAGTTTTAAAGTTACTTTCTGGTACTTGGACGAGTTTGGGATATGGTCACGAAACTAATTTTATGAGCCGTTATTTGCCTCAAATTTATGATAATATGTTGCAAGAAGAATTGGATTTTGACCATTAAAATTGCCTGGTTATAACTAGAAAAATTTGCCATAATTTGGTGATTGCAAATTTTATTCTAAAAATCGCAGCTATAGAGGCAAAGTCCGCCTGCGCGGACTAATATTTATCAATATTTAAATTGCTATTTATGGAGAATTATTGGTAAATGAATTATCCCATTTGCCTTTTTTTGCTGGTAAATTAAGTTTAAAATAAGTCCTTGTTATTGCGATTTCAATCGCCAGGTTATATTATGTCTAATGATTGTGGATCGAATATTTGGAAATTTTATGTATTGCGAACGCTTGAGTTTGCTTGGTTTCCTATTCCTACCATTGTCCTTTTTTATCAAAGTCATGGAATTAGTTTAGAGGGAGCAGTAATTCTCAAAACTGTTCTCTCTTTTTCTATTTTTATCTTTGAAATTCCTTCTGGATATTTAGCAGATGTTTTAGGGCGAAAAAAATCATTAGTTGCAGGAGGATTTATTTGGACTTTTTCCTTACTTTTATACTGTTTCGGTACAAATTTCTGGGTGTTTGTAATTGCAGAAATGCTCGCAGGGTTAGCAGCAAGTTTAATTTCTGGTGCAGATGCAGCTCTTGCTTTTGATACTCTTTTGACAATGGGAAAAGAAAGGGAATATCTCAAATTATCTGGCAGACTGGTAGCTATTGCTGGTTTTTCAGAGGCTATTTGTGGCATTATTGGCGCTTGGATGGCTGCTATTAATTTGGTTTATCCTTTTTATTTACAAACTATTTTTATTGCTGGTTATTGTCTTATTGCTTTAACTTTAATTGAACCTATACGCCATCTTTCACCTCCCGAAAATTCCCAACTAAAACAACTCCTAAAAGTAATTAAGTTTGCTTTAGTTGAAAACCAACAACTTAAATGGTTAATTTGCTTTTCTGCTAGTGCTTCTACTGCAACTTTTCTCATTGTTTGGCTTGCTCAAGCTTATATGCAGCAGAGAGGTTTATCTACTGCAACTTTTGGAGTTGCTTGGGCTTTTTTTCACTTAGTAATGTCTTTAGCTTCTCTTTTTGCTCCTCGCATTGAAACTCTCCTTAAACCTCAAAAAACTTTTCTCTTTATTGTACTTTTACTGGGATTTTCCTATATCTTTCTTGCTGGGATAAAATCTGTGTGGGGCATTATTTTTATTGCTGTGATCTATTTAGTTAGAGGAATAAAAACCCCCATTATTCAAACTTATATTAATCGACAAGTTGCTTCTAATATTCGGGCTACTATTCTTTCTATTAATAGTTTTGCTTTTCGTTTATGTTTTGTTATTGTTGGTCCGATTTCAAGCTGGATTATAAATTTATTTTCCTTAGATATTGCCTTAGTTATTTTTGGAGTTGTTTTTCTCTTTGTTGGCATATTTTCTCTCCGCAATTTGGAGCGGGTTTAATAATAAATATCTGATGAATTTTTTAAAAATACAAGACAAGGGGCTTCAGCCCCTTGCCTGTTTGTCTAGACAAGGGGCTGAAGCTGGGGTGTTGATTATTTATCAAGTTACAAATTTTCAAATCAGACAATTTTTCTTTGTAGGGTGGGCTATGCCCACCCTACTGTTTGTCTAGACAAGGGGCTTCAGCCCCTTGCCTCCCAAGACTTGATTTATACTTTTGAAAAATGGTATAACTCCTAGTTTCCCAAATTATTTAAAGAGTCTCCAGTTACTCGACAAATACGCCATTCATCTAAAATAGAAGCACCGATACTTTTATAAAAATTTATAGCAGGTTCATTCCAGTTTAAAACACTCCACTCTAAACGTCCACAACCTCTTTCTACTGTTAATTTAGCCAAATAACTAATCAGTGCTTTCCCAATACCTTGTCGTCGATATTCTGGTAAAACAAATAAATCCTCAAGATAAATTCCTGGAAGGGTAAGAAAAGTAGAATAATTGTGGAAAAAAAGCGCAAAACCTACAGGTTTGGATACCCATTCAGCTAAAATAGCCTCAGCATATGATTTATTCCCAAAAAGATGTTTTTCTAAAGCATCAGCACTACCAGAAACTGTATGAGTTAATTTTTCATATTCCGCTAGCGCTATAATTAACTCAAATAATACCGATACATCACTTGGAGTTGCTTGACGAATAATTAATTTAGAAGACATATAGCAATTTTTAGTTATTATCTATCTACAGTATCAGTTACCTCTTATAACTGGAAAACGCTCATTAGTGTTTAGTAATTATTTGTTGTTTTACATACTAACAATTACTAACTAACGATTAATTAAGAGTTAGGTATTTGTTTGAGGGTAACATGGGTTGAGCCGCAGATTTACGGGAAAATATCCTGGGGATATTTTCCCGTAAATGTATCAAAATATACCCAATTGAAGCAATAAATCTTTTATGGTTAAGAAAGGTTACTAAATGTATTGTATTTTATATATTAAATTATGCGGATTGAGCAGTTAGAAGCTTTCTTGGCTGTTGCTGAAACTGGGAATTTTGGACAAGCAGCAAGAAAATGTGGGGTGACACAATCAACCATCAGTCGTCAAATTCAATCACTAGAAGAAGATTTAGGCTTGCCTTTATTTCATCGCACTTCTCAGGCAAAATTAACTGTAGGCGGAGAACAATTATTTCCCAGAGCTAGAAAAATGTGTCAGGAATGGGCGAATGTCAAACAGGAATTTGCGGAATTATTGGCTGGGAAACAACCAGAGTTGTGTGTTACCGCTATACATTCGGTCTGCGCCAATGGTTTACCCCCAGTTTTACAGAAATTTTGCCGTGACTATCCTGATGTGCAGTTACGGGTGACAGCATTGGGAAGCGATCGCGCTTTAAAAGTACTCCGTGATGGATTGGTAGATATAGCAATTGTGATGAATAATCGCTTTCTCACCTCTTCCCCAGAAATAATAGTCGATGTCCTCTATCAAGAGCAAATAGCTGTTTTAATGGCTGTAAATCATCCTTTGAGTCAATATAAAGCAATACCCAGTACAGAATTAATCCGTTATCCCCAAGTGGTTTTTAAAGATGGTTATGGGATGCAAAGACTGGTACAAGAATGGTTCGCCCGTCAAGGTGCTACCATGAAAACTGTGATGGAGTTGAATACTCTTGATGCTTTTCGGGGAGTTGTACGACAAGGAGAGATTATTGCCATGCTACCTATGGGAGCTTTGTTAGAAGCACAAATTGATCCAACATTAGCAGTACGCCCAATTGCTGTAACAACAGAAGACATGAAACAAGCAATTAGTCGGGAAGTGGTTTTGGTAACTACGAGCGATCGCCTCCAAATACCCCCCATTGCTCACTTTTATGACTTAGTAAAAAAACTCATTCAACCCCCAAAAGAAACCTTTTCACCTTCTTTACCAATAGCTAATTAACAATATTTAAAAACTTATGAGCAATAGTTTTAGGGAATTATTAAAAAAAGTAGGTAGTGGTGAACATACTAGCAAAAATTTAACTAGAGAGGAAGCAAAAGTAGCAACTAAAATGATGTTGTTACAAGAGGCTACTCCCGCTCAAATAGGAGCCTTTATGATTGCTCACCGAATCAAAAGACCTACACCTATTGAATTAGCAGGAATGTTGGATGCTTATGATGAATTGGGACCAAAATTAGAATTAAATCATTTTAAGAAAACAATTACTGTTTTGGGTACACCCTATGATGGACGCGATCGCACTGCTCCTGTTACCCCAATTACTGCTTTAATTTTAGCAACAGTAGGCATACCAGTATTAATGCACGGTGGTGACTCTTTCCCCACTAAACATGGTCTTCCTTTAATTCAAATTTGGCAAGGTTTAGGAGCAGACTTTTCTCATTTATCCCTGCAACAAACCCAGGAATTATTAGAAAAAACTGGCATAGGATTTATCTATCTTCCCAAACATTTTAACCTTGCACAAAATTTAATTCCCTATCGAGATCAAATAGGGAAAAGACCACCTTTTGCTACTGTAGAATTAATCTGGTGTCCCTGTATCGGTAACGTTCATCTTGTGGCTGGTTTTGTTCATCCACCAACAGAAGAACGTTTTCAAGAAACCCTTAAATTAAGGGGAATTAACAACTTTACAACTATTAAAGGATTAGAAGGCAGTTGTGATTTATCTCGCAGTCGTACCGCTATTATTGGGAGAGTAAAAAATGGTAATTTTGAGAGAATTTTACTCAATCCCCGTGACTATGATTTTGGCGAACATGATGTACCTTTAGACTCACCCAATCAGTTGATAGAACAGTTAAAAGATATCTTAGCAGGAAAACCAGGAGAATTAAGGCAATCTGCTATTTGGAATGGTGGTTTTTATTTATGGTTGTTTGATATTTGCTCAGATATAAAAACTGGTTTTTCTTTGGCAGAAACAATGTTAAAAGAGGGTAAAGTTGCTGAAAAATTAAGGGAAGTTAGTAGTTATTTGAGAAAATAATAAGGCTTAAATTATAGCAATCCTAAATTAATTGTGAAACGAATCAGGGTTTCACACTCATAGGTTTAAACCCCTTAATGATTAATTAAGAAAAAAATCAAGTTGATAATTTTTCAGCTTTTTTAAAATTACTAATTTCAAAAAAAACACCGCCTTTGTTTTATATAGATAAAGTCCTGGGAGACAAGGGGCTTAAGCCCCTTGTCTATCATAAGTAAAAAAAACCTTACACAAAAGTTAGCAAAAAGACCTTGACAAAAAAACGGCTATATGATATGAAGTCACGCAAAAAAATTTTTTTAAAACAGTTGGTCAAAAGTTGAAAAGAATCTTAAGATAGAGTAATATTAAGATTAACTTTCTTAACAAACGAGACAATAATAAATATATAGGAGGACACCTATGGCGCTAGTCCCAATGAGACTGCTACTGGATCACGCGGCTGAAAATGGATACGGTATCCCTGCATACAACGTTAACAACATGGAGCAAATCATCTCCATTATGCAGGCTGCTAATGAAGCGGATAGCCCAGTAATCTTACAAGCTTCTCGCGGTGCACGTCAATATGCAGGAGAAAACTTCCTCCGTCATTTGATTACTGCTGCAGTAGAAACTTATCCCCACATTCCTATTGCAATGCACCAAGATCATGGTAATAGCCCAGCTACCTGTTACTCAGCTATCCGTAACGGTTTCACCAGTGTAATGATGGATGGTTCATTAGAAGCAGATGCTAAAACACCAGCTAGTTTTGATTACAACGTTAATGTGACTGCTGAAGTAGTAAAAGTTGCTCACTCCATTGGTGTTAGCGTTGAAGGTGAATTAGGTTGTTTAGGTTCTTTGGAAACTGGTAAAGGTGACAAAGAAGATGGTCATGGTGCGGAAGGAGTCCTAACCAAAGATCAACTATTAACAGACCCAGATGAGGCTGTAGAATTTGTAGAACGTACCCAAGTAGATGCTTTAGCAGTAGCGATCGGTACCAGTCATGGTGCTTACAAATTTACTCGTAAGCCTACTGGTGAAATTCTTGCTATCAGTCGCATTGAAGAAATTCACAATCGCTTACCTAATACCCACTTAGTAATGCACGGGTCTTCCTCCGTACCTCAAAATCTGTTAGATCTGATCAACCAGTACGGTGGCAACATTCCTGAGACATACGGTGTACCTTTAGAAGAAATTCAAAAAGGCATCAAGAGCGGTGTACGCAAAGTAAACATTGATACTGACAACCGTTTAGCAATTACAGCAGCTATTCGTGAAGCAGCAGCAAAAGATCCTTCTAACTTTGACCCCCGTCACTTTATGAAGCCTTCCATCAAGTACATGAAAGAAGTATGCTTAGAGCGTTACCAAGCTTTCTGGGCTGCAGGAAACGCAAGCAAAATCAAGCAAGTAAGTATTGATGAATTTGCAGCTAAGTATGCTGCTGGCGAACTTGCTGCTAACACCAAGAAAACTGTTGCAGTATAGTAATAAATCTGACTAATTTTAATTAAAATTAACGGGTGGTCAATTTAGCCACCCGATTTTTTGTTATTCAGTTTGCTCCTGGGGTAAAGTACCAGGGCGAACTTCAACTATTTTAGTTTCCTCATTGCGGATCACTTCAACTTCAAGAACTTCGCCAATTTCACTAGCTTCTACTTTTTCTTGCACATCTACTGCGGTTTCCACAAGTTGACCTCCAATTTTTTGGATCACATCTCCTGTTTGAAATCCAGCATACTCCGCTGGTGAGTTTTCCACAACCTGAACAATTACAACCCCTGTTTCTGCAGTAACCTGCATATTAGTTTCCTGGTTAATGGCTTGGCGACTTTCTGAGTCAAGAGTTATCATGTGAATACCCAGATAAGGGTGATCAGCTTTTCCTGTAGCTAAAATTTGATCTGCAACTTTAACCGCAGTTTCAATAGGAATAGCAAAACCCAAACCTTGACCATGAGCGCGAATAGCAGTATTTATCCCAATAACTTCACCAGAAGCATTTAAAAGCGGACCACCAGAATTACCAGGATTAATTGCAGCATCAGTCTGGATAAATTGTACCCGTTTTTCTGGAATACCAACCTCACTACTAGAACGACCTAAGGCGCTAATAATACCCACAGTAACAGTGTTATCTAAACCCAGAGGATTACCAATAGCGATCGCCCATTCTCCAGGAATCAAATTTTCTGTTGTACCCAGACTAACACTTGGTAAATCCTCCGCTTCAATTTTCACCACTGCAACATCAGTTACTGGATCTGCTCCTATTACCCTACCTTGAAAAATCTTACCATTATTGAGAGTGACATCAACTGTATCAGAACCTTCCACCACATGAGCATTAGTAACTATTGTCCCATCAGCACTGAGAATAAAACCAGAACCAGTACCATGTTCAACTCTTCCGTGAAACTCTGGTAATTCATTCCCAAAAAACCGCCCAAAAAATGGTTGTCTAAAAGCTTCTGGTATCTGTTGAGTTACCTGACGAGTTGCATCAATACGCACCACCGCAGGACCCACTTTTTGTGCTGCTAAAGCAATAAAATTTTCATTTTCTTCAGCTACAACACTTGGTGATCCAGGAGAAGATTTTATTGCAACAGGAACTACACTGCCGCTTTCTGCAGTATTTGCTTGCATCTGCGATAAATAACGATTTCCCCATACCCCTGCACCTGTACCCAGTGCTAACAAACTCAAATACACCCCTATCTGTTTTAATGATAAACTCATTTGTTACTATCCCTGATCCTAATTACTACTAAAAGTTCTCGAAATATAATTTTTGCCACGCTTAGTTCTATTATAAGATCAATTTCAAATGGCTAAGGTAAAGCATATTTCGGTTTTACTCAATGGGAATGGAGAATTTCCCCACTTGAAATCAAATCAAGGTTTATTTTAATTATTCATAATTTTACTTATGTAATTTATTTTATGTTGATATTTGTAAAAATCATAGTTCAATAAGATATAATAATTTTAAACAATAGAAAAATGCAGTGGTTAGATAGAGTACGTTTAAGTTTAGCAGTAGCAGTGGCAAAAACAGTCACCGCTTTAGTTGTCTGGTTACGTTTAGGTTCAGCAAGTGTTTTGCCAGGAGAAATAGCCCGTCGTATTCATCCGCAACTACTAAAATTACTTTGTGAACAAGTAAAAAAAGGAGTGGTTTTAATTGTAGGAACTAATGGTAAAACTACCACATCACTTTTATTGCGTACAATTTTAGAAAATCAAGGGTTGGCTGTTACTCATAACACCACAGGAGCTAACTTAATTAATGGTTTAATAACAGCATTATTAGCAGATACTAATACCTGGGGGAAGTTAACAGCAGACTATGCAATTTTAGAAGTAGATGAAAACGTTTTACCCTTAGTTTTGCATCAAATAAAACCACAATATATTTTAGCTTTAAATCTATTTCGTGACCAACTAGATAGATATGGGGAAGTAGATACTATTAGTAGAAAGTGGAAAGAAGCGATCGCCCTTTTACCCCCAGAAACTTTTGTTATTCTCAATGCAGATGACCCAAGTTTATGTTATTTAGGTCAACAGTTATCTCAAAAATTATCCCAAAACGTATTATTTTTTGGATTAAATGAACCAGAACTTTATTTAGAAGAAATTCCCCATGCAGTAGATTCTATTTATTGTCCTAGTTGTGGACAACTTCTCAATTATCAAGGCTTTTATCTTTCCCATTTAGGTGATTATTCCTGTCCAAAATGTGAATTTAAAAAAAGTGAATTAGCAGTAAATAGTGAAGAATGGCCACAAATATTAATCGGAGTTTATAATAAGTATAATTCCATAGCAGCAGGTTTAGTAGCTCAAAAAATTGGCATAAAAACAGAGAAAATATATGAAGAAATAAAAAGCTTTAAAGCAGCTTTTGGACGAGCAGAAGAACTAGAAATTGAAGGCAAAAAAGTAAGAATTTTATTATCAAAAAATCCAGTGGGAATGAATGAAACAATTAGAGCAGTAAATGAGAGCAAAGGGAAAGTAACTTTAATTGTACTTAATGATAGGATACCAGATGGTATAGATGTATCTTGGATTTGGGATGTAGATACAGAAAAACTAACAGGAATTATCATAGTTAGTGGCGATCGCCTTTATGATATGGCACTCCGTTTACAATATAGTAAAGAAAAAATAGAGGAAAATTCCTTAATCATAAAAGAGGATTTAACAGAAGCAATTACCACTGCTTTAGAATTAACCCCAACAGATGAAACTCTCCATATTCTACCCACCTATTCAGCAATGTTAGAAGTTAGAGAAATATTAACAGGAAAAAAAATATTATAATTCCTTGCATAAATTGTGATAAATTAAAAACGAACAAAGGACTAAAGACAAGGGGCGATCGCCCCTTGTCTTATAAAAACATTGGAAAAGGAGATATAAATGGAAGTAAAAATAGGTTGGTTGTATCCAAAATTGATGAGTACTTATGGAGATAGAGGGAACGTTATTTGTTTAAAACAAAGATGTCAATGGAGAGGAATAGAAGTAACTATTATTCCCTTAGATAGAGAAACAGAAGCATCAGAATTTGAAAAAGTAAATTTATTTGTAGGAGGAGGAGCGCAAGATAGACAACAAGAAATAGTAATGCGAGATTTAAAAGGAGCAAAAGCAGAAATTTTACGACAGAAAATAGAAGCAGGAACACCAGGAGTATTTACTTGCGGAGCACCCCAATTACTTGGTAAATATTATGAACCAGCACAAGGAACGAGAATTGAAGGATTAGGAATACTTGATTTTGTAAGTCGTCATCCAGGGATAGAAGCTCAACGTTGTATAGGTAATTTAGTATTTGAAATAACAGCATCTCCCTTAGCAGAAGAATTAGAAAAAATGGAAGGGAAAAAAACAGTAGTTATTGGTTTTGAAAATCATGGAGGAAGGACTTATTTAGGAGAAGTGCAACCATTAGGAAAAGTAATAAAAGGGTATGGAAATAATGGAGAAGATGGAATGGAAGGAGCATTTTATCAACAGGCGATCGCCACTTATGCACACGGTCCATTATTACCCAAAAACCCTTTTATTGCAGACTGGTTAATTCAAAAAGCCCTAGAACAACAAAATAAAACTTCAATTAACTTAACAAAACTTGATGATTACATAGCAACAACAGCAAGAATGGCAATGTTTCAACGTTTAGACATAGTTGCTACTTTTGTGGACAAATATCCAGATCCTTCGCTGTCGCTCAGGACAAGGCTTTATAAGGCTTAAACCTTACTGGACTAACTACAAGCCGCTCTATCAGCTTTCCACTAAAAGCGGAGTCACCGACTACTTTTCTAATAATGTTTAATGCACCATTTAAATCAGCATTGTAAAATTTTCCACTGGCAGATTTAAATAAACCTCTTTTACTTCGTTTTCCCAGATATCTTTCCTGCTTTTTAATTTCTTCTAAGTCCAAAAAGCTACATTTTGATGTGTAGCTTTCTTCTGTTAGAGTTACTCTAATTCCTACTAACTTAGCTTTATATTCTAATTGCTGAATAAATCTTGCATGGGGAACAAAAGTAAAAGATTGATTATTTTTTTTGCCAATAGCTATTTTTTGTTTCCAACCTTCATTTTTCCCAATAATTAAATGAGTTACGCCGCGCTCTAGTAATTGGTTAATAATAAATCTACTAGCAGTGTGGAGATAATAATCCACTTTAGAATTGCGCTTTTGCGTTAAGGCTTCTATTTTTCGAGAAGTGTACTGATTTTTAGGTAATTGAGATTGAAGAAAGGCTTTAACTTTATTGTACTGTTGATTGCTGGCTTTTAGAGCTTTTCCACAAACAATAAATGGTTGAAAATTTGGGTCATTACTTGCTACTGTTGCCAAGTTATTTAAGCCAATATCTATGCCTGCAATCTTATTATTTTGAGATAATTGTTCTGGTTCTTCTCTTGTATAAATAGCTTCTAAAACATAACAATTGCCTCTGGGAATAATTCTTACTTCATCTAGACATCTGTGGCTTGTTTTAGTTTTAAAATTTAATCGAGATGGATTAATAAATCCTTTTTTTAGCCAGGTTTTAGAAAAGGCTTGATAGTTATAATGTAAAACATTTCTTCCTTTTGTTTTATGTTTATATCCAGGTAGTTTAGGGAGACCTAAAAATTTACTCTTATCTTCTGCATAAGATCGTACTGCTGCAAGATATGATTTAAAACATTTATCTACTTGTTTAATCACAAGCTGGGCTACTTTACTTGGTAGTGCTTTATAATCTTCTCCTTGTTTTAATTGATGATATAAATCATTAAATTTAGGTATGGGCTTTCCTGCAAAAAATGCAAGCCTACAGATATAGACAACACTATTAAACAGGTTCTTAGATAAGAAAGCTTCTTTATCTATCTCTTTAAAATGCTTATGACTACGTTTAATTAGATGTTTTTCGGTTAATTGCATTCATTTTCCAAACATTTAACAATGCACTCAATTTTTCTTTTTCTTCTTCTTAGTCCTTAGATTCTAGCACAAAAGCTTGTAACAATTGAGACAAAATCTTGCATAATATCTTCCTTTTCTTCTTCAGCTAAATTAACTACTTCAATATCTTTACCTTGTTTATTTAGGAGAACTTTTAAGTAATTAAATCCTACTCTAGTTAGCTTGTCTCTATTTTTGACAACTATTAAGCGACAACTTTTTTTATTCAGTAAAGATATTAGTTTTTTGCGGTTATCATTAACGCCACTTCCTACCTCCTTAACAATAATCTTAATTTAATAACCTTTAGCTTCACAATATTGAACTAATCTTTTTGCTTGACTCTCAAGATTGCTTTTGTTTTCATTGCTTGATACGCGAGCGTAAATAGCTACTCCTTCTACTATTGTGGTAGTATTAACAATTATAGTTCCTGTGGGAAGTTGAGACGCTTTCAACTGCCCTCGCTTCCACATTCTCCAAGCTGTTTTATAGCTCCCGTCCTTTAGATTTTGCATAATCTGATAATTTCATATCTCTGGAATAGCACATCTGACCCAATTTGTCAATACTTGTCTATAAAATCTAAGTTCTTAATAAATACCAAGCTTGATAAACTGTTCATAGGAAGCGAAAACTGATATACTCGCTTTTACTGTGAGATAGGCAATTCGCAGTAAACCAAACTGAAAACCATAAATTATGACGGGAAAACTCTTAGATAGGGGGTCTCCTGGGGCTCTAGTTTTCATTTTGCCAATAGCTTTGGCAATTGTTCTCTTATTAAACTTCTGGCCAATACTTTTATTGGTATTTTTTCTCGGCCTTCTTTGGAAACTATGGGAGAATTACCAATGGAATCAATGGTGTAAAAAAGTCAATCCCTTTTTCTATGGATTGATTAAAGAAAACCAGGGATGTTTGATACCTATAGATTTGTCATTGAAAGCAAATTTAACAGCATCTGCTGCCCAGAGGTTTTTAGAGAAAAAATCAGAAGAATTTGGCGCACAACGCCAAGTTTTTGAAGATAAAGGCACTGTTTATTACTTTTTGACAGCCAGTGCTCTTGGTCAAATATTTGAAGACAGCGAACCAGAAGAAAAATTAGACCCAAAAAAAACATCTGAATTAACCAGCGCGTCATCAGAAGTTGAATCTAATTATCAAGCATCATCTGTAAGCGACATTGCTCAACTTGTAGAACTAGAAAATAAAATCAGTACCTCTGAGCAACCAGAAATAGAAACAACTTCCTCTCAAACTTCTTTTGAACAAACAGAGGAAACCATCTCTTCTGATAATAGTGAGGAAAAATCACCAGAAGAAACAACCTCCTCTCCAACTGAAGTTGAAGTTAAAGAGCAATTAGAATCTGATCCAAATTCTGATGTGGTAGATTTAGACTCCCAGAAACACAATCAGACAACTAGCTACACCGTTTCTTCTGAAAGTGCTTCTGAAGTATCCGAGCCAACACAATTTGCTGATGAAAGTAACTCTGAGCAACCAGAAACAGTCATTGCAGCTAATTCTCAAGTTGAGACTGAAGCAAAACCAGAATCTGATCCTGAAACAGATTCTAATTCACCAGTATCTGAGCAAACCAAATCTACCGATGAAAGTAGCTCCGATCAGCCTGAAGCAATCATTGCTTCTAATTCTGAAGTTGACACTGAAACAAAACTAGAATCTGAGCCTGAGATAGATTCTAATTCAGAAAAAAAAACTCTAGCCTCTGGTGAACATCAAGAAAGTTCAGAAACAAAAAATAATGCTCATTCACCTCTGATTCAATCTGAACTGGCTAAACGTTTAGATCTTCATTCCAGTACAATCGCCAAAAAAAAATCTGATCCTGATTTTACTGAGTGGAGTCAAAGCAAAGATCCAGAAGGCATTGGCTGGAAATACTCACGCAAGAGAAGAGTTTTTCTTCCTGTTGAGTCATAATACCATTCTTCTCAAGTTATGATAGACAAGGGGCTTAAGCCCCTTGTCCAAAAAAGGGGTATAAGCCCCTTGAGTCATAATACCATTTTTCTAAAATTATGATAGACAAGGGGCTTAAGCCCCTTGTCCAAAAAAGGGGTATAAACCCCTTTTTTATATTTCTTAACGGAGAGGGAGGGATTTGAACCCTCGTCATCCTTACAGATGAAGCGGTTTTCGAGACCGCCGCATTCAACCACTCTGCCACCTCTCCAAGCAGTAGGATTTTCTCTCTTATTCTAATTCATTTAAAGCTAATTGATCACTTTTTTAACTCAAAAAAGAATCCCCATCACCATCTAAGGTTGTTTTAAAGCCTTTTTTCGGTGTCCATTGAATCCCACCATCACGCCCAGTTAAGTACAGTTCGATTTGTTTTTCTTGTAGTAATTTTTGGGTATTTTCGTCTAAACTGCTGGAAATAGCGATCGCCACTTTTGGCTTTATTTTTTCCAACCACTCCTTACTTACACTTTTTCCTGAAAACAACAAAACATCAGCAGTTTCAGTTATTTTCATTTCCTTTTCCTTCAATGTCTCATCATTCAACAATAACCAAATTTGCTCTAAAAACTCTAGTTTTAACACAAATGGTTGAGTATTAACTAACTTAATATCTGTTGAACCAATTGATAAATTTTCATCTATGTTTAGAAGTTGTTTTTCTCTTTTAATAGGGACACTACCTTTAATTTCTGACAAGTTTGTTGATTGGAAGCCATAACTAACAGTCAAATCTATTTGATTAATTCCTTGATGTGCCAAAAAAGGTAAAATAGTGGATCTAGCAGTATCACTATCTCCATGATTAATTAAAGTAACTTTACCTCTGTCTTGAATAACCAGAACTTGAGATTTGTCAGCTAAAACAGTAATTTGAACTAATTTAAGTTGTTGGTAAAAAATTGGCACTATCAGTAAAGTTATGGCAAATAAACCCACAAATAACCAGCGATTTTGCCACCATTTACTTAACCAGACTAAACAAATTAATCCGTAAATTATTATTAGTATTTCCAGGGAAATTTTGCCCACCGCTAAATAACTTCCTGGTAGTTTTGTAAAAAACTGGATGATGTTGATAAGTAAAAGAGTTGGATAATAAAGTAAAAAAGCGATCGCACTTCCTAACAGAGGAAAAATGATAGCAACCAAAGCACTAAACATGCCCCCAAGACTAATAATAATAATTAGAGGGGTGGTAATAATATTGACCAAAATGCTGTAAATAGAAACCGTATTAAAAACATAACTGGTGAGGGGTAATGTCCAAATAGTAGCAGCAAAAGGAACAGCAATTAAAGAGGCGATCGCCTCTGGCAAAAAATCCAATTTTTCTTGTATCACTGGTGCAGTAACAATCAATCCCAGAGTAGCAAGAAAACTCAATTGAAAACCCAAATCCCAGATCCAAAGAGGATTAAACAATAATAATACAGTTGCAGCCAACAATAGAGAACCTAAAGGTTGTACTTTTCTTTCAGCCAACAAACCAATAAACCCAGCGATACCCATAATTCCAGCTCGCATAACCGAAGGTTGAACCCCAGTCAAACCGATATAAATTATTAGAGTACTTAGTCCAATAATTATCTGGGTTTTCTCAGAAAAACCCCTTGTGAGAAACAAAACCACCCCAATAAGTAAAGAAACTTGAAAACCAGAAGCAGCCAAAACATGAGCTAAACCTGATTTAATAAAGAGGTCACGGATATCATAGGGTAAATCAACAGCTCTACTACCCAAAACTATAGAACTTAAAAGGGGTCCCACTGGACTACCTAACCAACGAACCTGAGCGCGAATTATTCTTTGTCGTAGTTCCCAAAGACCCCAGGGTTTTGTAGTGTCATTTTCAAAAGTTACATTAAAAGCACTTAAACCAGCAAAAGCACCTTCCCCAGCGAGATAACTTTTAAAATCAAAACTACCAGGGTTTGCAGCAGTTTTAGGTTTGTATAAGATGCCAGTAACAGCCACTTTTTGACTAGGATATAAACCATTTCCCTGGAGTAAAGGTGCAGTTACATATAATTTGCCCGTAACTGTTTCTTGTTGGTTATTTTCCCTGATGGTGAGGTTTTCCGCTTTGAACCAAAATCTTACCTTTTGTTTGTTGGTAAGTTTTGGTTCACTTAAAATCTGACCTTCAACTTTAACAGCGATACTGGAGTTGTTTTCACTTTCTACCAACTTATGACTAATATCATTAGTTCCAGGTTGAGGTACACGGAGCTGAAAATACACCACTGCTAAAATAGCAATTAATCCAGCAATTAGCCACACTTTCGGTTTAGGACCTGTAAGCCACCAACGTGGAATTAATATTGCCGTTAATGTTGTTAGTATGGCAAAAATAATAAATATTCCTGCCCAATCTGGTTTAGATAATACTTCCGAGGAAAAAAGAGCTCGAACACCAAAAAATGCTGTAGATAACAGACCAGTTATATAAGCTAGACAGAAAATAGGAATATTTTGACGGTTCATTGTTACACTTACGCAGGAATAACATAATTTTGTCATTACAGGCGTAAGTTAATCAATAGTTATTTGGGTTTTGGTCTTGAATTTTTAAATAGACAGACCCAGTTTTAAGCCAAGTACACCATGAACAAATAGAAGACACAGGGCGATACTGCCTAAGTAAGCATGAACAGTTCTTAATAGGGGGTTTTTACCACCAAAACCTGTTAGAGAGATAACCCCATTAATAGCCAGCAAAATGAGCGCTGCTGAACCAGTCCAGAAATGGGAACTTTCCAAAATAGGTTGACCTTGCATTACTAAAGAAAGTAAGCCCCCAGTGTAACCCAAAGCGATGAATAAAAACATCCAAGGAGCAAGTAAACGATGGTCACCACGACTTTTTAAGGCTGCTTCCTGGTTAGTTTCAGTTAGCATTCTACCACGCCACCCTGTCAAACCTACATAACTACCCATAACAACAACTACAATTCCCATCATTACTGGGTGTCCCCAGTGGGTAATGGGTTCAGGAATGCCTAAACTACGAAACCAAGCGGCGATCGGTTCTAAAAATTGACTTAAATTTTCTCCCATTTCCTTTGCTTTACTTTTCTTAACCTTTCTTCATTAATTTTAACTCTATTTTGCACCTCAATACTCTAATGATTTGAATTGTATAAATTAAATGTATTGCTGAAATGAACTTTACTATATTTGTTTTAGATGATGATCAAGGGCGAAGAGCAGCAATGAAAGAATGTTTAAATCGCAATTTTGCAGAACCCATATTTTTTTTGACAATGCTCCAGAAATGATTAAATGGTTGCAAAAGTATTTACAAGAATGTTTTCTTATTAGTCTTGACCATAACCTGGGTCCAAATTTGCAAAATAATGACGAGATATTTGGCTCTGGAATTGATAGAGATGTGGTGGATTATTTAGCATTAAAACCGCCACAATGTCCTGTTATTATTCACTCTTCAAACGATATTGAAGCTGTGGGAATGGAAATGGCATTAGCTGAAGTTAACTGGACAGTTGATAGAGTAATTCCATATCATTTTCAAGGCAGTAGCAGTTCCCAATGGATTGATAATGATTGGCAGAAAACCATTAGTAGATTTTTATCTCATCTTGCAGAAAACCATCAAAATAATTATGAGAAAAAAACATAAGTTCCAGCATGATTATTGTGCTAGATAACAGTAAAAAACGTCTTGAATTAATTAGCCAGGAATTAGAACAATTATTTCCCGCTTATAAATCTCTATGTTTCCAAAATCCAGAAGAAATAATCAATTGGTTATCAGATAACTTAAATGAATTATCAAAAATCAATACTAAAAAATCCAGAAACGTTGAATCCTGTAACAAAACTTTACATTTCAGCTTATAATACTCCCTTGTTGCCTATTTTTACCAACTGTAGCTCATACGTTTAAACCAATGAATATAACTGATATTTTCA
>Ga0114939_10000507_pt1 | contig 32297 bp, 34 predicted proteins | sample AshMeaCrysSpring_FD_87196 | JGI IMG/M metagenome (GOLD analysis project Ga0114939, IMG submission 87196) | Groundwater microbial communities from Big Spring, Nevada to study Microbial Dark Matter (Phase II) - Ash Meadows Crystal Spring | ecosystem: Environmental > Aquatic > Deep subsurface >...
CTAGTTCACCCTGCCTTTTATCTTTTAAAGTTATTAACAATGTAGCAGGAAATTAACACCCCCCAGACCCCCCATAGTAATAGTAATAGATTTATGATATTTTGATCAATACAAGACCAAAGGTATCGGAAGAGAAAGTGAGAGGTAAGGATAATATCCTTGCCATTTGTGCGCCAATAATGCCGCGAAGAATATGACGCGGATGAAACTGATCAAACAGATTGATACGGATTTATGTTTCCCACAAATGAATAATCCTTACTTTCAATGATATTTGTTTTTACAAAAAATGCCTTAGGCATTTCATCTGCGCTAATCTGCGGCTATCTGCGGGAAAAAAATCCAAGAAAGATAGGACGCGAATAACACGGATTAACACAGATCATCATTTTATCTCCAATACAGATCTGCGGCCATCCGCAATATCCGTACCATCTGTGGTCCATCAAATCCGTCCAAACAAAACATTTGAGGCCAACAATCGCGGAAAAATCAGAAATCAGCGATCAGAGATTTCTTTCAGCCTGTCATTACCTGCTGCAGGCGTTGCCGATAGGCATTTACCTGTTGCTCCTGCTGCTGTGCCGACCAATGCAGCAGCGGTGCCATAGCAGCAGCCACAGGTGCTGCCAGTTGGTAGGCCTGTTGCCAATTGGCCAGTTCCACACCCCAGCGGCGGGCAATTACATCGGCTACGGTGCAGGCCATTTCGTGCTGCACTACATACTGCAACTCTGCCTTGGTAAAAGGCATACCCGGCAGCAGGCGATCTTTCAGGTTATTGCTGGCCTGAGCAATGGCTGCCACTGCCAGGCATTGATCGCCATATTTGCTTACCAGGTGCTTTACCACGCTGTGGTCCCACCCGCTGCGTTGCTGCAGCATAATGGCTGTGGTATGGTCATAGCGGCGGCTGCCTGTCAGCATAAGGCGGTTGGTAGCGCAGGGCAGGTTTTTGCCTGCCAACATGCACACGGTGTCTATCGCATCCTGGGCCATCAGGCGGTAGGTTGTCCATTTGCCACCTAGTATGCTTATCAAGCCGGTGGAAGTGTCTGTTTCTACTTCGTGATCGCGCACCAGGTCTTTGGTATGCCCGGTTTGTGCCTGCACCAATGGCCGCAGCCCGCCAAAGCCGCTCACAACGTCTTTCGTAGTAGCTTGTATATCCAAATAGTCGTTCAGGTATTGCAGCAGGTATTCAACCTCTTCTGTTGTTGGGCCAAAGGGTTGGTCTGTCAGGCCTGCGGCATCATCGGTGGTGCCTGCCAGTATATGCTGTTGGTAAGGTAGGGCAAACAGCAGCCTGCCATCGTGTGTTTTGGGTATCAGCAGGGCTGTTTGGCCGGGCAACATTTCTTTGGGCAATACAATATGTACACCACGGCTTACGCGTATGCGGGTGTTCAGCCCCGGGTTGGCCAATAGGCGTATGCCATCGGCAAAGGGACCTGCGGCATTTACAAAATGACGGGCACTTATAGCAACGGTAGCCCCGCTAAGCCTGTCGGTTGCCATTGCGGTAGTCAGCTTGCCGCTGTCGTCCTTTTCAAATGCAATGGCTTCCAGGTGATTGATGCATACGGCGCCCTGCTCTGCCGCGGTTTGCACCAGCGCCAGGTTGAAGCGCAGGTCATCCAGTTGACCGTCGTAATACAGCACTGCACTGTGCAGGCTGCTTTTGTGCAGCGTAGGTATGCGTTCCAAGGCCTGCCTGCGATTGAGCAAGAGGCTGCGGCCCATACTGCTTCTGCCACTTATGCTGTCGTAAAGCTTTAGCCCTGCGAAGTAGTATAGTGCTTCTGCCAGGCTTCTGCATGGGGTTAGCAGTTGCAGGGGGCGCGTAGCATGGGGCGCCAGTTTCAGTAATATGCGGCGCTCCTTCAGTGCCTTTTGCACCATACGATACTGGCCCACACTCAGTTTTTTAACCGCCTGCTCCAGGTAGCGTACCCCGCCATGAATAAGCTTGGTGCTTTTGGAGCTGGTGGCACTCCCAAAATCTTCCTTTTCGATGAGTATTGTGCTCAGTCCGCGGCTTTGGGCATCCAGGGCGCAACCGGCTCCTGTGGCGCCCCCGCCAATGATGCAAACGTCAAATACCTGCCGTTGCGATTGCGCTATTGCCTGCGTTCTGTTCATGCATTGTTAATACCTTACTAACCTAAAGATAACTATAGAGCACGCAGATTGAGCAGATAATACGGATTTACACTTGGAATGGGACACTGATAGAACGGATCAAACAGATTTGCACAGATTTACTTATCAAGCCCAAGAGCATATCCGTTTTCAATCCGTAGTATCTGTATAATTCGTGTCCTGCAAAAATGCCGAAGACATTTTAACCCCTAGCCCGGCACCCGGCTAATGTACTTGTCGAGTTGTTTAATTTGGCTGAGCACCTCGCTGTTGATGGGTTTTTCGGCCTTGGCTTTGCGATAAAAGTCTTTGGCGGCACGCATAGAACGAATATCGCCCTTTTGCATGTAGATGCTGCACATTTGAAGAAAGGCCATGGCGCGACTATCCTTATCGGGTATGCCCAGGCGTATGGCGGCACGAATGTAGCTTTCGCCCTGCTTCATATCGCCGCGCTGTATGGCCAGCATACCCAGCTGCAGTTTGTTGGCGCCTTCTGCCTCGGGTATGCTCAGGCCCAGCTTTTCGCTTTGCTTCATATGCTGCTCAGCGGTGGTAAAATCCTGGTCCATCATGGCCATTTGGCCCTTCAGCGTGTAGTAAGCTGCCCTAATGGGTTTGTACAGCAAATTGGGGAACCAAATGGAAGCAAGAATCTTTTTGGCGCCATCTACATCACCGTTTTCGATATACTCCTGAATAACCCGCATAGGGCCAATAAAAAAGTGGCCGGCCACCAGGATAACTGCAGTGAAATAAAGAATAAAGGAAGGCCAGAAGCCCGAGGTTATGTTTACCACTACAGCCAGCACCAGCAGGGCTATGCCAAGCCAGAAGCGCCATTTGAGCAGCCAGTTGTAATATTTCATTGAATTCGACTTTTTTGGGGCGGCAAAGATAGGGTTGTGCGGGCGCCCTTGCGGCCGTTATTATATGGCCTTTACGCTTTAGCATTCGTATGCAATATCAGGCAAGCAGGCCCGTTTAAAAAAGCCCCGGCATTCAAATCGGCAGCCGGGGCTTTGTAAAGAGCAGGAACTCAGTCGAATTTCTTTTTAAGGTCATCCACCTTATCCTTGCCTTGCTCAATCAGGTCTTCGGCTTTATCCTTGCCCTTCGCATACAGGTCTTCGGCCACATCTTTGGCTTTGTGCAGCGCTTCAGATCCTTCTTGCACGGATTTTTTGGCAAAGCCTTCAATTTTTTCGCCTAATTCGCCAGGTATGGCATCGGATATTTTGTCCAGCCAGCTCTTTTCTTCCGCTACCGGGGCCGCCACCTCATCCATTGGCGCTCCAAGCACGTTTTCAACAGCGCCTTCCAGCATGGGAAATTTCTCTTTTACAAAGCCCTTGATAACGACAATTGTTTTACCTGCCTGCTCAGCACTCAGGCCGGCTTCAGCCATCAGTTTGTTAATCAGTTCTGTCATTTTTCGAGTATTTTGGTGGTAAGTACGTGCCCATTTGGGCAGTCCGTAAATATCGCATAAAACCGCGATAAACCGATATCATTTTTCTGTAAACAGCACAAATAAATTAGCCAACTCATGCTACCCGCAGCATGCTCATTTTGCTGTTGTCGAACTTTTGGCGTGTATAGTCCAGGTTTACTACAAACTGCTTCTGCTTCATGCTGGGCAGTTCAAACATGGCATCGGTAAGTATATGCTCGCAAATACTGCGCAATCCGCGGGCGCCCAGTTTGTATTCCATGGCCTTGTCCACAATGTAGTCGTACACATCTGGCTCTATAACCAGCTTAATGCCTTCCAACTCAAACAGTTTGCTGTATTGCTTTACCAGTGAGTTTTTGGGCTCGGTAAGGATGCTGCGCAGCGTAGGGCGGTCCAGCGGATCAAGGTGGGTAACCACCGGCAGGCGGCCCAGCAGTTCGGGTATCAGGCCAAACGATTTGAGGTCGGTGGCGTTTACAAACTGCAGCAGGTTTTTGCGTTGGTACTCCTGTAATTCCTTATTTACGTTAAAACCAATGGCGTGTGTGTTTACCCGGCGGGCAATAATCTTGTCCACCCCATCAAAAGCGCCGCCGGCAATAAACAGGATATTCTGGGTGTTGAGCTTAATAAGCTTTTGCTCGGGATGCTTGCGGCCACCCTGCGGGGGCACCAGCACTTCGGTTCCTTCCAGCATTTTCAGCAGGCCCTGCTGTACGCCTTCGCCGCTCACATCGCGGGTTATGCTGGGGTTATCGCCTTTGCGGGCTATTTTGTCTATTTCGTCAATATACACAATGCCACGTTCGGCCGCCTGCACGTCGTAGTCGCAGGCCTGCAGCAGGCGGGTAAGCATACTCTCCACATCTTCGCCCACGTAGCCTGCTTCGGTAAACACGGTAGCATCCACTATAGCAAAGGGCACGTTCAGCAGTTTGGCAATGGTTTTGGCCAGCAGGGTTTTGCCGGTACCTGTTTCGCCCACCAGTATAATATTGCTTTTCTCTATTTCCACTTCATCCTCCTGCACCTTGTGGGTAAGGCGCTTGTAGTGGTTGTACACCGCCACGCTCAGTATCTTTTTGGCATCGTCCTGGCCTATAACATACTGGTCCAGAAATGCCTTGATTTCCATGGGTTTCTTTACATTAAGCTTGAAGGCGCCCGGGGCGGTAAAGCGCTGGCTGTACATGGCCATTTCCTGCTCCACAATATCGCGGGCACTTTCCACGCACTGATCGCATATATGCACATTTTCCTGGCCGGCAATGAGGATGCGCACTTCATCACGAATTTTGCCACAAAAAGAACAATGTATGGGGGTATTTTTAGCCATAAGACTCGCAAAGGTAGCTAATAAACGCCGATGGCTGGCCGTTATGGTTTGTTAAGTCACAATTTGAGGATTGTGGAAACTAAGGCCGGAGCGCGGCACGTACACAAACCGGACCTAAAGACAAATGCGGGTAATGATATGTTACCCCAATTGCCCGGCACGCATTTTGGTGCAAAAAGCTATCACGTTTGGCAATTATGAACAGGAGCCGATTTTTGACCCATAAAAAATGCAATCCTTGAAAATTATTCTTGCTGTGCTGGCACTGTTTTGTGGTCTTACTTTACCTGCACAGCATAAAGGTGATATAATAATTGCCGATGGTAAGGTGCGTTACGAAACCACTATTCCGTACGAGGCCATTCACATTGCTCTTGCGCTTACCGATACCAATATTTACAGTGGAAGCATGAATGTACATTATGAAATATTGGACACCGCAAGCGCCTATTACCGGCAGGTACAGCAGCATTTTGCCCCATACCGCCAGCATGCTTTGGTAAAAGCACTAAGCGAAGGCCTGCGCAAAGACCTGCTGCGCTATGTGCAAAACATCAAGCAGGCCTACAATTGCCAGTGGGCCGATGGCTTTTTACTGGAAACCAATACTTACCCACTGCCCATGCGCATGCAGTTTCAACTGCAAAGCGCCAAGCAAAAAACCGTAGAAGCTTTTATAAAAGATGCCGGGGTGGTAGCTTTTTATAATGCCAACAAAGATTTGTACACCCAAACCCTGCAGCGGGTAAAAGATTTTGCCAACGTGGCCGATCAGCAGCGCTGGCTGGAGCAATATTTTGACACACGCTACCAACAATACCGCATTATCGTAAGCCCGCTGATGGGTAGTACGAACTTCAACAATCAACTTACGATTGATAGTAAGCAAACATGCCTCGTATATGTGGCCGATGCCAAAAGCTACAGCGCGCCGGCAACCGATGCAGATAAAGCACGCTACCTTGGTAAAGTAATGACGGAAATAGACCACAACTACGTAAACCCCGAAAGCGATAAGTACGAAAAGCAGCTGAACAAATTGATGGGCGATGAGCAGCGCGGCAAATGGGTAAAGGCCGAGGGTGCAGGCAAGTTTTACGGCAGCGGGTTGAAGGTATTTAATGAATACATGACGCATGCGGTGTACCTGCTGTACACTGCCTCACGCCTTTCGCCTTCCGATCAGGCGGTAGTGGTGAACAACCGGGTTCGCATGATGGAGGAGGTGCGTGGTTTTTACCGCTTTGGTGCCTTTTACCAGGCCCTGCTGCAAATGCAAACCCGGGCGCCCAAGCGGCCCATAGGGCAGCTGTATCCGGGTATTATTGGGTGGTGTGAGAAGCAGGTTGGTTTGTGAGAACACAAACCGGGACACAAAAAAAATCCCGGAAGACGCCAGGTGCCCGCGCCTTCCGGGAAGTTGAGCGGGGCAGATGACCCCTCTAGTTAAAGCTTTTCCAGCACCCCGTCCACAATGCCGTAGCCCACGCTTTCCTGCGCGTCCATCCAGTAGTCGCGGTCAAAGTCTTTCATCACTTTTTCAAATGGTTGTCCGCAGTTGTCGGCCAGTATTCGGGCGCCCATTTCCTTGGTTTTGCGGATCTGCTCGGCCATAATTTCCAGGTCGGCGCTGGTGCCGCGGCCGCCACCGCTGGGCTGGTGTATCATTACCTCGCCATGCGGAAAGATGAAACGCCTGCCTTTGGTACCACCACTAAGCAATATGCTACCCATGCTGGCTGCCATGCCCATGCACACGGTGCTTACGGGGCTGCTTATCATTTGCATAGCATCGTAAATAACCATGCCGCTGGTAACCATGCCGCCGGGACTGTTGATGTAAAAGGTGATCTCTTTACCGGGATCAATGGCATCGAGGTACATCAGACGCGCCGTAATGTCTTTGGCACTTTTATCGTCTACCACACCCCACAGGAAAATTTTGCGCTGTTCTATAAATTTTTTGTCGAACTGCCAGCCGCTCATCATTTTCTCCATGGGTATTTCTACCGATGGCATATCGGGGGCTTCGGGCGTCTCGGGCTCTTCGTCGAGGCGGTAAGGTTTGTTACGGTATTTCTCAAGTTTCATATTCAATTCTGTAATGTTATTTTATTGTCAATCGTGTTTATGCAAAAATGATATCCTTCAAAAAAAATCCAGACCCAAAATTCCGTCATAGTTGCAAGAAATGCCCCTTCCTGCAAAATCCAGCATAAGCACATCCTGATTTGTACGCCTTATGCCCAGGCATTCGAGTTTATCTACTTCCACAACATCAGCCTTAATTATTCCGTTTGCGGTTTCAAGTAGCACCTGTTCTCCCTGTGCATTCCACTGCAGCCCGGCAAGCAGGCAACTGCTGTAATCCAGAATGATGTTGGAAGAGCTGGTGTCAATCAAAAACCTAAAGCTCAAAGCATCATTTACAACTCCCAAGGTTATCAGGCTGTTCGTGCCCTCCAACCTGGCAACCGGAAACTCATTCATAAACAGTGTGATTTGAAAATGCCGGTCATATAATGGTCAACAGTGTACATCTTGCCGGTAAATTCAGTGTGTACCTGCTGTACCTCTTTTCGTTTATGATACCGTTTCCGAGTGCGCAAAGAACTTTTTTATCCGCATGATGTGCAAGCACAATGCCGGAAACTGTTTTCAGGCCCTGTTGCTCACATTCGGGGTTTGCAATCAGCAACCACTGTTCAGGAAAAGCCTGCTGCATTTCTTCAAAGGTCATTTCCTTCAGTTCCTCCAAAAGTGTATGGTTCATTTCTGTTCCCATTACTTACTTGTTGATTGCATTCATTTACTCAGCTGCTCATTTTTTCTCCTTCCTTGGATTTATCAGCAGCACTTCATCCACCAGGCCGTATTCTTTGGCTTCGGGGGCGGTCATCCACTTGTCACGGTCGCTGTCGGCTGCCACTTGTTCGGGTGTTTGGCCTGTGTGGTATGCCAGTATGTCGTACAGTTCGCGTTTTAGTTTCTTCACCTCATTTACGGTAATCTCTATATCGCTGGCCTGGCCCACCGCTCCACCACTGGGCTGGTGTATCATGATGCGGCTGTGCTTCAAGGCAGTACGCTTGCCGTGGGCGCCCGCTGCCAGCAGTACGGCACCCATGCTGGCGGCCATACCGGTGCAAATGGTGGCAATATCGGGGGTTACAAACTGCATGGTATCGTACATGCCCAGGCCGGCGTATACGCTGCCACCGGGGCTGTTAATGTACATCTGAATGTCGCGGGTGCGGTCGGTGCTCTCCAAAAACAGCAGCTGCGCCGTTACAATATTGGCTACTTCATCCATAATGGGGTAGCCCAAAAAGATGATGCGGTCCATCATGAGGCGGCTGTACACGTCCATCACGGCCACGTTCATGGGGCGCTCTTCTATAATGTTGGGGGTAAGCCCTGTAACCTCGTGCACGGCCATGGGCGCTGTTTTGCCCAGGTAGCTGCTTAGCGTATTGCTGCTGATGCCGCGGTGTTTTACTGCGTATTTTTCAAATTCCTTTCCAAAATCCATAATGTAGTCTCCTGTGAGTATATGGTTGCAATATAGCAGCATTGGTGCTTCAAATATTGTGCAGGGTATTTTTCAGGACAATTTGGCGTAAAAAGTAAGGGGAGGATACCCGCCCAATAAGTGGTATTGCCATACAGAGTAATTTCTTACAACTTGGCTAAAATGACTCACGATGAAAATTGCCAGACTTTTCCTTGGGCTGACGCTTATTTGTACTGCTGCGCTAAAAGCACAAAACATTGGCATTGGCACTCAAACCCCTGCCTCCAGCGCCCTTCTCGATGTGAGTTCGGCCAATAAGGGTCTTTTAGCACCACGCCTGTCGCTCACCAATACCGGCACGGCGTCACCTGTAACTTCACCTGCCGAGGGATTGCTGGTGTACAATACCAATGCTGCGGTGGCAGGTTTTGGCGCTTTGGGCAAGGGCTTTTATTTCTGGACGGGCTTTCGCTGGCAAAAAATAGTGGGAGGCACAGAAGCCTGGTCTTTAACCGGCAACGCCTTTACCGATACTGCTGTACATTTTATTGGCACCACCGATAACAGGGCGCTGATGTTCAGGGTTGGCAACCTACCCGCTGGCCGCATTGAAATCAATAGCGAAAACCTGTTTTTGGGTTATGAGGCAGGCAGGAATAACGTTTTTGACAACGCCAATTTTGCCGGTGAGCAAAACACATTTATTGGTGCCGGTGCCGGCAAAAGCAATAAAGATGGCAGTAGTAATACTTATATAGGCACCGAATCGGGCCGTTCGCTCAGCAGCAGTTCCGGCAACACCATGGTGGGGGCATTTACAGGTGCCTCCAACTCAACCGGCCAATTCAACACAAACGTAGGCTATGTTGCCGGCGGCGGAATTGGCGATGGCAGCCGCAATACGGCCATTGGTTACCAGGCCGGTTCTTTTATGGGCGACAACCAGGGTGCACAGGGTAATGTAACTGTTGGATTTGAAGCAGGTACAAGTTTGCGCAATGGTGAAGGCAATGTGGTGATAGGCCGGCATGCCGGCAATGGCAATTTTTCGCAAAGTGGCATCGGCAGCTACAATGTGTATATTGGCGACAGCAGTGCACCTAACAGCCTGCTGGCACAGCGCAATGTGGCCATAGGCCGAAGAAGCCTGCGCAACATTACCAATGGCAGCCGAAATGTAGCCATTGGCGATAGCGCAGGCAGCAACCTTCTAACCGGCTCCGGCAACGTATTTATTGGCGATGGCGCGAAGGGCAGTATTACCAGTCTTGAAAACGCGGCGGCAATTGGCAACCGGGCCTTTGTATCGGTTAATAATGCTGTGGTGCTTGGTGGTGTGGCCGGCACAAACGGCGCGGCCGAAAATGCAAATGTGGGTATTGGATTAACCAACCCAACATATAGATTGCATATCCGCGATGGCGTGGGATCGGGTGTTCTGGCATCGGGTAACAGCCTGCTGGTGCTGGACAAAACCGGCGGGCCCAATTATCTCAGTATCCTCAAAGGCAATTTTGAATCGGGCCTTGTTTTTGGTCGTGCAGGCAGTAATCAGCCACCATTCGATGGCGGTATTTTTTATAACGTAGGCAGCACACCAGGTGGCATGCAGTTTCGCAATAAAGGAGGGTTTACCCGCATGGTTATTCACGACAATGGAAACATTAGCATGGGCAACCTGAATGATGCATACAAATTATATGTACAAGCCGGGCTGCCTACCGGTATTACTCCCAATGCCAATTCCACGGTGGTTATTGAAAAAACGGCCGCCTCCAATTACCTATCGTTGCTGGCGGATAATGACCGGGAAAGCGGCATCCTATTTGGCCGGGCTGGCGCAACCAGCGCCGCAGCTAATGGTGGCATTATCTACAATCCGGCCGCATTGCCCAGTGGCATGCACTTCCGCACCGGAGGCAATGCCAACCGGATGGTGATTGACGAAATCGGAGATGTGGGCATAGGCACCAGCGCACCTGAATACCGCCTGCATGTGGTAACAGCCGATGCACAAAACTTTGGATATCGTCAGGGTATAGTGGTGAAAAACACTGCAACAGGTGTTGATGGCCAAGGCAATATCAATACCGGTGAGGCAGCTATAAGTTTTAAGAATGCAGGAGAAAATGGCACGGGTATCAACCAGTGGATGGTCGGACTTAACCAAAACCGGAACCTTGCTTTTGCCTATGGACCCGACTTTGCTGGAGGAAGTATAACCAAAAGGCTGCTTGACAGCACTGGCAACCTGGGAATAGGCACTACTGCACCTTCGCAAAAGCTGCATGTTATAGGCAACATTCTGGCCACAGGCACCATTACCCCGAGCGATGAGCGATACAAGAAAAATTTCAGCAACCTGAGCTCCGTTTTGCCTATGCTGATGGCTATCCACCCCATGTATTACCAGTACAACAAGGAGGCATTTCCCGAAATGGGCTTTGGCGATGAACGCACCCTGGGCCTGGTGGCTCAGGAGTTGGAAAAAAGTTTTCCTGAGCTGGTGGTGACAGACCAAAAAGGGTACAAAGCAGTGGACTACAGCAAGCTGAGCGTGGTACTGCTGCGGGCCTTGCAGGAGCAGCAGGAGATTGTGCAGGCAAACCAGGATGCGCTAAAACAGATGGAGCAGCGCCTGCAAAAACTGGAAAAAGACAAATAAATAATGATACAAAATCATATGCTATGGTTAAATCATGACCCCGTAGCAACTGCAATTTTTAAAATATTAAGTGCCGTAATACTGGGTGGTATTTTGCCCGATGAATGAACACAATAAATAATACAGAGGCTTGAAAAAATCAGGCTTTTCGATCCGTTTAGTCAAGCAATTCAATATGAAATTGGGGAAAAGACTGGAAAAACCAGGCCAGGTGCATTTCCCACAATAAGATCGGATGTTAATCCCTCGTTTTTTCCGGGCACTACGCACCTATTGACATTATGCGCCAGTACGGATAGCTTTGAAACTCAATAAATTCTACAACCATGAAAAAGCTGCTACCTGTGGCATTGCTGATTGGCTGTGGCCATGGCCTTTTTGGTCAAAACGTAGGTATCGGTACCCAAGCACCTGCGTCAAGCGCCCTGCTCGACCTTTCGGCCAGCGACAAGGGTGTGCTCATTCCCCGCGTATCCCTCACCAATGTGTTGCAAACCGCCCCGGTAACCAACCCCACCGAAGGGCTGCTGGTGTACAATACGAATGCTGTCGTAGGCGGAACCGGAGGGGTAGGCAAAGGCTTTTACTTTTGGGCCGGCTCGCGCTGGCAGCGCTTTGGTAATACAGGCGATGCCTGGAATATAATTGGCAACCCGGCCATTGATACTTCCATTCATTTCATTGGGTCCACTGGCGGCGGTAATAACCAGGCGCTTCGATTCAGGGTATCCAATCAATGGGCAGGCAGTATTGAGTATAGCAACGAAAACCTTTACCTGGGCATGCTGGCAGGGGCAAGAACCCAACGCCTTTTCCTGGATGTACTTCCCGTTTACAGAAACACCTTTATTGGTGCAGAGGCCGGTCGATATAATGAAACCGGATTCAGCAATACATATTTAGGTGCATATGCAGGTCGGTTGAATGTTACCGGCATCAAAAATACTGTAGTTGGCGCGCTTGCGGGCTCTACCGACACCGCCGGTAATTTTAATACATATATAGGCATGGAAGCGGGCGGAAGAGAGGGATGGGGACAGGATAATACCGCTGTGGGTAGTGAGGCCGGTGCCTTTCTTTCGCCCGATGGCGCCTCCAATGGCAACAGTTACCTGGGTATGCAGGCAGGTATTTTATCGCTCAACTCCAGTGGCAACGTAGCCGTTGGCCGGAGGGCCGGAAGAGGAGGCGTTCATCCAACATACGGATTGGGTAATTATAATGTATTCATTGGCGACAGTAGCGGATTGACGTCGCTTAATTCGCACAGCAATGTGGTCATTGGCCGTATGGCTGCGCGTTCTATTACGAATGGCAGTAGAAATGTAATGATTGGTGACAGTGCAGGATACAACAATACGCAAGGAGATAATAATGTGTACATCGGTAGTGTGGCACGTGGGTCTTCTGCTTCCCTAATAAACGCTGCAGCTATTGGCAACAGGGCATACGTTACAACAAGCAATTCTCTGGTGCTGGGAAGTGTAGCAGGCGAAAATGGAGCAAGTTCCGGCGTTAAAGTGGGCATTGGCGTTTCAGGCCCCGCTTACAGGTTGCATATTGTTTCCGACGATCCGGCCAATGCAGGACATCTGCAAGGCATTATGCTTGAGAACAACCAGGAATCTACCGGCGAAGCGGCCATCAATTTCCGGAACAGGGGCACAGATGGAACCGGTAACAACTACTGGATGGCCGGCCTGAACCAGAACCGGAATTTCGCTTTTGCCTATGGCAACGACTTCAATTTGGCCACCACCCGCATGGTGCTGGATAGTACCGGCCGATTGGGAATTGGTGTAGCTGCCCCTACCGAAAAACTGGAAGTGAGCGGAAACCTGCGCCTTTCGGGTGAACTGTACAAGGGCACAGGCACAGCCAACATGCTTCCGGTGTGCTATGGCAACATCACCTCTTCTGCCGGCATACAGGCCAGCACAGGCAATATTACCAGTGTAGTAAAATCTGGAACGGGTATCTACGATATTGTAATTGCAGGAAACCCCTATACGCTAAACGAATTTGTGGCGCAGGTAACGCCAAGCGGCCCCGATGCCCGCATGGTTTCCACTTCGGCATCAGGCGGGACTTTGCGCATCCGTTTTTTTGATGCCGCAGGCGTGGCCGTTGACACGGGCTTTCACTTTGTGGTATACAAACCCTGAGAAGCCTGCGTTTGAGAAAGTACTGCAAAATGCCACCACCAGTGGCTTTCCTGCATTTTTTGAAAGTCATGCCATTTACTTGTGTATGCATAGCCCCGCATGCATGGGTACAGGACAAAACGGTGTAGGCAAAAGACTCACTTGCCCTTACTTTGTGTCAATTCAGGCAGAAACTTGCCCTTACTTTATGTATTAAAACGGATTAAATTACCCTTACTTTATGTATTAATTGCCAATAAAATACCCTTACTTTGTGTAATCAACGAAGTTTGATTTCCTTAATTTATTGAAAGTCAATGGAATGGGAAATTACTCCAGAAATATAGAATTAGGACTGCTGGAATGGAAAACGAAGTCAAGAAGAAAGCCTCTAATACTACGGGGAGCACGCCAGGTTGGAAAAACAACGGTAGTCAGGCAATTTGGCAAAAGATTCAAGCAGTATATCGAGCTCAATTTGGAAAGAAAGGATGAGGCACAGCTATTTGCCACCATTCATGATGTGCAATACCTGGCAGAAACTATTTTTCTGTTGCACAACAAGGATTTTAGGGAACGGGACACCCTATTGTTTATTGACGAAATACAGGCTGTGCCCGATGCCATTAATCAGCTACGCTATTTCTATGAAGAGTTGCCCTGGCTGCATGTAATAGCTGCAGGCAGCCTGCTGGAAACCCTGCTGCATGAAAATTTGCGGATTCCGGTAGGCAGGGTGGAATATGCCGTACTCAGACCGGTAAGTTTTGATGAATACCTGGCCGCATTGGGCGAAGAGGGCTTGCTGAAAACCTGGCAGCAAATTCCCCTACCCGACCATGCGTATCCTTTGCTGCTGCCGTTGTATCATAAATTTACGATGATGGGTGGTATGCCAGAAGTAGTAGAGGCATACGTGGAAGAGCGCGATCTGCAGGGCCTTGCCGGCATATACAGGGCACTGCAGGAAAGTTATAAAAGCGACGTGGACAAATACGCCTCAAGCAGCACCAGGGTGCAAACCCTGCGCCATGCCATTGACAGCCTGCTGGGCGAGGCCGGTACCCGCATTAAGTTTGAAGGATTTGGCAAAAGCAACTACGGAAGCCGCGAAATGGGTGAGGCATTGCGCACTTTGGAAAAAGCGATGTTGCTGCACCTGTTGTACCCGGTTACGCAAGCCGATTTTCCGCTTATACCCAACAAGCGCAAATCGCCCAGGCTGCAAATGCTCGATACCGGGCTGATGAATTTTTACTGCGGTCTGCAGCCTCAAATGCTCACCCTCACCGACCTGAATACCATACAAGGCGGCCGCATTATTGAACACATGACCGGCCAGGAAATGCTGGCATCCTCCTGGCAAATAGACCACCATCTGCAATGGTGGACAAGAGAGGAAAAGCATGCCATGGCAGAAGTGGATTTCATAATTCAAATTCAGGGCCGCATTATTCCTGTAGAAGTAAAGTCTGGTGCCACAGGATCCCTACGATCTTTGCTATACATGATGGATTTGCTTCCACACCCCTACGCACTGCGGCTATACGCAGGACCGCTGGTGCTGCAGGAGGCCACCACCCTGCAGGGTAAAAAGGTGAAACTGCTGAGCCTCCCATATTTTCTGGCAGGATTGATTCCCCATTATGCAGAATGGCTTATGCTGCAATAGCCCCTTTGATTGCATTCAGGCACTTCAACATTCATGTGTCAGAAGCAACATTTATACAACTGAAAAAGGCAACTCATGACACGTATGCTGGTGTAGAAACATGCGCAATGCAAAAATGACAACAGAAACGTGAGTCATCAACAAGCACCTACACAATTCCAATGACTTTAAATCGTTTCCGCTAAGTCGTATACATAATTCAGGTGACTGGAGTGCCTTTTCAACTTTGACAAAATGGCTTGAAGCCTCGCACGATAGTCTAACTGCAGATCACTATGCAGACCATAAAACAGGCTTTTGGCCTTTTTGAATAGCATATAATAGGCGTAATCGTATTTGGTAAAGCAGGTGCCCGACATGTCAGGGTAACCCACTGCTGCGTGCTCCAACACAAACAGTGTCAAATCGAGCGCTTTGTCTTTTTCGGCGCCTGCCTTTATAAAATTTTCGAGGTGCTTTTTGCAGGCATCTATCCTGGCAGCGACACGCAACTGATCGCTGCGACCACGATAACCCTTTGCCAAAAGTCCATTTATATCGCCCAGGTATTGCTCGTACAAATCCAGTCTGCCATACTCCTTGTCCAAATAGTTTATCCAAACATATTCAAATATATCATCGTGTTTCCGCATAGCCAGTGTCAATAGGCCTTCCAATTCCTTGCGGGGAAATTTGGCCACCCGGGCCTGAATGTCTCTCCAGTTTTTAGACATGCGTCAAAATTATTTAACAACAGAAAATGCTGATACAAATTGCCCGGATAAGCTTTAACGCCTTAGCATGTACTACAACCCTCCTTATCAATTACTGACAAAAATATCCAGCGCCTTGCTATTCTTAAAAAATGAAAAGCCAACATTTCTACTATACCAGGCTGCTATTACTGGCATTCTTTTTTATGCCCGCCATCGTTTTTGCCCAAAGTGTTGGCATTGGCACGCAGGCGCCCAATGCAAACGCCCTATTGGATTTGAGTTCGGAAACCAAGGGCCTGCTGATACCACGTGTGCCTTTGGTGGCACTCAACAATGCAGCACCTTTTTCTAACCCCCCGAACAGCCTGCTGGTTTTCAACACCTCTTTCAATTTCGACATTACACAGGGCTTCTATTTCTGGCGCGGCAATAAATGGGCCAAGCTGCCCAATACTGACGAGGTTTGGACTACCACCGGAAATGACGGCCTCACTCCCGGCACCCATTTTATTGGCACTACCGATAATATTTCTCTTTCGTTCAGGATCAGGAATGTAAATTCCGGCCTGATTGATTCCAATATCAGCCGTACCACTTTTGGTTTTGGTACTGCACGACCTGCCGGTGGAATAAACAATTCAGCATTTGGGTATAAGGCTTTGGGAAGTAGTTCGAGCCAAACCGTGGGCAACACAGCCATCGGTAGTATGGCGCTTTAATTATTAAGGAAAGGATTTTCGAATGTTGGCGTAGGAGGTTCCACCTTCAGAAACCTTGATAGCGGAACAAGTAATACGGGTTTAGGAAGGGGCGCCATCAGTTCTTTGGAAATTGGCGATGCCAATACAGCATTGGGCAACAGTACCATGTTGGGTGTAGCAGCGGGTGATTCCAATACGGTTGTTGGCTATAGGGCTGGGGTAAGTACGCAGCAAACCATTTTACGCAATACGGCTATTGGCGCACTTGCCACCGTTGGCCGCAGCGATGTTATTGTGCTGGGAAGCGTGCCCGGCGAAAACACGGCCACCCGCGGGGTAGTTGTGGGCATTGCCACCATTAACCCGCAACGTAAGCTTCATATTGTAGATGAAACGCCTGCAGGCATCAGCTCTAATGCCAACAGAAGCCTGGTACTTGAAAAAAATGGCATACCCAACTATATCAATTTTCTGAATACAAACGCCGAAAGCGGCATCCTGTTTGGTGTAGCCGGTGCCCCCGGCGGTTCTGCCAATGGGGGAATTCTTTATAACAATCCATCATTTGCACAGGGCTTGGTGATGAGGACCGGGGCAATGCCAACAGCATGTTGATAGACAACCTGGGCAACGTTGGCATTGGAACACCAACGCCTCAATGTAGTTGGAAGTATCAGGCTAAGCGGAGAGGTGTACAGAGGATCGGGTTCGGCCAATCTGTTACCCATTTGCTATGGTAGTGTAACCTCTGCAGGCACCATCAATACCGGCACTGGAAACTTTACCGTAACCAATACGGCAACCGGGGTATATACCATTGCTATTACCGGTATCACGTACACAACTATAGGCGCTATTATCAGTGTAAGGCCCGTAGCCGGCAGCGGTGTGCTGCGATTAGCTACTACCAGCAGTACTGGTGCCAATGAGTTGGTGGTGCGTACTTATGACCTGGCAGGCAATCTGGTAAACAATGCCTTTCATTTTTTTGGTGTACAAGCCATAGGTACGAATGCTATGTGTGCTGCACAAAAAGCAGTGGCCATAGTTGCAGCAAATGAATTGGCGCTCCATGGCGTCAAACACGCGAATATTGCAGGCATTAATACCAACTACTTCTACTTCTTATGAAATTACCCATACTTTTTGCACTCCAGGCGTCATTCGTCTTCGCCAATGGTCAGGCCGGCCTTTCAGAAGAAAAGCTGATAAAAAAAGCCAGAGACTTTCACGAAAAGGCGATTACCATTGATACCCACAACGACATTAACGTAGCCAATTTTACTCCCGAAAAAAACTATACCCAGCGGTTGAACACGCAGGTAAACCTGCCCAAAATGGAAGAAGGCGGATTGGATGTAAGCTGGCTGATTGTGTACACCGGCCAGGGGGAGCTTACACCTGAGGGCTATTCCAAAGCATATGCCAACGCCGATGCCAAGTTTAAGGCAATTCACAGGCTTTGCGAGGATATAGCGCCCGACAAAATTGAACTGGCATTAACTTCTTCTGATGTTCGGCGCATAGTGCGTTCGGGTAAAAAGGTAGCGATGATTGGCGTTGAAAACGGCTACCCCATTGGCACCGATGTAACCCGGGTTAAAGAGTTTGCCGAGCGCGGCGCCCGCTATATGTCGCTGGCGCACCAGGGCCATAGCCAACTGGCCGACAGCAACACCGGCGAAACCGACAGCGTGTGGATGCACAAAGGGCTGAGTGAGCTGGGCAAGCAGGTAATTGCTGAAATGAACAAATGGGGTATCATGGTCGACCTGTCGCATCCTGCCAAAACCTCCAATATCCAGGCTATACAATTATCGAAGGCGCCGGTAATTGCCTCGCACTCTTCGGCCCGGGCGCTCAACGATGTACCCCGCAACCTGGATGATGAAGTGCTGATGATGATAAAAGAAAGGAACGGCGTGGTGCAAACAGTGGCTTTTAAATCGTATGTAAATGCAAAAAAAACGGCTGCCCATGCTGCTAAATCGAACGAGATACTGGCCGCTTTAGCTAAGCAGGAAGGCCTTGAAATACTGCCCCGCCGCGCCCTGGCGGACTTAACCCCGGAAGCAAGGGAAGCATACAACCGCAAATTCGCGGCCATAAACGAAAAGGCCAAAGAACGCATTGCCACAGAGGTGAAGGCTACCGCGCCCCCGGTAGATGTTAAGGACTTTGTGGATCATATTGACTATCTGGTAAAAAAGATCGGCATCAACCATGTGGGCATCAGCTCCGACTTTGACGGTGGCGGAGGGGTGGATGGCTGGAACGATGCTTCGGAAACGATGAACGTGACCATAGAACTGGTGCGCCGTGGCTATAGCAAAAAGCAGATCAAAAAGCTATGGGGCGAAAACCTGTTGCGGGTGCTGGATGAAGTGCAGGAGGTGGCTAAAAAAATGCAGGCGGGTAAATGAGTGCCCATCGTCAAAAACTCCCGTGTCCTTATCGGAGACACAGGATCTGCGGCAGCCAGCGCCGTGTCTTGGCCCAAATATTCACCAACGCCGAAATGCTTATCGTTTAGTACAGGCTTTATTGGCACCTGCTGCCGGACAAGGCGGAAATTCAAAACTCCCGTATCCCTATCGGAGACACGGGAGCAGCGGCTTAAGGCAGAAAAAGCATGTAGAAATTATTTTTTATGGATATACCCATATAAACTTCCCAATTCGACAGGATTTTAAATTATACCCATGACAAAAAGCTGATGCCCACGCCGCGGCTCGACCAAATATTCACCCTCGAAAACTCCCGTGTCCCTGGCGGAGACACGGGAGCGACCTTTCCCCTATCGGATATACGGGAGCGGCGGCAAAATATCACCTGCTCTCCATCACCACCACCGGCACAATCATCTCTTCCAGGCTTACACCGCCGTGCTGAAAGGTGTTGCGGTAAAAGTTGGCGTAGTGGTTGTAGTTGTTAGGGTAGCACAAATACACATCTTCGCGGGCAAAGATGAATGACGAATTGACATTGGGTACGGGCAGGCCGGCCTCGCGGGGGTCGCGAAAGGCGAGTACATCTTTGTGCTCGTAGGCCAGGTTGCGGCCGTGCTTGTAGCGGATGTTGGTAGTGGTTTGGCGGTCGCCTACCACTTTGGCCGGCGTTTGCACCCGTATGCTGCCATGGTCGGTGGCCAGTACAATGCGTATTTTTTTATCGGCTATTTTGCGCAGCGCCTCGTGCATGGGGCTGTGAGTAAACCAGCTTTGGGTGATGCTGCGGTAACTGCGCTCGTCGCTGGCCAGTTCCTTCAGTACCTCCATTTCGGTGCGGGCGTGGCTCAGCATGTCTACAAAATTGTACACAATAATATTGAGGTCGTTGCCCAGCAGGTTGTGTATGTTGTTTACCAACTGGTGGCCCGCCTCGTGGTTCACTACTTTGGTGTAGCTGAATTTGATATCGTCGCGCTTCAGACTTTTGAGCTGCGCCCTGAAGAACACTTCTTCATACAGGTTTTTGCCGCCTTCTTCATCGTCGTTTTTCCACTGCACGGCAAACTGCTTTTCGATATCGAGCGGCATAAGGCCGGCGAAGATGGCATTGCGGGCATACTGCGTGGCAGTGGGCAGTATGGCATAAAAACTATCCTCTTCGGTGATGCGAAAGCTTTCGGAAAAAATGGGCTGAATGGCCCTCCACTGGTCTAGACGCAGGTTATCAATAAGTACAAAAAAGGTGGTCGTACCTTTTTCAATCCTGGGCAGCACTTTTTCGCGGAAGAGGGTATGGCTCATCACCGGGGCTTCGCTATTGCCGGGGCGCACCCACTTGGCGTAGTTTTTGGTGATGAATTTATAGAACTCGGTATTGGCCTCGCTCTTTTGGGTTTGAAACACTTCGCGCATTTCGGGGCTGTCGCTCTTCTCCATTTCCAGCTCCCAGTACACCAGCTTGCGGTATATTTCCATCCACTCGGTATGGTTGGGGTTGCTGTTGAGCGCCATAAACAGGTTGCGGAAATCCTGCTGGTAGTTCATGGTGGTTTTTTCGGACACCAGGCGCTTGTTGTCCAGTATTTTTTTCAGGCTCAGCAGCACCTGGTTGGGGTTTACCGGCTTAATCAGGTAATCGCTTATCTGGCTGCCAATGGCCTCTTCCATCAGGTTTTCGGTTTCGTTTTTGGTAATGAGCACTACCGGTATACTGCTGTTGGTTTCTTTTATTTTGGCCAGGGTTTCCAGCCCGCTGATGCCCGGCATGGTTTCGTCCAGCAGCACTACATCTACCGGGTTTTCCTTTACAAAGTCAATACCATCAAAGCCGTTGGTACGCTGTGCCACCTCGTAGCCTTTGTTTTCCAAAAACATGATCTGGCTCTTAAGGCTGTCTATCTCATCATCTATCCACAAAATTTTTGCTACGGACATGTTGTAGTTGTACGGGCAGTTTTAAAAAGGAGCCGTTAGTTGCAGAAGTACGACAATGCTGCTTGCGGGGCAAATGGTTGGGGAATTTTGGGGAATATTTAGTTGGGAAGTTCAGGGTTCAAAGGTTTGTAAGTTCAGAGGTTCGTTAGTTCAGAGGTTCATGTTGACCAGTAGACGAGGTTGACCAGGAAGTTCCGGAAAGAACTAACGAACTCCTGAACCCACGAACATTCAAACATTCAAACTCTCAAACTTTAGTTCGAGCCCATCATACGCCAATGCCATGCCATCGGGCAGTTCGGCATTTATTTCCTCGTGGCGGCCCAGTTGGTGGCTTATGTGGGTAAACCAGGCTTGCTTCACCTTCAGGTTGTTAGCCAGTTGTACTGCTTCGTCCAGGGTAAAATGCGAAATATGTTGCTCCCTGCGCAGGGCGTTTACCACCAGTGTGTGGGCGCCGCGTATTTTGTCCATTTCGGCAGGGTCTATGCGGTTGGCATCAGTTATGTACACAAAGTTGCCAAAGCGAAAGCCAAACACGGGCATTTTGTAGTGCCATACCAGCACGGGCACAATAGTAATATCGCCTATGGCAAAGGGCTCCAGCGTTATTTCGTGCAGGTCTATATGCGGCACGCCGGGGTAGCGGTGTTCTTCAAAGGCATAAGGCAGTTCGCGGCGCACGCCTTCCAGGCTTATGGCATTGCCATACACTTGTGTAGGTTGCTGCTGAAAATACTGGTAGCTACGGGTATCGTCAAGCCCACCCACATGATCTTTGTGGGGGTGCGTAATCAGCACAGCATCTATACGGCGCACCTGTTGGCGCAGCATTTGCTGACGAAAATCGGGTGTGGCATCTACCACAATGGTGGTGGTGGCGCTTTGCACCAGTATGCTGCTGCGCAAGCGGTTGTCGCGGCTGTCGGGGCTGCTACACACATAGCAGTCGCAGCCAGCCATGGGTACTCCGCTGCTGGTGCCTGTACCCAAAAAGGTGATGGTAATATCAGGTGCCGTGATGCTCAAAAATGATAGATTGAGATTGGCCCCCTAAAGTAAGTTAATCCGCGCATCGGGTTTAAGGCTCCTGCACCGGCTGGCGCTTCAGCACTACTTCGTAAAGCTTCTGGCTTTCGTGGGTAAGGTCGTCTATGTTTACCTGCACGTTTGGTATCAAATCTACCAGGGTGTTGATGCGACCTTCCAGATTGAGGAATTTATTGAGTACCACCACTTTCCTTTGTTCCAAAATGCAGTACCCACTCTGGAAGGTGCCCCTTTCGTATCGCACAATATATCCCGACTCTGCCAGGATGTCTTCCAGTTTCTTTAAAGTTGCCTGTGTGTACTTCATTAAATGCCCGTATTGAGTGGATATTACACCTCAAAAGTAGCGCGCTGTGCAACGCAGCACCCGGGCAATTTTCCACAGGCCAGGTTTGCCTTCGAACACGTTTGCGTACATTTCACACAATACATGACACCGCTCATGCTTTTCCCAAATTTGCAATTGCATCTTGCAATCCGAATCATAACTTAGATATTCATTTAACCACACTACATTATGTTTAACGAAACAGACTACTTCTTTGAGCCTACCGACACAGCGCTGGTAGAGCTGAAAAAATGGGCCGAAAAACTGGCCGGCCATTTTAAACCCGAAAGCATTCATTGGTGCACGGGCAGCCAGCAAGAATACGATACGCTGTGCCAGAAGCTTGTTGATAAAGGCACTTTTATAAAGCTGAACCCCGAAAAGCACCCCAATAGCTTTGCCTGCTTTAGCGACCCCAGCGATGTGGCCCGTGTAGAAGACAAAACCTTTATCTGCAGCCGCCACAAAGGCGACGCCGGCCCTACCAACAACTGGATGGACCCCAAAGAAATGAAAGGCATACTGGAAGGGCTTACCAAGGGCTGTATGGCTGGTCGCACCATGTTCGTTATCCCCTTTTGCATGGGGCCCGTAGGTTCGCCATTTAGCCGCTATGGCGTGCAGGTTACAGATAGCGAATACGTGGTTATTAACATGCGCCTGATGACCCGCATGGGCGAGCAAGTGCTGCCTTACCTGAAGCATGGCGAATGGGTGCAGTGCATTCATACCGTAGGCGCACCTACACAGCCCGGCATGCCCGATGCCAAATGGCCCTGCAACCCCACGGTTAAATATATCAGCCATTTTCCGGAAGAACGCCTGATAATAAGCTACGGAAGTGGCTACGGAGGAAATGCCCTGCTGGGTAAAAAATGCTTTGCCCTGCGCATAGCCAGCACTATGGGCAAAGAAGAAGGCTGGCTGGCCGAGCACATGCTGATATTGGGTGTGCAAAGCCCCGAAGGCGATAAAAGCTACGTAGCTGCTGCCTTCCCGAGCGCCTGCGGCAAAACCAATTTTGCCATGATGATACCCCCCGAAGGCCTGGAAGGCTGGAAGGTGACCACCGTGGGCGATGATATAGCCTGGATACACCGAGGCGAGAATGGCCGCTTGTATGCCGTTAACCCCGAGGCGGGCTACTTTGGCGTAGCGCCGGGTACCAATGCCAAAACCAACCCCAATGCCATCGAAAGCATAAAAGCCAACACCATATTTACCAACGTGGGTGTAACGCCTGATGGCGATGTGTGGTGGGAAGGCCTTACCAAAACAGTGCCCGAAGGCATCATTGGCTGGAACGGTAAGCCCTGGGATGCTGAAAGCGGCAAGCCTGTGGCCCACCCCAACGCCCGCTTCACCGCCCCTGCTTATCAAAACCCGGTAATAGACGAAAACTGGGAAAGCCCCGAGGGCGTGCCTATTGATGCCTTCATATTTGGCGGCCGCCGCAGCACCGTGGTACCGCTGGTATACCAGGCTTTCAACTGGAACTTTGGCGTGTACCTGGCCGCCACTATGGGCAGCGAAATGACCGCAGCCGCCTTTGGCGAACTGGGTAAAGTGCGCCGCGACCCCTTTGCCATGCTGCCCTTTATGGGCTACCATATGGCCGATTACTTCAACCACTGGCTTCAGTTTGGCCGCAGCCTGCCCAACGCGCCCCGGATTTTTGGCGTAAACTGGTTCCGCAAAGATGCCGAGGGCAATTTTGCCTGGCCGGGCTTTGGACAAAACCTGCGAGTGCTTAAATGGATCATAAGCCGGGTAAAAGGCAAAGCCAGCGCCGTAGAAAGCCCCATAGGCTGGATGCCCCGCTTTGAAGATATTGACTGGACCGGGTTGGAATACAGCCGCGAAGACTTCCACAACCTGATGGAAATAGACCGCGAGCCCTGGAAAAAAGAACTGCTAGGCCACGAAGAACTGTTTAGCGCCCTGTACGACAGGCTGCCCAAAGAGTTTGTGTACATGCGCGAACTGCTGCTGAGTTCGCTATGGCGCTCGCCCGAGCATTGGGGTCAGGCGCCTGAGCAGGAATAGTAAAGCGAAAGTTTTAAAATCCTGAAAAAAGGGGTGTGCTTTTTGGGCATGCCCTTTTTTGTTTTGCACCCCTTAGCCGGAGTGCCAGCCATTATTCTTATAGCCAGCAGTTATATATACAAAAAATGAGTGTTGCGCCCCTCTATGTTTGCTCTATCAAAACGAGCAAGCTATGCCAGGATGTATTATTAAAAAGCTGCGCCAGACCAAACACTTGAAGCAGCACACCGTAGCCAAAGAAATGGGGATAACGCAAGCTGCTTACAGCAAAATAGAAAATGGGCTAACCGAACTTACCATCAAGCATTGTCGCATGCTGAGCAAAATAATGGATGTAAATGTGTATGATTACCTGAGCGATGATTTTGAAATAACCCGGCCGGCCAAAGCCGCCGGTTTGCTGCCTGATAAATGCGATCAAATGCTGACAAGTAATTAATGCTTACTGTCACAACCCGTTTTCTGGTTGATTTCGCCAGGTCATCGGGATTTGCCTGGTTAATAATGTCGCAATGATTAATCAATGCGTACAGATCAGAGATCAGAGATTTGCTCTGCGCCTTTGTTACTAATCCGATTTATCTGCTTCATCCGCGTCCCATCCTGCCTTAATGGCTGCAAGTGCCTGGATGAATTTTGCTGTCTTTTCGGCAAAGCCGGAAGTTGATAACATGGGCAGCCACAATGAACACCAATGCCGGCAATACCATCCAGCTGCGGTGCACCGGAAGCAGCTCCTTGGAAAGCAAAAAAACAAAACCTATGGCAAACAGCACGAAAGGCATCCAGCTATGATGATGGCGGCGGTAACCGTGCCACAGAGCGTTGGCGCCAATGATAAAGGCCAGCCCTATCATGCCAAATTCGAAAAACGGGTTGGAGACAATATTGATGCCCAACAGCGGTATGCTGCTAAACAATAGCGGCAGCACTGCACAGTGTATGGCGCACAACACCGAGGCTGCTATACCCAATCCGTCGAGGTTGATCTTCATGCCTGCTGTTAACAATTTTGAAATCATGTTGCAAACATAATGCAAACAGGTTGTAAATGTAACTATATGCCCACTGGCACACAGTAACTTTGCGCACCATGACAAGAAATGTGCGCATTGCGGTTTACGCCGTCTTCTTCCTGATTCTGATAACCGGCTTCTGGTTCTTCCTGTTTAGAGGTACCGACAACTGGAAAAGCAAACTGCCGATAATAGGCTATGTACAGCCCTTTAGCTTTATAAACCAGCGGGGCGATACGGTTACCAAACAACTTACTGCCGGTAAGGTATACGTAGCCAATTACTTTTTTTGTAACCTGCCCGGGCATTTGCCCCAACATGAACGGCAACCTGAAAGAAGTGTATCTGCAATATCGCGGCAACCCCAGCGTGCTGTTTTTAAGCCATACCTGCCAGCCCGAAAACGACAGCCTGCCGGCCCTGAAAGCCTATGCCGACAGCATTGGCAGCGATGGCATACAATGGCAGTTTGTAACCGGCAACAAGCTGGAACTGTACAAAACTGCCCGCGAAAGCTACCATATAGATGACCCCAAAAACAACGTGGGCGATATTAACGACCAGTTTCTGCATTCGCAGTTTCTGGCTCTTATAGACAGGCAGGGCCGGTTGCGCAGCATTTACGATGGTCTCAAAAAAAAGGAAGTTGCCCAATTGAAAAACGACCTTGCCGACTTGCTGAAAGAAACCGACCGAAGTGGTTTTGTTAATAATATTTTCGGTAACGCCCCTGCACAATGACTTGCATGCGGTTAGTCCAAAAAAGTAGAATCAGGCTGAATATTGAACTTAATTGTGGCAAGACAGTTGCATTTTTTGTTGAAACATGCTTATATTACGTGGTCAAATTCATTTCTATAATCCATGAAAGACCAGGTAGTCGATATTCTTCGGCGCAACCATCTGAGTGTTACTGACAGCCGCAAGGTTATTCTCGATCTTTTTTTGTCACACGCTCATGGTGCTTTACGCCACAGCGATATCGAAAAATCGCTTCATTATCTCGACAGGGTGACCATTTACCGCACCTTACAGGTATTTGCCAATAAGGGCATTATTCACAGCATACCCAACAGCGAGGGTGCTGCCAGCTATGCCTTGTGTACCAGCGGATGCCAGGAAGGCCATCACCACGACGACCACGTGCATTTTATTTGCACCGTGTGCCGCGAAACCACCTGCCTCGACAATGTACACGTACCCCGCATCAGCTTGCCCGCGGGGTACGAGACCAACAAGGTGGAGATGGTAATAACGGGTGTATGCAAAAAATGCCGTACCTGAGGTGTCGTGCGCTTGCCGCAAGGCGCAAGTTGCCGCTACAGGCCCTTGCGCCTTTTTTATGTTGATCGGTTCTGTAGCGAATGATGGATGCTATAGCAAGGATTCGGTAGCAGAAACTATGCTTCAAAGGCCAATGATGCATTCGTGGTTTGAAGTCACCTCTTTGCGCCCTCTGCGTGATATTGCCTTAGCGCAATTCGCGTTGTAAACAGGCATAGCCGTTGGGCAAGCACAAAATGCTTACCAAAGTCACTTGCACCACTTTCTAATTGGACACCTTCTTTTCGCCATACAGCAGGGGCCAGTCGGGCATGGGGCGATGTTCGCGTAGCATGGTGGCTTGCATTTGCTGAACCAGGGCCGGGTTGGCTGTAGCAACATTGGTGGTTTCGGCGGGGTCTTTGTCCAAGTTGTACAGTTCTATTGGGTTAGGCGCAGGCAGGCCCACATTGTACCACACGGCTTTCCACGGGCCCATGCGCAGGGCCATGCAGCCGTTGTTTTCATGAAATTCCCAGTAAAAAAATTCATGTTGTTGTTGCCTGCCCTTACGCAGCAGGGTGGGCATAATGCTAAGGCCGTCTATGCCAGCCGGGGATTTGGCGCCCGCCACCTGGCAAAAGGTGGGCAGCAGGTCCCAAAAAGCGGCGGGCTGCAGCGTGGTACCCGGCTTAATGGTGCCTGGCCAGCAGCCTATGGCAGGTACGCGGGTGCCCCCCTCGTACAGGTCGCGCTTGATGCCGCTCAGGCCGCCGCTGCCGTTAAAAAAGGCAGGGTCACCGCCGTCTTCGCGGTGGGGGCCGTTGTCGCTGGTAAACAGGAACAGCGTGTTTTTGTCGAGCCCCTTTTGGGCCAGCAGCCTGCGGATGTCGCCCACATATTGGTCCAAGCGGCTTACCATGGCGGCAAAGGCTGCATGCGGGTATGGCTCGTGCCTATCGCCTGCCCGCAGTTTGTCTGGCTGGCGAAGCGGCGCCTCACCAAACTGTTGCACATAGCGGTAGTAAACACTATCATGCGGCGCCTGCAAGTTGCCATTCGGCAGGGTATAGGGCAAAAACAGGAAGAAGGGCTTGCTGTGCGGCTGCACCAAAAAAGCAAGCGCCTGTTGATGAATATGGTCGGCCGAATAGAGGGAATCGGCTTTTAGGTTACCGGCCAGTTCAATGCGCTCTTCGTTGTGCCACAGGTGATCGGGGTAGTAGTTGTGGGCCAGGCTCTGGCATATATATCCATAAAACTCACCAAAGCCCCGCCTACCCGGTATGCCGGTGCTGCCGGGGTAGCCCATGCCCCATTTGCCAAAGGCAGCGGTATGGTAGCCGGCTTGCTGCAGCAGTGTTGGCAGCGTAACCACGCTGTCGGGCAGCGGGTACTGGCCTTCGGGCTTAAGGCCGCGGTTGCCGCGTATGGGCGTATGGCCTGTGTGCAGCCCCGTCATGAGGCTGGCGCGGCTGGGTGCACACACGCTGGTACCGGCATAAAACTGGGTAAAGCGCAGGCCTTCTTTGGCCATAGCATCCAAGTGCGGAGTTTGTATCTTTTGTTGGCCATAGGGTCCGGTATCGCCATAGCCCAGGTCGTCGGCTACCAGTAAGATGATATTGGGCAGCTGGGCAGACAAGGTGGCCGTGCATAGCAGCATGGCAACAGTGATAAAGTACTTGTACAAACGGGCTGACATCATAAAGCGAAACATGGGATGCAAGATGGGGGAAATTTGGCATTAAAGCGGGAAGCGTACATAGTACATGAGCCGCTTGCCGATGGCTACTGTACCTGGCAGGAAAATACAATCAGGGGACAGCGGATTTTACCAGCGCAATCTGGATAGCGCTTATTTTTGATTTGAAAATCAATAAATTAGCCACTGGAAATAGCGACAATGAGTTTGTTGGCAACAATTGGGTTCTCCAACCCGACAGTGACGAGTAAACTGAACATTTCGGTCGACAAATACAAAAATGCATATCAACTACTCTCCGCTGAAAGTTATAAGACGGTGACAGATTACATCTCCGCAGACGGTGGAGAAAAAATTCAAAATAAAGGACTAGAAGGAAAATTGGTATCCGCGGACAATTCACAACATGGAGACTCAATTCGCGAACGCTGACAGATTGGACTTGCAGGACTTTGGTGTATATAAAGCAATTTCTTAATTTAGTTCAGTGTCGGGGGACAGAGATGTGCACTTCGGAGTTGTTACTTTGTAGTCATTCATCTGCTAAATATTCTCGTATGCAACCTAAAAATTTACTGCTTCCCACTATGCTCTTCATTTCTTTATTTTCCCTGGCTCAGAGCAAGCAGGAAGACAGTGGCTATATAATCTATACGTTGGCCAAGGACACTGTCGAGATTGCACATTATCGTTTGACAGGCGATGATTTTACCGCGACTGTTGTACAAAGAGCCAATTCAAATGTTAACAAAATAAAAGGCAGTTTTTTTCCCAACGGAGAATTGCAATTTGTGGAAGGCTATAGGTACAAGCCTATTATCGGGAAAGACTCATTATTATTGCTAACCTTTAGGTTTTATCAAAAGGGTGATTCCTCCTTCTACGAGGAAAAGAGTGGCAACCAAATTTATAAACGGAAGGATTATGGCAGGGCAATGATGTGCTATTGGCCGTATGTTCACATGAATGTTATATTGGCCAACTATGCTCCCAAGAATGTTGGCGATAGTATTGTAAGCAATCACATTATTGGTGACACTCCTCCTGCAAAGTTCGTAATGAAAAGATTAGCTTACAGAAAGTTAACGACATACAGCCGAGTGATGGGACCCTTCACGCTCTTTTTAAACGAAAGAGGTAAGGTTGCATCAATTGATGCAACCGGCTCCTCCTATAATGTGAAAGCATCCATTGTATCCCATCTGAATTTGGATTCCATGATTCAAGTTTATGCAAAAAGGGAACAACAATTTGGTCCTTTCGGTTGGCCGAATAAACTTGACTCTGTTCAGACCGTTATCGGCAAAACCAATATTAAAATTATTTACACGCGACCCTCCATGAGGGGAAGGGTCATTTTCGGTGAAGTTGTGCCTTGGAACCGGTATTGGCGAACGGGAGCCAACAGAGCCACCAAACTCACCATAACTCATCCACTTAATTTTAACGGAAAAATACTTCCGGCTGGTGAGTATTCTGTTTTTACCATGCCGACACAAACAGGCTGGACTATGATGTTTAACAATGATGCCAATATATGGGGTACCGATTATGATCCTGCTCGTGATGTTCTGCATGTGCCCTTGAAGGTGGAAAAATTAAAAGAAGCTGTGGAACTTATGACGATTGAAGTAGTGCCTACATCAAAGGGTGGCGTCATCAATGTCATCTGGGAAAGAACCAAAGCCTCTGCCCATTTTACCACAAGCAACTAATAAATTGCATTAGCAGTAATTGGACTGGCTCGTGGACATTGGCGACTCATTAAATATGAAGTTGGTTTTCGTTAACTGGTGAGAACATGTTGGACAATGAATTAACAGCTGACGGAAATATAAAAGAACGGCTGACGATTAACGGACGAAACCCAACTGTTGCCAACAAAATGTTTGCGCAATGGTGGCGTGTGACATGAATGTATGAAGTATATTTATTTAATAACAATTGTGCACGTGAACAGGATGCGGTTTCAATAAGCCACAACTGCGCAAACACAAACGTTATGCCTCATTTTTTAAAAAACCCTATAAAAGAACCACTATCCAATTTTATCAAGCAAACTGATGGTTGACTTACTTTGAATTTATGATTAACAACGTTAGACAACATACAATTTTGGGTTTTCAAACAAACGACATGGACGTAGAAATGCACAGGCATGCTGCTTATCAGATTGTTTTGACAACTGATTCAACATTCCAATCTATTATTGACGGAACTCTTCACTCCAATATCTTTGGTTTTATTATTAAACCGCAAGTTTCACATTTATGTACAGGGGTAAATGGTACATGCAACATCATAAATATTGAACCTGATTCTGAATTGGGTATGATTTTGAGCCATAAACTAATCAATGAACAAGTATTTGTTCTAAATCACTCTGATGATTTAAAGCAATTTTTTGAAATACACAAAACACCAGATACAAACAACATAACGAAGCTTTTACAACAAGTCTTATCTAAATCCAACCTGCAACATTCTATTGATGCAAGAATAGTTGATGCCATTGAATTTATCAAAAAGCATCAAGCAGAAAGTTTATCAACAGAGATATTGGCTGATAAGGTCTTCTTGTCGCCCTCTCGATTTTCGGCGTTGTTCAAAAAAGAAACAGGTAGCAGTTTTTCAAAATTTGTATTGTGGTACCGAGTCAAGCAGGCAATTCGTCTTTTGTTGAGCAGTACCAGTTTGTCTGTAACAGAAATTGCTCTTACAACAGGTTTTTACGATTCTGCCAATTTTAATAAGGTTATGTATGAACTTATTGGTGTCAAACCAAGCCTACTGCGTAAAAACAGTAATTTGATACAATTTTGGGATTTGAATCAGCTATAATTTTGCCAACGCATTTAAAGCAAGCTTATATCAAAATAACTGTATAGGCTTGTCTTATTCAATAACAAAAAAGAATATGAAATCATTGGCATACAACGAATTTGGCGGCACAGACGTGCTGCAACTCATTGATGTATCGAAACCTACCATGGGCGATAATGAGTTGCTTGTAAAAGTAAAAAGTGTTTCGCTTAACCCTATTGAATGGAAATTTAGGAAGGGGGAAATGAAAATGATGTCAGGTAAAAAGTTTCCTCAGTTTGTTGGAGGAGAATTTTCAGGGGTAATTGAACAAGTGGGGAAGAACATTGTAGAATTTAAGCCGGGTGATGAAGTGTTTGGTTTTATCAATACAAAGAAAGGCGGAGCTATTCAAGACAATGTGGTTGTTACCCCTAATTTAATCACACATAAGCCTAAAAACATTTCTTTTGAACAAGCCGCCTCTATATCTGTTGTCGGGATTGCCGCAATGACTGGTTTATATAAAACTGCCAAAATCAAGCGTGGACAAAGTATTCTTATAAACGGTTGTACAGGAAATATGGCTATATGGGCAAATCAAATAGCCAAACAGGAAGGACTGCGTGTAGTAGGGGCTTGCAGTGCAGAAAGTCAGGCTTTTGCGCTTCAGCTTGGGTGTGATGAGGTGATTGATTATCGAAAACAGAACGTGCTTTCACTTTCCGAAAAATTTGATATTGTATGGGATATGGCTAATGTTTTACGCTTTGGAGATGTAAAACGAATATTAAAAAATAATGGCATCTTTTTAAATCCAACCCCTACACTACCACAAATTATCGGAAGTTTATTCGGAAACTTGGTTTCCTCAAAAAAACATAAAGTTGTTTTAGGAGCACCCAATAAAGAATATTTGAACCGTTTAGCTGACTTTGCAAAACAACCGAATTTTCAAATCCCAATCAACAAAATATTTTCATTCTCAGATTATAAACAAGCTTATGATTATGCCGAAAAAGGAGGTATTGTTGGTAAGGTGGTGATTAATGTTTCTTAACAGGATTAATCAAAAACGAGGCATAACAGCGGTTTGGCGTAATGGCGGGTGTATTGCTTCGTATGACAGTTTTGTGGTAGGTTCAAGTGCAGTTCTTCGATTGAACTTTTGTGCTAAAAATCCGCCACTACGCCAAGCCACTAACCGTTGGGCACAAGTGTAAAAGACAACCTCAAAACTGAACATACTTCACTGCCCAAGTTTGAATTTCAATCAAAACAGGCTCTAATTCCTTCCCTTTTTCTGTCAGCGAATACTCGACTGTGGGCGGAACGGTTGCGTATGCTTGTCTATGCACTATCCCTGCTTCTTCTAAG
>Ga0114939_10000508_pt1 | contig 32284 bp, 33 predicted proteins | sample AshMeaCrysSpring_FD_87196 | JGI IMG/M metagenome (GOLD analysis project Ga0114939, IMG submission 87196) | Groundwater microbial communities from Big Spring, Nevada to study Microbial Dark Matter (Phase II) - Ash Meadows Crystal Spring | ecosystem: Environmental > Aquatic > Deep subsurface >...
CATTCACAAGATCTATATAGACACCACCACCCTCAACCTAGTTGGTCAATTATTATTCCTTCTATGTTTACAAGCAATGACTATGTTGTATTCATGCCTGACATCACATATACAGAGGGGTATCCAGGAGAAAGTTGTTACAATGCTGTGGTAAGTGGTACAACTGCTCTTATAGATAGAGGAATCTCCGATCCTGATAATATTGGACTACAAGGGCAAAGTTGGGGTGGTTACCAAATAGCATACTTAGTAACACGAACTAATATGTACAAATGTGCTAGCCCAGGCACCCCTGTCAGCAATATGACAAGTGCTTATAGTGGAATTAGAACTGGCTCTGGTTTAGTACGTATGTTCCAATATGAGTATGGACAGAGTAGAATTGGGGCTTCTCTATGGGATTCCCCACTAAGATACATCGAGAACTCTCCTGTATTCTATGCCCCTAAAATCGAAACGCCAATGCTTATAAGACACTGTGATGCTGATGAAGCTGTACCATTTTCTCAAGGTGTAGAGCTATTTATGGCGCTAAAAAGAAATAGTAAAAAGGCCTGGTTATTAAACTACAACCGAGAAGCTCACAACCTAAGAACTAGACCAGCTAGAATGGACTGGACTATACGTATGCATCAGTTCTTTGACTTTTATCTAAAAGGCGCCTCAGAACCTCGATGGATGAGGGAGGGAATATCTATAGTAGAAAAAGGAATTGAGAAAAAATATGATCTTGTAGAGGAATAAACACAAATAAAATGTAACATGGGCCTAATTTTAATATTCTATTAAAGTTAGGCCCATGTTACATAAATATAGATAGAACAATAGAGATGGTACTAAATAGACATTTAACACTGTTATCAAACACATTTTGACAAATAAGCACAATACACACAATAATACAATCCTATTATTACATATTGTTCGCACACGGAGTTAAAATTATCGCTACTACAAAGGATTAAGTAAACATCTAATAACTAACTAATTAATCCAAGATCTCAGTTGTTGTAAAAAGTTAGAGTAAAAGATATATTAATACCAAAAATAGTATACATTTACCCCCACGCTTAATACAAAAGTGGAATAAATAACACACCCAATTAGATATACTATTATGGTACGTAAATTACTTATTCGTGACCTAACGCTACGAGATGGACAGCAATCATCATTTGCTACACGCATGAGTCAATCACAGATTGATCGAGTATTACCACTCTACAAAGACGCCAAGTTCTATGCAATGGAAGTTTGGGGTGGTGCGGTTCCCGACTCTGTTATGAGATACCTTAACGAAGACCCTTGGTATAGACTCGAGTCTATTAAAAGTGTTATTGGAGATAGCAGTAAACTAACAGCCCTTTCACGAGGTCGTAATCTATTTGGATATACTCCTTACACAGATGAGATAATAGAAGGTTTCTGTAAGAATTCGATAGAGTCAGGCCTTAGTATTATGAGAATATTTGATGCACTAAACGATGTTGATAATATTAAATCGACAATCAAGTATGTAAAAAAATATGGAGGGATAGCTGATTGTGCAGTATGTTTATAATCGGGGAAACGAAATGATGCGATGGGGAAAACGAAACGTAGTTAAAGTCGTTAACATTTGAGGGAAGAGGAAAACGAAATGATCTTTATTTTCTCCACACAATAAACAAGAAGAGTTCCATTATTTGGAGCTCTTCTTGTTTTAAAGGGTATTTAATTAGGATTAGAATAGTGTTTGAGCTTTATTCAATTGATAGTTGCATACCATCCACTCCTCTTGTTTCCTTCTACTTGATCGTGATGCTGAGATTGTACGTTCAATTCGGTGTATTGTCCATCCATTTTTAACTGCATAGTCTTCAATCATCTCTAGAGGAAACATAGTAAGCATGAACTTACCTTTAATTCTCTCCAGGAGCCTTAAAAGATCCTCCATAGACTTATCATTAAAAGATCCTTCATAATGGCCACAGTCACTATTTATGTAAGGTGGGTCAACGAAATGGAATGCCTCCTCTTTATCATAGCACTCAATAACTTTAAGAGCATCTCTATTTTCTATTGTTACTTTCTCTAAGCGATCACATAATAGCTGTGTAAATTCATCCTTAGCATTTTGGAGCTTCTTTGGCATACCACCACCAAGGTCATAGCCAAAGGACCCATCTAGTTTACTAGCAAAGCTCATTTTAGAGAGAGCCCAGACACTCCATGCTACTTCGGCTGGAGTAAAGAACATTGGATAATTATATATGTGTGCAGCATGGGTATGAATATCCCTTGTATGTAGAGTTTTATCAATCTCCTTTTTAAGTTCATCATATTGAGTTGCTGCAACTCTGTAGAATTGTATTAAGTTACGGTTTAAGTCATTTATTATTTCAGCATCAACAGGCTTCTTAGCAAAGAAAAGAGCTGCTCCACCGCAGAATGCCTCTGTGTATAATTTATTATCTGGAATGAGTGGGAGAATGTGTTTAAGCATTGTTTGTTTTCCCCCATAATATGTAATAGGTGTCTTCATTATGTTTTTCTAAAAATAAGTGTCTTTGTTGTTTACAATAAAAAAGTGTTGCTAACTTCTCAGTCAGCAACACTTTGCCTAGTCTATATATCAATTAATTTAAACCTTGTGACTTTAACGCCTCATAACCTTTGGCATCAATAGGCTTGAACGTATATTCGCTCTGAAGCAATCTTCTACACTCATCATAGTTCTCATTAGCAAACTCTGCTTTGAGCTTCTTAGCTGTATCAAATAATATCTTTGTAGGGACATACGCAATCGTATCAAATTTATATCCTTCCTCATCATATCGTCTCATAATAATAAGCTCTGTAGCCTCTGATAGAGCACCTAAAACGTATGGCCCATTCTCCGTATGTTGGTCAACTACCCACATATTACGTAGACAAAACTCTTTATTTATGCGATCAATCTCCTCTTCTCTTAATCCTCCCCTACAGAAGATTCCTGACAAGGTCATACCCATCTCAAAATTACTTTGATCAAATATTGAATCTATCGAATCTTGATAGCTTGTTATATCATCAAATATGATACTCCTTGTGTTAAACTCTGCTGCCTTGATGATTGCCGTGTCATACGGATTCAAACCATTCTTTGCTGATTCCTCTTTACACGATACTGTTACGAGCATCAATAGAGAGATAATACCGATAATTAAATTTCTCATAATCTTTAGTTTGTTGTTTTTTACAAATGTATTAAAATATTTCATTGGGCGCGATATACCATAAATGAAAATGCAGCGTTCTCTAAATTCCCAGGAGAGTTCCATGAATAGACTTCAAAATAGTTACTGGATGTATTCCTGGAATTCAATGTTATCATATTATCACAACTCACACCCGTTAATTGCACAATATAATTACTCTTGCCACTCATATACGAAGGTAGTGTTATTCGATACTTACCTGTACTAACTCTTGAGCAACTTGAATCATCCCCCAATTTACACTTAATCACACCATTAATATCCACTTCACCACCACATATTAATGCTGGTATATTAGAATCTGGAGATACGAGACCTCTGAATATTAGGCTTATTTCTCCTGCCTGTTTAAGTAGCTTAAAGAATTTATTAGAGTTTACTCGGATAGACATCCCATCTGATCCAAAGATCGTCTCATCATCAGTAGATATAAAACTAAACACTCCCCCAGATGGTGCTAGACTTGTTCTTGCCGAAGTTGGATACGCTCCCATAACATCATACTGACTCATTAAGTCATAATTAATTGTTGCAATTACTTCAGCTTTGATAGAGCCTTTGGGTAGTTTCTCCGAAAAGGAACTATTAATATCTAAGTTAGTTGATTGATTATAGTTACCTTTTCCAAGGATATCCATATTGGCAGTTAAACAGTAGTGATTAATATCATTCAAATGTATTTCATTGATAATGGTGCTACCTGTACTAAGGCGAACAAATACATTCACATTAACTTTAGCGTATGCTCCAGTATTGTTGATAACAGTTGCATCTGTAACAGATGTTGATAACACCTCCTTTTGTTTGATATTTATATTGAATACCGAATCACCATTGTTAGTAAATGTATGTGTTAACAGTGTTCTTGTTATTGTTGAAGATGCACTCGTACCAGATACACTTGCAGACCAAGATGAGCCATTAGATCCACCAGTGCTACTTTGCGATTGAGATGCAAAATTATCAATTGATTCCCCAGTAAATTTAACCTTATCAGCCCCCGATTTATCCTTAATTGTAATCAGATCTTTAGCAATCTGAAAACATCCAATAAGCCCAGACATTGCGACAAAAAAGCCACCCTTAGATACTGCGAATAATGGCTTATCTGTTGAGGTCCCTTTGAAGTAATTCACAGCTTTACGATATGCATTTTTAACATCAGCAAAGAATGCCACTCCATCATCTTTAAGCCCAGACATACCAGCTACTATTTCGGATTCTGCAGTACCGTTACTATTCCTAACAGATACAACATTGGACATTATTAATCCACCTTGTATTGTGGTATCACCCTGCATTGCCTCATGGAGGTAGTCAGTATCTTCGGGAGCAGACGAGTAGTCTGTATGTGTAATTCCTACTTCTACCTTTAATTCTTTGATTTGAACCTCGTATAATTGCCCAGAATTATCAGTTCCTTGTAGCATAATAGCAAAAATATTTCCTTTTAATGGAACATTAAATACAAACTCAGTCCATTCACTTGTTGGATAGAATCTTACTAAGCTACCATAAGCTGCAGTATTAGTAATACTACAACTATGTAATGTTCCTTCACCTGACTTGATGACTCGAGCGAAGAATCTAACAATACAGGAATCTACAAACTTAGTCAATTGACAATATGAGTTTTGCCATCCATTTTTTGCAGACAAAACAATACATCTCTCAATAGAATCGTAGTATGGAGGTATATTACTCCAACCTCCACCTTTCCAATAATCACTCTGAGGTGGAGTATTGGTATACCTTACAAGATTCCTTCCAGGTAGTACTTCTACAGCCCCTTGAATTGTTTGCTCTATAGTTTTTCCATTAGTAAAAACAATTCCTCCAGAAGGAGACTTAATAGTACCATCAGGAGTTAATTCTAGGTTTGTACCTGTGTGCTTTATGCAACTCCCTGTAAGTAACCACCGTTTATTAACATCATCACCTACAGCTATTCCTTGAGTCCCTAGAATATCAATCCAAGCTTTATCAGCCAACAACACTTGAGTAGCAACATTAATGAACTCATTGAAGTCTTCCCATTGAGATGATACAAATGATGAGCCTGAGGTGTGAGTCGTTTTAGCAATATATTTATTCTTGTTATATATAACTGTATCCCTATACCTGGTATCATTTAAGTACTGAGTTCTAGCTGCCCACTCTCCTCGAGGACGTAGTATAGCTCCCGATAGCCCTATATCACCATCAGATACAATTAGAGTATTATCATTAGCTACTTGAGTGTTGCTAACAATTAGTTCCCACCTCAAAAGTTTATCTGTGGACTTAATCGAATAGCTTGTCCCAGCAGAATATGAGTATGCAATATCCCCATTTCCACCATATAGTTTGATGGTGGCATTGGATATCTCCTCTCGTGAATTACCAATGCTTTTGTAGGCTCGAGCACTTACACTTGAGGGTATAAGTGCTCCTGCAGATGTTTTTTTAACAAGCTTATCAGATATTACTAATTCATAATTCTCTGCTATTCGTTTGATTGTAAAATTACCTTGTGCAATTAGAGCCATATGTGTTAATTATTTATCCGTTGAGTTCAGCCCCAAAGACTGTTTGATATTGATCCAATAGATCAGCCTCTGCAATTACCAGATCACGTCCTGTTTTATAGCCAGAGGTTCCCCATGTAGAGTCTAGAGCTCCTGCTGCTGTGAATCTAAAGTACCTGGCTGTTTTACCTGTAAAAAATGAATCTGGCATTTTAGTAGCCCCTTGATATATGTTAATCTTAGCCGTAATAGTCATACCTGTTGCTACACCATCACCTTTAGCCAAGTCAACATCTAGTCTGTATGGATCAGATAGATCAGTAAAACTTATAATATCAGTTACAGTTTTATTATACGTAGAAGAAGAGGTGTCAGTGTCTTTAACATCACACTTGAATGAAGCATAATTTAGTACTGCAGAGGATGGTATTGTGATAGTGTTAGTCGTATAACCAGTAATTCCATATGTTGAGGCATTACTTGAGGTAAGGGTAACCCATGTACCACTTTGATTAATTGACCAAGCGTAAGTCACATTGGTATTGTCAATTGTCGATCCACGCCACATATCGCAACGAGCTTTAAGAGAAGCTACTTCATTATTCTTAAAGATTATACCATCAGGAGCTGTACATACTGCAATGATAGATGCTCCTGAATTACTCACCTTGGTAAATGCAATCTTCTGAGCTACGGGAAGCTCCTGTAGTGTAATTGGTTGAACATAGATAGCTGAACACTCAATATTTAGCTGTTGATCAGCAGTCATATTTTTATTGATTGTCAATGTGTATGGATGTGCTGAGGCAGCTGTTGCTCCATATGTTGAGTTAGTCCCTGTTATGGTCGTCCCATTGATTTTCCATACCACAGAGCCTGCTTTAAACTTTGAAGTCTGATTCCCTGTCTCACCACTAATCTGAAGATCTGGTGTTATCACCAAAGCATTACTAGCAGCAGCATAGTTGGGAACATAAGTACTAGGATCTGGAGTAAATATCTGCGTAGAGGGATGATTAGAGTTGAGAAAGAAGTTCATTGTCTTCCCATCAACAAGTCTACGAATCGTGAATTGTGATTGAGCTAATGTAGCCATGATTATATGAGTTAAATTGTTAATAATAATATTCCATTATTTGAGAATACTTTAAGTCTAATCGTTGTGTCACCTATCAAGTCACCTTGATTTAATTCTAGAGTATTTCCAATACCTCTATGAGTATCATTCCAGGTACTATCAGAAGGATCACCTGTAGATCTTAACCAGTGAAAACAAGAGTCATCTAAGCTATCAGTGATATCCTGTGTACCATATAGCACCCTAACAGTAGTTGTTGAGCTGTATGACTGCCCCTCTCGATAATATCCTGCACTATCTGTTTGATCAAGGATAGCAGAGTAAGTACTCTCTCCATTAACAGCAGACCTAAGCCAATCGGTTGCTGTAATATTAGGCTCTTGAACTGTTTCTTGACTTATACATATCCATCGACTCCCCATATGAGTTACCTCATCGTAATAATAGTACCGTCCAGCTTCCCAGAGACCTTTGAATGCAGGCACAGGAACCTCCGTTACTCCATCTTGAGATAACTGTTTAATTGTACCTGTCATATAAATCCTATTTAGATATGCACTATATCCATTCATATCTAACCCATGCTCAGTCTTTAGATTGGAAAGGTCCCCCAACTGCATCATTATATTTGATAGTTGAATATCCCAATCATTAACATTAGCTAGGTAACGCTTATAATTTCTAGCCTCATAACATGATTGTTGTCGTGACTTATTAGTGAAGTTTCCATATGCAATGAAAGACATTGTCATTTGTGGGTGTATAGAATAACCAGATCTAAGTACATACTTAAACGTGTCATTACTTAATTTTTCAGCTATTCTAAAGTATACCGTGGAGAAGCCTGAGCTGGTATGATATATTGCCTTACATATATCATCGACATCAATACTTGCAAGTTCACCCTCCTCTAGCTTGATAGTAATTGTCTGCTTATTAGTATCAACACTTTTTATAAGTCCTGCTCCTGGGCCACGCCAACTCTCACCTGCTATTACTTGAACCCTATTGTAACGAAACTCAGCAGCTTCAAGGAATTGACGAATAATTAAACTATTCATCTCAGCATCACCACTGTTATTAATTGAGAATCCATGTCCAGAAGCTCCTCCTGCGAATGATGTTGAGCGGATCAGCTTGGCAGTGATGTTGTCGGACTTGAGCAAATCAACAACAGCATCTCTGATTGTAGCTCTGGATGAATCAATATCATCCGCCGTCAGCGTATTGATTGCCCCAATTATTGAAACAAGGCTGTTAATTTCCGCTTCGCCTTTGACTTTGATATCGGAAAGAAAATCTATTATTCCCGATACTTTATCACCCTTTTTGTTGATGAATTGCTGTAATGAACGAAGCGCTGAGAATACGTTGTAATTACTTGGATCCGTTTCGTCCCATGACTTGATCACCTCAAGATATTTAGGGTTCATGTAGTCCGAAACAACCCGCTTGAGCTCCTCGATACTCCCTGTAATATTCTCCATTTTGGATTGGCCAACAAACGCTGAACAGTCAATATCTACTTTATAAGGGTTGTTTAGCTTTCTAGTGATCGATACGACTCTTGTGTCTCGATGCCCGGAGAAATATTGATCCGAACGAAGGCGGATGCGTGATCCCACCTTTAAACGGATATTATTCTCCATGAAATGGATATAGTCGGACGATGCCTTATAAACCGACATATCTTCACTGTACTTTGCAATGAATGCATCTACAGCCGTTTTATATTCATTCTCTGCCAGAGTATAGTATTCATCCGGCATAGTGATATTGTAAAGGATATACTGATCACCTACGCGCGGGATCATGCTTGATCCGGGCAACTGAGACTCTTCCGTCGGGTATACATTGATGATCTCAAACTCTTTGGTCGTTGAATTGTAGTTACACTCAAAGTCTCTGCCGTTTAGCGTTCCGGATTGGAAAACGATGTTTTTAACAAGTCCGGGTAATTCGTATTTGTTCGGATCAAAGTCCAAAGAGGAATCTTTGAAGTGATATACCTTACGTGCAATGCCTTCGATTTTACGATCTTCTACACGAACCTCACTTACCACTCCTGTGCGTCTGGGATAGATATGAGAGAATGCATTCTCTTCGTATGCCTCGTATAATCCGTAATGCATGTTTTTTTCGACATATTTGGATTTATCCGGAAGCTGTAAACGTGAATAACCGTACTTAGTCTTATCTATGTTGCGCGTGGATCCGAGCGGAATCAAACGCGTAAAGAACCGAACATTATCATTCGATGATGGAGTAAGCGATGTTAATCCGGATTGGTATCCCAGTTCTACACGTTCATCGCGTTCGCATTTGGTCAGGTTAAAGTAATCCCCATCAAACCACCATTCGGTTTCAAATGCTTCAGCTATGAGCTTGGCGGCTTCAGAGCACATGACACCTTTATAGTCGATCGTTTTATATTGATCCGTATCGATCACGTTTCCGATCTTAATGGATAAACCCAATCGATTGAGGTTATCAACCAGCTTTGTTACGTGATCCAGAGCGCTGCCGTCCAAAGTAAAGTTTGATTCAAAAGCACCATCGGTTAGATTGACCATCAACACTCGTTTTAAATAACCCTCAAAGCCGTAAAGCTTCGGAGAGTATTCATAGGAGAGTGTGCTTTTTTGAACAGGCTGATAATTTTCCGCGATCAGATACTTATCCCCGTCAAAGATGGCATAATCCCCCACCTGAAGCTCACGATAATCCGGATGAGAGAACGTAAGGTTCATTACGCTTTCACCCATAAGATCATGCTTCAGAGTTGAGTTATCCGAAGGCGATACTTCGAATAGGATTTCACCTGTTTTATTATAGAAAATAAGTGCCATATCTTTGTTTTTTAATGCCGTTCAAATGCTGTTTAAATGCTTTTAAATCGTGGGTTCAGGCTCTCGGAGCGTTATCTGTATCTTACCCGCTACATAACCATCAAAACTCGTTAAATGGTCGTATCCTTTGCAGGCCTTGTAATGCATGCGAAAGGTTAGAGCAATCTCCGGGAGTCGGAGGTTTAGCCAGCCGGATCGGATAAAATCCAGAAAAGCCCGGTAACGTCTGAACCACTCGGCTGACGTGTCCGCTACAATAGCCAGCTTGAGTGTCACATCGCGCGGTTCTCGTTTAACTGATATCGATGCAGGAAGACTTTCCCCGTTTCTCTCCGGGTAACTGACCGCTTCGAGCGTTTTCCCGTCCGATGGTCTGAGCAATGCGGAGTAGTTCGTTTGATCTTCCGGCTTATCCTCACAGAGATACACACCGTATGTCTTATATACGTCCACATCGTTGATAAAGAATAGTCCGTCCAGTATCATAGTTGTTTGTTTGTCAGTGATTATTTTACTTTTAAGCCATCCCGCTTGATCTCATTGATATCATTGGAGAGTTTCTCCAGCTTTTCGTTACATCCACGTGTGTTGTTATCGATTGATCTCAGAACATCCAGAGACTCATAACCGACATCAGCCAGATCATCCATCTTATCATCCATGGAGGAGACGTGATCTTGCACCGATGTAAATAAGCCCTCAAGCTTTGTTCCTTGTTCTTGAGACATACTCTGAAAAGCACCTGCTCCGCCTTTTTGGGCAGCATCGCCATTCTCCCAGAGATCAAAGCCGTTCTTTTTAGCTTCTTCTTTCCACTTCTCCAGCCATTCCTGCGATGCATTCATGGATGATCCGATATTTTCGTAAAACTTTCCGATCAAATCCATTGCATCTTTGGCAATGTCTTCCTCTTTCTTTCCGGAGGAGTAGATACCTACGAGTTCATCTTCAAGCTTCTTGAATTTATCGGAAAAGAAAAGCGTATAAGCAACCTGCTTTCCAAGCTTCTCCAGAGCATCGGAGCCTTTCTGCCTAAAAATATCCCAAGCGTCAGCTCCGGTTGTAATTGCTTCGGTAAGTGCATCCATGACACCCGGACCAATATCGCCGAACGTATCTTGCAGGTAACTTCTTAATGCTTCTTCAGCCTCTTCAGCTTGCTGTTGCAAATCAATCATTGATTGTAACAGTGCTTTATTGGCATCACTCATCTTCTCGTTATTGAGAATAGCCTGAGCACGGGCTACGTTCAACTTATTTTCTGCATCAAGCAAATCCGGATATACATCCAGTACACTGGAATAGATATCCTTACCTTTGCCCCAACCGAATAATCCTGTCTTCTTGTGACCTGTCACAATCTCAATACCTGATAATCCGGCAATGCCTTCGCGATATGCATTAAGCTGCTTGACATAGGCATTAAGATCACCACCTTGATAAGAAGGGCGAGAACCGGAAAGCTCATTTTTGTAAGCTTCAAGAGCAGATCGATATATCTCTACGGCTTTCGTAGCCTTGACTATTTCATCATCGCCGAATATGGACGAGGCTTCTTTCATGAGCATATTCTGCTGCATAAGGAGCAGGTTGTATTCTCTCTGAGCTGCCAACTTAGCTGTGTTGATCTCCTCAAGTGCCTTCTGATGCTTTTCTTCTGCTTTTGACGCAAATGAAAACAGTGTTGACATGATTTGAACCGCTGTTCCGATGATCGCCAGAATAACAGATGCCTTCTCAACGGCACTAATACCTTCAGCAGCGCCTTTGGATAGAAGCATAATCCCGTCAATCATCGCAATCGCACCGCCTGCAATATTAGATGCAGCCTGAAGGGCTTCTTTAGTAGTGTCGTCGAGAAAGTCCATCGATGATATCATTCCGTCAACCTCTCCTTTACACTTCTTGATTGCTGCTGAAGTTCTATCCCACTTTTGAAGACCTTTTGGATCATCGATTTCCTGTTCAGCCTTGACCGTTTTAAGTTCGTTCTGAAGCATGGTGATTTTAGCCCGGGCAACACCTGCCGCTTGCGAGTTCTTTCCGTCGCCCAATTCGGCTGCCTTGAGCATTTTCTCAGCACTGGAGAGCTGCTTTATCAGCTCTTCCATACTCATCCGTGATAATCGCGAAGCTAATACACGGAAAGACGTTTCTTTTGCCGCAACACTCATGTCAAGCGCCTGTTGCTCCTTTTCCATAGCCTGACGCGCCTGTTCGATATTATCATCAGAAGCACCGCCTGCTCTCAATTCTTCGACTTGAGACAGGAATTTCTTTTCAATCTCCAGACGCTGTTCAGCATAGGTTAGATAAGGCTTTAAAAGCTTATCATACTTCTCCTTTACTTTTTTAGATTCATCCGTATCGATGGTGTCAACTTTATTCTCATAAGCCTTTTTAGCCGATGTTCGCATCGTATCGCTTTGGCTTTTGATCGTATCAGATTCTTTCGGATCAACCTTTAGCCCGGCTTTCTGAGCTTTCTTTAAAGCTTCAATGCGCTTTTGTTCCTGCTCTGTAATCTGCTGAATTTCGCGGTCGTATTCAAGCTTTGCCTGAGCGCGCTTTTTCTCTGCGCCTTCTTTCATTGCTTCGATCTCCAGTTGAGCGATCTTTAACTCCGCATCAGCTCTGTATTGAGCTGTTTTATCTTCGGTTTCTTTATTCTTACCTTTCTTTCCTCCGGTAATAGCATCCAGCTTCTTTTGCTGCGCATCGATGTCTTTCTGGAGTGCATCATATTCTTCTTTTGAGACAGCGCGTTTTTGCTGATCCTTCTTGATCTTGATTATATCTTCCATCTGGGCTACACTCCCGGCTACAATCTCCTGAGTTTTTAAGCCCATATCTGCGACTAGTTTATCCGCTTGCTCTGAGTACTCTTCACCCATGCGAATGAGGTTCTCGCCATCTTTGAAGATGTCTTCCGCCTCTTTTTTAGCTTTAACTCTTTCAGGATTTTCATATTCTACACTTTTCCATGAAGAAGATTTAAATACATCAATGACATTATCAGCCTCGCTGTATGTATGTGTCTTCTTCTCAGGCATAGCATCCGCTTTTTGCATCTTTTCAATAGCCTCTTTAAAGCGTTCCCCGGCGATTTCCATAGCTGCGGCTGCCTTAGCTCTTTCAATCAATGATTGCACGAAACGATCAGTTCCGTCATTAAATAGTGTTTCGGCATTATTGACATCCAAAACGGAAACTTCCAGCTTCTTGAATGCGTCCTGATTATCGGAAATGAATTGCTTTTGTTTAGTGAGATCACCCTCCATATCCTTCCATTTCTGCTGAAGATCCTTGTAGGAGGAAATTAGTTTTGTTGCCGATTCCGAAACAGCCTTTCTGAAGTCTTCATTTGTCGTAATCGTATCAGAAAGCATTTTTTTTGCTCCACCCAGTGACTTTGTCCAGTTAACGATCTCTTTACCATAGACAACAAGAAGGGTAATTCCTGTTACAAGTGCTGTTTGCCAAGAGAGCACGCCACCTAAAACCTGCTTCCATACAGGAGTCGCCTTTTGCCCTGCTGCCGTTAAAGCATTGTATTCGTTTTTTGCTTTGGTTATTTCATCCGTTAACATCGGAAGGTTGTTTGATATCGCAAGAAAGAACATCTGGGGACCCATCGCCAAAGACGGTAATTCACGCGCTACCTGCTGAATTTGGAAGTTCAGCATATTTAGCTTTTTGATCTGCGGTGTTGGATCCGCGATCGGTGCATTTACTGGCTTACTTTGCTGTGCTTGTAATTCAGTGAGCTCTTTCTTTAGCTCCTCGATGCGTGCCGTATAAGCTTTAACCTCTGCTTCATTTTGTTCGAAATTGGCGCTTTCCCCGGCTTTAGAATGAGCCTTTTGAAGCGAATACAGAGCACGTTCCAGTACATCGATCAAAAGAGTCTGATTCTGTATCTTCTCATCAAGTGTATCCATCGAGTCGTTGACGTTTTTAAAGCTGCCAAGCGCACCGTTACGCATTATGAATTCAAGTTCTACGGGTTCCATCGGAGTTCAATTTAGTTTGAAAAAATGATACGGCTGAGCTTTTGCGGCTTCCGGGTGAAGCATCCGAAGAAGCTTTCTTTTTCGTTACGTACCGGGGCGCATCGATCAGCATATAGATAAGCTGTGTATAGGGAATCTGCCAAAGTATGTAATCCATACTCCAGCCTGTGCTCTGAATAATCTGCCAGAATAGGCCAAAGGGGCTATGAGAATTTTCGAATGTCTTTAACTCCCCTTCTTTAGATGTTGGCTCAGACGTGGCTTCATCAGGTTCACCTGATCTACCGATCTGATAATGCGTATAAAAGACTTTGTGTCAAGCATGGAAAGAAGCTGATACCACGCTTCGTGCAGCATGGCAGGCTTCATACGCCATAGAAGTATAAAAGCAAGAAGCGGCGCAAGAAGCTTTCCACTCCAGTATCCTCTTACTATGGCGTATGCAACCATACGGGCTATTGTTTTTCCGTGCTTGAGGTGTATTTCCATGACCTGCTCATAACTCATATTCTCCAGAGATTTCTTTTCTATGCCCATAGAAAGGTATAGTCTCGAGATCCGCAACAGTGAACCTGCATAAGGAGCTTTCATCACCAGTCTGGGAGTATATCCAAAGATCGGGCGCAGCGGTATGCTGACACCCAGATCTAAGATTGTTTTATTAAATTGCTCTTGCATTTAATTAGTATTTAATCGGTGATTGAACAGTATTTTCAACCTGTCGGCGTAGCATCCGGATCAACACCCGGAGGGAAGATTTCCCACGTTTTGCCTGCATCATCTTCCATAACGTCAACCTCACAATCAATAGTAAGTGTTTCATTTGAATTGATTTTACCGCCAAGCATACCTGACATCGAACCCTTATAAATGCGGATAAGATGCCCTGAGTCACATTTGATGTTGAATACGCCTTCAATACCTGAAAATTTAGCAGGTGGAGTATACGCACCATTAGCAGCAACCGTGCCGCCTAATACAGCTTTACAGTTGGCACCATCCAATTGCAGTAAGCGGAAAGCAAGCACTGTACTACCGGGTTTACCGGGCAGTGTTTTTGAAGGCCCCTTCTTTTTCTGCGCTGCATATATTTTGACTTTTCCGGGCTTTTCCCCTCCGAAGCCAATTCCATCCTCATGAATATCTCCCAAAGCTGTTTCTCCAATCCTAAAGGAGTCTAATCCGGAGATATATCCGTCATTATTCACTTGTCCCATATTTATTGATTTAGTCTTTTATAATTACATATACTGAAAAGATTGCCATGAGCAGTACTCCGATTAAGAATCCTTGTAGATAGCATCTAAATGGAGATACGCTCTTTTTCGTTTCGACCGTTTCAGTGTCGCTTCTGATCCGGGTGCGATCAAGTTCTGCGTATAGCTTTTCGACCTCACGTTGTAAAGAATCACAGACAGCTGTGATTACAATTGAATCGCCTTCGCGTCGGATATCAATATTAGCTCTGTCTTCTTTGGCCGTGAAGCTCGCACCGGGTGGAAGACTATGGAGGGTCTCTGTCGCGATCTGCATCTTCGCCGTCGATTTCGGAACGGGCAGCAGGTGCGTCTCTTTGATGATTACCTGTGTTTGCTCCAGTGTATCCCTCGATGATTGCAGTACTGTCTGCTTTGTTGTGTTGCAAGCGCATAGGACAGCGAGAATAATACTTACAGGTAGTAGCACTAACAATAATTTGTTGCAGCTTAGCGAGAGTTCTGCGAAGGTCATTGGTCTGTTGTTGTTGATTGATAATAGTGTTACTTAAATCCTCGTACATACTTTTGTATGTGTCATGTACTTCTTTGCGAGATCGGGTATGGTAGAGCTTTCTATTGACAAGCCATGTGGCTATCGAAGCGAACACCCCCGAAGGCAGGCAATACATTAATAGCTCTACCACTTTATCCATGATCCTTATTGTTTAATACCTATTGAGATAAGCCACGATTTAACATCAAATGATGGACAGGCTTTTGCTGCCAGATCACAGTGACCGACGATCTTCACTTTCGGATATTGTTTATGAAATGATTTCACGTATAACTCAAGAGCAGCCTTTTGACCATCAGTACGGGTATCCTTTGGATTACCTGATTTATCGCAACCGCCTGCATAGACAATGTGTCTTGAGTAAGAGTTGTGACCCGATGCACCGTTTGTGATCTCCCAAGAGTCCACCGTATCGTCTTCGTTGTTTTTCACCAAGCGGACAACTTTGCCACTTAGTTCAAACAGATCAGTATAACCCACCTGTTTCCATCCATTTCCGCCTTTATCCTTTGGCGATGTATGCCAGTGACGGATATCCTTTTCGGTTACTTCTCTACCTTCTGGTGTTGCTGTACAGTGAATAACCAGGTACTTTAGTTTATTCGCCATAATTAACCAATTGGAAGGATATATTCAGCTAGATCTCGCTCAACTACATCAGCAGCTCTTTCGCTTTCAAACTCTAGCTCATCTCCTGGTTCATAACGCACCTTATTATTGAACTTATCCAAAAAAGGTTGAATAACTTTGATTTTTACAGCAATCGTTCTTTCTGTTTTTAAATCTTTATTTGACATGACTTCTATATATTTATTTATTGGATCACCCCTGAGGTGTAGGGTTAAAGACTGGAGATTGACGTGCATCAAGAATAATGACCTCTTCTCCGAATGCAATATTAGTATCTACCTTCATAAGCATTTTAAAGAAGTATAGCTCTCCTGCATTGGATAGCGGACCAATCTTAATTACATTTTCATCGTCTTCAAAGGCAACAGCAGCAAATAGATTGGAGGTTAGTTGGTCTTGTGAACACAAAGTTGCAATAATTAGACCCTCAGGCATGGCTGCCAAATCATGTATCGCAATGTTTTTGTAACGCTTCTTATTAACCTCCGTTTCAGATGCATTTTTACCATCACGAGCTGTTAATTCATCATCATATTTATCCCAGTCCTCAATAGACATGATAAATTTGAGATTAGGATTTTTCTTTAATTCTTTTGGCATTGATTTATGCATTGCCTTAAGACGTGCTGTGATTGTTGTTTCAGTTGGTTTGGCAACAACAACGATATCACTATCCTTAGTCATTTGCTTTAGGATACCATCAAAGAGTTTAGTATCATCATTACTATCCTCATACTCCCCGTTGATATAATGATCCCCGAGCTCAAACTCAACTTGTTTGGCCAGAGCATCCAATAATGCATTTTGACCAACTGTTGGAAGTTCTGCGAATACTAGAGGACCTGTTGGTTGATACTTTCGCCAATACTGCTCAAAGGTTCGAGGATTAAAAACTGTGAAAGCCATGAAGTCTTTTGGCTCCAGCTTTTTGTGTGAGATATCAAATTTACCTTTAGAGTCATTCAGTGTTGGCTCCTCTTTGCGCTTTTGAAGCATCTTATCCGTCTTTAAACGAGGGATAGTGATTTTCTTTTGTACGTTCGGAATGACACAAATAAGTCCTTCTCCTACTAGTTCATTCCCAGTGGCGGCACGTGTCAATAATGACTCGAGTACCTCACCATCATAATTTGAATTAGTTAATACAATAGGCATAATTATAATTATTAGTTGGTTACAGTTTGTTTTTTTCTTTAATCTCCTGCTGACGTTTATCCCATACAGAAGTGTTAGGCTCAATAGACCCTTCATGCAAATTCTGCATTACTCGTCTTTTGGCAGGGATAGCAGCTAAGGCAGCTTTTCCATCCTCTAGGTTTATATTGAGAATATTCTCAAAGATTGGACGGCTCTGTGAATTTATACGTTCTTCTCCCTCTGCTTTATCAAGTATATCCTTGATTTCTGCTTTAAGAGATTGTTGTTCTTTCTCCCTGTAAGCTTGAAGCTCAATCTCTAGCGTTGCACTTTTACTTGCATTGGACTCCATCTCTGAAATCCTGTTGATCACATCCTGATCAGTTACACAATTGGCAAATGAAGGACGTTTCCTTAACTCTTGAAAATTCATATCTTCTTGTTTTTGTGGTTCGGTGAACCGATTCATAAATGTTTTGTAAATCGCTTGCGGTTCAGAGTCTTCAACTGGATCAGTATTGTAGATTCCATTGATCAACCCCATATCTAGGGCTTCCTGTGCCGTCAGCCAATGATCTGTGCCATCAAAATATTGTGCCTTGATATCCTCAACGGTTTTACCCGATTTATTGGAAATTACCTCAGCCAAGATATTCTCCAGTGCTTCATACTCTTCTATAATGCTTTTGAGTTCGGACTTTGACCCGAACCAACCGCCTGAGATGGCATGAATCATTAGTTTAGCATACTTACCCATGTATAAAGGTTTTCCGCATAGTGCTATTATTGATGCGATTGAAGCTGCAACACCATCAATATAGATAGACATAGGAATGGTGGTTTGTTTGAATGCTTGATAGATAGCTAGTCCTGCATATACATCACCTCCATTGGAATTTATCCTTACATCTAAATGCTTGCCCGAGTCTGCTATCTCCGAAAGCTCTTTGACGATCTCCTCTGGATTACACTCGGCCCATCGACCAATCTCTCCATATAGCTGAATGCAGTGTGAGCCTTCACCTGCAATGACGTTAAAATATCGTCTCATATTTCTGTTGATTTTTGTTGTTGACTCTGCAAAGTTGATAAGTTAATTCCCTATTAACAAGAGGCTTTCCGCATCATGCCGATGCAGATGGGTATGATGCAACTTTAAACTTTTATCATGTATAATGCCCCTTGACACGACTCCTTTATATGGTGAATTTTGTAGAAAATAATGGCAGAAAACTATGAGTAACTTAAGTAAACAGCAGCAGAAAGAGTGGGCTAAAACTCTATTTATTTCCGAACACCTAACACAAGCAGAATTAGCTGATAAAGTAGGTGTCTCACGAATTACAATGAATAAGTGGATTAAATCAGAAAGATGGGAGGAACTTAAGGTTGGAATAACTCTTACCAAGAGCGAACAGTTGAAGAACCTTTACAATCAAGTAGGGGCCCTCAATAAATTTATTTCTTCAAAGGACGAGGGCAAGAGGTTTGCTGATAGTAAAGAGGCGGATATCCTTATGAAACTATCTGCATCAATAAAGAAAATGGAGGATGATGTCGGTATTGCTGAAGTAATTGAGGTTGGGAGAAAATTTATTGAATTTACCAGAAGAATAGATGTAGAGAAAGCTAAGGATTTAGCCGCTCTTTATGATGCATTTATCAAAAGTATTCTATAATGAAAGCCACAGATAAAGAAGCATTACGGGCATGGGAAGAGTTTATTAAGAATATAGCTCGGTCAACTGAATTAGATGAAGATAGGAGTATTGATGAGATAGAGAAACACAGACGCTATCTTGAAGATCATCCAATTGAATGGATTAAATTCTTTTTTCCCCAATACTGTAAGTATGAATTTGCCCCATTTCATATTAAAGCAATCAGACGTATTCTTCGCAATGATGAGTGGTTCGAGGTTCTGAGTTGGTCTCGAGAGTTAGCTAAGAGTACAGTAACAATGTTCATAGTGCTTTACCTGGTACTCACGGGTAAAAAGAAATTTGTAGTCCTTGCATCTGCAACTAAAGATGCAGCAGAAAGACTATTAGCTCCATACAAGGGGCAACTAGAGGCTAATGCTCGTATAAAGGCATATTACGGTGAACAAAAGAAGTTGGGACAATGGACATCAACAGCTTTCACAACTAATGCAGGTATTGGTTTTGTATGCCTAGGTGCTGGTGATAAACCTCGTGGAGCCAGAAATGAAAATATTCGACCAGATATATTATTACTTGATGATTTTGACACAGATGAGGAGTGTCGCAATCCTGATGTGCTACAAAAAAAATGGGAGTGGTGGGAGAAGGCCCTATACCCGACACGCTCAATATCAGAGCCTACACTTATCATCTTTTGTGGTAATATAATTGCTGAAGATTGCTGTGTTAAAAGAGCTGGTAATAAAGCTGATAATTGGGATATTGTAAACATTAGAGATAAGAATGGGATATCAACTTGGCCTAATAAGAATACAGAGGAGCTCATTGATATTACCCTGAGAAAAATATCAGAAAAAACTATTCAAGGGGAATATTATAATAATCCAGTATCTGAAGGAGAGGTATTCAAAAGTATTCATTACGGAAAGGTACCCAAGCTATCAAAGTTTAAGTTCTTGATAATATATGGTGACCCTGCACCTGGAGAGAATAAATCAAAGAACTCTTCAACTAAAGCAGTAGCTCTTACTGGTATGATTGGGGATACATTATATGTTATAAAATGCTTTTGTGATCGTGCCCTTAATTCTGAATTTATTGAATGGTATGCTCGACTACAAGAGTTCGTAAATCGAGAGGCTCCAATATATATGTGGATGGAAAATAATAAGCTTCAGGACCCTTTCTTTCAACAACTATTCAAGCCTCTGGTAAAGCAATATCGAAAGGATCACGAAGTAGATCTTTTCATACGAGGAGATGAGGAAAAAAAGACAGATAAAGCTACAAGAATTGAAGCTAACCTAGAGCCACTAAATAGAGAAGGTCATCTAATCTTCAATGAAAAAGAGAGGGAGAATGAACACATGAAGAATATGGTAAATCAATTTAAACTATTCACTCTTCGTTTAAAATATCCAGCTGATGGTCCAGATACAATAGAAGGAGCTCTTAGACAGATTCGTCAAAAGTTTAAAGAGAGAACAGGGACAACTTGCGTTGCCATAAAAACGATTAAAAAACGAAATAGTAAGCGATTATGACAAATAGCTTTATTGAAAGAGGTGATTATGATGCTAGCGTATTCAGAGAAATACTTGATCAAATAACAAGGGAGGATGAATCAACAGTGGAGATATGTGAGAATAGGGCTATTGATGAATTGACATCTTATTTATCTTCTCGATACGACTGTGAAACATTGTTTGACCAAAGGGGTAGTAATCGTAGTAATCTTGTACTTATGATGTGTATAGATATCGCAGTGTATCATATGTTTTGTATTGGTAATCCTGTGAAACTATCTCAAGTAAGAAAGGATCGCTATGAAAGAGCTATAGATTGGGCTAGAGCAGTTAACAAAGGACAGGTGAATATTCATAATGCTCCTTTATACCAAGATGATAGAAGACAAGCACGCTACAGAGGTAGCAGTAACAAAAAACGAACTAATCACTATTAACCATTATGGCACAAAGAAAGAAAAACAGAATAACAAGCGGTGGAAATATTGGGTCTAGCAACAGAACTATTGTTCTTACTGCTCCCAATCGTTTCGGAATTGATATTGAAACATATATTCAAAGTATTCGTCTTGCTGATAACGTGGATTACTCTAGGAGGAGTAAGCTGTTTGATCTACATACAGCTATAGAGATGGATACTCATTTAACCTCTGTAATTGAAAAGAGAATCAACGCTATTGTATGCTCTCCTATTGAATTCAAGCGTAATGGTAAGTCTGATGATAGTGTTAATGTTCATATAAGATCACCTTGGTTTATTAAGTTCCTTGCAGATGCTCTCTCTAGTAAGTTCTACGGATTCTCACTATTCCAATTTTACAGGGATGGTAAATGGTTGAAGTACGATCTAATACCTAGAAAACATGTTGATCCTTATAAAGAGCTTATTCTTAGACGTCAAAGTGATATGACAGGTATACCCTGGTACGAATTTGACGATCTACTATTTGTTGGTGATAAAAATGATTTAGGATTATTGACCAAAGCTGCTCCATGGGTGATATATAAGCGCAATACAACAGGTGATTGGGCTCAATTCTCAGAAATCTTCGGAATGCCTATACGTGAATACGTATATGATGGAGATGATGAAGAGGAGCGTAGGAGAATTGAAGAAGATGCAATTAATCAAGGTTCAGCTGGTGTATATATACATACAAAGGACTCCTCTCTTAAATTCGTTGAAAGTAATAATAAGAATGGGTCAAGTGATCTTTATGATCGATTCATTGAAAGATCAAATAAAGAGATATCAAAATTGTTCTTAGGGAACACTCTGACAACAGAGGAGGGACGTACAGGCACTCAAGCTCTTGGTAAAGTTCACCAAAATGCAGAAACAGAGAAGACACAGGCTGACAAGCTTTTCATTTTGAATCTTCTAAATTATGAGATTACCGAGATCTTTAAAAACTTTGGTATCAATACAGATGAAGGAGAGTTTAATTTCGTTTCACCTGAGAAAATTGATCTTGATAAGTTTATGGATATTTTACTCAAGGCTAAACAGATGGGAGTTCCTATTGATGACGATTTTATTTACGAAAAATTCGGAATTGAAAAACCAAGGGAATATAATAAGAAGACTAAGCAGAAGCAAGGTAAGCAGGAGATGAATGAGTTGGATCAATCTAAAAGTAAGATTAGGAAAAAAAGTGAATATTCCAATAAAAGAAAGAATAGCTTTTTAAATCGCCTATTTAATTTTTTCGTTCAAGCCCCGATAGGCAACGGGGCTCGTTTAAAATTCTAGTCAATTCTCTTTATCGTAATGCTGATGATGAGAAAGCTGTTAAACTTGGATTTCAATTTGATTTTGAAAAGGTAAAAGGGCTACTCAAGCGTATATATTCTCTAGAATTAGATGTTGATATGAACATTGATAAAGAAATCTGGGAAGAGTTTCGCAGTGTATATTATCAAGCAATAAAACATGGATTTGGTGAAAAAAAAGATGATCGAGATCTTGATTATTTCTTTTACCAAGAGCTACGTGATAATGTCGATGTCATTGCAGCCTTTAAAACGCATCGTATGCAAGTTGATATATCAGAAAGATTACTCGATGAGAATGGTGAGCTTAAAACTTTTCATCAATTTGAGAGAGATACTAAAGATATTGTTGATCATCAATGTAGACATTGGCTTAAAACAGAATACGATACTGCTATCCTAAGGGCTCAGCAGGCCGCTGATTGGAGAAACTTCATTCGATATAAGGATATACTCCCTAATCTCAAGTGGATGCCAACTTTGTCGGTTACTCCAGATCATCATCATAAAGAATATTGGAGCATTGGGTTAACTCTTCCTATTGATGATGACTTCTGGAATAAACATCGACCTGGTGATAGATGGAACTGCAAATGTTCGCTTAAACAAACAGATGAACCAGTTACACCTAATGTGATCTTATCTTCTATGCCTAATATTATCCCTGATAAAGGGCTAGACAATAGAGTGGATAAAGATGGAAAGATATTCTCAGATACTCACCCATACATCGCAACAGCTGATAAAAAGGCCCAAAAGGCTGTAAAGAGATTCATCTCTGAAAACACGGATCATACAACTTATGAGGAAACTAGATTTAAAGGAGGTGGATTGATCCGAATAGCTGAAGGTGTAAAACAAGGGGCTAATGAAGCTAAAAAGAACCTGAAGGCTCTCAAAGAAATCGCCAAATATTATAATGCTAGGTATGAACTCCTAGGTATTGATAATACACCTGGACAAAAGAACCCAGACTGTCTGAATCTGGATAATGGGTATTATTGTGACATCAAGGTTCCCAGCTCTGAGAACGGCAAGAATGCCATTCAAGCAAGTATAAAGTCCGCAAGTAAACAGAAGGTTGAAGAGGTATATATCTATCTTGAGAAGGAATACAAAGGAGAAGATATAAGAAGAGGACTTCTGGATGCATTCCAAAAAGGAAGGGCTGCAACTGTCAAAACCGTAATAATACGCCATAAGAATGGAGAGATAAAGACTATCGTTGCAGATCAGATACGTAAAGCTATTAAAAAACATCGGCGGTAACCTTCATAAGAAAATTACCGCCGGGGGGGCGCGATCCAGTGGATCTCACCGATTCGGTATTGCTACCGCACTACAAATATAACAAATTAATCAATAATAAGTTATGACGGTAAAAGAATTTTCTAATTTATTCAAAGAGAAAGAGACTGAAGTTGCCGATCTATTCGCAAGAGTATTACCAGTTAAACTAGGTAATATGGCAAAAGAACACTTTAAGGATAACTTTCGTAAAGGTGGCTTTGTTGATAATTCTCTTGAGGTATGGCCAAAGGCTAAAAGGCAATCAGGAAGTTCAGCTGATAGCTCCTATGGGCCTCTATTATCAGGAAGAAACAGGCTAGCATCCTCTATTGATTTTAGACCAATAACAGCTGGTTTTATAGTGTTTACGCCTATCGCTTATGCTAGGATCCACAATGAAGGTGGTGAAACTAACCCCAGTGTAACCCCTAAAATGAGACGATTTGCATGGGCTAAATATTATGAAGCAACCAAAATAACAAAGAGTATGGATAAAGATCAAAAGAAAAGTCTAGCCAAGTCAGCTGGTGAAAATGCTCTGATGTGGCAAAGGCTTGCATTGACAAAAAAAACAACTCTTAAGGTTAGAATTCCACAACGTAAATTTCTTGCACCTTCAAGTGAACTTAATAAAGCAATGAATACTAAAATGGAATTGGAGATTAAACAGATAATGAATAGCCGTTTGAACGGCATTTAAACACTAATCAAATGGAAGAATTATATTTAAACATACAAAAAGAAATTGGACTTAATTGTAGTGATATAGTACAAATTAATGAGGATGTAGGTCAGCTTGAGTGTGGAAATCCTGATGAGGCGGGATTTCAATTAAGCTATCCAGCTGTTCTTATTAATGTAGCGGACGTTAATTGGACAGATGCTGCTATTGGACAAAAGGGAGATGTGACAATATCAATTAAACTAGCAATTAACTCATTTACCTCAAATATGTATGGGTTAACCGATGAAACGAGACTTCTTGAACGAATGGCCCTATTCAGACAAGTCCACAATAGTATTCATAGGAAAAAGCTTGGTACTGTAATGCCAATCGTGAGATATAAATCAAGATCCTACTCAATAGAAGGGGGAATAAAGGTATATGAGTCTCTTTATAAAACGACATTCAAGGATTAAATAAACGCCTCTTCGATTTCTTCGAAGAGGCGTTTATTTAATCCTTGAATGTTATATATATTGCCTGATTCTTTGATGGCTGTATACTTGCTTTCCTTAACCAATATTTTGCAAACACTTCGTGTATCTGATATTTATCAACAATTTCATTATAGGTGATGATAGGCTTCTTTTTTTTATTTGCAAAGACAATCTTTCTCAAGTCATTACCATTTAGTAGATGTGCATTAGCAAAGTCATTGGCCTTTTTCTCAATCACAGCAAGTCTCCGTTTGCCCACAGATGTACAATCTTCATTATCAAACACACTAGAGCCTTTATCGTTTATTACGTGCCCAATCTCATGAAATAAGGTATTCCAGCAACTAGCTAAATCATGACCTCTATCTGTTATTATTACTATAGGGCTATTATTATACCAATGAACTAAGCCAAATACAGTGTTATGTAAGTACGGTGATAAAAGGAGTGTAATCCCCAATTTATGAAAAACATCTGTCAGGGATTTAATATAGTTAGGGTCCTCTAGATGATTGATCCATTCTTTTTTATTTATCCAGTTGATCAATCTTTCCTCATTGTAATTTGGAGGTTTTTTAGACTCATATAGAATAATTCCTTTTCTTAATATTACAGATAGATTTACTTCATGAATATTATTCGATTTAGTGGATTTAAAAAGTGAATAATTAGCTTTGTTTGACTCAATCACCTCCTCGATAGAGTCCTGATTAAAATAGTCTAGTATATCATTTAATTTATCAATAGCAGAATTACTTACCTCTTCTATATAGGAGAGAGCTTCTTTAAAAGCTCGAATTTCTACTTTTGATTTTTTATATTCTAACTGACACCTATTACAAGTGTCTTTGTAATTATCTTGAAAGGTCTTAATGAATAATTCTAGTTCATAAATCCCGAAATATTCAGCTATTTTTTTAATTTCTGAACGATTAAACTTTATACGCTCCTGGATTGGTCCTTTGGTTATTAAAGTTTCTAGTGTGCCAATATCTTTTTGATGTATCTGTGCAATTGAATAAATTTCTTGACCTATGGTGTTTAATTCTGATCTTGCATCATAAACATCAGGTTTGTTTTTTCTGTCCATAGTTATACTGCTTTATAATTATGCTTATTTAAATCTACAACAAGTAAGTCTTTCACTTGATCAAATTGATTATCCCAATCCTTTGTAATTAATAATTCACCGTCATTAATTGAATGAAAAAATTTTCTGTATGAATTAGAGACCCTAAGCTTTAATATTAAGGGGGCTTTATCTGCACTACTCCTTTTTATTTCAATTCTATTATTAGCTGAATATATCTGATTATAAACAAGTGCATTCTCTGAGGCTAGTAGTTTCTGATGTAACTTAATAATACTACTATCTACCTCGTTAAAATATCTTTCAAATTTTCGTTTTGCTTTATTGTCTTGTGGATTAGATATATAGCCTTCTAACGCCTTCATTTCTTTGCTTCTTGCTTGATATGTAACAGTCATAATAATAAGTATAGATTTAATGATTCATATCGCAAAGGTCACAAATTATACTACATATAAAAATATTTGTCACTATTTTATATTGATAAATATTTTTATATTGACTATTATTTAAACAATGACAATTGATCCACGGTTAGTTTTGGCGTTTTTACTTTTTTAATTTGTATTGATGGGATCTCATTTAATTTATTAATATTCTCTCTTATTACTGCCAAAATCCTCTCCTCTGATATAAAGAACTCTTGCTCTGAAAGGATTTTCAAAGCATCGTCAAAACGTAATCTTTGCACCTCAGTCCAGTAGTAGTACCTTCTGCATAAAGCTTCGTTGCGTTTTTCGATTAAGTATTTGTTTCGTCCTTTTGCCATATCCTCATATTTTAAACAAATATAATCATTTTCAAGCGACTAAAAACAATAAAAGAGCATAACTAGTACTAGCCATGCTCTTTATTAAGATAAATCAATTAACTATTTTATGATATTAAATCAACTATTTCAGTTTCCTGCAGTGATAGAATAGAGTAATCTGAGATAGCATCATTCATTAGGCCTTCAACACGTAACATAGCATCATGCATATTGAGAGCCTCTACTAAGACTTGAGTCTTAATGCGCTTTTCAACACCTCTTTTATCATCCAAGGTGATATATGCTAGCTTACAACGATACCATTTACATCCCTCTTCTTGGCTATAAAAAATCTCTGATATCCTTGGCCTTTTTATCGCAGAAAGTGAAAAGTCTCCATTAGTAAATGGAGTTACTTCCTCTATTATTCTAGCCTCTGCTTCAGTAAATGATAAGGCTTCTATAAGATATAACTCCGAGACCTTTCTAATCAATCCGTCCTCTGTTGTTTTCTCATATCGCACTATGCATTCGAATAAATTATTCATACTACTCTTTATTAATTAATATATTGCCCATTTAGCCCAAAAAAGAAATCACAATCAACTTCTTCAATATTGTTTATTTTGCAGATAATATTTTCCCAGCAACCAGTTTCAAGCATTTTATCTGATAAAACCTTGACCTTGGCTTTAACATATTCCTCAACTAACGTCCTATCTTCGATCAACATTAACCCAGACTTCTCTTGGCTATATTTTATATCTGTGCTAACCTCCGATGCTGTAAACATTAGTTCTACTAAATATAGATTACTTCGTTTCATTACTCAACTGCTGATATTGATAGAGGGACACTCTTTTCCTTACCATCTTCTCCACGAACAATAACCTCAACAAATCGACAAGACTTCTTCGGTTTATATGCCTCCTTAATAATCTTAATTCCTTCCAAGAAACTTTGATTATTACTCTGTACTGCAATTTGCTCAAGCTCTACAACTCTTGATGCCCTTAGGTTACCTTGTCTATCCTTAGCTAAGAGTCTCATCACAGTATCAACAAGAGAAGCAGAGTCGCTATCTTTTGCTAAAGTTGCTAGATAAGTTTTTACCTTCTCAACACCGACATCAACAGTATCATCATATGATTCAGTTACCCTATGCCCAATGGTTATTGATCTACTACCATCTAGAGCTGAGAATGTATGAGTTTGCTGACTACTCTTAATACCATATAGCTCAGCTTTCATCTCTAGAATATTAGCGAATGATTCATACACCTCATTTTTTACTCTAGAAAGCTCTTGAGAGAGATCTAGTATCTTAGGTACCAACATTTCTACTGTTTCGTTTACTAAGGCTTTATAAGCCTCTCTTTCTTGTCTCTCTGCATTCTCTGCTGCTCTTAGCCTTTCTCTTAATTCAGCTACAGTCTCTCTATTTTCCATTTTGTGTCAATTATTATTTATAATATTCTGATTAACTATGAATGGAGGGCCATATAAAATATGTACCTTAAAGCACTTGTCCTCGAAAGATATAATCATTATACCATCGTTGAAGACTGTTGCAAATTCCTCTCCATCTTCTAATGTGCTATTGTCTCCATGTAACTCCTTATACTTCCGCATAGCTAGCTCTATCGGATTGATTGTCTCTTCCATAATTCTCTATTTATTATCATTAATAACTCTTATACACTGAACCCTCTTTAGCTCATTTGTAATGCGATCTCTTATAGGTAGGAAGTATGATCGTATATTAAATGCTCTCTTATACTCTTTTGATATTACTGGCTCCTGAATAATTATAGAGTTAGTAGATTCTATAACCTCTTCTACCCATTTAAGCTCCTGTCTTAGATCTAAGAAGCCTGCTTTCTTTGTAAGCTCTCTATATTTGTGAATCATGCCTCAATATTTTTAATTGGTGATATAATCATTACCCTCTTTCGGCTTTTACTTGATGAAAGATTCTCTTTGATTGAATCTTTCTTTAGAATACTCTCAAGCTTCGGTATAAGGTTCTCAAGATCCTCATATGTTAATTGCCTGAATGGCTTGCCTCTTATTTTGGGATTCATACAGAAATTGTCTACGGCACTCCAATTAGTTGTGTCAATACCAATCTTCTGTAATCTCTTTAGTACTGCACTTCTTGCTGCTTTCATAGCTGTTATAGACTCTATGTAGCTGGCCTTTCCATGTACAATTTTCTCCATATCAGCACACATGTCTTTATACTCCTTTGACTTCATCTCTTTTAGGGACTCTGAGCGATCATTGGTATATTGTCTAACCAAATTCTCTTTAGTGGCCCCTGGCATCTCTTTGAGGAGGGTGTAGAATCTTGCATAATTCTTAATCTGTTGTTTTTTTGCCATTGTATTACTTTTTTGAATGATATAACTTAGCTTTTTCTGGCCAGGAGTCGAAGTAGTCCTTATCCTTACCAAAGAATCGACCTTTAGATGTTGCTCTATGGCCCTCTACGTAAATTTTCATTGTTGCCTCATACATCATTTGTTTAGCAGGTCTACCTGCTGGTTGCTTTCCATCTGCATGAGAGACGAATATGAATAGTTTATTTGGAAAACGTTCTCTTAGTTCGCGATACTGCTTGAAGGTAATACCACAATATTGCCATGAATCAATTATACAGAAGTCTGGTGACTTAGGTTTGGTGAGTCGGTTGCAGAATGTCTCCATGTCCTCGTCGACGACTTTGAACCTATGTTTTACTTCTCTCATATTATATCTCTCTGTTCTATCTTGAAATGTGAGAGATACACCCTCTTCTCTTGAATTATACAATACAGTACCATGCTTGCATAGCTCCTTGCATAATTGCATAGTAAAAGAACTCTTACCGCTTCCTGAGCCTCCCCATATAAACCACATCCCAACTCTATCGACCTCTCCGTATGCATCGAAAAACTCGCCAGTGAATAATATTGTTTTATGGCGTTTTCGCAAAATATCCTCAACTGAATATGCTCTTTTCATCCCTTACTTAATCAGTGTTTATTTAGTGTTTAAATGCTCATTTATTAAGCTTACGCTTTGCCTTATGGACTGCTTTCTTTACTCTTCTCAAGTCATATTGACAATTACTTATCTCACCGATTATATCCCTTATACTTTTATCATCAGATATATTATTTGCTGAGCATATCAAATAAATATCTTTAGCATCCGCTGGATCAACCTCAAAGAACTTCCTTCCAAGCCTAGAATCAAGCTCTTGATATCCTTGCTTATTATACCTTAATCCATTAGTCATTCTACGCTTAATGTAATTGGTTGATAAGAAGATTATACCAGCTTTGTCCTCTAGTGTATTATACAAAGTGATGAAATACTGAAATACCTTATCAGATAGCTTATCAGCCTCATCAAATATTAGCAGGGGGGAGTCCATCTGGACTACTCTTGAGATAACCTGCTTTAATAGATTTCTTGAAGATGAATATCTCTCTGTTTGAGATATCCCAATAGCTGTTGCTAATTCACCTACTAGGTCATTCTTTCGCATATCCTCAGAGCATTGTATCATGAATACTTCCTTGTGCTTTGACTTATACATCGTCGCTGTTGTTGTTTTTCCAGATCCAGCAGGTGCCACTACCCACGTTACATTCTTATATACCTGAGCATCTGATAATGCAAAATAGATCTCCTTAAATGGTCTTGTCTCAGTTATATTCCATCCAGATGATGACCTCATAACTTGAGAAGCTACATTCTTCCACATCTCATCTGATACGAGCTCTATTTTAGAGTTTAATATTTGGGATATTGTTGCAGATGAAACTCCACTCAAGGACGCTGATGCTTTGTTCTGTGATGGGTAATTAGCAACATATGTTCTTAATGCCTCTGTTATCTCTTGCTTCTGCTTTTCATTTAATAGTGCCATTGTTTATCTGTGTTATTATAGTTTCTCAATCATTGAATATTCGTCATAATTACTTAGCTCCTTTGTCCAGGCTCCTGCTTCAATAGGGATATCAATATTGGTTGATCGTTCGATATCACTGGAAGCGAACTCCTCCATCCACTTGTCAACCTTCGGGAGAGAAATTCCTTTAAGTCTAGGTCGATTAAAGCCATGCTGCTCAGGATTAGTCCCGTGTAAGGTCTCTAGCTCTGCTGACTCCATGTCTCTTCTTATACGTTCCTTTTTATTAAGTATATCCATTGTAGTTATGAATGAACGCTCTCCTGCCTTTTGCTCTTGCGTTGCTCGATGAATCTCAGCAAATGGTAATGCTTCAGCTGCATAAACGAGTGATCCATCAAGCCCCTCTGTATACAATCTAACCTTGGTTAAATCCTTAGGGTCATATTTCGTGAAATACTTCCTTCCTATATTCTTTGAATAGAAGCCTAGGTCAGGCATTTCATTCTTATACACCTCATAGTGGTGCTCTACACCATCTATTGTTATTGTGATACCTCTGGTTTTGTATGTGGATGCTCTATCAGTGGTCTTCCAGAACATATTAACCATATCTATATCACTTATTACAGGGGCCTCATGGTTAACGCTACTAGTGTACATCTCCATTCTAGGCCTTGTGGTCTCATGGTGCTGATCCCAGTTCCATTTATTGCGAGCCTCAGCATACATTGCTTTAAGTTCTGGTAGTGTAGGTAGAGAGGCCTTATTTGCTTCTAAGAACTCTATATTAACACGACTTTTCTTACTCTTGGCTGTAATATTCATTCCAGTAAAATTGTACATCTCAGAGAGAACACTTTGTTGAAATCGACCAAATACTGACTCTATGGATTTTGATGGACCATTATAGGGAGCAGTATATCTTTGGATCCGACAAATAAGATCAAAGAAATTCGCTGATTTAAGCTTCCTGTGCCCTCCTTGATTATCAACCACAATTTCATACGGTCTATGTCCTGAGGTCTCAATAGCCATTCTGTAAGAGTTATACTGAGCGTCATAGTTCTCACTATCTGAAATGTGATATCCTAGTAGAACCTCGGAATATGCATCCATTACTTCATAGACTTGAGTTGTTCTGACCTTTAGGCTTCCTGATTCATCATATGCTTTATAATATAGGTTCAATTTGGTACCATCTCCATACCAGAGGGCATCTCTCATTGTTGGCATTTTTGTTCTGTGCTGACGAGAGAATTTCATCTTTGCATCAAGTTCGCCAAAGGAGGCATCGTACCATCTGGGTAAAACCTCGGGCCTTTGTAGAAACTTTCTTATTGTTCCTCGATCTTTTAAAGCCTTCCATCCTTTATTAATAGCAACTTCATTATACATCTCGAAGATCCGCTTATCTGTGTACACAGGAGTTCTTGATCTCTTCATGGCTACTATCCAGTCTTGAGCATCATCTGTTAGCTTGATCGTATTAGAGTTTCCTTTCTTTTTAGAGACCAGGGCAATGTAACCATCTCTCTTATATTCTCTAACCTTTACTTTGAACCGAGATAAGCTTATATTTATAGAGTGCTCCTCTATTCTAGCAAGCTTCTCATAGGCATCCTCCCAGAATCTTTTTGGTGTACCCCCCATAACTGCGGCATAACTTCTTCTATGTGCCATATCAGCTATTATCCAGTTTAATGCACTGGCATTGGCTACATATTCTCGTTGCTCAAATTCTGTAAGCTCAATGCCTGTAATACGAGGATACTCAATTGCGAAAAATTGCTCAGCTTTTCCGTCGACATCAGCATAAATTGGCTCATTACTCTGCTTATCCATCAATATCTTAACAGGATCACCATATTTATCAATATATCGACGTTTGTATTTCTCTGG
>Ga0114939_10000509_pt1 | contig 32269 bp, 26 predicted proteins | sample AshMeaCrysSpring_FD_87196 | JGI IMG/M metagenome (GOLD analysis project Ga0114939, IMG submission 87196) | Groundwater microbial communities from Big Spring, Nevada to study Microbial Dark Matter (Phase II) - Ash Meadows Crystal Spring | ecosystem: Environmental > Aquatic > Deep subsurface >...
GCTGATAAAAGCTCTTCAATGGTTGCGTTTTGTCCCGATGTCTCCGCCGCGGCGTCCAGAATAGTGTGAAAGGCTCGCCGGGTACTAACCGGAGTATCGATCCGATTTGAAGGGGGAATGCGGTCCGGCCAATGGAGGATAAACGGCACATGAACAAGTTCTTGATAGGCAACGAAGGCATGTCCAAAATAGCCATGATCGCCCAGCCCGTCCCCGTGATCGGCTACCACGATGGTCAGTGTATCACGTTGCCGCCGTCGCCGTGCCATCTGTTCAAATAACCGGCCGAGGTAGTCATCCTGGTAGGCCACTTCCGCGTCATACATATCATTGAGGACGCGATCTTCCAGTTCACTCAATGGTTTCTCTAGCGGAGCGGCCCAACGATAAGCTTCCCGATTCCAGGTTCGTAAAATCGTTCGCGCTTCCTCGTTGTGGCGAAAGTAGGGCGCAACCTGGTCGATGAATTCACCAGGCGGCCAGAAAGGCAGGTGTGTCTCCATCAGATTGAGAAACAGGAAAAGCGGTTGTTTGGGTTGGGCTTGTTCTCGTTCGTCCAGAAAATGAATAATATCCTGCACGGACCGTTCGTTCTGGCCCTTAAAATTAGCCATCCTTGACCAGATTGGAGTCAGCCATGAATGCAGCGAAATGCGAAAGGCCAGGTCAGACTGGCCAAAGAGATTCTGGATTGGGTAGGAAATTTTCCGCAGGAATTGGGTATAGGCTTCGGCCAGATAATTGACTGGCCAGGGCCAGGGATTTGATTGGTGGGGAACGCTTGGGAACGCGCCACCGTAATTATAAAACGCCTGGAAGCCTCGCTTGAACCCGTTATTTAAAACTCCTACCAACGGATTATTGCAGAAGCCGACCGTTTCGTAGCCTATAGCTTGCAGAACTTCGGCTAAATGAGGAGCGTTGTTACTCAAACTTTGAGAAGACTGGGTCACGCCATGAGCAGTTGGATAGGCTCCGGTAAAAAGTGATGCGTGGCTGGGAATGGTCCACTGGGCCGGGGAAATAGCTTGTTCAAATAGAGTCCCTTGGCCGGCAAATTGATCGAGATTGGGGGAAATCGACCGGTTATGACCGTAGCATCCCAAGCGATCAGCCCTTTGGGTGTCTAATACAATAAACAAAATATCAGGTGAACTCATCGAAATTGACCCAAAGGCTCTGGCTAATTATATTGAGTTTCGTGTCCAGAGTCGTTTTTCTAACGGATAAGCATAACAGGAAGAACAGGTGACCGCAAACCCTCTTATTCGCCGGTTTGCCAAACATTCGAGAACGCCTTATCTTTAGCCCTATGCAGGTGAGCAGTCTGTCATTAACGAATTTTAGGAATTATTCCCGCCTGGAAATCGACCTCCCCAGTGATGTTATCCTCTTGCATGGCGATAACGCGCAAGGGAAAACGAATTTATTGGAGAGTATCTATTTTCTGGCCACGACACGCTCGCCGCACGCCAGCCAAGAGCAACAATTAATTAACTGGGATGCGCTTCGAGAACCCGATCCGGTCATCGTCAGCCGGTTGGTCGCTGATGTCCGCCGGCCGGATGGACCGCGCCATCTGGAAATGCGTCTCATTTTGGAAAATCGAGGCCTTGCGGAAAATGGTCTAAGCGTGTTTCGCCGGGAAGCACTGGTTAACCGGCGAAAAGTGCGGCTGATGGATCTCTTGGGGCAATTGCGCGTCGTGCTTTTTCTGCCCGAAGATATCGACCTCGCGACCGGCCCACCGTCTAACCGCCGGCGATACATGAATATCACCCTTTGTCAGGTCGATGCCGGTTATTGCCGCCAATTAACTGAATTCAATAAGGTCCTGGAACAACGCAACGCGTTGTTGAGAAGAATCGCCGAAGGCCGATCGAGGCAATACACCGATTTATTGCAGATCTTGACGGATAAGCTCATTACCCCTGCCGGATATGTAATTCAACAAAGGGCTACATTCTTGGCTGAACTGGCCAGGGAAGCGCAAGATATTTTTTTTCGGGATTTGATTGGCGGCCGAGAATCACTGCGTTTCAGCTATCTACCGGGGTGGTATATGAATGGTCGAAAAATGGCCGATGGCCTTCCTTCCGATGGAGAATGGCTTCAGCAAGGTCGGTCGATCGGAGAAATTCATGCCCGACTCGAGGCTGAATATTCCGCTGGGCAGCAGACCGATCTGAGTCGTGGTACGACAACGGTTGGACCTCATCGGGATGATTGGACGATCCTCATTAATGGCCGGAATCTTGGCCAGTTCGGATCGCGTGGGCAGGTACGAACGGCCGTTCTGGCTCTGAAGTTGGCCGAAATTAACTGGATGAAGAATGCAACCAAGGATGTGCCTATTTTATTACTGGATGAGGTCGTGGCTGAATTAGACCAGCAGCGGCGCGAGGCGCTACTCGGTTATGTTGTCAACCAGGTTCAGGGCCGCAATATGGCTCAAGCTTTGTTAACTGCCACTGATCCGGCGATGTTTACCCATTCCTTCCTGGCTTCGGCGACGACGATGACTGTTTACGATGGGCTTGTAGTGGCTGACCGGAATACGCCTGAGCACTAGAGCGGACGCTTGGTGGGCATCCCGGCGCGACGCGGCAGGGATGGTTCGGTATGGCGTATTTTATCGATAACCACCAGGTAGTGGGTTTGTTCTGTTTCTGGCAATTGAACAGCCGACAGTTTGACTTCGCCACCACCGCAACGCTCGATGGCCGCCCGAGCTGCCACGACTTCCTCGGCCACGCCTTTTCCTTTCTGGGTCAACATATATCCTCCCAGCCGAACCAACGGCAATAGATATTCAGCAAGTATCCTCAACTCGGCGACCGCTCGAGCTACGGCCCAATCGTAGCGTTCGCGGTGATGTGGGTTTTGCCCAATATCCTCGGCGCGGGCACTGATAATGGTTACGTCCTTCAGCCCGAGTTCGTGCGAGACCGCCTTGAGGAACTTGGTTTTTTTACTCACGCTCTCAAGGAGGGTCAAATGAATTTCAGGATATAGAATCTTTAACGGCAATCCCGGGAAACCGGCTCCAGTCCCTACGTCAATGAGCGATTGACCACCCAGCGGTCCGGTCGCTGTGGCGCAGGTCAGCGAGTCATAAAAGTGGCGAATACGAATCTCTCTTAATTCGCGGATTGCCGTCAGGGCTATCTGCTTGTTCCATTCAATGAGTAGCGATTCGTAGGCGCGAAATTGTTCCAATTGTATCGGCGACAGATCAAGGCCGATAAGGCGCGTCCATTCGGCAAGTTCCTTCATGAAGCCTAGCTGCGACTACGTTCCAGATTTTTCAGGACCGGGTCCAGAACGATCCGGTCCCATTGTTGCCCGCCGAAGGTAACCGGCTTAAAAACGTCTATCCAGTCGTGGGTCACGATGAAACGCGTTCGGATATAGAGTGGAGCGATAGGAAACTGACCGTTCTCGCCGAAGTATTGTCCCTCAATTTGACGATAGAGCGCGATTCGATCCTCCGCATTCGTCACTGAGCCTGCACGCATCTGCAAGGAATCGGTTTCGTCGCAAGGTCGATTCTGACGGTTCTCGCTATTGGTGCAGTGCAGCAGATCGTTGAGGAAATTATGGGCATCCGGAAAAATAGGTGCCCAGGCAAGTTCCCAAAGATCGGGCCGGTTGGTTGCGTCTGGCCGGGTGTATGCCAGTAATTCACCGAATTGAACCTGCTGGATGTTAATATTTTCTTTCAAACATTCCAGCTCTTCGACCCACATATCGCGGATAAGCTCGGCCTGTCGCATCGATAGGTCGGCCGAACTGACGAGCATCGTGACCGGCGGCATCAGGCGGCAACTGCGGAATGTGCTGGCTGACATCTGTTGGCGAGCGTAATCCGGGCTATAACCAACTCCGACTTCGCCCACTGGTAACGCGGCGACAATACCCGGAACCGTGACATGACGCATGGCCTGTCCTTGACCACCATATATTTCTTCGATCAATTCCTCACGATCGATGGCCGCGCTAAAGGCGCGCCGTACTTCGGGTTCGCCAAACACCGCGCTACCAAAGTTAAAACCGATATAAAATAATACCGGCTCAGGAATCATTTGCACCTGGTTCGGATTTCGCCTGAGGAACGCTTCCCTCTCATTGGCCGGCAAGGGAGCGATATCCAGAGTCCGTTCTTGCCATAAACCGAAGGCATCTGCTTCGTCTTCCATGAAGTAGATATTAATGACATCCGCGTTTCCGGATTTGGTCACCGGCCACAATGGGTTTCGGTGTAGCACCAAACTTTGGGAGGTCGAATCAAGTGGAACCGGGAAGTAAGGCCCGCTGGTCACGAGGTTTTCTAATACTTGCCACCCGGCGCCTTCACGACCGGCACTCGTTTGCCATTCACTCCCCAGCTCAGAGACGAGTTCGCGAGGGACCGGCTGGAATAATGGCATACTGGTCAATGTGAGGAAATAGGCGGCTGGTTCTCTCAGCTTGATTTCCAGGGTGGTGTCGTCGATAACCCGAATGCCAGCAATTGTTTCGATATTCTCCGCAGGTTCAGGATTGCGATACAACTCCTCGCAACCTTCGATGAGGAACAGGCTGAATGTCGTCGAGGATTCGACTTCCCGGTCACATAGTCGATAAATCGCATAGGCAACATCGGCCGCCACGACCGGGCGAACCGGGTCGACCGTCCATAAGTCGGTACTACCGGGGGGGGGCTGGTTGGGTTTAACCCAGTAAACATCATCGCGGAGCTCAAAAGTCCAGGTGTGGCCATCCGGGCTGACCTCCCAACTCAGGGCTAGCTCCGGTTCGACACTGTTCGAATCCGGATTAAAGTTGGTCAGGCCAACGAAAAGATTTTGAGCGAGGTCGAACTGCGTATCTAGCTCGGCGCTGGCCGGGTCCAGATCGGGCAAAGTGCCGGCCAGACTTAAATCAAGCTCAATCGGGTCGTGAGTCGCTGGTGTTACCGCAGCACTATTGGGCGTTGGGGTGACAAACGCGATCCGCTCAGCAATCCGTGTGACAACGGCCTGAATTCCACTTGTTGCTTCCTCAGTAGTTGAAGTTGGGAGGTCCGAGGAAGCCTCAATGCCGCCGCAGGCGGCAAGGAACAAGATCAAAACCGACAGGGTCAAACCGGTGTTGATGAATCGCCTTACCCTGGGGAATATTGGCTGGATTCTGTGGCGTTGTCTCTGACGCATTGGTGCGCATCCTATACCAGACACCGGGGTCCGACAAGGGTAAATCTGAGAAGTTGCCGTGCCTCTCTCGCAGTAGTAATATTGCGGGGCTTGAGTCGTCGGGAATTTTCAGGATTATATGTACGAGAGAGTATTGGTTATCGACGATTCGCAGGATATTCGAGACTTCCTGGTTGAAAATATCCTGCGCCCGAAAGGTTTCGAAGTCTATGCGGCTTCGGACGGGCTAATGGGGCTGGAACTAGCCATCGCCAAAGAGCCCGATCTGATGATTACCGACCAACAAATGCCGGGTCTGACCGGCTTGCAGCTGCTACAAAAACTCCGGGATAGAAATATCGATATCCCTGCGATTCTAATTACCGGGGAAGGGTCTGAAGATACCGCGGTGCGGGCCTTTCGCCTGGGGATTAAGGATTACATCATCAAGCCGATTGATGCCGATGAACTGAGCGAATCAGTTGATAAGGCGCTGCGGGAGAGTCGCCTCCAGAAGGAGCGCGATCAATTGGTCGAGCAACTCATGGAGAGCAATGCCCAGCTTCAACGGCGGGCACAGGAATTGAACGTCCTGTATGGCGTCGGAAAATCAGTATCTTCCTCGCTGGACCTAGAAGAGGTATTGCAGCGAGTCGTTGAAGCGGCCGTCTATGTTGTCGGGGCAGAAGAAGGATCACTGATGCTGCTGGATGAAGAACGTGGCGAGCTTTACATCCGCGCGTCAAAAAATCTGGATTCAAAAGCGCGATCAATGCGCAAGCGAGTGACGGACAGCCTGGCGGGCAAAGTGCTCCAGACGAAGCGGGCTATTGCTATCGGGGCTGATTCGCAATGGAAGAGAACCCATACGGCCTTACTGGTGAAATCACTAATTTATGTGCCGTTGATTCTTCAAAACCGGCCGATCGGCGTTTTAGGCGTGACCAATCAGGTGAAGGACTCGATTTTTGACAGCAACGACACCCGCGCCCTGTCTGCTCTGGGTGGCTATGCCACGATAGCGATTAACAATGCCAATATGTTCAACACAATGGCTAAGGAAAGGAACCTCCTGGGCGAAGTGGTTGAACAATTCGAAGACGCAATCCTCGTCGTCGACGAAGATTTCCGCCTGCTGGTTCTAAATGCTTCCGCCCGCGCGTTATTTGCCCTTCCTGGAAACAACGCCATCGGCCGGCCGATCATGGATTTGGTCCAAGAGGTTGGGCTGGTGCGATTGATCGCCGAACCAAGTAGTTTGGATACGTCGCCCTTGCAAGAACAGAACCTCCTGTTATCAAATGGAGCGGAGTACCGAGTTCGCGTAACGCTCATTGAAGGCGGCAGCCGGTTCGTCGCTCTCCGCCGCTTGAACTAATAAAAAATAGCAGCGGTCGCCAGCAATTATCCTGGCGGCCGCCGCTATCGAATTACCTGGCGAAGGGTTCTTATCAGGTACGTTCGCCAATGCGAACAGTCATCTCTTCCAACTTTCCACCGCGCACGATACGAATCATTTCCTTTTGTCCGACGACATCGCCCGTCAGTGCGGCCAACAATTCGTCGTGATTGGCGATCGATTTTCCGCTAAGACCGATGATCGTGTCGCCAAGTGTCAAACCCGCTTCTGCAGCCGGGCTATCACTTTCCACCGAGACGATCAATAAGCCTGCCTTCTGGCCTAACTCCGCCGCCAGGTTTTCCGGTAGTCGAACCCGTTGGGTGTTAACGCCGAGATAGCCGCGGCGGATTCGCCCGTGCGAACTTAACATGGACACCACACGCGTTACCGTGGTCGTGGGAATAGCCAGGCTGACCCCTTGCCCTAAACCGGAAGTATTCAGACCGAGGAGATGCCCACTGGCTCCAAGCAGTGGCCCCCCGGAAAAACCGGGGTACATAATGACATCGGTTTGGAGGTATCGATCCACTTCCCCACCCATGCGCGTACGCCAGTTCCCGCCCAAGGCGCTGACAATCCCGAAGGTGGCTTGCACTGATTTTCCGGGTCGTCCCAAGGCAAGAACCAGGTGGCCGGGGCTAATCTCTGTTTCATCCGTAATAACAAGCGTGGGCAGACCATTTCCGTCAGCTCTTAATAGAGCCAGGTCAGTCGAGGGATCGCGCCCGACCAATGTTGCTGAAATTGTCTGACCGTCGTGGAACCCGATCGAGATGTTCTCATCGCGGCGAACAACATGGTTAGCCGTGATGATCAAACCATCCGCGGACCAAATAATGCCTGATGCCGGTACGTGTCGCCGCGCTTCTATACGTACGACGGCCGGGCTGCTGGCCTTCACCAGTTCGGCAAAGCCATTGGAAATGTTTACTAATGCCTCGGACATGGGTATCTTCCTCGTTGGGTAGTTTCTAAAATGGCCTAATTGCCAACGAATGGAGCATAACGTAGGGCATTCTAGCCCGCATCCTACCAAAGGCGGGTCCGAACCTGGAAAAATGGTTAGGGCGATCAAAGGGTGATGAGACCAAGCCGTGTGGCTCGGACGACAGCGTCGGTCCGGCTTTGTGCCTCCAGCTTGCCCATGATGGCGTTGACGTGAAATTTGACCGTATGGTCGCTGATCGACAGGCGATAACCGATGGCCTTGTTCGTTAAGCCCTCGGCCAATAAGGACAAAACTTCGGTTTCTCGCGCCGTTAGCTCGATGAATAATTCATCCGGAGAAGAAGGCAAGGAATCGTTGAGCGATCTGGTTAAACCCGGTGCGAGAACGGTCAGGCCTGCAATGACGGCAACGATGGCGGCGTATAACTGGTCCGGATTGAAATCCCTGAATAGCAACCCACGTAATCCTAATTGCCAGGCTGTTGAGGCTTGATCTTCGTCCTGAACAAGCACAACTGTTGGTATGGCTTGACCGAGGATTTCATCAGCGTCTTCAGGAATCGCTTCCCAACCTAAGTCCCAGATAACGACATCGATGTCGGTATCCTCAAAACCGCCGGTCATCTCTGGCAGCAAAGCTTGGCTTCCTTGTATCGCAATAACGAGTTGAGGAAATGTACCTAGGAGAGATGCCAGGCCGGCTCGTGCCAACGGGTCATCCGCTACTACGCAAATATTGATGGGTTCGTCCATGATTTAAAATGTTAACATGACAGCCTATAAGTTGGATAAGAATTCTAAACTGGATAGAAGTTGCGCGATTGACCCTTAGCCTCCAGAATCAGGTGAATGCGCCAAGTGGTCATCACCCCCACCATTCGCCGGCGGATAGTCGGCACGATCTTCGTGGTTTCTAGCCTGGTGTCAGCGGCGCAAATCGCTTACTTTACATTGACATCGATCATCGCCACCGATTTAAGCGGCAGCGAGACACTGGCCGGCGTTCCGAGCACGTTGAGTATGGTCGGAAGGGCGGTCTCCGCTTACCCGATCGGTTGGATCATGGGAAGATTTGGGCGACGAATCGGCCTGTCTTGGGGGATGCTGCTGGGATTGATCGGCACCCTGGTCAGCGCCTGGGCGATCGGCAGTGGATCATTCTGGGGTTTTTCCATCGGTGCGGGTCTGGCGGGGGCCGCGCGCGGTGCGGCCGATCTGGGACGCTACGCGGCGGCCGAAGTGAATCCGCCGGAGAGTCGGGCAAGGTCGCTGGGGTTGGTAGTATTTGCCGGGACAATCGGCGCTATCGTTGGCCCCCTGTTGGTATCGCCATCGACCCAAATGGCTTCGGCTTTCGGGTTGCCGGCCGATAGTGGTCCGTACTTGATAGGGGCAATATTTTCAGCGTTATCGCTTGGTATTACTTATATATTCTTGCGCCCGGATCCGCTGTTTCTGAGCAAAGAGTATGACCAGGCCGAAGAAGCCGCCACTGCGGCAGACGGCAGTGTGAACCGTTCAGCGTCGCAATTATTTGCGCTCGGTAACGTCCGGCTGGGGATAGCGGCGATGGCCATCGGCCAACTCGTTATGGTGATGATCATGGTGATCACCCCCCTGCACATGAGCAATGCCGGCCACGGCACCAGGGATATTTCCTTCGTGATAATGGCTCACACGCTGGGAATGTTTGGACTCTCGACCCTCACTGGCTGGTTTATTGATCGCATCGGTTCAATCGCTGTAGTTGTTGTTGGGGCGGTGATTTTGATCATCGCCAGCCTGCTTAGCCCCTTCGTTGGTTCAGTAGCCGGTTTGGCTGGTGCATTATTCCTCCTCGGTCTGGGTTGGAATCTATGCTTTCTGGCCGGATCGACGTTGTTAGCCACCGGACTGTTACCGGGCGAGCGCGGCCGGGTTCAGGGTACAAGCGATACGCTATCTTCCGCCGCCGCCGCGCTAGGCAGCCTGAGCACAGGTCTTCTCTTTGCTGCAGGGCAATTATTGTTGGTGAGTGCCGTTGGCCTGGCTCTATCGCTGGGTCTATTCGCGGCCATGTTCCTTTTCAGGCGTGAAAAACCGATGTCCGCGAGCAGTATTACTGAAACGTGATCTCCAACTGGTAGGTCATCGAAGAGTAATTAAACTCATAAATCCTGATGGCATGTAAACCGGTTGCTTGCAAGACATCCTGATAGATTTCCTCATCACCTTCAAACCCGTTGTCAATAGCTTCAATGTATTCAGCTCCCGGTCCATAAAGGTAGAATACGGGATCACTTTCAGCGTTTGGTACAACTCGAACCGTCAGATTGCGGCCGCTTTCGGCGGTGAAGAACCAGAAGTGAACGCTATCGGCCGCTAGGGTGATATTGCTCTGCGGGCTGCCGGGGTTGATGAAACCGGCGATTGAAGTTGTCGGAAAATCATCGGTGAGATACGGCAATATAGCATAATCGGTAGCTATACCGGTGTCTGCCTTGACAAGAACTTCGTAGGTTTGGTCTCCGGGTGTATTCGATGTGAAGTTAACGACCTCAGGGTTTCCGGCTGCGGCATTATTCTGCTCGTTGATGATCACCTCATCACCTCTTGTGACGGTTAAAGTCAGGTTTGCCGGTTGCGGTGCGATTGCATAGACCGTAACTGATTCCCCCTCCAACAAATCAATGGACCAGCTATGGATGGTATTCGCCTCTAGCCGAGAAGTAGAAAATTCCGCATCAGAAGAATACAGATCTCCTTGATCGATTCCCGGACCTAGCGAAGCAACCGTGGCCGTAGGTGTGCCTGATATCGGCGTGTTGGTCGGTGTGGCGATTGTGGCCGTGATCACCGGCGTGAGGGCCGGCGACGCAGTAGCCTCAGTCGGCTGAACCGTGGGTGTCGTTTCCGGCACTTCCTCGGGATAGATGGCAAACGTAGCCGTCGCTTCCGGCAACTCACCCGGTTCTGTTTCAGGCGTTGGTTCCACTGTTACAATCGGCAAGCTTTCCTCCCCACCGCCCAAACCTTCCGGCGTCAAGGTTGGCAAGTCTTCTCCCTCAATTGGAACCTCAGCAATCGATGTTCCCGCTTCGCCGAGTGACGGGGTTAAGGTAACCTGAGTCAACGGGCTGGGTGAGAGAATCCGCGACACATCAAGATACCAAATCTCCCGGGGCTGAGCTTGTTTACCGCAACCAATTAGGCCTTGCCATTGCCGCCAGCGACCCTCGGCGGTGACGGTCATCGTCTCCGGCAATAACGTCCTGACTTGCTCATCGAATCCGCCGGCCGGAATCGAAACCCCTTCTTCGGCTAAGGCCCAGGTCGAAGGCGGTGAAAAGGGATTCGATTCACAGACCAGAAGCGGTTCTTTATGAAATTGGCCGGTCACCTGGATTAATGTGTCTTTATAGAAACCGGGAGCGGCGGCTAATTCAACCAACGACAAGGTGATTGGACCTTGTGGAATGATTGTGGACGTTCCGTTGGCTGTCGGGAAGGGCGTGGGAGCAACCGCTTGGCGCGCGCCACAGGCAAACAATAACGGCCAGAAAACCAGCAAAAAGAGCGCGAATCGTCGCATAATGATTTCTAGTATAGCCGAAAGCGGAAGGAGACGGTTGGATTGGTCATGAAATAAAAATCTTACTCTTTGACCCTTGTTGATTGTGCAGAAGGCCGCCGAAATCAGTTTGTTTTGGCGGTTTTCCACTCTATCTTGCCGGCGTCAAAACCGCCGCGTGTTCAACCTTAATCCGGTAATCGCGCTGCAAAAACATAGACAAAACGCTAGACTTCTATGGTATGATTGAGACCCGTGTGGTCAATCTTAGGAATCATCATTTTAAAGAGCGAGGAATAAAAAGGGAGCATGAAAATGGACTATCAACAGATGCGGAGGGAGATCTCGTCAAGAGGGTACACCATCGTGCGTGGTCTGTTGACCCCCGACGAAGTCGATTATTATATCAGCCGTATGGAAGCGTTATCGGGTATCACCCGTGCCGGGATGCAAGGTGGGGAAGCTTGGAAGGGCAGTGGTCGCGGTTCCGGCGGATCATCCTGGACCTTACCGGATGGTGTTGTCAAATCACGCGACTTCTGGCCGATCATTTTGAACGAACGTCTATTGGACATTGTTCGTAATGTAATCGATCCTGATGTTCGTTTTTTGCAACACAACGATATCCACGTCGGTTTTTCAGCCATCTCCTGGCACCGGGACAGTGTCAATCGCGAATATGGTGTTGGTCCCGATTGGGATGAATCGGATGCCCCTTATAAGCTCGTTCGCTGCGGCATCTACCTGCAAACCTTTGCCGAAAGCAATTCCCGATTAGGTTTTATCCCAGGCAGCCATATCCCGCCTAAAGGACCGATTTCGCGTTCGACCAAGTTCAATGAACGTAAATTGAAATGGCTTGGAGCGGCGAACTATCTATCTCCAAAAATTCAAATGGCCGCTTCCAGCGCCGATTGGATCCCGACGGAACCGGGCGATTGTGTCATCTTTGACCCGCGCACGGTCCATTCTGGTAGCTACATCACTGGCCCGAAATATTCAGTCTTCGTCGCCTACGGTCTCGAGAATAAACATTTCTTCAACCACTACAATTATTACCGCAACCTCCGATCCGAATTAGGCTATGGTGATTTGGACCCGGAATTCGTCCAGATGTTAAAAGATCACGATCTCTATCCCGAACTCACGCCTACGCTCGATTATGTAGAAGGCGCGTGGGTTCCCTCATCAATCGTAAAAAGTCTTTATGCCCGACGGCGCGACACCCCAGTCGAAGCGCCAAAAATGTAAGTCGCCTGGGTTTAGAATTCCGGACGGTACCATAACAACGGGGTTATGGTACCGGTTTTTTATTTTGGGGTCCGGCTAGACTCCCAAGCTTTGCCTGATGACGGTCAGATGCATGGCCTCATGATCGGCGATGAGCCGGCAAATTTCCTCGATGCTCATAACCCGTAAGCTGGCGTGGCGTCCTTTTTTCTCCCAGTCTTCAGGCTCGAGGCTATCGATAAACGAGAACAGAGCAGCCCGGTTTGTGGCCATGTCAGCCAATAATCCCTCGACAGACTTGTCTTGCAATTTTGCAACAGCGCGCTGGTTCCAGCGATCAAGGTCAAAGTCGGATGGCACTCCCTCACCGCCCTGCCTGATCTGGATCATCAGATTGGTCATGCCCCGTTCTGAATCGGCGATGTGCCGGAAGATATCGATCACTCGCCATTCAGAATCTTCGGTATAAGCCTTGGACAACCATTGTGCTTCAGTTAATCCTACGGCAAGGTCAGTGAGTTCGAATCGAGTGTGTGTCAGCTTTGTCTTGATATCATTTTTCTTATCTAGCGACATATCTGCTTCTCCCTTTAAACTCGTTGGGGAATGAACCGCTGGCGCTCAAGTGTCTGCATGGCTTCTTCCCAGCCGGGAATGGGATTCTGGTGCAACGCGTCGACCTCGGCTTCCAAATCATAAGAGACGTGATACTGATCGATATGCCAGCTACCGTTGTTCCAGGTTAGGATGGAGTATTTTGCCCGCGGATCGCCGTCACCCGGCAAGCTGACGGAACTGATATTGACTAGTTTCATTTTACCCCAGACCCGAACGCTGGGGATATGGAGATGGCCGAAAGCGAGAACAGCCGCCTCCGTATCTGCCAATATTGATCCCAATTCATTGTCCGCCTGGCGAACCCTTCCATACAGGGCTTGTTGCTGCTCTTCGGGGGGAAAAATGATCCGGTTGACGTCTATTGGATTGGCATGAACGATCAATAAATCATCTTTCGGCGCGCCGGTGGGTGAGAAACGTATCTGAAAAGGTAATTGGGCGAGCCATGTCCTGGCTTCTTTCGTCAATCGATCCGCTGTCCACTCGGCTGCCTGCTCCAAATGAGGGGGTGGTTTTTGTCTACCTAACAGCCATTCGTCAGTGTTGCCGTAAATCACCTTGAAATGGCGAGAGCGAATAAGCTCAAGGCATTCTGCCGGACGCGCTCCCATCATGCAGAGATCGCCGGCGACAACGACTTCATCGGGTTGATGACCTTTGATGTCCGACAGGATGGATTCAAGGCCGGTGAGATTGCCGTGGATATCTGAAAAAACCGCGATTTCCATATCTTTCCCATGCAACCGCCATCAGACGGGCTGGTTAAACAGAAACCCCGGCCCACCTAAATACATGCCTGGGTCGATGTCAACAGCCAATCCGCCGGCATAAACCAGAGGGGACACGACCTCTTGTGGTTTTTGACCGGTCAATTTACAGATGGGGGTGTGCCCGTGGATGAATCTTTCACCGCCATAAATTCCCATAAATCGGGAGACGCGTGTCTGTCCCATTTCCTCATCACGAAAGGCCCGTCTTTGGGAGAAATAATCCAACAGATGGTCCCAAGCCTGGGTGTCATCACTTCGCAAAATGGTCTGGATGGCGCGATTGACAGCCGGGATCGTGCGTCCGTAGACCTGGTAGAAGGTCGCGTCGGCATGGGCAAGCAGGTGATTCCCGACCAGAGCCATGGCCGGGAGGGATTTGATCCAGCGCACGTGTCGATCGGTCAGGCGAACCAGATCGGCTTCGTTGCCGCCGTTAAGCCGCCAACTATCGCGAAACGTACCCCCGGGTCCGCCACTGGGCTGCTCGCTAAATTCATAAGCCGCGAGGGTCAGGACATCATGATTGCCCAAGAGGGCGCCTACCCGACCACCAACCTCGCTGGCCTGCCACTGTAAGGACATGATCAATTCGATGACCGCGATGCCGTCGGGTCCCCGGTCAAAATAGTCTCCCAAAAAATACAACTGATTCGTCTCTCCCGACCAATTTAGTTCGCTGTCGATGAGTTCTTCGCGTCGCAGAAGGACGACCAGTTTTTCATATTGGCCGTGAATATCACCCATGATAAACATCGTATCCAGGCTCTCAGGATGCGTCTAATTGCGAGATTGAACGGTCATCATCAATCCGTGGTGTGGGCGGAGCGTGACCAAAGCATCGACCTTTACCGGGTGAGAGGGCACGAGGTCCAGGCGGTAGCGTTGGGCGACGGCCGCCAAGATGAGTGGTCCTTCCATTAAGGCGAAGTTGTCGCCGATACAAAGACGGGCTCCGCCACCAAAAGGAATATAAGCAAAGCGTGGCCGAACTTCGGCGTATTCTGGCGCAAAACGGTTTGGATCAAATCCGGCCGGGTTTGGCCAATAGCGTGGGTGTCGGTGAATGACATAGGGATTCATGATGATAATGGCGTTGGCCGGAATTCGCGCATCGCCGATCAGATCTTCACCCAAAGCCCTTCTTGTGATAAGCCAAGCGGGCGGGTAGAGGCGCAGAGATTCGTCAAAAATTGCTCGTGTGTAGTTCAAGGCCGGGAGATCAGCTTCGGTTGGGGCACGACCATTTAATACCTGATCAAGCTCGGCTTCCATCACCCGGCGAACATCCGGATTGAGAGACAACAGGTACCACGACCATGTTAGCGCACTGGCCACAGTTTCATGCCCGGCGATCAGAAGGGTCACCATCTCATCGCGAATTTGGGTATCGGTCATGGATTGGCCGGTTTCTTCGTCGTGGGCGGCCAGTAACATCGACAGAACGTCACCTCGATCTTCGCCGCTCGCCCGGCGTTCGGCGATCGTGTCATACACGACCTTCTCTAACTTGCTCATGGCGCTTCGGTAACGGCGATTGCGTCCGGTAGGCCAGGAAAGCGGAGGGGCGACCGGTGTCTGGGAGCGGTAAACGACATAGGCCAGCATTTCCAAAACGCCTTCGGTCATTTCCGGAGCCTCGTTGCGCAAGTCGATGCTGAAGAAGGTCTTGCCGACAATCTCCAGGGCGACCTGCATCATTTCCGCGTCGATGTCGACATGTGTCTGACCAGTCGTTTTGTCGGCCCAGCGCTCCAGCATCGCCGCGGTTGACTGGACGATCACCGAGCCGTAGCTTTGTAAGCGGCGCCGGTGGAATGCAGGTTGCATTAGCCGCCGTTGTTTGAGCCAGAAATCGCCGTCGCTCGTCAATAATCCCCGACCGGTTACCTGGCTGAGCGTGTTGTACTGGATGGTGTTTTTACTGTAGTTACGACTGTTGTCTTGCAGGATATGCTTGATAATCGCCGGATGGTTGACTTGAAAAACCTCCCACAATCCAAGGGGGTAATGGATAAAGTCGCCGTGCGCAGAGGCGTTGGTCATCAGAAAATGCAACGGATCGCGCATAATCTCCGGGATGCGTGTCGGCAGCAACTGAACCGTGACAAGCGGGGGGAATGCATCGACTCCTTCATCGATGGCGGGTCCCGGGACAGATCGAATCGCCGACTTTGTTGGGTGTGTCATGGGCGCTCGCTTAGGAGGTCTGTACATGGCCATGCAACTGATATCAAAGTTGTTGATCGGGTGACAAAACTTCGATGCGTGCGGTACCTCCGAAAGACTATGACCTAATTCTACCGGCAATGCGACCGGCACTCAAGCGGCGAAGCCGGTAATGATTGGGTCAATTGGAGGAAATTGCCGGAAAGCTGGACGCGCGGCCCGTTTCAAATCAGAACCCTGTGAGCTTCCTGAGGTCTCGATGTTAAAGAAAATCAGGTCGAACAGAATATTTCAAGAACGACCCCAGGTTGGTTTTACCTTTGCCGCTGTTGCCGCGGCAACACGCCGATTACATCCAGTTCATCTCGCAGGAAAATCTCATCGGGCACGGCCGGCCAATCATACACCACAACGGTTCCGGCGATTTTGTCATGCCACCCCTGGTATCGGTTATCCCATATAGCCCATAAAAAGCCCAAGAAAAAGGGTATTCCGGCGAGATACGCGCCGACGATTCGCAGCAGTGACCTGGAAAAGCTAATCCGGCTGCCGTCGGAGCGGACAACGCGCACGCCGAAGATCAAGTCGCCGAGTGTTTGACCACTTAGTGACCAACTCAGAACACCATATCCGGAGACAAAAATGAAGCTGGCGAACCCGGCTGAAGCGGCGAGGAGTACCCCGGCAAAGTCGTTGCTGGTGACCAGATTGTCGAAGAAACCTCTCAAGTTAAACAGATTAATGAAGGCATTGATAAAAGTTGTTGTGAAGGACAGTGCGAGCGCCAGAATGACGACATCGACAAGAAAACCCAGAAGCCGGCTGACCGATCCGGCATAATGTCCGGCGAGCGTCCGGCCGACTTGGGGAATATGGGTGAAAGTTGGACGGTTCTGAAGATAGACCTGCCGGAAATCTGGGGAATCGATCACGCGCGAGGTACCACCTCGAGAGCGGCGAGTGCGGCGGGCTAAGAGGATATCCAGAGTGACAACCCGCTCCCGAATTTCCTCGATTATTTCCTCAATGATGCTCGTGCCCTGACTGGTCACGACTTGTTGCACCAATACCTGGACGTGTTCGCTCTCGGTTAAATCCGTCACCGAACGTTGCATCAGGCTGCTGAGCGAAGCCTCGGCGATGGCGCGGCTGCGGCTTTCCTCGCTCCTCCCAATATCTGCCCACCGATTAACGGTAGCCTCGCCTTGTGATTGGTATCGCAGAAAACGGGTTCGAATGGGCCGAAGCAGACGACTACGCCGGATGGGTCGAGTCGTGCGCTCGATTGATTTCCCTAATGAATCCGTTGTCTGATATAAGCCACGTCCACTACGACCGGCTGTTTGGCGTGTCTCCTTGGTCAGACCGATGGCGATATACCGGGCCTGATCAAAGGCGGTTTCGGCTGGTTCCCACTCGGCGACTGGTCGCAGAACTGATTCCAGGTTTCGAACCGGGATGCTTTCAGGCGGCGGGGTTATTTCCAAGCGGTTGCCGACGCTATCGCCGATGATTAATGCACTGCCTAACGCGAGTTGGGTCAATGTTGGCCGGAAAACCTCGGCGCTATCGCTTGGCTCCTGCCGGTTTTCCAGCATCTCAGGGACGCTCGGATCGATGGGCGTCTCGTTGTTCATCGTGTCTCGTTGCTCGATAGTCATCGTCACATTTCCTCGGCTGATGACAGGGGATACTCAACTCAGGTCTGATTATCGGTCCTGGCTCTGGCCGCTATCTGAATCCTGGGTTCCGTTGGGTGAGCGGCCGGTATGGCTGCCAGTTGCTGGTAATAGCCCTCTAGCCACCGGTTTGACCACCCGAATAGTTTCGTTTCGGCGACGATTTTTTGGACTTCGCTCCGGGTCATTTTGGCTTCACTACGCAATACATCGGGATTGTTGCGGCTGATTGCCAGCGTTCTGACCGCGAAGAAAAAAGGCCACATCAATGCCAGGCGAATGCCATGTTCATAACGGGGAAAAGTTGTGACAAATCTCAACCCATTTTCCAGATGCCGGTCGGCTTTATCGGCCAGCATCGCCACTAGCGCCAGTGCTTTGTTGTTGGCTTTAGGTTCCAGCAAGGTATCCCGGCTCAAGCCGACGCTTACCAGGTAAGATTGGGGAATAAATACCCATCCGCGTTCATAATCCTTGCAGATTCCACGGATGACATTCACGGTCTGTAAGGCTAAGCCACATTCTCGCGAAAGCGGCATCAGTACTTCCTTATGTTCCTGGATGCGAGGAGAAAAGAGAGAAAACAGGTCGGTGACCAAGTAGCCGACTCGACCGGCGACCTCATGCATATAATCATCGAGGGCTGGTTCATCTTCGACGAATGGCCCGTGTGCTTGCCAGCGAGCCATGCCCAGGCTTGTAGCCTGAACGTGGTGAATGATCGGTTCCTGAAAGGCCGGTGGCAATTCCCGCAGCCAACTCAACACAAGCGGTGTGTTCTGAATGACTTCAACCTCCGGATCAGACTCATCCAAATCGCGGACGGCCTCCGTTAATGTTGATCCATCCTTATCATCTTCCAGTATGGCCGCCCATGATTCCAAGAGCGATATCTTTCGCTCGGGCGACATCAGGGCGTGATCCTCGATTCCATCCGAAACCCGGAACATCAGGTAGGCAATCGAAACTGCCTCACGTAATGCATCGGGCAATTGTTCGATGGATAGGGCGAAAGTCCGGCTGACTTGGCGGACCATTTCCTCGCGTTTATTCATAGAGATATTCCGTCATTGATTTTGGCTAACCCTTGTAAGCTAGGGACTCCGGCCAGAACGCCATATGGACCACAATAACCAGAAGGCCAGTACGACCGCTGCGGCCAGACCGAGTACGGCCGCCCAGGTAAGCAAACTCCAGGGCCAAGTCAAATTAAGGCTCGGCAGTAGGAGGGCTAAACCTATCGTTAGCGAGCCGATCAGAATAGCCTGAATGACGCGATTGGCGCTGCGATTTAGTTGCCGGGCGAGGTCCTCCGTCGCCGGGTCTTTCAGACGAAACTCAATTTGGCCGTGCTCGAGCCGACTCATCAGCCGGTTTGTTTGGCCGGGAAGATCATTGACGAAGGATACCCAGCTACCGGCGCTTCTTAACAAATCCGGTCCCCAGCTGGTCGGTAAGGCTAATTGGATCAGAAATCGCCGCACATATGGCCCGGATACCTCGAAGACATCGAATTCAGGGGCGATTTGTTTACCGACACCTTCCATGATAACCAGCGTTTTGATGAGTAACCAATAATCACTCGGAACGCGCAAACGATACTCATAAATTATGGGCTGAATTTCACCCAGCAATTCGCTGGCGGAGATGTCTTTGAGGGGCATGCCTTTGTAACGGCGCAACAACCGTCGAAGGTCTCGCTCGAGCCCGCTCTCATCTACTGAGGCATCGGCAATTCCCATGCGGATCAGCTGCGTGACGGCCGCTTGGGCATCGAACTGGATAACGGCAATGTAAAGGCGGATGAGATTGGCTTTGTCGCGCTCATCGAGATAACCGACCGTACCAAAATCGAGCAATCCGATCGTCTCGTCGGGTAAAATGATCATGTTCCCAGGGTGGGGATCGGCATGGAAGAAACCGTCTTCCAGAACCTCTTTAATGATCAACCGCGAGGCATGGAGGGCGATCCGGTGTCGGTCGTAGCCGGCAGCGTCAAGAGTTGTGAAGTCATCGATCTTGATGCCGCGAATACGTTCCTGAACCATGATCCGTCCGGTTGTGTATTCCCAATAAACCTTTGGAACATAGAGGTGGTCTTCGTTGGCGAAGTTCGTTCTGAAGCGATCGGCATTTCGTCCCTCGCGTTTGTAATCCAGTTCTTCCCGCAAGGCGACGGCAAACTCGTCAACCAGATCGACCGGATCGAAGGGCATGAAGCCGGGCAAACGTTCCTTCACCAGGCGCGCGACATCGTGAAGAATGTCCAGGTCGGTATTGATCGTCTTATCGACATCGGGACGTTGTACTTTGACAACGATCTGGGTGCCGTCGGGCAGCATGGCTGGATATACTTGCGCCAACGACGCGGAGGCCATCGGTGTGGGATCGAAAGCGGAAAAGACTTCCGGAATAGGGCGACCCAACTCTCGCTCGATTAATGGCATCACAACATCCCAAGGATCCGGCGGAACGCGATCCTGGAGATTATTGAGTTCGGCGAGAACCGATGGCGGCAGGATTTCCGGACGGGTACTGGCGATTTGACCTAATTTAATGAATGTCGGTCCGAGTTCTTCAATTGCCAGGCGCAAGCGGACAGCTGGGGGAATGCGTTCGACTTCTTCTGCGCCACGTCGCAATATCCGGCGAGGGATATCAAGCCGAGTATCCAGGCCGAGCTGGGTGATGACAACACCAAAGCCGTGGCGCGCAAAGACTTCGACAATTTTGCGATAGCGAGCCAGATGACGTGGGCGGAGCCGGAATAAAAAGTTGTCTCTTAACAAACGTGATCCTTGAAGCCGGATGATTCCAAGATGAAATCATACTCGTTTACCGACTCATAAACCATACGCACGGCAAAATAATCAGGTCCAGGATGGGGTAAAAATGGAGCATTTCCCGATAGGATTCGCTTGAGTGGGCGATGATCCTGATTGGGTTAACTTTCGAACCGGATTCCCTGGGCGAGGGGTAAATCCTTTGACCAGTTGATCGTATTGGTTTGCCGGCGCATGTAGGCCTTCCAGGCATCCGAACCAGATTCGCGCCCTCCGCCAGTCTCTTTCTCGCCACCAAACGCGCCGCCTATCTCCGCCCCGGAAGTGCCGATATTGACATTGGCGATGCCACAGTCGGAACCGGTCGCGGCCAAAAAAGCCTCTGCTGTGCGCACGCTGTCGGTAAAGATAGCGCTAGACAGGCCTTGCGGGACGTCATTGTGCAGGCGGAGCGCCTCTTCAAGAGTATCAAATGCCAGCAAATAGAGGATGGGGGCGAATGTTTCCCGACGCATGATATCGGTTTGCGCGGGCATAAGTATGATTGCCGGGTCAACGAACTGCGGGCCGAGATCGGGTCGGGGCTGACCGCCATAGAGAACCTGGCCCCCTTCGGCCAGGGCCTGCCGCACCGCGTCCTCCATTCGATCGACAGCCTGGCCGGTCACCAATGGTCCCAGAAGCGTATCCCCGGATAGGGGATCACCCAGGGGAACCTGTTGATAAGCCCGGATCAAGCGATTGCTTAACTCACTTATAATATCGCGATGGGCAATCACGCGGCGGGTGGAGGTGCAGCGTTGCCCGGCTGTTCCGACTGCGCCGAAAAGAATAGCTCGCGTGGCCAGGTCGAGGTCGGCGTCGGCAGCGACGATGATCGCGTTGTTGCCGCCTAACTCCAGAATCGTTCGCCCCAGGCGACCGGCTACGGTCTGGGCTACGCTTCGGCCTACTTGGGTGGAACCGGTGAAGGAGATCAAGGGCAGCCGGTTATCCTGGATCATTAACCGGCCGATCTCCGGTCCGCCCACTGCCAGGTTAAAAACGCCCATCTGGCCATAATCGGCCATCACCCGGTTGGCGATATGCTGGACGGCGACGGCCGTGAGCGGCGTGATTTCTGATGGTTTCCAGACGATCATATCACCACAGACGGCGGCGATGGCTGCGTTCCATGACCACACCGCTATCGGGAAATTGAACGCGGTGATGACACCGATGGGGCCGAGGGGATGCCATTGTTCGTACATACGGTGTCGCGGTCGCTCCGAGGGCATGGTTAGTCCATATAATTGCCGGGAGAGACCCAACGCGAACTCACATATATCGACCATCTCCTGGACTTCGCCAATCCCTTCGGCGCGTATTTTCCCCATTTCCAGGCTGATCAATTCACCCAACGGCTCGATGGCATCTCTAACCGCGGAACCGAGATCGCGAACAAGCATCCCTCGCTTGGGTGCCGGGGTTTCCCGCCAAACAGCGAAACTGTCCTGGGCGGCATTAATGAGCTGGTCAAGCGCAGCCGGAGTCGCGGGAATTACCTGAGCGATCGGCTCTGCTGTTGTTGGGCTATAGGAGATAATCGGCGCTGCTCCTGTATCGATCCAGTGATCTGGACCGCTACAGACCCCAGGGTTGATAGGGCCTAGACCGAGCTGGTCCAATAAGTTTTTAGCGGTGGTCATGTTGGCGATTGATCCTGGGGCTGGGAGTCGCTGTTAGGTTGAGGAATCTCTTCCGGTATTTCGATCAATGTACTCACTGAGTCAGGTTTCTTACCCCCGTTGCCGTGAATGTGGTAGGGCACATCGATAACGACGATATCCTCATGGTGACGCAGGCGCCGGCGCAGGATATTGGCCGTCTGGTTATGCATGAATTGGGCCAGGAATTCTTCGGGGATGAATTCCGGAATCACGACGGTGATGATTTGATTCGGGAATTCTTCCTGATTAACATACTCAATGTAATCCACGATCGGCTCGATGATATCCCGATAATCGTAGTCGACGCAGACCAATTGGACAGCCTGAGTGATGGCCGGGAAGCGCTGCCACCGACGCTCGACGCGCTCGCGCATTTCATCGTTGGTACAGATGGCGACGGCGCGGACATTGGTTGAAATCCGCTGCGCATATTGCAGCGCCCGTAATGTGCCGCGATGGATATCGCCCACCGGCACGATGACGACGTTGGCGATCTCGGCTAGATCACTTATCGTCATATCACGAGTGCTGAGCGAGTCGGCGACGTCCTTGTAATGACGGTTCACCGTTCGGAAGGTAAGCACTAAAAGCGGGATCGCCAGCACCACGACCCAGGCTCCTTCCACGAACTTGGTAATGATGAGGATGATCAACACGATGCCGGTCACGATTGACCCAAAGCGGTTGACGATATATTTCCAACGCCACCCGGATTCATAGTGCACGCTCGTTTTTTCGGTGTGCAGCACCTCGCCCGGTTTCAGGTGGCCGATGCGTTGCATCAGGCGGCTCATGCTGTATTGTGAAAGGGTAAAGGCCAGCATGACGCCTAACGCATACAGGGGTAACATGCGAATTTCGTCAGCCTGGAAAGCGATCACGATGATCGAGGCGAGAATGGCCAGGGTAATGATGCCACCGCTGTAGACCAAGCGGTCGCCGCGATTCTGCATCCAACGCGGCATAAAGCCATCTTTGGCCATGAACGAACTCACGCGCGGAAAGTCCTGGAAACCGGTGTTGGCCGCCAGGAACAGGATCATCATCGTGAAGAACTGCACCCAGTAATAGAGAATGCCGTCGCCGACTACCGCGCGCGTCATCTGGGAGAGTATGCTCTCACCGCCTTCCTCGAAGGGGATAAGGCTCAGGTGAGTTGAGATGAAGCTGATGCCAAGGAACAAAGTCATGGCGATGACTCCCATGACCACCATTGTCTCGGCGGCATTCTTCGCCTCCGGCGGCTTGAAAGCCTTAACGCCGTTGCTGATCGCTTCGATACCAGTCAGAGCCGTACAACCCGCGGCGAATGCTCGAAGAACAAGCCAGACGATCATAAATTGGCTTAGCGTGTCGAGTGATTCGGCACTGTGAACCGGCGGCGGGTTGGATGGTGCCAACCCGAAGATGCCGTATTGGCGCATGATACCGATGCCGATAACGAGGAGCACACCTCCTACGAACGCATATGTTGGTATGGCGAAGATACTGCCACTTTCGCGCACGCCGCGCATATTCAGCCAGGTTAAAAGAGCGATTGCACCGATAGCCATCAACACCCGGTAATCGTATGTCTCCGGGAATGCCGACGTGATAGCCCGAACACCGGCTGCAGAAGAAACAGAGACCGTTAAAACGTAATCGATCAGCAGGGCGGCCGCGGCGAACAAGGACGGTGTCGTCCCCAGGTTGTCCTTTGTCACAATGTATGCGCCACCCTCGTTCGGATAGTGAAGGATCGTCTGGATGTAGCTGAAAACGACCAGGAGGACCAGACCGGCGACGGCCAAGGCCAACGGCATAGTCAGCCGGAGGGCGCCAACACTGATCAGAACCAGTACGCTCATGATCGCCTCGGTGGCGTAGGCGTTGCTACTGATCGGATCGGACGCGAAGATCGCCAGGCCCCGGAATTTATCGAGTCGTTCGTGTACGTCTGCGCTGGTCGGGAATGGCCGGCCGATCAAGACACGTTTGATATTGAATGTTGACATATATTAAGTTCTCCCTGGTCCCAGACCAACAATTCGCTGAGATGATGACAAATCATAGACGCCGATGTTGTTTGGCTGGCTCTTGTGGGAAACAAGCACGGCCGTGGAAGCCATGAATGTGATAGTTGTAACAACGAATAAAACCTCAATTGACAGTGGATATTATAGTGTTTCGCAATCCGGTAGCAAGCGATCCATTTTACTTGCGGTCGCATTCTTTTGTGAACAGGATTTCATTTTACTTGACAGCCCCTGGGCCTTCCGATAGAATGACGCTCACCGTTAACAACAGGCTCAAATTCCACTGGCCGGGATAGCTCAGTTGGTAGAGCACTGCACTGAAAATGCAGGTGTCCCCAGTTCGAGTCTGGGTCCTGGCATCGGTTCTGGCAGGAACAAGCATAGCAAATGCGGGCGTGGTTCAGTGGTAGAACGTCTCCTTGCCAAGGAGAAGGCCACGGGTTCGAATCCCGTCGCCCGCTCTGAATGAACGGCAGGCCGGAAGGCCTGCCGTCTTGCTATGGCGACGTGGCCAAGTGGTAAGGCAGAGGTCTGCAAAACCTCGATCACCGGTTCGAATCCGGTCGTCGCCTCTTGGGCGTACCGGCCCCAAAAAGCTCTTGCGCCTCGCAAGAGCTTTCTTTTTGCCGATCGAACGCGGCGACTCTGGCGTTTTTATTGTGGCTACTTAGGATCAAATCCGAGGAGTGTTCGTATGTCGCTTTATCCTATCCCCAATTTACCTTTTGCGATAGATACCACGCGCTGGGATGAATTTCAGCCTCGTTACGCAGCGTTACGTGACCAACCACTCGATGCCGGGAATCTTCATGACTGGCTTCACGATTGGTCAGAACTCAATAAACTGGTTGAGGAAGTAGGATCGATTGCCTATATCGAAACAACGCTGGATACCACGGACAAGTCAAAAGAAGCCGCTTTTCTCAATTATGTGGAAAACATCCAGCCGAACTTTCGTTTGGCGGATCAGGCCTTGAGAGAGCGGTTGATGGCGTGGTTATCCGACGGGCAAAGGCTTGAATCAGACCTGGCTGTGCCTTTTCGGAAGATTCAAAACCAGGCTGATTTATTCCGACCGGATAATGTGCCACTCATGACTGAGTTAGCGAAGTTGGGGAAGGAATATGACAAAATCACTGGTGGTTTAAAAGCCGATTGGAACGGCGAAGAGAAGAACCTGAGCCAGCTTGACTCCCTGTTGCGCGATGGCGACCGTGACGTACGCGATCATGCCTGGAAGACGATCATGAGTTTATGGCAAAGCCAGCGGCAGGCGTTGAACGATCTCTATCGCCGTATGCTGGAGCTTCGTCACCAGATAGCCCTAAATGCGGGCCTCCCTGACTTTCGGGCCTACAGTTTTCGGGCGATGGACCGCTTTGATTACACGCCGGAAGATAGCCTCCGCTTTCATGATGCCATCGAAGCCGTGGTCGTCCCGGCGGCTGGGCGACTTCACGAACGCCGGCGGCAAAAATTGGGTTTAACCCAATTACGCCCGTGGGATCTAAACGTCGATCCGACTGCCGCCCCGCCATTGAAACCGTATCGCGGCCAGAATGAACTAATACAAGGCAGCCTCAACATCTTCAATCGGGTCGATCCGGCGCTCGCCCGTGAATTCGCTCTGATGGCCGAGGAGAATCTGCTCGATCTGGACACCCGCGCCGGAAAAGCCCTGGGTGGTTATTGCAGCGCTTTGGTGACACGCCAGAGGCCATTTATCTTCATGAATGGCGACGGCAAACACGATGATGTCCAGACGATGCTGCATGAGGCCGGTCACGCCTTTCACGCTTTTTCTTGCTTCAAACTGCCCTATATATGGCAAATGGACGTCCCCATGGAGTTCTGCGAAGTGGCGTCGATGGGCATGGAGTTATTGGCTGCGCCATATTTAACGGCCGAGAACGGTGGTTTCTATACGCCGGCTGAAGCGGCCCGGGCGCGCCTTGAGCATCTGGGCGGTATTCTAACCTTCCTCCCTTACATGGCGGTCGTTGACGCCTTCCAGCACTGGGTATACACTCATCCTGAATCAGCAATGGACCCGGCTAGCTGTGATTCCGCCTGGGATGAACTATGGGCGAGATTCATGCCCGGCGTCGACTGGACAGGATTTGAGGAAGAGCGAAAAAGCGGCTGGCACAGGAAATTGCATATTTTTCATATCCCGTTTTACTATATCGAGTATGGGATGGCGCAAGTCGGCTCGCTCCAGGTGTGGCGCAATGCCTTGCGCGACCAAGCGCAAGCAGTCGATACCTACAAGCAAGCATTGGCTCTCGGTGGTACCAAAACGTTGCCGCAGTTATTTTTAGCCGCCGGAGCGGAGTTTCGTTTTGACCGGGATATGTTGGCCGAACTGGTAACCTTGATTGAGAACACGATGGCCAAGCTTGAGGTTGTAGCCTAGAAGGGATATGGATCCACAGGATGTGATGGAACCCAGCGCGGCAATGCGCGAATATCTGGCGGAAATCTATCGGCTGCAGGAAGACGCGCCGACGGTCAGCACGACCAGTCTGGCCGACCGGCTTGATGTTTCACCACCAGCCGTACCGCGCATGCTAAAACGTCTCCAGAGCGCCGGTTACGTGAAGCATGTTCCTTATCAAGGCGTAGAATTGACTGAACGTGGCCGGGAAGAGGCTTTGCGCGAAATTCGACGCCATCGCATCCTTGAAGTTTTCCTCGTCAACGTGATGGGATTCACCTGGGATGAGGCTCATGAGCATGCCGATAGGCTTGGCACCGGTTTGAATGACAAGCTTACCCAACGCATGGCCGAGATGACCGATTATCCACAACGTTGCCCGCATGGTGAACCAATCCCGGACGCGGACGGTCGCTTGCCGGCCACGGACGATGTGTGTGTTGTTAACCTTGGAGTTGGCTACAAGGGGTCCGTCAGCCGGGTAAGGACCCACGAACCGGAAAAGCTTCAATATTTCGCCAGCCTGGGATTATTGCCGCAAGCGCCGGTGGAGATCTTGGCCCGCGCGCCATTTAACGGTCCCATGCGCCTGCGCGTCGAGCGAGAAGAGGTAATCATCGGCTACGAGTTGATGAAATCCTTATGGGTCTCTCCCGCGAGCCGGTAGATAGCGATAGAAGGGAAGCAAGCGTCTATCAAAAAACCGGCTACAACAAGCCGGTTTTCATTAGCGTCCGCGTGCCGGTTGGGGCGAGTCGGTGAGCAGTTGCCACCAGGCCTGCCAAGGGCGAGCTTTCAGTGCCGGGTCAGGCGTCGCCGGTGGAAGCGCTGTCGGTTCGGGCGTGGCTTCAAGCAGGATGGGCACGATACGTCGTTCACCCGGCAGCAACATTCCGCCCTCATTGCGAGCATAGAACGCGATGTAATCATCGCTGACGACAAATTCAAGAGTCGCTTGTAATTCGACCTGGCGCGTAGATTCCTTATTAATCTGAATCTTGAGAGCTTCTTCGCCTACCCCAACCAGTTGGCCGGCCTGGGCGCGGCGATTAAAGTCGATCGCGATGGCGATGGCCCCGACAATCGCCAGCAAAAAAAGTACCTGCGGCAGGTTAAGTAGGGGGCGGGACCGGAAAATGCGAGAATCAAAGAGCTTTTTGCTCATTGATAGAAATCTTAGCTGTAAACAAGAGTCTATGCAACCGTTTTTTACGTAGTGCCAGTGGGCAGTTTATCGAGATTGTGGCTGATTCTTGTCTTCGTGCAGGACACCGGATGTCACTTTGCGATGGGGCTGACCCTACGATAGAATGAAGTCATGTCATTGGATGATGCTCACCTGTCGCCAACTATAGACTTCCTAAGTGTGGGTCATATATGCTATGACCTGACGCCGGGGGGAAAGATCGTCGGTGGGGCTGCCGCGTACACAGCCGCCATCGCTGATGCCTTGGGCTGCCGGACCGCCGTTGTGACCAGCGCCGCGCCAGCAGATGACTGGCAACCGGTATTCCCTCAACTGCTCATCCATCAAAAACACGCCGAATCAACTACTGTATTCGAAAATATCGATACCCCACAGGGCAGGATTCAAACGATTCACGCCGTTGCTTCTTGCCTCACCCATGAAGATATCCCGACCGATTGGTTGCGGGCCTCGATTGTTTATCTAGGGCCGATAGCCAACGAGGTTGACCCGAGACTGGTCCAGTTATTCAGCAACAGCATGCTCGGTATTGGTCCGCAGGGTTGGTTGCGCCGTTGGCATGAGGATGGCCGAGTTTTTCATGTACCCTGGGAAGATGCGGCGGTTGTTGTTCCGCTTGCCGCTGTTACCTTTTTAAGCATGGAAGACCTTGCCAGAGCTGATGATCTGACACGATATCAGCACCTGGCCAAAATCCTGGTTGTTACCGATGGACGAAAGGGTTGTACCGTTTATTTTCATAATGAAGAGCGTTCATTTCCGGCAGTACCCGTCGAGGTAGAGGATACAACCGGTGCGGGTGATATATTCGCGGCCGCATACTTGATCCGCTTATCCCAGACCAATGGTGACGTTTGGGAATCAGCCAAATTTGCGAATCAGATCGCTGCCCGCTCGGTTAAGGTCAGAGGATTACCGGATAAAATCATAGCCATTAGACATCTTGTCGCGGCGGGAGTTGAACAGGTTTGACCCCTAATGGTTGACCAATGACTCGAATCTACGCGATTGCGAACCAGAAGGGCGGGGTGGGCAAGACGACAACGGTCGTCAACGTCTGCGCTTACCTGGCTCACAATAGCCGTCGCGTGTTGCTGGTGGATGCCGACCCCCAATCGAATGCGACTTCGGCGCTAGGTTATGACAAGTATCGAATCGATCCCTCAACGTATCATGTCTTGTTGGAACAAACGCCGGTTTCCGACGTCCGCCTCCGGCATCCGGAATACCATATCGACTTGATCCCGGCCCATCCGTCTCTGTCGGGCGCGGAGATCGAATTGGTACATGTCATTGGTCGGGAATACCGACTCCAGCGCGCGCTTGACGCTATCAAGACTGAATACGATTATATCTTGATCGACTGCCCGCCCAGCCTTGGCCTGCTGACCATCAATGCCCTGACTGCCGCTCGGGATGGAGTCCTCATCCCGGTTCAGTGCGAGTATTTACCACTTGAAGGCCTGACCCAGCTGACGCAGACCATTCATCTTGTGCAGGAGTACTTGAATCCATCCCTGGGCATACGCGGTGTAATGCTGACGATGTATGACAGCCGGACGAATCTCAGCCGCCAGGTCGTGGAAGAAGTGAGGCGTTACTTCCCGAATAAAGTCTTCCGGACGATTGTGCCGCGAAACATCCGGCTGAGTGAAGCGCCTAGCTACGGCCAGCCTATCAACTTCTACGCGCCTAATTCGCCGGGTGCGGTCGCTTATCGGCTCCTGACGATTGAATTGCTCAATGGAGACCGGCGTAATGGAGAGAGCGACTATGGCGGCTAAACGCCAGGCTCTTGGTCGTGGTCTCGAGGCATTGTTTCCCACCGGGGAGCGTTCACATCGCCCCGAAGGTGTGCGGACTGTGCCGGTCGACCAAATCATACCTAATCCCCGCCAACCTCGAACCAGCCTAGATGGGGAGAAGCTGCAAGAGTTGGCCGCTTCCATCGCTGTTCACGGGCTTATCCAGCCGCTCATCGTGACCGAGACGGTCGAGGGTTTTGTTTTGATCGCCGGAGAGCGTCGCTGGCGAGCCTCGCGATTGGCCGGGCTGGAGCAAGTGCCGGTGATTGTTAAAGAGACAACGCCACAGGATATGTTGGAGTTGGCGCTCATTGAAAACATCCAGCGGGCGGATCTTAACGCTCTCGAGGAAGCTCATGCCTACCGGCATCTCATCGATGATTTTGGTCTGACCCAGGAAGAGGTGGCTGAACGTGTTGGCAAAGCGCGCTCGACGGTGGCCAATCAGGTCCGGTTACTGTTGCTGCCGCAAAACATTCAGGTGGCTGTTAACGACAGCCGGATCAGCGGGGCACATGCCCGGTCGCTTTTGCCTTTGCCCACGCCGGAGATGCAATTGGCGGTCATGAACCAGATACTCAAGCAGGAGCTGAGCGTGCGCCAGACCGAGGAACTCGTTAAGAAACTTCTGATCAGTAAACGGCCCGAGCCGAAGCCACGCAAACAACTCCAGCCGGAACTGGCCGAATTACAGGATCGATTCGAGGAGGCTCTCGGAACCCGCGTTCAGATCGAGAAAGGTACCAAAGGGGGACGAGTGGTCATCCACTTCTACTCAGACGAGGAGCTGGATGCCATTTACGAAGCGATAGTCGGGGAATAATCCGGCTTTTGTTGGAGCGCAATGATGAATGACAAAGGTTTGATCCGCGAAAAAATAGAACAGGCAACGGCAATACTTAATGAATTCGATATCGATCTCTGGCTGACTTTTGTAAGAGAAACCTCGATGCAGCCGGACCCGGCATTGGAGCTGATTTACGACGGTGATGTAACCTGGCAGTCGGCTTTTCTCATCGCTCGCGACGGCCGTCATACGGCTATCGTTGGTTATTACGATGCCGAAAATGTCCGCACGCTGGGGGCTTACCCCGAAATCGTCGCCTATCATGAAGGGATCGGGCCGTACCTGTTGGCGGCGCTCAAAGATTTCAATCCGCGGACCATCGCGATCAACTTCTCCGAACACGACGTGGCCGCTGATGGTTTGAGCCACGGTATGTTTCGTCTCCTGCAAGGATATCTTGATGGCACACCTTTTGCCGATCGATTGGTCTCAGCCGAGCCGATTGTCGTCGCTCTACGAGGCCGAAAGACGCCGTCGGAAGTCGCCCGCGTGCGCCAAGCCATTGCCACGACCGAACGCGTCTTCGACGAGATCGAGGCTTTTGCTCGACCAGGGATGACCCAACGCCAGATCGCTGATTTTGTCCACGGCTTGATCGATGGCATGGGGCTGGATTATGCTTGGCCCAAGCCATATAACCCGATCGTCACTTGCGGCCCGGATTCGGCCGTCGGCCACGCCGCTCCGGGTGAAGTAGTCCTGCAGCGTGGCCATACTCTGCAGGTTGACCTGGGTATCAAGCAGAACGGTTACTGCTCCGACATTCAACGCATTTGGTATGTCTTGGCTGAGGGGGAAACAGAAGCCCCGCCGGAGGTAAAACGAGCGTTCGATGTGGTCCTGGGCGCGATAGAGGCTGGCGAAGGAGCCTTACGACCGGGCACACCGGGTTGGAAAGTTGATGAAGTCGCGCGTGGCTACATCGTCGACAATGGCTATCCTGAGTACATGCACGCCTTTGGTCATTTGCTCGGCCGGGCGGCGCACGATGGGGCAACGGTGCTGGCGCCGCGCTGGGAACGGTATCAGGGTATCTGTGATCTTGTCGTTGAGCCGGGAAACATCTTTACCTTGGAGTTGCACGTCATTGTCCCGGAACGCGGGATGATGAGTCTCGAAGAAGATGTCCTAGTGACCGAGCAAGGCGTTGATTATCTCTCAACCCCTCAAAAACAACTGCGCTACATCCACTGACATCCCAGATATTTGGGTTGATATTTAGGAATGCCTGCGCCATACTTAAGTTATTCTTCATCCACCGGTTACCAATGATAAGCTGAGTTCACAATAATCCTTGTTTTTGCGAATACGTCTGCCCTCCTTGCAGACTCGCGGGAATGACCTAGCCCACAATCTGGCTGGCCATCGTTTCTACAACAGGAGTGAACTCATGCTATCAGTCAACCGGATCTCAAAATCATATAACCTTGCCACCATTCTAAATAACATCAGCTTTTCCATTGGCCCCGGCGATCGTGCCGGCCTCGTGGGTCCAAACGGGAGCGGCAAGACAACCCTGCTCCGAATCCTGGCCGGTCAAGAGGAAGCGGATACCGGTCACTATTCGGTGACTCCGGGTTATACGCGGATCGCTTATTTACCCCAAGGATTTGAGTTCGATCCGTCGACAACGATAGGCGAAATCCTCAACGAGCAAATTGGAGACCCCACACTCTTACAAGCTGATCTCGCCAGAATTGCCGCGATCATCGCGCTGGAACCGGACCGCACAGAGGCGATTGACGCTTATGACACCGTGTTGCAACGCCTGAATCGCCTGGAGTTGGGATCCATTCAGTCTACCTTATAGACAAATATATTAAATGAGCCACAATAGATGGGTGGCAAAACGACAATTTCAACTCAACGAAACCGAAGTGCGTGATCTGCAAATAGCGTACGAAAATTGCAAGAACGGACCAGCGCGAA
>Ga0114939_10000510_pt1 | contig 32242 bp, 25 predicted proteins | sample AshMeaCrysSpring_FD_87196 | JGI IMG/M metagenome (GOLD analysis project Ga0114939, IMG submission 87196) | Groundwater microbial communities from Big Spring, Nevada to study Microbial Dark Matter (Phase II) - Ash Meadows Crystal Spring | ecosystem: Environmental > Aquatic > Deep subsurface >...
CAGTGGGCGGCGCGGCCGATGGCGTGGCACGCCTATCCGCAGGCGGGCCACGCCCACCGGCCGAAGATCGCGGCGTTCGCGGAGCGCTACGGCGCCGCGCTCGACACCCCGGCGCGGGACGCATGGCGGGCCTTCCAGGACGCCTTCAACGAGGGCGACGCCCGGGCGGCGATCGCGTCCTGGGACGCGCTCGTGCCCGCGTTCCCGAGGCTCGCGATCCACGCCCGGCGCTGGGCGGACGAAGTTGCGCGCCTGCCGGATCTCGCGAGCCAACTTGTTGATTTTTGCAGGAATCGGCTATAATTTTAGGTTTCCCGAAATCGGTTTCCGGTCGGGTCGTGCGCCTCCGCCCATCGCGGCGGCGCACGGCAGCGGAATGCCCCAGAGATCCCAGGAATCGCCATGAAAACCGCTCAGGAAGTCCGCGCCGGCAACGTGATCATGATCGGCAAGGACCCGATGGTCGTGCAGAAGGCCGAGTTCTCGAAGTCCGGCCGCAACGCCTCCGTCGTCAAGATGAAGCTCAAGAACCTGCTCTCGGGGAGTCCCGCCGAGAACATCTACCGCGCCGACGAGAAGTTCGAGACGATCCAGCTCGAGAAGAAGGAGGCCACCTACTCCTACTTCGCCGACCCGATGTACGTGTTCATGGACGCCGACTTCAACCAGCACGAGGTCGAGGCGGACAACATGGGCGACGCGTTGAGCTACCTCGAGGACGGCATGCCCTGCGAGATCACGTTCTACGACGGCCGCGCGATATCGGTCGAGCTGCCGACCAGCGTGGTCCGCGAGGTGACCTACACCGAGCCCGCGGTCAAGGGCGACACCTCGGGCAAGGTGCTGAAGCCCGCCAAGCTTCCCACGGGGTTCGAGGTCGCCGTGCCACTGTTCGTCAACACCGGCGACCGGATCGAGGTCGACACGCGGACGGGCGAGTACCGCCGGCGCGTCTGACCGCATCCCGCGTCCCGCCGCGACGGGCGCCCTTCGGGGCGCCCGTCGCGCTTGTGAGGGTGCCCGCGCGCGCCGGGGGCGGACGGACCCGTGCCGTCGCCACGATGCTGCGCTGCGAGATGCGCAGGCACGCCGCCGCGGCGTCGCCCGACACGATACGGATTGATCGCGATCAATCGCAGGCTTCACCGGTACGGGTAGGTTCGCGCCTAATCCCCGCCACGCGGTCCCTGCCGCGGGCGGTCCCGAACCCCTCGAGACCCCAAGCCATGTTCGATCGTCCCGTCCGGTCCGTGATGCGGCGCCGGAGCGCCCTGATGGCGAGCCCGGACACGACCGTCCTCAAGGCGGCGTCGCTGATGGCCGACCGCAACGTGGGTGCAGTCATGGTCGTCGACGGCGAGGCGCTCGTCGGCATCTTCACCGAGCGGGACGTCGTGTTCCGCGTGGTGGCGCGCGCGCTCGACCCGGCGACGACGCCCGTCGCCCAGGTGATGACCCCGGAGCCGCAGACGACCTCGCCCGACGTGCCGTTCGGCTCAGCGCTCGCCGTGATGCACGCGCAGGGCTTTCGCCACATGCCGGTGCTCGAGGACGGCAAGCCCATCGGCATCGTGTCCGCCCGGAGCGCGATGGACCCGGAAATGGAGGACTTCACGGCCGAGGCGCGGCGCCGCGAGCACTACCAGTCGCGGGCCTGAGCGTAGGCACACGCGGCCCGCCGCATCGGCTGCAGGGATGGCGGCGAGGCGACGCGGCCACCTAGGTTCGGCACGCTGCGCTGCCCCCGTCAGCGCAGCGCGAAGTCCACGCGCCGGGACGAGTCCTTCGCGGCCGGCGCCGGCGCCGACGGCGCTACCAAGAACACCCTCTCGGCGGGAAGGCCCCGCGCCACCAGCGCCTCCTTCGCCGCGCGCGCGCGCCGCTGGGCGAGTTCCGCCACCGCGGTCGGCGCCGGGGCGAAGTGCCTCGCGAGCGCTACCTCCATCTCGGCGGGCGCGACCTCGGTCGGCGCGCCGGCGGCGTCGCGCGGCCGGCCCTCGATCGGCGTGTTGCGGTAGAGCCAGGCGACCCAGCGGGCGCGCTCCTCCGCGTTCAACTCGATGGCGTCGGCACTCGCCACCTCGTCGGGCGTGCCCGCGACCGCGGCGAGCTTGGTCTCGCGAAGCTGGCGATCGAGCGCGGCGCGGGCGAGTCCCTCGCCGTCGCTCGCCGCGTCCGCGCGGCCGGTCACGTCCACCTTGAGCGCCGGTCGGTTGACGAGGGCCTTCGCGAGCCGCTCGACGCGCGCGGCGGCCGCGCCATCGACCGATGCGCTGCCTGGCTCGAACTCGAGGTAGGCGAGGTCCTCGCCGCCCGCTTCGCCCGTGCCCACAACGCCTCCAGCGATCGACGACAGCAGCGCGAACGGGGCCGTCGCCGCCCTGGTGAGCAGGTTGACGACGATCTTCACCACGATCGCGAACATCGAGAACTTTGGATCGTCGAGCGAGCCGCTGATCGGGATGTCGAGGTCGATCACGCCGTTCGCGTCCTTCAGCAGCGACACCGCGAAGAGTACCGGCAGCTTGGTGGCCTCGGGGCTGTCGACCTTCTCGCCGAACGTGAGCTGGGCGAGCACGAGCCGGTTCTTCGCGTCGAGCTTGCGGTTGTCGACCCGGTAGTCGACCTCGAAGCTCATCTTGCCGCGGGTGATGCCGTAGCCCGCGTACTTCGCCGAGTACGGCGACAGCGGCGGCAGCTCGATGTCGCGCGCCTTGCCCGCGAGACGGAACGTGAGCTCGCGCGCGAACGGCGCGAGCTCGCCGTGGATCTCGACGGGCGCGGCGTCGTCGACCTTCGCGGTGGCGTCGATCGTTCCCGCCTGCGCGGGCGACATCGCCGAGACGGTGCCGGCCAAACCGGTCAGGTTGACGCTGTAGTTCGGGCGGACGAAGAAGTCGCTGAAGTTGACGTTGCCGCCGGAGAACGCGATGCGCCCGATCGACAGCGGCAGGCTGCCGTCGCTCGCGCGCCGCAGCGTGCGTCCCGCCGCCGCCGCCGCGCTGCCGACCGCGGTCGTCGTGCCCGCCAGCGCGCGCGACCGGCGCGTGCGCGGCTGCGCGGTCGCCTGCGCGCTCGCGGGGCCGGGTGTCGCCTCCTCGCCCTGCGCGATGCGCGCGAGGTTCAGCGTGCCGTCGGCGTAGACGATCACGCGCGCGTAGAAGTCCTCCAGCGCGATGCTCCCGGCGGAAGCCTCGAACGGATCGAGGTTCGCTTTCGTCCCCTCGAACCGCAGCACCTTCCACGCGAGCAGGCGGCTGCCGGTCGGCGGGTCGTTCGCACCGAAGTTCTCCAGCGCGAGGTCGCCGGCCCAGCGAATGCGCGCGTCCGCATCCCGGGAGAACGCGGCATCGAGCGTGCCGCGCGCGCTCGCCGAGCCTCCGGTGAGCGTCACCGCGAGCGCTCGCTCGATGTACGTTCGGAACGGCATCAGCGCGATCCGCGAGGCGTCGAGCGTGAGCGTCGCCGCGACCGGGTTGGTGCCGAGCCGGCCCTTCGCGCGAAGTCGGCCGGTCCGGTTGACGCGCGACGCGACGTCGATCGCCGCCCTCGCCCCGGGCGCATTGCTCGCCCCCGTCACGCTCACGTCGACCTGGTCGAACGAGAGCTCGATCGGCGAGGGCGCGTGCAGGTCGCGGAAGCGCACCTCCGCGCGCGCGGCCGCGATGCGATCCACCCGGATCTGCCATGCCCCGCCCGAGGCCGCCTTGGCGCCGCTCCCGCCGCCCTCGCGGTCGTCGTCGTCGCCGTCGTCGATGCGCAGCAGCCTCGCGTAGTTCCACGATCCGTCGCGGTCGTGGCGCAGGTCCGCGAAGAGCTTCTCCGCGGTCACCTCGTCGATCGACAGCGCGCGCTTTGCGGCGTCGAGCGCGACGCCGGCGAACGCGATGCGCGCCGACCGCCACAGCGGCTCGCGTTCGCCCCGTTGCGCCAGCGCGACGTCGGCGAGCGCTCCCTTGCCGCCCTCGATCCTGACGCGGCCCTCCGCGATCTCGAACGATGCCGAGAAGTCCGCCCGGCCGCGCTGGATCTCGACGTCGAGCACCTCCGCAACGTAGGGATAAAGTCGCGCGATGCTCGCGTTGCCCGTCGAGAACGTTCCCGCGACCGCGAACGGCGCCAGCGCGACCTCGCCCCTGAGCTCGCCGCGCGCCCCGTCGTCGACGTCGAGCGAGAACTCGACCGGGCCCTTCGCGCCCGGGGCATTCGAAAGCGACGAGGCGCGGCCCTTGAAGTTGGCGACGCTCGCGCGATAGGCCGGTGCCACGCTTGCGTCCTCGAGCGTCGCGCGGCCGTTCGCGACGCTCACCGAGGCAATCGCGACCTTCCACGGCGCGGCCTCGGGCACGACCTGCGCCGCGGGCGCGCGCTCGAAGAGGCCGCCGGCAAGCTCGAAGGCACCGTCGGGGAGCCTGCGCACCGCCGCCGACGGCTCTTCGATCTCGACGCTCGCCAGCTTGAGCTCGCGCGCGCCGACGTCGAGCCGCTCGAGCCTCGTGCTCGCGCGCGTCACCGCGACGAGCGGCGCGCCGTCGCGCCGGCGCAGTTCGAGCGCGTCGAGGTTCATGCTCCCGTCCACCCACCAAGACGGCCCGGCGCCCGCGTGCTGCGCGAGGTGCAGCTTGAGCCGCGTGGTGAGCCTGCCGTCCTTGACGCCAACCCGCAGGCGCGCGGGCAGGTAGTCGACGTACTGCGGCAGCGGCAGCGCGTCGACGTCGACGTCGAGCTCCGCGCGCCGTTCCGTCGCGAACGGCGTGGCCCGCCCGGCGAGCGCGAACGGCGCGCCGTTGACCGCGCCCGCGAGCCTCGGCTGGACGACGATCTCGACGTCGTGCGGCAGCGTCGAGAGAAACGGCACGCCGACCTCGAGGCCGTCGACCACGTGCGCGCGTTTCACCGGCCGGTCGTCGAAGTCGACGCGGCCTTCGCGGACCTCGATGTTGTTGAGCGAATACTTCGCCGGCGGCTCGGTGCGTGGCGCGCTCCACTTCTCGATCAGGTCGGACACGCTGTAGTGGTTGGCGTCCAGCCGCGCGACCCGCAGGTGCGGGCGCCCGATCGACAGCGCATCGAGCACCGGCGCGAACTTCGCGAGCGATGCGATCGAGGCGTCGGCGTCGATCGACTCGATCGACAGCGCCACCGCGTCGCCCTGCGGCTCGCGCACCACGATGCCGTGCACCGTGGCCGCGAGCGCGAATGGCCGCACTTCGACCCGCTCGACGCTCGTCGGCCGGCCGAGTTCCCGCGTGAGGACCTCCTCGAGCTTCGTCCTCGCGAGCCCGGGTGCCACCAGGTAGCCCAGGAGCGCGTACAGCCCCACGAGGCCCGCGGCCACCGCGACCAGGATGACGAACCAGCGTGAAGCGCGCGAGCCGATGGACACGGGCACCCCCACAACCCCCGCGACGGACGACGGCGGGCGACACGGTCAGTCTACCGCGCGTCGCGCTCCGCGGCGAACCGGCGACCCGGCACATTTGTGGTGCGGATTCGCGTACGGAACGGGCGTCGTGCACGTGCCGCGGGACCCCGTGGAATCCGAAACGCGACCGGCGCCGTACACGCACCGCGTGAGCGCGCGCGCATGCGCCGCGCGCCGCTTCTTCGACTATGCGCTAAGTCACGTTTGTCGCAGGGTCAGGTTGACGCAGATCAGCGAAGCGCCTGCCGATTCCTCTCAGCATGCAGTCGAGGAGCCCGCGCGCGAAGGCGGCGGGCGGACCGCTCGAACCCCGAGAACGGACGACGGACATGCTCTCCCAGACCACGACTCAGACCTCTCCTTCGACTTCGGTCGGGATCGTCCCGCGCGAGCCGCGCGCGGCGGGCTGGCGCATCTTCGAGGAGGCCGACGAACTCGCGCGCGGCATCCAGGGCGCGCAGCTTCGCGTCACGCCCAGGGAGCGCGCGCCAGGTCCCTGGGCGCTCCTGCCGCTCGCCCTCGAGCGTGGCTTCGTCCAGTTCGTCGACGAGCCCTGCGCCGCGCTCACGCACGGCGTGATCTCGCGCGACGTCGCGGGCTTCGGCGTCGCGCTCGCGAACGTCGGCGGCTATCGCATGAACGGGCACCCGGTGTCCGGCAACGTCTTCGCGATGTTCGGCCCGGGGGCTGCGCACTTCGCCTCCTCGTCCGGACCGACGCGCTGGGCCGCGGTGTCGTTCGCGCCGATGGACCTCGGCACGGCGCTCGGCGCGCTCCGCGGCGGCGATCCGCCGACGCTCGGCACCGTGTTCCGCCCGGCGCTCGCCTCGCCGAGCGCGGCCGACGCCGCGGTCGACCTCCTGTTCTCGGCGCTCACGCGCATCGAGGACGATCCCGCGGCGTTCGCCGATTCGACGGCGCGCAGCGCGCTGGAGCGGGGCCTGCTCGACGCGTTCGCCCGCGCGGTCACGTCGGCCGATCCGGCCGCGGCAAATGATCGGGCCAAGCTGCCGGCGACACGCCTCGTCCGGCAATGCGAGGAGTACCTCGAGTCGCACCTGCACCTGCCGGTCTACATCGCCGAGCTCTGCCAGCTGACCGGGGCGTCGGAGCGGACCCTGCGCAACGCCTTCCACACGGTGTACGACGTCGGTCCGACGCGCTACCTCGTGCAGCGCCGGCTGGCGATGGCGCGGCGCGCGCTGCGGCACGCGCAGCCGGGCGACACGGTGACGGCGATCGCCACGCGCAACGGCTTGTGGGACCTGGGCCGCTTCGCCGCCGACTATCGGTCGCTGTACGGCGAGCCGCCTTCGACCACGCTGCGCGCCGCACGCAGCGGCGCGCTCGCGGCGTAACCGCGGCCTCGTCCGGACGCGCCGCAACGGGCGCGTCCCGATCGGCCGCCGGGCAAGGCGCCGGCGGTCGCGTGGTTGACGCGCGCAAGCGAGTGTCGCATGCGGCGTCGGCCTGCGACGCCCAGGCGGGGGTTCACGCCCCGGTCGGGCGTTCGTGCACGACGCGCCCGGCGACCCACGTCCGGCGCACGGCGCGTTCGTCTCCGAGCACGATTAGCGCGAACAGCGCCTCGTCGAGGTCCGCGGCGTAGCGCACGCGCTGCGCGAGCAACGGGTTCCCCGCGAGGTCGAGCAGGACGAGGTCGGCTTCAAGCCCGGGCGCGATGCCGCCGATGCGGTGGTGCAGGTCGAGCGCCTCGGCGCCGCCGCGCGTCCCGAGGTGGAACAGCTCGCCCGGCGACAGCGACAGCCCGCGCAGCCGCGCGACCTGGTACGTCGCGGCGAGCGTGGCGAGCATCGACAGCGACGTACCGCCGCCGACGTCGGTCGCGACACCCGCGCGCACCGGCTGGCGTCGCCGCTTGACGCGCGCCCAGTCGAACAGCCCGCTGCCGAGGAACAGGTTCGACGTCGGGCAGTGCGCGAGCGCCGCGCCGCTCGCGGCCAGCGCGTCGAGCTCGCGGCGGGCGAGGTGGATGCCGTGGCCGAAGATCGCGCGCGGCCCGACGAGACCGTGGCGCGCGTACACGTCGACGTAGTCGCGCGCCGCGGGGAAGAGCTCGCGCACCCAGGCGACCTCGCGACGGTTCTCCGCGACGTGCGACTGCACCCAGCAGTCGGGATGCTCGCGCCACAACGCGCCGGCGACCTCGAGCTGGGCCGGTGTGGACGTCGGCGCGAAGCGGGGCGAGATCGCGTAGCCCAGCCGGCCGCGGCCGTGCCAGCGGCGGATCAGCGCCTTCGACTCGTCGTAGCCGCGGCGGGCGGTGTCGCGAAGCGCGCGCGGCGCGTGGCGGTCCATCAGCACCTTGCCGGCGATCGCGCGCACGCCGCGCCGCGCCGCCTCGGCGAAGAAGCCGTCGACCGACCCCGCGTGGACCGTGCAGAACACCGCCGCGGTGGTCGTGCCGGCGGCGAGCGCGAGGTCGAAGTAGCGGCGCGCGATGCGTCGGGCGTGACGCGGGTCGTCGAACGCCTGCTCGGACGGGAACGTGTAGCGCGTGAGCCAGTCGAGGAGCTCGGCGCCGTGGCTCGCGATCACCGCGAGCTGCGCGTAGTGCACGTGGCAGTCGACGAATCCCGGGACGAGCAGCGTCCCGCGCGGCAGGCGCTCGACCGGCGTGCCGGGGGGACGGCGCGGGAGCACCTGCCGTGCAGGCCCCGCGTCGACTATCCTTCCGTTGGCCACGACCACGGCGCCGTCGTACTCGTAGCGGCGCGTCGCCGCCACGCCTTCGACGAACGGGTCGCCGAAGCTCGTGAGGAACGGCCCGCGCAGCGCGAAGGGCGGGTGCTGGGGGAGCGCGTCGGGCATGGAGGTCGCGGCCGATGCCGCGAGGCAGCTCGTCGACATTGTGCCGCGAAGCCGCAGGACTGCGACGGATTGCGTTACAGCCACGACGCGCGGAGTTCCGCGCCGCGGGTTGATCGGGGACAAGGAATGTGGAGTCGCGGCCCGGGAGGTATTGCGCCCCCCCGCCCAGCGCGAAACAATGCGTGTGTCAGGCGCCCAACGGGGATTGCAGGCCGGCTCGGCCCAACCGGGTTCGCGGCGCGGATATTGGGCGTGGCGAACTGGGGAGGGGAGATGAAGCGCACACACGGTTGGCTCGCGGTTGCAGCCCTCGCGGTTGCCGCGCTCGCGGCAGGATGCACGACCGACCCGGTGAAGCGGGCCGCAGGCAGCGGCGACGGGTTCGTCGGCTCGACGGCCTGCGGCACCTGCCACCAGGACCACTACAAGGGGTGGACCGACACCTATCACTCAAAGATGGTGCGCCCCGCGCGCGACGGCCTCCTCAAGGACGCGGTGGACAACTGGGCGAAGGACTCGAAGGGCAACGCCGGGCCGACCAAGGCGAACATCACCGGCACGCCGGCGAAGCTCGACGACGTGGTCTACGTGATCGGCTCGAAGTGGAAGCAGCGCTTCCTGGTCAAGAACCCCCAGACCGGCAACCACCAGTTCCTCGACAAGCAGTGGAACCGGGCAACGAATGCGTGGGAAGGCTACGGCCAGAAGAACGACTGGGAGACCCAGTGCTCGACCTGCCACGCCACCGGCTTCCGGATTACCGCCTACGACCCGGCGAACCTGAAGGCGATGAAGACGACGATGACCGAGAAGAACACGGGCTGCGAGGCCTGCCACGGTCCCGGCGCCAAGCATGCCAGCTCGCGCAGCAAGGCCGACATCTTCAACCCGCGCAACGCCCCCAAGGCCGAGGCCGACAAGGTGTGCGGCTACTGCCACATCCGCACCGAGAACAGCAACTGGCGCACCGCGCAGGGCAGCGTCTCAGAGCACCTGCCGCACCCGGTGCTGGGCGAGACCTACAAGGCCGGGCAGGACGACTGGACCATGTGGTACGCGGACAAGGTGCTGATGGTCGGCATCCACGCCGACGAGCCGGTGACGAAGAACTACCCGAAGACCGACCTCAACAACGCGTTCAACATCGACGAGGCGGCGCAGAAGAGCGGCTACTTCGAGGCGCTGAAGCACCACCAGCAGTACCAGGAGCACCTGCAGACCAAACACGCCAAGGCCGGGCTCCTCGCCTGCATCGACTGCCACTCGTCGCACGGCGCACCGAAGAAGGAAGTCGCCGCGGCCGCGGCCTGCACCGGCTGCCACGGCGCGTCGATGGACCCGAAGAAGATGATGCCGGGGCTCGCGCAAACTGCTGGCGGGCTGATGATGCGCTCCCACGCCTTCAACCCGAACCCGCGCGCGCCGCGGGGCACGACGGCCGACCAGCTGCCGCCGCCGGTCTACGCCTACCCGAAGTGACGTCCTCTGCCGACCGGCCGCGAGTCTCGCGGCCGGATGGCTCCCCGGACGGCCGGCCGACGCCGGCCGTTTTTCTTGCTGCGCGGCCGCAGACTGTCGCCATGCGGCGACAGATCGGGCCCGGATCCGGGCTGCGTCAACCCGAAGGCCCGTCCGCGCGTTGATCGCGCGCAAGGTTCGCGCTCATGCCTGTGGCAAAATGCGCCGCCTTCGACCACCGGCCGATCCCGGCAATGGCGCCGAACGGCCCTCACCCACGGAGATACCGCAACATGAACAAGCTGTTTGCCCTGCTCGCCGCCGGCGCGTTTGCCGTCTCGACCGCCGCGGTCGCCCAGACCCCGGCCGCCGCCCCGGCGAAGGCCGCTGCCCCGGCTGCCGCTCCGGCCGCCGCCAAGCTCGAGAAGCCGGCCGCCGTCGCCCAGGCGGACTGGGACAAGATGTCCGAAGCCGACAAGAAGAAGGCCATCGAGAAGGCCGCCATGGACGGCAAGAAGGCCGCCGCGCCTGCCGCGAAGCCGGCGAAGAAGGGCGGCTGCTAAGCCCTCCCGCCTGCGGAAGCGGCGCCGACGCGCCGCCGACGTCGAAAGGGGAAGTCCGCGAGGGCTTCCCCTTTTGCTTGGCGGCCACGGCCCGGCCCGCCAAACGCGAAGGGCCGGCAGGTTGCCGGCCCTTCGTCGCATGCGAAACCGCGTTACTTGCCGCCGGCCAGTGCGAACCCGGCGAGCGCCTTCAGTTCGGCATCGCTGCCCGCGACCTTCGGGTGCCCCTTGCCTTCCTTCAGCATCGTGACGATCTTGCCCGCGGCGTCCTTGTTGTCCTTGTTCTTCGCCGCGATGTCCTTCCACGACGGCCCGACCTTCTTGGCGTCCGCGGCGTGGCACGTCCCGCAACCCTTGGAGTTGGCGAGATCGGCTCCGCTCTGGGCGGCCGCGGCGCCCGCCAGCATCAGGCTGCCCGCGGCAGCGACTGCAATCAGCAACGACTTCATCTTGGCTCTCCCTCCGGATATGTTCGACTGACCCCGCGACTCGCCCGAGCCGGGAAGCCCTGACTTAACGCCGGGCGACCCGATCCCGACGACAAAGTGGCCCGGATCGTAGCACGCTCGCGACGCCTATGCGAGTCCACGCATGCGATTGCATTGGCGCTGCGGCGTTTCGATGGTCCGCATCGTCCCGAGGTCCGGACGCACCCTTGACAGCCATCAACGGCCCGTTGCCCCGGGAATGCTACGGTTCAGGACATCGATCCCACGGCGCGTCGAACAGAGTCGGACGTCCTCGGTGATGGCGCTGTGCGCCCTCTGCCCTGGTTGCCGGACCTGCAACGCGTTCGGATGCGTCAACTTCCTTCAACCCGTGGAGCGTCTGCCATGCCCTACCGCAAGACCCTGCTGTTCAGTGCCTTGATTCTCACCGGCGGCATCTGGCTGTCGGGGTGCACGACCGCCCCGATGGCGCCAGCGCCGGCACCCGCGCCGGTGGCCCAGGCCGCCGCACCGGCGCCAGCCTACCCGGCCTCGATCGGCCAGATGATCGCCAAGACCAAGTCGCAGATCAAGACGATCGACATGGCGACGTTCAAGGCGGCCTACGACCGGAAGGACGTCGGCCTGCTGATCGACGTGCGCAACGAGAACGAGTTCGAGGACGGGTTCGTTCCCGGTGCCGAGAACGTGCCGCGCGGCCTGATCGAGTTCAGGATCTGGAAGCTGGTCGGATTTCCCGACAAGACCGACATGAACAAGAAGATGACGCTCTATTGCGCGACCGGCGGCCGTTGCGCACTCGCCACCAAGTCGCTGCAGGATCTCGGATTCACCAACGTCACCTCGGTCGACATGCGATTCGCCGATTGGGTCAAGGCCGGCTATCCCGTCGCCAAGCCCTAGCAACGCGCCGTCGCGTGACCGTCAGGAGCGGATGCCGGCGGCATCCGCCCCTCTTTGTTGCGCGCGAGGCGAGTACGCGCGTCCACCACGGTTGCGCCTGCTGATGCGGCGCCGAGCACGGGCGAAGGCTTCGAATGCGTCGACGGGCAGCAGGGCGGAGCGAAAGCGCTGCTCGAGCCTTCGAAGGAGCAGGCGCAGCACGAGAGCCACGACGCCGGACCGCACCCGCTGGACGCCGTGAACGCCCTCATCGCCGGCGGGGCGGGGAGCGGGCTCGCGTCCCGGTTGGCGCGCCGGCACATGCGGGCGCTCGTGACCTCGGAGACGGACCCCGACCGCGCCGTCGCCGCATTTGTCGCCGTCCGGCTCGAAACGCTCGCGCCTCGATGCCGCGAGGGGCACGGCCACCACCACGACCACGGATGCCAACCGTCCGTTGCCGTCCGAGGGAGTACCGACATGCCATCCACGAACGCGAGCTCCACCCTGCCGAGCGACGAGCCGCGGCTGCGCCACTTCCCGATCGCCTCTTTCTCGATCGTGATGGGGCTTGCCGGCTTGGCGATCGCGTGGAGCCGCGCTGGTGCCGCACTCCATGCGCCGGCCGCGATCGGTGACGCCCTGGCCTGGCTGACCGCGCTCGCGTTCGTCGCCATCGCGATTGGCTACATCGCAAAGCTCGCGAGCCATCCCGAGGACGTGGCGAGGGAGCTTCGGCATCCCGTGCGCCTCAACTTCTTCCCGACGATATCCATCGGCCTCCTGCTGCTCTCGATCGTGTTCCTCGAGCGGCACGCTCCCGCGGTGCGAGTCCTGTGGGTCGCGGGGACGGCACTGCAGCTCGGCTTCACGCCGTACGTCATGAACGCATGGATCCACCGCACAGGCATCGAGGTCGCCCATGTCAACCCCGCCTGGTTCATCCCCGTGGTAGGCAACGTCCTCGTGCCGATCGCCGGCGTCCGCTTCTTTCCAGTCGAGATCTCCTGGTTCTTCTTCAGCCTGGGCATCGTGTTCTGGCCGGTGCTGCTGACGATCGTCATGTACCGGCTGTTCTTTCACGCGCCGCTGCCGGAGCGCCTGGCGCCGACGCTGTTCATCCTCATCGCGCCGCCCGCGGTCGGCTGCATCGCCTGGTTCGCCCTCACCGGCGCGGTCGACGCCTTCGCGCGCGTGCTGTACTACAGCGCGCTCGCCTTCACGCTGCTGCTCGCGAGCAACGCCGCACGCTTCCTGAGGGCGAGGTTCTTCCTGTCGGCCTGGGCGTACTCGTTTCCGCTGGCCGCGATGACGATCGCCTCGCTGGTGATGTCCCGCCAGGTTGAAGGATCCGGATTCGAGTGGATCGCGCTCGTGCTGCTGGCGGTTCTGACCGTCATCGTCGCCGTGCTGCTGGTGCGCACCGCGATCGCGGTCGCACGCCGCGAGATCTGCGTCGAGGAAGGCTGACCGCCGCGGGCGGTCCGCGCGTCCCCGCCAGGACGACGAGCGGTGCCACAGGGACTCTTTGCCGGACTGCGAGGGTCCCGCCCGGCAGGGCCTTCGATCCGGCACAGGGTCGACACTCCGAGCGTGTTGACGCAGGAATCGCAACGGGCGCTACGGTAGCGGAACATGGCCGTTCCAATGCGCGGCATCCGCGATTTGGATCCGCAACGCGAGCGCGAGGAACCGGAGTGGCAGGAGGCCCGCGCGCGACGGGCCGCCCGGGGCGGCAAACAGTGCAGTGCCGGTTCCCGTCAACGCAGCAAGCGGGTGTCCGCCCGGATGCCGCGGCGTGCAACGAACTCAACCATCGTCATCGACGAGGAGCAAACAATGTCAAGCGTCGGCTACCACGAGCCCGTGTCCGAGATGTCGGACGAGACCCGGGACATGCATCGGGCCATCGTCTCGCTCATGGAGGAACTGGAGGCGGTCGATTGGTACAACCAGCGCGCGGACGCCGCCGCGGACCCCGAGCTCCGGGCCATCCTCGAGCACAATCGCGACGAGGAGAAGGAGCACGCGGCGATGGTCCTTGAATGGATACGCCGCAGGGACCCGACGTTCTCGAAGGAGCTCAAGGACTTCCTGTTCACTGACAAGCCCATCGTCCACGAGTAGTCTTGACGGGCACCCGGCCCGCGGAACGGCGCGGGTCGCCGGGATGAGTCGACCGGCGGCGCTTGCCGCACCGCGAGCCGGCACACGCCGGCCCGCGGTCGAACCGCATCAGTTCGGAGTCACCTTGAACTGGCCGTTCTTCTTGATGTCGACGACCGCATACACGAATCCGGCGTTGTAGCCCGCCTGCTTCAGCTTGTGATACGCCATCTCGGCGCGCACGCCCGTCGAGCAGTGCGTGATGATCCGCTTGCCCTTGGGCAATTCGCCGATGCGCGCGGCGAGTTCCTCGTCGGGGATCAGCATCGCGCCCTTGATCATGCCGGCATTGGCTTCGTCGGGGTTGCGCACGTCGAGGATGAGCACGTCGGCCGGAGTGGCGGTGGCAAGCTTGACGAACTCCTCGTTCGGAATCGATCCGGGGCGCGGCTTCGGCACGTAGGCGACCTTGGTCGGCAGCGCGCCTGCGACGACCGGGTTGCCTGCGACCTTCCAGGCGTCGAAGCCGCCGCCGATCACGGTGACGTTGGGCTGGCCCGACTCCTTGATGACGCGCGCGACCTGCATCGCCGAGTTGCCGTTGTCGTCGTCGTACACCATGATCGGCGCCTTGAGCTTCGGATCGGGGAGCCCAACCACGGCGGCGCGGACCTTGGACGGCGGCACCGAGACGGCACCGGGAATCGCGCCCTCGGCGGCGGTCACGGCCGGCCGAGCATCCACCAGCACGTGCGGAATGCCCTTGTCGATCCAGGCCTCGCGAAGGTGCGGCGCGGCGATCACGCCGATGTTCCGCTCGAGCCACTCCGGGTAACCCTCGCGGTACACCTTGACGTTCTTGTAGCCTAGCGCCTCGGCCTTGACGAGGGAATTCGGGCTCAGCATGCAGGTCACGCCCTGGCAGAAGAAGACGATGCGCTGGTTCTTATCTGCGGGCAGCCGACCGACGAACTTGTCCCAGGCCGTGTAGGGCAGGTTGATCGAACCGGGAATCGTGCCTTCCTGCACGCGCGGCAGCGGCCGCGAGTCGATCAGCACGTAGCTGCCCTTCGGAGCCTGCGTCACCAGGCGCTGGACTTCCTCGTAGTTGGAGAGCTTCTCCGGGGCGAGCTTGACCGCGCCCTTGAAGGAGATCTGCGTCGCGAGCTTCTGGCCGTCCTTCTCCACGTAGTCGATGCGCGCCTCGCGGTTCTTCGGTATGTCGCGGATCGCCTCGGCGTCCTTGGTCGCGCCTTCGTAGCGCACCTTCAGCGTCTTCGGGTCGAACTTGACGATCTCGGTGTTCGCGTCGATCTTGAGCTGGATCGCCTGGCTCTTGAAGGCGACGTTCTCGTAGATGCCCTGCAGGGCGTTCGGCTCGGCCTTGTGGCAGTTCGTGCAGACCTGCGGAATCGTGGGTCTTGCCGCCGGCGCCTGCGCGAGCGATGCCACGGGAATGACCGCGCAAAGCACGGCCACGCTGGTACTGCGCATGATGTCCATCACTTCGCTCCTTAGAGTGCAAATGCCCGATCGGCCGCGGGGCGTGGAGTCACGCCCCCGCCGACCCTACGGAAAGTCGTTCTCCCCGCACAGTGCGAGTCGCGAGAGCCGCTCGCTGTCGGTCGCGTACTCCGGCTCCAAGCGTGCGGCCTCGCCCATCATCCCGATGACCCGCATCGCCCAGCCGGGAATCTGCGGATCGACCCGGTAGAGGATCCACGTGCCCTTCCTGCGCGAGACGAGCAGTCCCGCCTCGCGCATCGCAGCCAGGTGCCGCGACACCTTCGGCTGCGGCAGGACGAGCGCGCCGACCAGTCGGCACACGCAGATCTCGCGGTGCTCGAGGAGCAGCGCGAGGATGCGACGTCGCGTGGCGTCGGAGAGGAGCTCGAAGAGCGGGCCGGTTGCGATCGCCGCCGCCGGTGCGCACGAGTCGGGGCTTTCCCCGGCCCGGCGCGCGTCTGGTACCGCCATCGGGATCATCCGCGTCTCTGCCGCTATTGCCGCACCGCCGCCTGCACGACTTCGCTGGCCTGCCCGGCGTTGACCATCACCCAGCGCAGCACGTAGCCGCCGGCGAGCACGAGCAGCGCGGGCAGCACGGTGTGCGGAATCCTGTGCGAGAGCTCGAGGCCCTGCAGCGCGATCGGCACGAGGATGCCGGCGACGACGATCACGCCCCAGAACGCGGTCGTGTACGGGCCGCCCAGCACGAGCTTCGCCGCCTCCGCGTGCGACGCGGTCGACGTGAGGAGGCCGAGCACGAGCAGCGCGATCAGCACGAGCTCGATCGCGAGCAGCACGATGTCGAGGCGGATCAGCGAGTCGACCGTCGACCTCGCCGGCGGCTCGGGCCCGAGCGGCTGGACGAAGGCGGAGAGGAAGCCGCCGATCATGCCCTGCGGCGCGGGACGGCGGCCGAAGAAGCGCGTCGCGACGTGCATCGCCGCGGCCCCTGCCGAGAGTCCCGACACGAGGAATAGCACCGGCAGCACCGACGTGTTCCACAGCGGCCGCGCCACCATCGTGTTGAGCAGGATGCCGGTGTAGATGCCGACGCCGACGCCGAACAGGACGTTGAGCCAGCCGAGCAGCGACATCCGCCCGGGGCTCGACGTGATCGCGTGGGACCAGCGCTCGACGACCGGAAAGGTGCGGCCGAGCCACGGCCAGGCCTCGTGCAGCCGGACCAGCGCGGACACGAGCAGGATGCCGTAGACGATCAAGAGCACCCACGAGCCCCAGGACATCGGCGAGGCGACCTGGAACGTGAGGTAGACCGCCCAGACGTAGAGCGGGTGTGCGAGGTCGAGCAGCAGCGCCAGCATGCCGAGGTTCAGCAGCATGAAGGCGAGGAGCGGCGTCTGGATGGAGAAGAAGCCGCGCGTGTCCTCGCCCTTCGCGGTGCGAAGCATCGCGACGCCGGCGATCACCATCATGCCGGCGACGACGCCGCCTACGAAGAGGTAGAGCGGGATCTCCCACCCCCACACGTGGAGCAGCGGGTCGACGCCGGGGTTGTGGCGCGTCGTGGTGAATTCGAACATGGCGTCCTCGCCTCTCACGTGAGGTAGTAGACCCGCGGCCGGGTACCGGCCTCGGGGAGGTTCACGTGCCACTTGCGCGTGCGCAGGAGCTCGCTCACCCTGCTCTTCGGGTCGTCCAGGTCGCCGAAGACCATGCAGTGGGTCGGGCACACCGACACGCAGGCCGGATCCTTCCCCTCTTTCACCCGGTGCATGCAGAAGGTGCACTTGTCGACATAGCCTTCGGGGTGCACGTAGCGCGCGCCGTAGGGGCAGGCCGCGAGGCACGCCTTGCAGCCGATGCAGCGGTTCGCGGTGACGTGCACGACGCGGCCGAACTCCTCGACGTGCGACGCGCCGGTCGGGCAGCACGACACGCACGGCGGGTTGTCGCAGTGGTTGCAGCGTTCCGAGCGGATCTCCATCGTGAGCGCCGGGAAGGTGCCGCGCACCTCGGTCGCGATCCAGTCGCGGCAGAAGCCCTGCGGGACGTCGTTCTCGGTCTGGCAGGCGACGACGCAGTCCATGCACCCGACGCACTTGCGGGTGTCGATGACCATTCCGAAGCGGGGGTTCGACATCCTAGGCCTCCTTCACGATCGTGACGAAGTTGCCGTGGATGCTGGTGCCCCCCATCAGCGGGTCGGTCACGTAGCGCGTGTTGAGCTGGGCGGCCGAGGCCCCCCGTCGGTAGGCGGTCTTCATCATCGGGTTCTCGTGGCCGAAGCCGTAGACCATGTAGAGCGTGTCCGGCCGGATGCGCTGCGTCGCCTTGACGCGGATGCGGTTGCTCACCACCCCGTCCTCGTTGCGGAGCTTCACGTACTGGCCGCCCCTGACGCCGAGCTTCGCGGCGGTGGCGGCGTTGACCCACAGCTCGTTCTCCGGCATCAGGTCGTGGAGCAGCGGGTTGGTCTGCGTGCGGCTGAACGTGTGCACCGGCGCACGGCCGGAGACGAGTCGGTAGAAGCCGTCGGGCGCCTGCGGCGGCGCCTTGTACTTCGGCACCGGGTCGAAGCCCTTGGCGGCGAGCTGGTCGGACCAGAACTCCACCTTGCCGGAGGGCGTGGGGAACTCGATCTCGAGCCCCTCCTCGATCGTGGTGGGCTGCTTCGGCCCCATGATCACGCCGACCTTCTTCAGCTCCTGCCAGGACAGGCCGCTCTTCTCGACGCGGAAGGCGAGGTACTCCTCGATGTCCTTGAACGGCATGCACTCGGGCACGCCGAGCTTCGCCGCGAGCTCCTTCGCCATCCACCAGCCGGGCTTCTGGTCGCCCGGCGGCGGCACCACCGGCTGGCGCAGCGACAGCCAGCCCTGGCGGCCCCAGCCGGTGAGCAGCTCGTCGTAGCGCTCGAGGAACATCGCCTCGGGAAGCACGACGTCGGCGTAGCCCGCGATCTCGGAGGGAAGCGTGTCGACGACGACCAGGAGGTCGAGCGCCTGGATGGCCTTCAGCGTCTCGGCGGGGTTCGGCAGCGCCTGGACGATGTTCGACGAGTACACCCACCAGCCCTTGATCGGGTACGGCTTGCCCGTGAGCGTCGTCTCGCGCAGGCCCGTCGTCACCGTCTCGTCGGCGAATGGGTAGCGCTCGCCGTTGGGATTGTCGGCCGCCGGCTTCGCGGACTGCGGGTACTTGGGCAGGGGGAAGCCGGCGACCTTCATGCCCTGCGAGTAGAACAATCCGCCCTTGCGCGCCCAGTTGCCGAGCAGCGCGTTGAGGAGCGCGATCGCGCGGCTCCTCTGCGCGTCGTCGCCGTTCCAGTTGACGCGGCGCCCGGGGTGCACGAGCGAGGCGGGGCGGTGGCGGGCCATCTCGCGGGCGGTCGTGCGGATCAGCGCCGCGTCGATGCCGGTCTCGGCGGCGGCCCACTCGGGCGTGCTCGACTTCAACTCGAGGGCGAACTTCTCGAAGCCGTGGCCGTGCTTCTCGACGAACGCGCGGTCGTAGAGGCCTTCGGCGACGATCACGTGCATCCAGGCGAGGATCAGCGCGAGGTCGGTGCCCGGCTTGATCGGCAGCCAGTGCGTGGCCTTCGACGCCGCCACCGAGAAGCGCGGGTCGACGACGATGATCGGGATGCGGCGCTCGACGGCGGCGGCGAACTCCTGCACCTGCGAGTTGTGCATGTTCTCGCCCAGGTGCGAGCCGATCAGCGTCAGGCAACCGGTGTTCTCGATGTCGGTCGGCTCCGGCGAGCCCAGCCCCATGCCGTAGGTGAGCGTGAAGCCGACGTCGCGGGGACCGCGGCACTGCGCGAACGACGGACCCGCGAAGCCGGTGCATCCCCAGCTCTTCAGCACGTGCTGGAGGAAACGCACGCCGACGCCGTGGTTGAACATCACGATCGACTCGGGGCCGTGCTCGGCCTTGATCCTGCTCATCCGCTCCGCGATGAACGTGAAGGCCTCGTCCCAGGTGACCGCCTTCCACGCCTCCTTGCCGCGCTCGCCGGTGCGGATCAGCGGCTTCTGCAGGCGGTCCCGGTCGAAGTGCGAGCCCACGGCACCGGTGCCGCGCGGGCACAGCCGCCCCCGGCTCTGTGGGTCACGCGGATTGCCCTCGAACTTCCACAGCTTTCCGTCGCGCACCGAGGCGATGCCGCCGCAGCGCCAGAAGCACATCTCGCAGTAGGTCGGGATCTCGACGACCGTGCCCTTCGGCGCATCGGCCGCGCGCAGCATCGGCTCCACCTGCGTTGCGGCGGCGGCGGCGCCGAACGCGCCCGCCGTGATCTTCAGGAATCGCCTGCGTGACAGTTGTTCCATCGCGGCCTCGTGCTATCGCATTCCGGCAGCCGCGACGACGGGGACCTGCGGGATCCGCGATCAGGCAGCTGCGACATGTGCGCACTTTGCTACGTGATCACATGCGCAAGTTTGACTCCGGTCACATTCGGTGCCGCAGATGTTTGCGCTGCATCATCGATGCGCCCTGTCGCTCGCGAAATGCGGCAACACGCGCCGCAGATGCGCGGCCGGCCCTATGCGCCGCGCGTCATAAATGCGGCGCGGTGGCCAGCGCTTTTCCTACGCGCACGCGCCACCGTGGCGGCGCGCGCAGCGTCGCCCGGCGTCAGAAGCGCGAAGCCGCGATCTGCACGTCGGCCTCGCGCCACGCCTCGCGGAAACGCGCGTCGACCTCCTTGGCGGCCTCGTTGCGTCCCTGCAGCCGCAGCGCCCGCGCGAGCCCGACGAGCGACCAGCCGTTCTCCGGGTAGTGCGCGAGATCCTCGCGGAAGACGCGCTCGGCATCGCGGCCGCGCCCTTCGGCGACGAGCGCCGCGCCGAGCGCGTGGCGTGTCGGTGCGAGCCACAGGTGCGGCTCGTCGTAGGTGAGGCCGTCCTCCAGCGCCACCGCCTGCGCGAGGAGCGGGCTCGCGCGCTCCGGTCGCCGGCTCGCCGACTCGACGTCGGCGCGCAGCGTGAGCGCGGCCATGCGCGCGAGCACGGCGGCAGCGTTAATGTTCTTGATGCGTGCGTCGCGCAGGGCCGGATCGGCCGCGATGCCGTCGAGCCGCTCGAGCGCCGCGCGGGCGTCAGCGAGCCGCCCCTTTCGCACGAGCGCCGTGCCGCGCGCGTAGTGCCACACGGCCATCGGATACGGCTCGGCGACGTCCGGCGGAAGCACGTCGGTGAGGAGCTCGTCCCAGCGGCCGAAGCGCACGCGCGCGTAGAGCGGCAGCGCGTAGTAGTGCTGCAGGATCGCGGTGCTGCGGTCGCCGGGCTTCGGACCGCAGGCCGCGGGCCACGCGGCTTCCGCGGCCCGCAGCGCCTCGGCGGAGCGTCCCTGCATGGCGGACGAGGCCCACAGGAAGTGGTGATTGTGCGCCACGTAGCCGACCCGGTAGGCGCCCTGCGCGTCGACCTGCGCGAGGTAGCGGCGGTCCGCCTCGATCGAGCGGCGATTGGCGGCCGACGCCTCGGCGTAGCGGCCCACGCGCATGTACACGTGCGCGGGCATGTGCGTGAGGTGGCCGGAGCCCGGGACCAGGTCCACCAGCCGGTCGGCGCTCGGCACGCCCCTGCCCGGTGTCGCCGACGACTCGTAGAGGTGGACGAGGTAGTGATGCGCGCCGGGGTGGTCCGGGTCGCGCGCGATCGCCGCCTGGAACAGCGCTTCGATCTCGGGCGTCCAGGGTTTCGGACGGCCGTCGCGCTCCCACCAGTCGTAGGGATGGAGGTTCAGGATCGACTCCCCCGCCAGAAACAGCACGTCGGGGTCGTCGGGGTAGCGCTTCGCGAGCGAGCGCATGCGCTCGGCGTAGGCCGCCTCGTCGATCGGCCGGCCACGCGGGTGCCGCACGGCTAGTGCACCGATCAGGTCGCGCATGCGCGGCGTGGCGCGCTTCGCGTGCTCGACCGCACGCGCCACCGCCTGCTCGACGCGCGGCAGGTCGTCGGGCGCGATGTCGGCGTTGATCGTCGGGCCCAGCGCCCAGGCGAGCCCCCACCAGCAGGCCGCGCTGTCCGGGTCGAGGGCGATCGCAGCCGTAAACGAGCGCGCGGCCTCCGCGGGGTTGAAGCCGAACGCGAGCACCATGCCCTGGTCCGCGTAGCGCTGCGCCTGCGGCACGTCGGACGCGCCGGCGAGCCGGTAGCGGCCCATGCCCTCGAACAGCGGCGCAGGCTGCGTCGCAGGGACCTGCGCGCGCGTACCAGGCACGGTCGCGAGCGTCCCGCCCGCGGCAAGCGCGGCGACAAGGCGACGACGAGCGAAGTCGGGACTCATGAAGTGCAACGGGCCGGCGCGAGGCCGGCCCGTGCGTTGCATCGCGATCGGCTCGTTACTTGCCGGTGATCATGTACATGACCATCTGCTTGATCTCGGCGTCGCTCGCGTTGACCTTCGGATGGCCTTTGCCGTCCTTCAGGTTCGCGGTGATCTTGTCGGCCGCGTCCGCCTTGTTCTTCGCGGCGATGTCCTTGATCGACGGACCCATCTTCTTGGTGTCGGCGGCGTGGCAGGTCTCGCAGCCCTTCGACTTCAGGAGCTCGGCTCCGGTGGCCGCGGCAGCGGTGCCGGCCACGGCAAGGGTCGAAGCGGCGGCAAGCGCGATCAACGTCTTCTTCATGCGATTTCCTCGTGCGGTGGATGAAGGATTCGCGACCCGCTCAGGGCACGCGCCGTCGTCGACGATCAACTCCGAGGCGCGTCGGGCGCCCGACGACGGACCGCACCCGCACACCGCTGTTCCGGGACAGGATTATCCACGTTCTGCGGGCCTCCGGGCCACCCGCGCTTTACAGCCCGCGCCGGGTCAGGCCTTGCCCTTGGCCGCCGGGGTCGCCTTGGGGTCCGGGGCGGCCTTCGGGGCCGGTGCCGGGGCGGCCGCGGTCGGCGGCGTCGCGTTGAGGTTGACCTCGGGCCAGGTCCGGCCGTGGCAGGCCGGGTTCGAGCAGAAGTTGCCGCCGTCGCGCCCGAACTCGAGCTTGCCGTGGCACATCTGGCAGCTGTCGTCGATCTTCATGCGGTGATCGCGCATGAAGTTGGGCTCGTTGTGCGACGCCGGCGGGGTGAGGCCCGCGGCGATCACCGACGGCACGGAGCCCTTGCCGTTCTCCTTGGTTACCTGCGGCAGCGCGTGGCAGAGGGTGCACTGCAGGCGGACCGCATCGCCCTTGTCGTTGAAGTGCTTGCCGTCGTGGCAGCGGAAGCAGCCGGGGAAGTTGTTGTGACCGGAGTGGTCGGGGAACGACTTCCAGGTGAACTTCTCGTCCTTGTGGCCCTGGATCGACGTCTCGAGCAGGATCTCTCGCATCGCCTTCTCGAACACCGCTTCCTTCGCCTTGTCCTCGGGCTTCACCTGGAAGTTCGCGCGTGCGGCGGCGATCGCCGCGTCGACCTTCTTCGCGCGCTCGTCCATCGTGCCGTGCAGCTCGCCCACGGCGTCGATCAGCCCCACCGCGCGCGCCTTCGCCGACGGCAGGCTGCGGTCGATGCGGCCGCTCGCGATCGCCGCGTCGACGACGTCGACCGGGTTGCGGAACGGGTGGCCCACCGCGTTGTGGCAGTCGTGGCACTCCATGCGCTGCACCGGCAGCTTGGCGAGCTCCGCCTTGGAGAGCTTGGATTCCGCGTCGATGTAGGTCACCTTGCTGCCGTCGGGTCTCTTGACCTGGATCCATGGGATCGAGCGCTTCTGAACGTCGGGCGACACGAACTCCACCTCGTTGGCGATGTGCCAGTGGATGCCGCTCGCCTTCCACGACTGCTCGCGCTCGATGCCCGCCGAGGTGTGCAGGACGAGCCGGGTGTCGATCTCCGAGGAGGCAGGGTCGGTCGCGTAGCGCTTTTGCACCACGATCTTGTCGTGGTGCTCGTTTTCCGGCCAGTGGCACGCCTCGCAGGCCTCGCGCGCCGGGCGCAGCGTCGAGCCGTGGATGGGGCGCTCGTAGCCGGCGATCATGCCCCACAGCTCCTTCAGGTGCGTGGGCTTCAGCGCCATCAGGTGCAGCGTCGAGGTGCGGCCCATGTGGCACTCGACGCAGTCGACGCGCGCGTGGGAGGCCTTGAGGTGGTTGATCGACTCCTCCGGGTGCACCGAGTGGCACATCGTGGCGCAGAACCGGTTGCTGTTCGTGTACTCCCAGCCGGCGATGCCGAGCACGCCGATCACGCTCAGGGCGACGAGGCCGATCAGGACCGCGCTGACCGTGCCCAGCATCAACGTGCGTTTGCCGAGGGTGACTCTCATGCGCTTCGACTCCGGTTCGGGTGGCACGGCGCGGTTCGGGGAGCCCACGCTCCCCGCGCTTCCGGCCGCGTACGACAGGGGCCCATGTTACCGAATCCGCATGCGCAGACGCCAGCCGAAAGCTTTGCGCTGGCGCAAACCTCGCGGTTGTCCGGTGCGACACGCGCCGGTTGTCCAGGCGAACACCCGGCGGCGAGGCCGCCGGGGACCGCCCGGTCGGCGCGGGGCGCCCCGGCTGCGCGCCCGGGCGCCCGGCCGGCGTGTCAAGTCACTAAGCTGTACACGATGAGCACCACGGTCGTGACGCCCAGCAAAAGCGCGATCGTGCCGACCGCGTAGCCCAGCAGCACCGTCGAGGCCGGCGGAGCGTCGGTCTCGACCTCGGCGAGTCGACCGCTCGCGACGAGCCGCGCGTACTCGTCGCCGCGCTCCTCGACGAGTTCGTGCTCACTGATCCGGCCAGTGAAGATCACCGGGTCCATCGGGAACTTCTCGGGACGCACGTGACCGTTGAAGAAATGGATCGTGAAGATGAACCCGATCGCGAGCAGCGCTTCCTCGCCGTGCACGAGCATCGCGATGTTGAAGATCCACCCGGGGAGGAACTGCGAGAAGAAGAACGGGAACCAGAGCAGGAGCCCCGACCCGCCGATGATGAACATGCCCCAGAACACCGCCCAGTAGTCGAACTTCTCCCAGTAGGTGTAACGATCGAACGAGGGCCGGGGGCCCCGGCCGAGGAACCACTTCACGTGCCCGACGATGTCCGCGACGTCCTTGAGATTCGGAACCATCGAGTTGGGGCTCCAGACCATGTCCAGCCAGCGACCGGTCCGGAAGGCGGACCAGAACACCCGAAGGACGTGCAGCGCGAAGACGGCGATCATCACCGCCGCGCAGACGCGGTGGATCAGCATCGTCCCGCGGAAGCCGCCGAGCGCGCTCGCGAGCCGGCTCGCCCAGTCGTGGTCCGCGACGATCAGCGGAAGGCCCGAAAGCGCGCAGCCGATGAACGTCACCATGAGGAACGCGTGCATCACGCGGTCGACGCGATCGAAGCGCTCGAAGTAGCGCCTCTCGCCTGCGGTCGAGTGGCCCCGGGCGAGTCCGGGTGCCGGTCTTGCGAGCGTCGACATCGTTCAGCCTCCTTGCATGCCGCCGCGGGCGGCCTTGCGCTCACGCACCGCCTTGAGCGAGCGGACGAACCAGAGGATCGTGTGCAGCCCGAAGAACGAGAACACGCCGAGCAGCAGCAGGTCCATGAACTTGCCCGTGAAGAACAGGAGCTGCCCGCTCTGGCGTTCGTGGCGGTTGGCGTGCGGGTCGTAGAGCGCGAAGTTGGCGTTGGCCTTTGGGTGGCAGGTCTTGCACGTCGCGATCCGGTTCTGCGCCGAGACCTTCGAGAGCGGGTCGGACGCGGGCAGGATCTCGTGGGCACCGTGGCAGCTCGCGCAGCTCGCCATCTGCGCGAAGCCCAGCTCGGTGACCTGGCCGTGGAACGTGTCGCGATAGGTTCCCGCGAAGTCGACGTGGCAGGAGCCGCACTGGTCGATGACGCCGAGCGCGAAGCGCGGATCGCTCGGTAGCGTGATGTCGTGGGCACTGTGGCAGTCGATGCAGCCGGGCGCCTGCAGCACGTTCGACTGGCGCAACTTGCCGTGCTGGCTCTTCTCCCACTCCATCTTGATGGCGGCATGGCAGCTGCCGCACATGGCCGGAGAGTTGGCGCGGGAGACGCGACTCGCGACGTCGTTCTTGCCGCGGATGTCGTGCGCTCCGTGGCAGCCGGTGCACACCGGGACCACATCCGCGATCGCGCCCTTCTTGGCCAGGGCGCGACCGTGGATGCTGTCGGCGTAGTGGGCCGCCACGTTGCCGCCCGGCAGGTTCGCCCGCCGCGCGAGCTCCTCGTTGCCGTGGCACGTCGCGCAGGTGGCGGCGAGGTTGGAGCGGTGCGTGCGCGAGGCCGGGTCCGAGGACTTGCGGATGTCGTGCGCGCCGTGGCAGCTCGCGCAGGATGCGGCGGCGGACTGGCCGACTGCACGGGCGAGCCCGTGCGCGGACTTCGCGTAGTCGCCAACCGCCCTGTCGTGGCAGCTCGCGCACTGCGCGGGCGCCACCTTGCCGTGCGGCACCTGCGTCACCGCCGCATCGGCGTGGCAGGTCGTGCACGGAAGCGACATGGCGCCGTGCACCGACCCGGCGAACTGCTTCGCATCGACCGCGATGGGCTTCCCGCTCGCCGACTTGGCTCCGGCGTCGGCGTGGCACATCATGCAGGCCTCGTTGGGCCCGGGAGCGGCATCCTTGGCCGCGGCCGGGCCGACGTTCGCCGCGGCCAGGAGCAGCACCGCAAGGCAGGTCGAAAGGCGCATTCGCAGGGCGGTCGTAATCACGCGCTCACGTGCTGTCGCCGACGCGGCGCGCCGGAGTCGTTGCTTGCCGACACGGGGCGCGCGCGGGCGACATCGCGCTCTCGCCCTGACGTTGGCAAGCTACCGGGCGCGCAGGCGCCTATGTTGACGTGCGTCAACGCGCACGCTGCCGCCGGTACGATTCACGCAAAGGCCGTGCGATCGGTCTCCGCCCGGGCGCGCGGCGTCCGGTGGCGCGCGAGGAACGATGGGGTACGCGCCTTCGGCAGCTTGTGGACGAAGTGGTAGCGCGCGACGTGGTAGCTCGGGTCAAAACCGAAGAAGTTGAGCTTCATCCGGGCGAGTTCCTCCTCGCGATAGCGGGCGAGCGGCTTCGCGGCCTCGTCGGCGGCGCGGCGGCGGCGCTTGTCGGCGAGCGCAGCCTCGAAGTCCGGCGCCCCGGCCAGCGCGACCGCGCGCTCCAGCACCTCGTCGAGGAACGACGAAGGTGTCGCGCCGAACGCCTCGTCGACGAGGCCGATCGACTGTGCATCGGCGGCGACGAGCGGCAGGCGGCCTTCGACGATCTCACGCGCACGCGCCTCGCCGACGCGGCGCGGCAGGAGGTAGGTCCAGTACTCCGAGCCGTACAGGTTGCCCATCGCCTTGTAGTGCGGATTGAGCACCGCGCCGCGCCGCGCGACCACCCGGTCGGCCGCGAGCGCGAGAAAGCACCCGCCCGCCCCGGCGTTGCCCTGCAGGGCTGCGATGGTGATCTGCCGGTCGGCCGCGAGGATCTCGCGCACCAGGTCGTTCATCGCCCCGATGTTGCGCCACGACGCCTCGGCCGGCCGAGGCGACGCCTCGATCGCGTTGAGGTGGATGCCGTTCGACCAGAAGTCCGGCCCGCCGGCGAGGACCAGCACGCGGATCGACCGCGCGCGCGCGCGTGCGACCTCGGCGCGCAGCGCCTCGCACTGGCCGGTGCTCATCGCGCCGTTGTAGAAAGGAAAGTGCAGCACGCCGACGTGCCCGCGCGCCTCGTAGACGATCGGCCGCCACGTCGGTGCGTCGACCGCGGCGTCGGCCGGCAGCGGCAGCTCGGGCACGCCGGCGAGCTCGTCGCCCAGCACCTCGGCCCCGGGCAGCTTCAGCGTCGGCTCCGGGCCGGTCGCCGCGCGCTTCAGGTTGGTGATCCACACCGCGCCGTCGACGGTGCGGCGGAGGACGGCGCCGTCGCGGGTCGCGACCACGGCTCCGGGCGCGGCGTTCGCGAACTGCGCCACCAGCGGAACCTCGGGGTGGGCGTCGAACAGGTGACAGGACACGCCGAGGATCTCGTCGCGCACACCGGGCACGCCGTCGGCGGCGCGGATGCGGCGCAGCACCGTCGCGGTGTCGTCGCGCTTCCAGTCGATCGCCCGGTCCGCCTGCTTCATCGCCGGCCGGTACCGCCCGCGCACGCCGGGCCGCGCGTAGTCGAGCGGCCGCGGCGACTCGCCCCGGCCTATGCGTTCGATCGCCTCGCGCACCGCCGCCACCGCCGCCTCGGCGACCTCGTTGCGATACAGGCTGCCCTTGGACGCCTCGCGCATCGGGAACGTGCGCGTCGCCCACACGTCGCCCGCGTCCATCTCGCCGTTCGCCTCGAGCACGGTGACGCCCCACTCGCGCTCGCCCTCCTGCACCGCCCAGTCGAGCGCCGACGGCCCGCGGTCGCCCTCGATGCCCGGGTGCACGACGAGGCAGCGGTGCCGGCGCCACACGGACTCGGGGATCGCGCGCTTCAGGAACGGCGCGACGACGAGCTCCGGCCGCGCGAGCAGGACCGCCTCCTCGGTGACGCGGTCGTTGACGTCGAGTTCGAGCGTCACCTCGTGGCCGTCGCGCTCGAGCTCGGCCCAGAGGCGCTGCGCCAGACTGTTGAACGAGTGGGCGAAGAAGAGGATGCGCATCAGCAGATCCGCGGCAGCTGCTCGCCGGCGAGCCAGTCGACGATGCGCCGTCCGCCGAAGCGCGTGTCCATCTGAACGAAGTGGTGCGGGTCGTCGATCGCCGAGCCGACGATCGCGGCGTCGCCGCCCAGCGGGTGGACGCGCATCGCCGCGAGGAGGCGGCCGGCGTCTTCCGCGGCGCAGACCGCGACCACCTTGCCCTCGTTGGCGACGTAGAGGGGGTCGAGGCCGAGGAACTCGCAGGCGGCCTCGACCTCGGGCTTCACCGGAATCGCCGCCTCGTCGAGGACGAAGCCGACCCGCGACTGCCGCGCGATCTCGTTCAGCGTCGTCGCGAGGCCCCCGCGCGTCGGGTCGCGCATCACGCGCAGGCCCGGCGCGGCGGCGAGCATCGCCGCGGCGAGGCCGTTGAGCGCCGCGGTGTCGCTCGCGATCGTGGTCTCGAACGTCAGGTTCTCGCGCAGCGACATGATCGCCACGCCGTGGTCGCCCATCGTTCCGGAAACGAGCACCCGGTCACCGGGCCGCGCCCGGTCGCCGCCGAGCTCGACGCCGTCGGCGACGACGCCCACGCCGGTCGTGGTGATGAACACGCCGTCGCCCTTGCCCTTCTCGACCACCTTGGTGTCGCCCGTGATCACCGGCACGCCCGCCTCGCGCGAGGCCGCCGCCATCGACTCCACGATGCGCCGCAGGTCCGCGAGCGGAAAGCCCTCCTCGAGCACGAAGCCCGCGGCCAGCCACAGGGGTGTGGCGCCCATCACCGCGACGTCGTTGATCGTGCCGTGGACCGACAGCGCGCCGATGTCGCCGCCCGGGAAGAAGAGCGGGGTGATCACGTGGCTGTCGGTGGCGACGACCAGGCGCCCCGAAGGCGCCGGCACCCGCGCCCCGTCGTTGCCCTGCCGCAGCCACTCGTTGTCGAACGCCGCGGCGAAGAGATCGTCGATCAGCTGCGCCATCGCGCGGCCGCCGCTGCCGTGCGTCATGTCGACGCGGCCGCCCTTGAAGTCGAGAGGCCGCACGTACGCCTTCCGCCGCGGAAAAGTAGGGTCAGACTCGACTTTTCCCCCATCCCTGGTCATCGTCCCGGATTCCTGTCGCGAAAAGTCGAGTCCGTCAAATTGGGGTCAGACTCCCTTTTCGTTGAGTCGGGGTCAGACTCCCTTTCCCCCGGGAGCCGGTTGGCGGCGAAAAGGGAGTCTGACCCCAATTTGGCGGGCCCCAGTTTGTAGCGGCCGTACGTGTAGTGGGCGGCGCATGCGCCTTCGGAGGACACCATGCAGGATCCGATCGGGTTCTCCGGGGTGCAGACGATGCCGAACACCTTGCAGTCCTCGGGCTTCTTCACGCCGCGCAGGATCGCGCCGCACTCGCAGGCCTTGTGGTCGGGCACCGGCCGGTAGACGACGCCATAGCGGGGCTCGGCGTCGAAGCGCGAGAAGCGCTCCTTGATCGCGAGCGCGCTGTAGGGCACCTCGCCCAGGCCCCGCCACTCGAACGAGCGGCGCAGCTCGAAGACCTCGGCGACCAGCGCCTTCGCCTTCTCGTTGCCCTGCGGGGTCACCGCGCGCGTGAACTCGTTCTCGACCTCGGCGCGGCCGTCGTTCAACTGCCGCACCAGCATCAGGATCGCCTGCATCACGTCGAGCGGCTCGAAGCCCGCGATCACCACCGGCTTCCTGTACTCCTCGGCGAAGTAGTCGTACGGCGCGCTGCCGATCACCGTCGACACGTGCGCCGGCCCGATGAAGCCGTCGAGCGGCACGATCCCGAGGTCGCGGACCTCGGGGGACTCGAGGATGTGGGTGATCGCCGAGGGCGTGAGCACGTGGTTGCAGAACACGCTGAAGTTGCCGAGCGCCTGCCGTTCCGCCTCGAGGACCGCGAGCGCGGTCGGCGGCGTCGTGGTCTCGAAGCCGATCGCGAAGAACACCACCTCGCGCGACGGGTTGTCGCGCGCGATGCGCAGCGCGTCGGCGCAGGAGTAGACCATGCGGATGTCCGCGCCCGCGGCCTTCGCCTTCATGAGCGACAGGCCCTTGGAGGCCGGCACGCGCATCGTGTCGGCGTAGGTGCACAGGACCACGCCCCGTTCGCGCGCGAGCTCGATCGCGCTGTCGATGCGGCCGATCGGCAGCACGCACACCGGGCAGCCGGGGCCGTGCACCATCTCGACGTTCGCCGGCAGGAGGTCTTTCAAGCCGTAGCGCGAGATCGCGTGCGTGTGGCCGCCGCAGAACTCCATCAGGTGGTAGCGCCGCGACGGGTCGGCCTCGCGGGCGATCCGCCCGGCGAGCGACCGCGCGAGCGCGCCGTCGCGGAACTCGTCGACGTACTTCATCGCGCCGCGCCGACGTCGAAGCCGGCCGCCGCGAACTCGTCCAGCGTGCGCTGCGCCTCATCGGGATCGAGGCGCGTCAGCGCGTAGCCGACGTGCACGATCACGTAGTCACCGACCGCGACGCCGTCGACCAGCGCGAGCGAGATCTCCTTGCGCACGCCGGAAAGGTCGATGCGCGCCATGTCGGGGCCGGTCAATTCGACGACGCGCGCGGGAATGGCGAGGCACATGGCAACGTCCTTCAGCAGAGATGGCGGGCGACGGCCGCCTGCCCGAGCGCGAGGCCGCCGTCGTTCGGAGGCGCCGCCGACGCCTCGAGCATCGCGACCCCGCGCCGGGCGAGCGACGCGCGCAGGCCGCGCGAAAGCACCGCATTGAGGAAGCAGCCGCCGCCGCACGCCACCGTGGAGATGCCGGCGCGGGAAGCCGCTGCGGCGACCCACTCGGCCAGCGCCTCGACCAGCACCGCGTGGAAGAGCGCCGCGCCGAAGCCCGGGTCGCCCGCGTCGGCGACGCGCATCACGAGCGGCGTGAGGTCGAGCGTGCCGGCAGCGTCGATCGCGTAGAGGCCGGGCTCGGCCGGGACCGGGCCGTGCGCCTCGGCGAGACCCTCGAGCTGCATCGCCGCCTGGCCCTCGTAGGCCATGCGGCGGGACACGCCGACGAGGCCCGCCGCGGCGTCGAACCAGCGTCCGGCGCTGGTGGTCGCGGGCACCCGCACGCCACGCGCGAGCATCTGCGCGACCATCGGCGCGGCCGACTCGTCGCCGAAGCGCTGCAGGATCTCCGCGCCGCGTCCGGCACGGGCGAGCGCCGACGCCGCCATCCGCCAGGGCTCGCGCGCCGCGCGGTCCCCGCCGGGCAGGCGCAGCGGCGCCAGGTGGCCGATCCGCGCGAACGCCGCGCCTTCGAAGCGCAGGAGCTCGCCGCCCCACGCGGTCCCGTCCGCGCCGAGCCCGACGCCGTCGAGCGCGAGGCCGAGCAGCGGCGCCTCGACGCGATGCTCCGCGGCCACCGCCGCCACGTGCGCGTGGTGGTGCTGCACCCCGATGGCCGGGACCGACCAGCGGGCCGCGAGCTCGTGCGCGAGCCGCGTACTGAAGAAGTCCGGGTGCAGGTCGTGCGCCACCGCGTCGGGAACGACCTCGAGGATTCCCGCGAGGTGGTCGATCGCCTGCTCGAGCGCCCGGCAGGTGGGCGCGTTGTCGAGATCGCCGACGTGCGGGGTGAGGAACGCCTCGTCGCCGCGCGTCACGCAGGCCGTGTTCTTGAACCAGCCGCCGGTCGCCACGACGCCGGGACCGTCGCCGGCGAGTCGCACCGCCCGCGGCGTGAAGCCGCGCGCACGGCGCACGAACTGCCGCAGGCCCGCGCTGCCCAGGCGCACCACGCTGTCGTCGCAACGCGCGACGATGGCGCGGTCGTGCGCGAGCACCGCGTCGGCGATGCCGGCGAGCCGCCGGTGCGCCTCGTCGTCGTCGACCACCAGCGGCTCGCCGCCGGGATTGGCGCTGGTCATGACCAGCAGGAGGCCCTGCGCCCTCGCGAGCCACGACACGCCCGCCGGACGTCCGGCGGCCTCGTGGAACAGCAGGTACTGGAGCGGCGTGCAGGGAAGCATCGCACCAAGCCAGGCGAGCCCCGGCGCGATGCCGGCAAGCGCACGGTCGGCCCCGGCGCGCTTGCGCAGCAGCACGACCGGCCGCTCCGGCGACTCGAGCAGCGCGCGCTCCGCGCCCCCGATCTCCGCCAGCGCGTCGAGCGAGGCGGCGCCCGCCGCCATCACCGCGAACGGCTTGGCCTCGCGGCCCTTGCGCTCGCGCAGCGCCGCGACCGCAGCGGCGTTGCGCGCGTCGCAGGCGAGGTGATAGCCGCCGAGGCCCTTGATCGCGACGACCTGACCCCGCCCCAGCAGCTCGAGCGCGGCGGACACCGGGTCGCCGACGATTGGCGCGCCTTCCATCGTGCGCAAGGCCAGCGAGGGCCCGCAGGCCGGGCAGGCATTCGGCTCGGCGTGGAAGCGGCGGTCGGTCGGCTGCGTGTACTCGGCGCGGCAGTCGGCGCACTGCTCGAAGCCGGCCATGCTGGTCATCGGCCGGTCGTAGGGCAGCGCACGGGTGATCGTGAACCGGGGGCCGCAGTTC
>Ga0114939_10000511_pt1 | contig 32235 bp, 30 predicted proteins | sample AshMeaCrysSpring_FD_87196 | JGI IMG/M metagenome (GOLD analysis project Ga0114939, IMG submission 87196) | Groundwater microbial communities from Big Spring, Nevada to study Microbial Dark Matter (Phase II) - Ash Meadows Crystal Spring | ecosystem: Environmental > Aquatic > Deep subsurface >...
CCATCGTGTCCGCGCCAAGGCGTTTGTTCGAGGCGACCGGCTTGGCCGCTTCGACCGCCCGCCCTTCGACGACCATGCGGGGCTCCTTCCTCGTCCGGTAATATTTCGCGAGTTCGGCGCGCGCGGCGACAAGGTCCCCCGCCGCGACCGCCTTCTTCACGCCAGCGAGCCCCGGTTGGTCGAGATCAAGCGCTGCGAAAAATTCCGCGTCGTCGGCGAATGCGATCCCAGATGGCGCGTAGCCGGTGAGCGGGATTTTTTTTCCGAGGGCTTCCCGGTTGATTTCCAGCGCCGGCTTGGGAGGGGCCGGCGGGGGCTCGATCGCCGGCGGGGGGGGCGTCTTCCGGTCGCAGCCCGGCTGCATCAACAAAACCAAACACGCGGCGGCAAGGGGGAATCTGCGGGTCTTCACAGGCACACTATGACAACCCTGCACCGCAGTCGGCAAAGCATGGATGTCTTTACGGTAAAAATTGCCAGCCTACGGGACGTGCCGCTGCTCATCACCCAAAGTATGTTCGGTTTCCAGAATGGCAAAAATGGATTCATCGGGAAAGTTCGTGGTGGATCGGCGCGGAGCCGGGGACGCGAAACGACAAGAGAGCGTCCCGCAAGGAATAGCGGGCGCAGCCCGCCCTTGGACTGCCGTGGTTCTCCACAGCTTTGGGGTCGGGCGGATTCTAGTCGAAGATGCGCCAAATCGAAAACGCTCCGCCGTCTGTTGCCCGCCATTTCTTTTCAAAGCGGGCGCGATCTGCAACGCGCGGCCTTACAAGAGCGGCAAAGAATTGCCGCAGTCCAAGGGCGCTTCGGGGGATTCCGGATCGGGACCATTCCACGGGATAACGTGTGGTCGGATTTTTTCACCCGGCTTGTGGGTAACGAGCACGCGGGCCGTTCGGCTATTCGATTTCGCCGGTGGCGGGGTTCCGCCGGTGGCGCGGACGCGCCGTGTGGTGGGGGGAAGTTTCGTGCGGATGGCGGGCCGCGTGCGGGCGCGGCAGCGGCGGCGGCAGGGCGGCGCGGCGCAGCCGGAGGAGGGCGGCGGGAGTCGTTTCAAATTCGCCGAGGCGGATCGGGTCGTTGAGCGAGAGGCTCGCGGAGGCCGCGCGGGTCCATTTTTCCCCGCTGCGGATGTAGGTGCCATTTTTGCTGCCGAGGTCGCGCAGATGGCAGGATCCGTCGGCGGCCACGCTCAACTCGGCGTGTTTTTTTCCCACGGTGATTTCGGTGCGGGGAACGGCAAGATCGGGCGGCACGACCGAATTGTCGCGTCCGACAACATAGACCAGACGGGCGGGGGGCACCGGAAATCAGACGGGCAGGGTGAACAGGAGCCGCAGGTCGCCGAGTTCGATGGTGTCGCCGTCGGCCAGCGGCGAGCTTGCGGCGGACTTGCCGTTGACAAGAATACCGTTGTTGCTGCCGAGGTCGGTGATGGTGAAGGTGCCGCCGGGGTCGAGCTGGAGCTTGGCGTGGTGTCCGGAAACGCTGTCGTTGTTGAGCACGATGTCGTTGTCCGAGTCCCGGCCGATGCGGGCAGAGGTCTTTGTGACCGGGATCGGCGGACGGTCGGCGCCCACTTCGGTGAGATAGGCGAGGGCCGATGGCGGCTTCGCCACTGGAGCCACCGGCGCCTTGGGCTGCTCCGGCGGCACGGGCGGCGGCATCGCTGAAGGCATCGGAGGCGGCATCGAAGGAGGGGCAGGGGCGGCGGCTTCCGACGGCCGGGCCGGCGGGGGCGGAGCGGCCGGAAGCGGCGGCGGAGCCGGCTCGTCCTCGGACGGCGGCGTGGACTTCGCGGAAGCGGTCTCGTCGGGCGAAAGTGGAAGCGGCGGAGCGGCCGGACGTTTCGCGCGCGCAACGAGCGCGACAAGGGCGACGAGCAGCACAACCAGCGCCGCCGCCGCCACGGCCACCCAGAGGAGGTTGGCCTTCACCCACTCGATGGCGGCGGAGGCCACCGCAGGCTGCGGGGTCGGCTCGGGGGTGGGCGGAGCCGGCTCGGGAGCCGCTTCGGGCGTCGGGGTGGCCTCGGGAGCCGGAGTGGGAGTCGGGGTCGGCGGAGGCACCCGCTGGAGGGTCTTCTCGAGCTTGGTGCCGTCGGCCGTGGCGACCGTCACTTTCACCAACGCGTCGGTCGGGACCGCGTCGAGGGGCGCGGTGACATCCGCCCCGCCGTCGAGCGAGGCAAGGATCTTGTCCGCAAGGCCGGGCGGGTTCTTGGTCGGTCCGACAATGCCGGCGGGGGGAATCTGATTTTGTTCGTAGAGACCGAGGGTCGCGAGTGCGATGCGCTCAAGGTTTTTGAGGTTCGGCGTGTCGAGTTCCGATTGCGGACAACCTACGGCAAAAATCATGACGCCGGCTTTGTTTGCGGCGGCGATGACGGCCTCGGGCTTGATCGAGGAATCCTCTTCCTTGCCGGTCGAGAAGACCAGCAGGGCCTTGCGTTTGGCCGGATGGGCGCCCAGCTTTTCAACCGCCTCGATGGCGCGTTTATACAACCTCGCCCCCATCGCGTCGGCGCGAACGCCGGACAACTTCTGCCGGATCTCGGCCGGGGGGCGGTCGAGAGGGGCGACCTCGGAGAGGTCGTTGGCGTAGGTGAACAGCCCGAACGAAGCTCCCTCCCGGGCGCGGGCGAGGATGTCCGCGATGATTTGTTTGTTGGCCTCGACCATCCCGCTTCGCGGCGAGCGCGGCTGGCCGATGCTGTTGTCCACGAGGATGAGGAGCGCGGTGGTGTTGGCGGGGTTTTCGGCGAAGGCGGTCACCTTCGCCGGCAGGGGCCGCCCGCCCGACTGAACGTCCGTCGAAACCACCTTCGTCAGCGGCCAGATCCGGTAGCTGAAGGCCAGCGTGGGAACCCCCGCCGCGTCCACCTCCGCGATCTCGGTGTGCCGCGCGTCAAACGCGGGCGCGGCCCGTCCCGCGCCGGTCATGATCAATAGCGCCGCGAGGGCGCGGACAGTCGGGCCGAACAGGCGGTAAGGGCGGGCCAATTTCCCATTCATTTGTCATTTCGATACCCTTTACCGACACGCCATGCAACGCGAATTTCCCGCCCGCCGCCCCGCCACATTCCCGGACGGGGGAACCATCGGCTTCCTCCGGGAAGCGCCCGGCAACCCACCGCCGGAATTTTTTTCAAAGGCCGAGGTATAGGACAGCCAATGTCCTATACCATGTGGGAGGATGTTCCGCGATGAAACTGATCAACGGACTTCTAACGGCCGCCGGGCGCAAACCCCGGCGGGTGGTTTACCGGCAACTTGAACTCCGCCTCCCCGGCTCGCGCCTCACGCGCGACGAGGCGGACTTCCTCAACGACGCGCGGGAACTCCGCGCCCGCCTCGCCGCCCGCCGAGGGTAGCCCCGCACTTTCCCGTGTTGGCCGCCCGAGGGACGCGCCAGACAGCCGCATCCCCGCGGTTTCCCGTCCAGGTGTCGTTCCTCCGGATGCGGGCCCGGGCTCGGGGGTTCAGGCAGGCGCCCCGGGTTTTTCCGGGGGCGGGGTTTTGAAGAAAAAGGCGGCGGTTGCGGCCGCCGCGACGGAGCCGATGAGCCAGACCATGCCGTGTTGGTAAACCGTGAAGAGGGCCTCGCGCGCGTTTCCAACCGTGTGTTTCGAGGCGGCCGCGAGGGAGGTGCCGATGACCGTTTGCAGGATCGCGCCGTGGACGAAGGCGGCCGTGACCACGAGCGACGTCGCCACGGACGTTGCGGCGGGCGACAGGTGAGCGTGGAGCACGGACAGACCGAGGATCGAACCCGCCAGCGCAAACCCCATCACAAGGATAAGCCCGGCGACATCGAGCCGCGGCTGCGGTGAAACCGGCTGCCGAATTCCCGGGCCGCCCCGACGAGGCAGTCGATCGTGTTGCCGCTCTTGAAAAGATACGAGTGGTCGAAGACCGTCGTGCAACCGCTCAGCGCGAGTTCGGGGAGCCCGACGATCACGCTGGTGCGCGAGGCGGCCGGGGTGATGCCGGCCCAGATGCGATACTGGCCGCGCAGCCACGGGAACAAATTGTTGTTCTGACTACAGGGCAGGTTGCGCGTGAGGGTCTCTGGTTGAGGTGGTGGTGGCAGTTGACAAACCCCGGCAGCACAATCTGCCCGCTCATGTCCACAACCGTGTCGGCCGTCCGCAGAAGCTCGGAGGGCGGCCCGACTTGTTTGATGATGCCGTCCTCGGCGCAGAGGCTGGCGTTGGCGATTTCCCGGCGGTCTTTGTCCATCGTGACAAGGACCTCGGCGTTCTTGGCGTGCAGGGTTTTTATGGGGTGTTTTTTTGGGGGGTGATGGTGGGAGGGTTGGGAGAAAGGGAAAGCCGCCTATTCGGAGAACGTCACGCCAACGCGTTCGAGGGTCGTGCCGGTCGCGCGGGCGTATTCGGCGAGTGCGATAATGTGGTCGGCGCGGGCGCGCAACTCGCCGGCTTCGGCGGTGGCGAGGTCGCGCTGGAACTGGAGCACCTCGAACGTGGTGGTGGTGCCGCTGGCAAGGCGGGCCTGGGCGGCGGCGAGGGTCTCGGCGGCAAGACGGCGGGCGAGGCGGCTGGCCTGGATGCGCTGCGAGGTGGTTTCGACCTGCCCGGCGGCGTTGTCGGCCTCGACGAGGATTTGTTGTTCGATGCGTTTGACGGCGACGAGGGCGCGGGCGGTTTCGAGTTTCGTGGCCTCCAGCGCGCCGGTGCCCTCGCGGTTCGGGATGGGGACGCTGAAGATCGCCCCGGCGCTCCATGCGAGGTTGTTGTTGTCCTGACCCAAGGAGCGCGAGAAGCTGTCGGCGAAATTTTTATCGATGCCGTTGATGCCGAGGCTGCCCACGAGGTCGAGACGGGGGAGGGCTTGATTGCGCGTGAAGACCACCGTGATCTGCCGCCGCTGGATGTCGAGCAGCGCCTGCCGGTAGTCCGGGCGCAGCTCGAACGCGCGAGCGAAATCCTTCGTGCGGTCCACCCGGATCTCGGCCGGCAACCGCGGGGGCTCCGGCTCGACCGAGAGGCCGAGAAGGCCCGAGATCTCGTCGGTGATGAGTTGCTTGAGGAAATTTTCGTTGTCGGCCACCGCCCTCCGCGCGACCAGCACCCGCTCGTCCCGGTTCGCCAAATCCGCCTGGGCCTGCAGGATGTCGAGGGGTGCCATGACGCCGATTTCCGCGCGTTTCGCATTGTCCCTCACGAGCTGGGCCGAAAGGTCGCGCGAGCGGATTTCCACGGCCAGGTTCTCGATCGCAAAGCAGAGTTCGCTGTAAACCCGCACGGTATCTGTGATCACATCGACGGCTTCCTGCCGCAGTTGCCAGCCGGAAATCGCGCGGTCGGCCCGGGCGATTCTGATGGACGCCATATTCGCGCCGGTCCCAAAATTCCGCAAAAGGGGCTGTGTAAGATTGATTCCCCAGAACGAGTTGTAGCGCGTGAAATCGGGATCCCGGCGGTTCGAATCATCCCAGGTGAGCGACGCGCCCAAATCGTAGGAAAGCCCCCACGGCGTCAGCCCGGCCAGCCCGGAATCCACCTCGCTGCCCTGCCGCCATGCGAAGAGCTCCGGGGTCTCGCCGCCCGGCAGGGGAGTGGCCTCCTCGAGCTCGTCATTGAGAGTGCGGAGTTCCTGGTTGTTTTCGTCGCGCGTGAACGACAATTCCAGCACCGGATCAAACTTGCCCGACGCCTCGCGCTGACGCGCCTTCGCGATCCTCGGCCCGAAGCGCCCCTCTTCCAGCCGGAAATTCTTTTGCAGCGCCATCCCGATCGCCTCCGGAAGGTCCACCTTCAGAATCTCCAACGACCCGGAAGGCTCCGGTTGGCTGGCCAACGCCACACCCGACACCGCCATCACCGCCCAAAAGGCCCGCCTGAGTGGATCTCCCATCAGCCTAGATTACCGTGCAAATCCCGGATTTGAAAAAAAATTTCAAAAAACCTCTTGTGCCCCGACGGAGCTTGTTGGTAAGGGGAAAGCTCTTCTATGAAAAAACTAGCCATCATTGCTGCTGTGCTCACCTCGCTGGCCCTCACCGGTGCCTATGCGGGATCGGGCAAAACCTTCAAAGAAAAAGTCACCGTCGAGCCGGAACCCGAACTCTTTCGGGATTTCGAGTATCAGGTTGACGGCTTCTACCACCAGTTCTTCGCCAAGCCGCACCACGCTGACAAGCACATCATCCGCAACGGTGCAGGCGGTGGCTTCGCGCTCAACTACATCTTCTACCGCTACTTCGGTGTCGGTGTTGAGAACTACTGGACCTCGAACAACAACCCGACGTCCTACCACCTCAACGGTTACGGTATCCTCCGCTACCCGATTGACTCGCTCCACATCGCCCCCTACGGTCTCGTCGGCGGCGGCGCGGGCCTCGGCAGCTTCTCTTACGGATACTTCAACGTCGGCGGTGGTCTCGAAATTCGCTTCACCCCGAATATCGGCACCTTCGTTGACAGCCGCTGGTATATCGGCAACCCCGCCAACGGGGCCGACCTCCGCGCGGGCGTCCGCTTGAGCTTCTAAGATTAAATCGATTATCCTTATCCAAAAGGCGGCGGAGAAATCCGCCGCCTTTTGCTTTTTTCTTGACTGCGCAACATTGTTGCGTGATTTTTGTTGCATGAAGACGATGCTTCCTCCCAAAACCAAGAGACATGGATTCTCGCTCATCGAATTGCTGGTGGTGATCGCCGGCATCGGAATTTTGAGCGGTGGCGGCTATGTGGCGGTCTCCGGCATCCAGCAGACGGCGGCGGCCAGCAAATTGCAAAACGATGTCGCAGCGATTAACCGGGCCATCGATGTTTACCGTGCGAATGGCGGATCGATCGATGGCATCTCCGGTGCGGTGGACTCCAACCACGGGATCGACGTGCTCATGCGGCTCAAACAAAAAGGGACCGCCGGACTCGGCACCGTGATGGAGAGCCAGAGTGCGGTGATCGACCCGCGGATCAAGGCGGAATGGCTCGCCGACTCGGAAGCCGGCGACAGCCAAGTGCGGGCGGTCTGGGATACGTCGGGCAAAAAATTTGTCCTTACGAACTCCGGCAGCGGGATCAAGCGGTTTGTGATGGACGACGCGGCTGCCGCTGCGGCGGCCTCGCTGGCCACCGTGGCCCGGACATCCACCAAGCAGACGGCGGCCACCGGCTGGCACTGGGATTACTCGACGGCGACTCCCGGCGAGCGCTATAGCGGGTTCAACCCGACCGCCGCGCTTACCGAGGCCCAGACCCAGAACTTCGGAAACGCGCCCTGGGTGGTCGGGCCGGACGGCACGGTCAGCATGTCCTATGTTTACAGGGGGGCGGGATATTCTGGCACGCTGGCGCTGGTGTCGCTGGAGGGGATGGGGAGTGCGAACTACAATCTGGATACGGCCGAGGGCCAGCGCCAGTTCCTCATGGAATTGATGAGGCGGGTAGTGGACAGCGACCGGGGCCAAGTGGTCATCGACGTGTCGAAAGACAAGCCGGTTGCCAATACGACCGCCAACCAGACTCTCGTCGTGAAGGACAAAGAATTCACGTTCCGACCCGGAGATACGGTTGCGGCGCTGCTGATCCCGAACGGCACCTTTCAGCAAGCGCTCATGATGTTGCAGGGCCTCGGGGACATCACCGACAACCCCGACGCGCTCTACCAGCTCGCCAACAATACCTACAAAGGTGACAAGTCCAGCAACAAAGAGTGGGTCCAGTCGGTGACCGGCAAGAACACAAGTTCGTCCCAGCTTTTCGGGATCACCTCGCTGAGCCGCGAAAACACGACGAGCGGAAGCAACTTCCCGTTCTACGAGGAAAAATTCGCGGCGATCGGGACAAACACCGACACCTACGCTCTCGAAGACCTCATCATCAACAGCGATCAGGACTACGAAGACATCATCTTCAAAGCGGTGGGCTTGCAGGCCACCGGCACGTTTGCCAATGTCATCACCGACCCCTACACCTACTACAAAAACAAAAACCGTTGGAATCAGACCTCTACCGGCGGTGGGGTGACGCTCGGCACGGCACTCATCAACGCGGGCATCGTGGATCCGTCCACCATCCCGCCCCAGTAATCATGTGCGGGCGGGCGGATTTTTTGCAAGACCTCCCCTGCCCGCCCTGCTAGGATCGAAAAATGCGCCTTCTCGAACTGCCCCCAGATTCCCCCGTCGGACTCCGCATCCGCGACCTTGGCGAAGCGGAGGGGGTGAGCGACTTTTACCTCACGCCCGGCGAGCCGCTGTCGTTCAAATATAACGGGCAGCTCGTCTTCGACGATCTCATCTTCGAAATGGAAGTGCCCGAGCACCTCGAGCCGGGCTGCGACGATAGCGCGATCGACCTCCACGGGCGGCGGTTCCGCGTGAGCCAGATGGTCACCCAGGGCAAGCTGCGCTGGGTTCTGCGTCTTTTGCCGAACGTGATCCCGGATCCGATGGCGATCAAGGTTCCCCCTCCCGCCCTCAAGGCGTATCTGGAGGCCAAGAACGGTCTCTTCCTGATCTGCGGGGCGACGGGGAGCGGGAAATCGACGACGATTGCGTCGATGGTTCTGCACCGCGCGAAGCGGCGGCGCGAGCATGTGATTTCTTTCGAGGACCCCATCGAGTTTCTTTACCCCGAGGGGTTGCCGACTTTGATATCGCAGCGCGAGATGGGGACCGACGAGGTGGACTTCGCCAAGGCGCTCAAGGCGGCCCTTCGCCAGGCGCCCGACGTGATCATCATCGGTGAGATCCGGGATGGCGAGACAGCCGAGATCGCGCTCCAGGCCGCGGAGACCGGCCACGTGGTGGTGGCGACTCTGCACACCTCCTCGGCGGCGCAGACCGTGCAGCGTTTCCTCAAGCTCATCCCCAGCGAGCGCTTGGACACCTCGCAGGAGACCCTCGCCGACTGCCTGCGCCTCATCATGTGCCAGCGCCTGCTCCTCGACGAGGAGAAGGGCAAACGGTTTCCGATCCACGAGGTCCTCCTGCAATACGATGGCGTCGTCAATATCATCCGCCGCGGCGATTTCAAAAAGCTCGACCAGGAACTCGAAACCGGCTGGAAACGCGGGATGTATAATTTCCAGAAAAGCGTCGAACTCCGCGCCGAGGAGGGCTTCAAAGCCGGCGTGGGCGTCGCCACTACTGGCTTTGGATGGGCCGAGGTCGATGATTACCTCTCCAACCAACCCGAAATTTCCCGATGACCGGCAAAGACATCGCACAGGTTCTCAATTTCGCCTCGTTCCGCCCGGAGCCCGACGACCCCACGGCCGCATGGAAGCGGCGCTTCCCCGGCGGGAAGTCGCTTTTTTTCGGCCTGGGCAAGCAGAGCCTCTCCGTGCATCCCAGCCTCAAGGGCGGAAAATTCGGCAAGCCGGAACTCATTCGTGAAATCAAGGATCTCAAGGAGACCCTCGGTGGTGTGGGCCACCAGATGGCCAAGGATTTCACCGAAGCCGGCTGGTGCGCGATCTGCCTGAATACGCGCTACATCATCAGCCTCGAAAGCAACCTTTCCCGCAGACCGGGTAGCGAGGAAATTGTGAAGACCAACCCCCGCACCGTCCTTGGCGGTCGCTACGAGAAGGGGAAGAAATACGCGGTCACCCACAACCCGGAAACCAACTCCAGCATCCTCCTCACCATCGACGAGGAACAACTCAAAAAAATCGAGGTCGCATTCAAAGACTCCGGGTTGCAGATCGCGCGGATTTTCTGCGGGAGCTATGTGCTGCTCATGCACGCCCTCTCCACCATCAACACGACAAAGGGAAATGAAAAACCCGCCAGCGGGTTCGTCATCACACTCTGCGAGGGTGCGGTTTGCGCCCTCGTTCAGGACAACGACAAATGGCTGGAACTCCGCTCGCGCACCGACGTTTACGAGGACGACCTCGCCCCCGCGCTCGAGCTGGTCTCGCCATTCCAGGCGCGCATCTCGGCCGACATGCCGGTCTATGTGGTGGCCGACACCCAGATCCCCGGTCTGGCGGAGAGCGTCGAGCAGATCTTCCGGGGCCATAAAGTGACCGACCTTTCGCAGCCCAACCTCCTCTGGACCCTCGCCACCGAAAACTGACGCCATGCAGATCCAGCGACGCATCATCGACGATTTCAAGACCGACCGGAAAGACATCCTGCCGCCGCTGCCGACCGTTCTGCGGCTGATTCCGGTTTTATTTTATTGCTCGATTGTGCTGGTGGCGGTGCTGGCCTCGCTCTTCTGGCTGCAACTCCAGGTCGCGCGGGAACGCCTCGTGCAACACGAGCGCGCGGTCGCCGACGCGGACGCCCAGCTCCAGCGCATCAAAGACGAAAAAGGCCGCCTCGAGGGCCTCATCCTGCGCGCCAACAATGTCGAAAAATGGATCGCCGGTTCCCAGCCGATCCAGCCGCTCGCGGTCGCCATCGCCCGCAGCATTCAGAAAGGCTCGACCCTCGTCGAACTCAAAATTACCCGCAAAGACGGCAGCGCCGGCCAGCTCCAGTTGGACATGCGCCTTGCGACATCCGACCAGCGCCAACTCGACCGCACAATCAACGCCATCGCTGCAGAGGGCTATCGTTTCATTTCTCCCCAGCAAAGCGTTTCGAACGGGGTCATCGAATACAAAAGCACGCTCATCTGGCAGAACGCGCGCCCGGAGACCAACGAAGAAACATGAACAACAAGCACATCGCCCTGTTGATTGTCGCGCTCATGGCCTTCGGCCTCGTCCAGGCCACGCTCTGGGTACGCGACAAGCGCGACGCCGAGCACAAAAAAGTCGCGGCCAAAGCGAGCGAGGAAAACTCGAAAAACCAGCAACTCCAGATCGAGCGCACCCAGCTCGCCGCGCTCAACCAGAGTTCCGAGGGCCTCCTCCGCTTCCTTGAGGCCTGGCAGCCCTATTTCGACTCGGTGGGCTCGGCTCAGAGCGCCGAGGCGGCTTTCACCATGAAGGCGAAGGAGGGCAACCTGCTCTCGGTCTCGCAGAGGTTCGAGCAGGCAGCCATCGCCAACAACCCGTCTCTCACTAATGCCCTCCGCGTGCATGTGACCTTCGAGGACAAATACGTCGCCCTCCTCAACTGGCTCGGGCGGGTCGAAAAAGAATACCCGACCCTGCGCATCACGTCGCTCCGGCTGGCCCGCGGCACCCGCGCCGGCGACCTGCGCATGGAAATCTCGATGGAACAACCCCTCGCGCTGAAATGAAAGTGACTCTCCATCGGGCCATCGGGCGGATCTTACAAATTCCCACATCGGTCCCGTGTTTTTGCCGGAATGTTCGGAGTTCCGCCTTCAGGCGGGGCTGTTTTTTTCGGTTCGCTTCAACCCGGCCGCCTGAAGGCGGAACTCCAAACCCGGAAACGTGCCGCCAAGCCGCCACCCACTTCACTGCTCTGGCCGGCTTCGCAATTGCGCTCCTATCCGCACTCTCTTCCGCGCCGGCCCAGGTTCCCGCGCCGCCGCCACCGATTTCGGGCCCGAACCCGGCGCTCATGCCCGGCAACCGGCGCACGGTCACCCTCTCGCCGAACGAGGTGAACCCGTTCGGCCAGCAGGCCGAGGTCGCGCCGGACCTGGGGCTCCAGCAGCAGGAGTCCGAGGAAGTCGTTCTGCGGCGGACGATCAGCCAATTTCCGGCCGGAGGGCTCTCCGGAGGAGAGGGGAATTTCAGCGCCCTCTTGGGCCCGATGCGGCTGCGCGCGGGCGACCGGCTCCCCAAAATCCTCCCCAAGCAGTCCGAGCGGCTCGAGGTGGTGGCCATTACCGAGAAAGTGGTGATCCTCGGGTTTTTGGAGCAGGACGGCAAAGTCGGCGACCGCACGTTCGCGGTCCAGCTCAATACCCGCCCGGTCGTCCGTTACATGCTTCCCTCCCAGTCCGTCCTCCCCCCCGCCTCCTCCCCGCTGGAAGGCGTGTATGTCCCTCCCGGAACAAATGAAACCCCATGAAGCCATAGCGGGGTTCAGGTTATCGGCCATCGCGGGCGCGAGGCTGCGGCCTCTCGGCGGCTATACATTTGTCGAGATCCTCGTGGCCGCCGTCATCGCCGCGCTCACCCTCACGGTGGCGACAGTGGCCTTTGGTGCCATCATCCGGCATGGCCGCCCCGGCGGTGGGCTGGTGACCGTCGTGATCGGCACCACGTTCAACAACAACTTTTACGGGATCAACAACGCCAATATCGACACGCCGGTCGCGCCGAGTTACTCCTCCGCAGGGCTGAGCGAGGTCCTCCGTCAGGAACTCGAAGACGACATCGCCTCGGCATCGGCGGTTTTCGTGCTCGCGCGCAACGAGATCAACACCATCCGCCCCACTGTCCTCTCCAACATCACCGACGCCGTCGCCAAGACCCTCACGACGCCGGACGCCTTCCGCGCCCTCATCGACCCGTCCGGCGCGGTCTATGATTCGTATCAGACGGTCACGGGCACGAATTCCGACTCGTCCTCGATTTACATCCTCTCCCCGTCCACAAACAGCGGCGAGGTGAACGTGCGCGCGATTTACGAGACCGACATCTTCCGCACCGTCAGCCCCCAGGGCCACTACGCCAGCGTCCGCCGCTACGAGGGCAACCAAACCGGTCCCACTACTTTCTACCACATCTTTTATCCCAGCTCGTCGGAGTCGCCCGACACGAATTCCTTCCGTCCCCTGGCCGCTTTTTTCGACCGGGCCGTGACCACCAACGGAAACACCAACCTCGACCGGTTCCGGGTCGCATCCAACCGCCCGTTTTACTTCGTCTGGTGGCCCGACCCCGCCGCGCGCAAACTGGACCTCACCAATAACGCGCCGACCAACGCCCCCACCAATTCCCCGCGCTCTGAGTATTACAAAATGGCCGGGCGCACCCCGCTCTTCATGGTCGTCCCGGCCTTTCCCGCGTTATGAAGGCTCCGGTTCCGCCCATGCCGATGCGCGCGCCCGCGCCCGACCGCCGGGAGGGCGGAGTGCTCATTTTTTGTCTGCTGGTGATCGTGATCGGGGCGTTTGTGCTGGCGGCATGGACGCAGATGCTGGCGGGCAGGATCCACTCGATCGAGGCGGCGGCGCTCACCCAGCAACGCCGCATTTCGCTCGCCAATTCCCGTTCGCTCGCCGAGCAATACCTCCGCGAAAGCATGGCACTCGGCAATGCCACGAGCTCCAACGCGACCCTCTCCAGCAACTGGGGCCGGTTCTCGCTCTCTTTCACCGCCACCAACACCCTCACTTCCACCAACCAGGCGGTGATGCTCAACCCATTTTCGCCGTTCGGCGCCGACGGCTTCGTATCCACTCCGCTTGTCGTCGGAAACGGGCTGGTGGTGACCCTGGAGGCGGGAAATGCCACCAGCGGAGGAGTCACGACAAACCGCAATTTCTACCTCCGCTCACGCTCCCCCCTCCCCGGCGGATTCCCGCTCGTGCTCCACACGAGCGCCAACGCCACCAACTTCACTGGCCTCGTCGTCGGCACGAATTCCGGCGGCGGCTCGGCTCTCGTCTTCGCCTCACCGCCGAGTCTCTCCCTGGCACCCTCGGCCACCAACTATGTTTCGACCAACACACGCTTTGTGAGCACCGCTCCCGGATCGTCCGTAAACGCCCCCCAGCTCCCCATCGCACTCGTCCCGGTCACCTCCGGAGCCTCGGGATATGAAGGCCGGCTTGACGACCCCCTCGCCCGCTCGCGGGCAATCACGGGCATCTCCGCTGCCGTCAGCGCGAATCTGCCGGATGCGCTGCCGGTGATGGATACCGCGGTTTTCACGGGCTCGAGCCTCAGCGAATACCGGGTGATCGGCCCGCTGCCCGCCAACATGACATTCAGCGCGGTCAGCCTTGAAAATATTAGCACCACCCACGGGCCGAGCTCGATGCTTTCCTTCGGGCCGCACCCAACGGCACCCCCACAGCAGACCGGCCCGAATACGATCACCTACAACTATTTCAACCAAGACTTCAAAATTAAATACGCATCCGACAACGTGCAATACTGGAAAAGTCCGGGCTGGGAGACGATCAACGCGGAAAATGAAATCCTGATTTTCAACTCCAACGGCACGGCGAGCGTGCAAAATATCGACACGAGCCAGAAGCTCGACTTCAACACGGGGGGAACCCAGCGGGCGGTGCTTTTTGTGCCGCCGGCGGGGACGCTGATGGTCTTCACCGACACCTCGATTTATTTCGGCCCGGTCTCCGACAAGCTCGAGGGCGCGCTGGTTTACAGGAAGAGCGAGTATTTCCAGCCCGGCGGGGTCGCCTTCGTCGCTCTCCCCGGGTTGAAGACCGCCGGAGGAATTTGGGAGGTGGCGCCGCCTCCGATCGTCACCAAATTCAACCCCTCGATCGAATCCAGCTACCGTTGCCAATTCCCAGACCAGAACATCAGCATCTACGAACTCGACACCGGCCAGCTCTACACGATCCAGGACAACTCGAATGTGCCGCTCATCGAAATCGACCCCGACGGCGCGTCGCCGTGGAAAATCCGCGCGGGCGCGAACAGCGATTCGGCCATCCTCCACCACACCGGCTCGATCACGGGAAACGCCACAAACCTCGCAGACCCCACAGGCTACGCCGAACCTTACAACTGGAACCGCTGGCTCACCATCCTGAATTCCTCCACGACGCTGGACCCTGGCCTCACCACGAGCGCCATCCTCTTCGGCTACATCGAGGACACCGCCGTCGGCCAGGAGCCGCTCGCGCTCGAGCTGCAGAATGCCGACAATGAGCGGAACACGGGGCTGGTCATCGAGAGGTCTGCAAACGGCGCCACTATCACCGCCCCCGCCGGGCGCGCGTGGAACCTCTCCGCCACCTTCCTCGACACTCCGGTGACCTTCAACGCGGGGGCGGGTTTCAACATTCTCGGCGGGATCCGCGCCAACCGGAGTGTCACTTCGCCCACGAATCCCATCACCCTTTCCCCGAACACAAGTCCGGCTCCTCTCGAGCCATTCCTCGACCGGGTCGGATGGCTGGAGTCCTGGCAGCAATGAAAACGCCCCCGGGCATGACTGCTGTGTCGCGTTACTTCCACGCGAAGCGCTGCGGACCGGAAACCGTGCACCCTCCCTTCGGCGCATCCCGCGCCTACTCGCTGGTGGAGGTGCTCATCGGGGGGGCGATTCTGGCGTTCGCGGTCGCGGCGGCGTCGATGCTGGCGGCGGCCATTTTGGTGAATCAAGAAAACGACGGACGCACGCTCCGCGCGCTGAATGTCCAGGAACAATACGCGAAGCTCTACCAACTCGGCCTCGATCACGGCGCCATTACGAATATCCTCCCGGAGGCCGTCTCCACAGCCAACCCGCCGGGGACAAACGGGCTGTTTTTTTCTATGAACGGGCCCGGCGACGTCAATATCACCGGAGCCGGAGTAATGAACATGGCGACCAATACGATGGTTTTCCATTCCGGTTCGGACGCCAACGGAGTTCTCCGCTACGCCACGAATGCCGCCATCCTCGCCCGGCCATCCATCCGGTAAACCGAAAAGCGGAAATTGGACAGAATCAACAGAATTCAAAGGATTGTGGGAAGGGCACTTCAGGAAAATGTCTCACCCCACCAAAAGGTGATGTGGCATTTCCTCATCACCTAATTCTGTTCATTTTGTTAATTCTGTCCCAACTCTTCCATTCTTCTTTTTAGGGTAAAAAATCAGACCGCCGCCGGGGCGGCCATTGGCACGGGGGTGGTCACCGCGACGAGTCCGCCGAGTTTGTCGGCGAGGTCGATGCCGAGGTCGCCGATGCGGGAGAGCGTGAGGCCATTGAGGGCGGGGAATTCGGCGGCCATCGTGCGCGTGACGTCCTCGACCGAGGCGGGGCCGGCCGGGGAGCCGGCGGCGTTGGCGAGGTCGCGGACGATCTCCCAATCCTCGCGGGCCAGGCCGGGCGATGAGATGGCGCGGTTGAGGCGCTGGATGCGTCCGCGGAGGTTGATCATCGAGCCGCGTTTTTCGGCCCATGTGGCCGATGGGAGGACGACCGCAGCGCGAGCGGTGGTGGCGTCGGGCAGGTAGTTGATGGCGACCAGCGCTTCGATGGATTCGAGAACCTCCGGCGCGATCCCGCAGTCCGCGGCATCTTCGCCGATGACCAGCAACCCGCGCAGGCGCGACGCGCCCGCGACAATCTCCGGAAGCTTGCCGGTCGCCAGCCCGAGCAATTTCGCGCCGGTCGTGTTCGGGTTCCCATCGTCGGAAACAAGGAACCCGTCGCCCTTTTGTGGACGGGGGAGGACGTCGAAGTCGGTGATGCCGAGCGTGTCGGCGAGTTTGCGGGCGAGGTAGAGTTCCTCGTTGGTGAGCCGGGCCGAGACGATCATGGCCGACTTGCCGCGCGCGGCGGTCAGCTTCGCGGCCGCCGCTTCGACGGCCTGCTTGCATGTCGGCGGGAGCGCGGCCCCCCGGATGAACGGCGCGGTGAGACGTTCCGGGCTGTTGACGTAATGGAAGTTGAGCCGGTGGCTGTCGGGCATCCAGCACGAATTGACCGCGTTGTTTTCGCGGGGGGTGATGCGGTGGATGGTGTTCTCGCGCGAGCCGATGACGATGTTCGTGCCGTTGCCGCAATTGATGTCGATCGACTTCGTTTCACGCAGGAACCACACCCGCATCTTGAATCGGAAATCCTTGCTGGTGAGCGCGCCCACCGGACAGATATCGGCCGTATTCAGCGAGTAGTTGCTGTCCAAGCGGCGGCCCGGATAGACCGTCAATGTCGTGTGCGACCCCCGGTTCACAAACCCGAGCACGTCGTCCTTGGCGATTTCCTGCATGAACCGGATGCAGCGCGAGCACATGATGCACCGCTCGTCGTCCAGCACGATCCGCTCGCCGATGTCCACCCGTTTGGGCTTTTTGACCTTCTCTTCCAGAAAGCGCGACTCGCCCTTGCCGAATTCGACCGAAAATTCCTGCAACCGGCATTCGCCCGCCTGGTCGCAAATCGGACAGTCGAGCGGGTGGTTGATGAGGAGGAATTCCATGACCCCCTTGCGGCATTCCTCGACCATCGGGGAGGTTGTGCGCACCGCCATGCCCTCGGAAATTTCCGTCGCGCACGAAATCGCCGGACGCGGACTCCAGGAAATCTCGGGTTTGCCATCGGGGCCGAGGACCGGCTTGCGGTCGGGCGACATTTTCGGCATGCCCAGTTCCACGAGGCACATCCGGCAATTGCCCGGCGAGCTGAGCTTCGGGTGGTAGCAATAATGGGGCACAAATTGCCCGCTCTGCATGCACGCCTCGATGAGGCGCGTGCCTTTGGGAAATTGTTTCCATTCCCCGTCCACCTGCACGTTGAGTAACTGCGCTGCGCTCATTCGTTTCCGTTATTCGTATCCGCCACGCCCGCCGACGCAAGACCCGATCAAATTCCCCGGGAAAATTTTCGCCATGCCGTGGATCCGACGCAACCCTCCTTCAGGCACGGTGTTTGTGCACAACGGCAAGGAGGAGCCCGCGCAGGGTCAGCAGCGGGTCGATGGCGTCAAAGAGCGGGAGCCCTTCGCCGATGAGGGGCGCGTCGCCACCGGTGGCGACCACCACCGGCCGACGTCCGCGAAATTCCTCGGCGCGGATGCGGGCGAGGATTTCTTTCACAAGGCCTCGGTAGCCGTTCACCGCGCCGGACAACATCGCCTCGCGCGTGCTCCGCCCGACGGCCCGGGCGGGTTTCGCGACTTTGATGTGCGGAAGCAGCGCCGTGCGGTCGTGCAGATAGTCGGCCATGAGACCCAGTCCGGGCGCGATCACCCCGCCCACGTAGGCGCCTTTCGCCGAGATCACGTCGAAGGTCACCGCCGTCCCGAAATCGACCACGATGGCCGGGCGCCCGTGCAGGACGACGCAGGCCAGCGCGTTGGCGATCCGGTCCGCGCCGATTTTTGTTGGCTCGGGGTAGTCGATAGGCAGTCCGCCCGCGTTCTCCGGTCCGAGAAAAAAGCTGCCGGGCGGCAGGGCGGGGGCGATGCGCTCGCCGACGGCCGGGACCACCGAGGAGACCGCGGCGGTGCACCCCGGGAACCGCCTGCAAAAGTTGCGGACAACCTCCGCCGACAAATCCGGGGTCGGGACGCGCGTCACCCGGCCGATCGCTTCCGTGCCGGCGGCGGCGATTTTGGTGAACGAATTCGAGATGTCGATGAGGAGGTGTCGCTCCCGTGCCATGGCGCTACATGCTCATCCCGCCATCGACCGCCAGCACCTGTCCGGTGATGAACGCGGCTTCCGGCGAGGCCAAAAACGCGACCGCGGCGGCGATGTCGGCGCCCTGCCCGAATTTGGCCAGCGGGATCTGCGCGAGCGCGCCTTTCCGGATGTCCTCGTTGAGCACGGCGGTCATATCGGTCTCGATGAAGCCGGGCGCGACGACATTCGCGGTGATCCCGCGCGAGGCCAGCTCGCGGGCGAGGGTCTTGGTGAGTCCGACAAGGCCCGCCTTGCTGGCGGCGTAGTTGGCCTGGCCGGCGAGCCCGAGCAGTCCGCTCACAGAGGAAATGTTGATGATGCGGCCCGAGCGCTGTTTGACCATCGCGCGGAGGACGGCGCGGGTGAAATTGAAGGCTCCCTTGAGGTTGGTGTTGAGGACGACGTCCCAGTCCTCCGACGACATGCGCATGGCGAGAGTGTCTCGTGTGATGCCCGCGTTGTTCACCAGCACATCGCAACGGCCGAAGTCCGCCAGGATTTGCTCGCCCGCCGTCTGCACGGCGTCGAAATCCGCCACATCCACCGCATACGGCCGCGCGGAGTCCGGGCGCAGCGCGTTGAGGGCGTCGGCGACTTTTTGCGAATTGGATTGCGTGCGGCTCACGACGGCGATGCGGGCTCCCTCGGCGGCGAGGCGCGAGGCGATGGCTTCCCCGATGCCGCGCCCGGCACCGGTCACAATGGCTACTTGGTTTTCAAATCGGTTCATCGTCCCCCATCCTCCCCGCCCGCGCCGCCCCGCGCCACAATAAAATGCGTGGGACTTTCGAGATCCGCGCAATAAAATGGGCCTCCCATGCCAATCACCGCCGCAATTTTTGATATCGGAAACGTCCTCCTGCCATTCGATTACGAGCGCGCCGCCTGCGGACTTCTCAAAGGCCGCCCGCTCGTGCCCGACCGGGAACGCATCACCCGCGCCGTGCGCGAGTTCGAGCTCGGACGCATCCCACAATCGGAGTTCACCGCCCGCGTCCGCGCCGAGTTCGCCCACGACGGCGGCGACGACGAATTCACCGCCATCTGGGCCGATATTTTTGACGAGAACCCGCCCATGAACCGCCTCGTCGCCGAACTCGCCGCCCGCATGCCGCTCTATCTACTCTCCAATACCAGCAGCCTCCACATCGACTTTATCTTCCGCCGGTTTCCCATCTTCGTCCACTTCCGGCGCGGGATTTATTCGTTCGAAGTCGGCCTGCTCAAGCCCGACCCCGCTATCTTCCACACCGCCGCCGACCTCCTCGGCGTCAATCCCGCCACCACCCTCTACATCGACGACATGCCGGAAAATGCCGCCGCCGCCATCGCCGCCGGATTCCCCACCATCCACTACTCCCGGGCCAATCATGCGGCCGCCGAATCCCAAATTCGTCAGCTCACCGGATTACACGCCGGACAGTGACAACCTGTCTCATTCTGGCGGGTCAGATTTTTTATTTTTATTGCGACACTTTGTCGCTTATCTGAATTTTTCCCCGACCGTCCGTATTTCGAGATTTTCCATTAGAATATTGATTTAAAGTTACTTATGGAAATTGCACGGCCGGTTTTTTGATTCTGGCACGGGGAAAGCTCAAGGGGATGCTGAAGGAGGACATCAACTATGAACCTGATACGCTACAACAACCCAAGCCCGAGTGTGTGGTCGCCATTCGACCGCCTCTCTTCCCTGCGGGATCTCCTGGATTCCGCATTCCAACTGGCCAGCTACTCGCCTTCAACCGGCGGAGGCTGGGTTCCGCTGATGGATGTCGAGGAAGACGATGACAAGGTGACCGTGACGCTGGAGGCGGCCGGAATGAAGGCGGGAGACTTCGATCTCTCGCTTCAGGACGGCACGCTCACGATCTCGGGCGAACGCAAGGCCGAAAGCGTGAAACGCGAAGGCGAAAGCTTCCGCAGCGAGCGGGTCTTCGGGAAATTCACCCGGTCGGTGAGCCTGCCCTCGCCCGTTCATGCGGACGGCGTGAAGGCGGACTACACGGACGGCGTGCTGACCGTGACCCTGCCGAAAGCCGAGGAAGCCAAGCCGCGCAAAATCGCTGTCGGCTGAACCAATCCGTGCCCGCGCGGGCCAGCGTGCCCGCGCGGCACAAACCAGAAAGGAAATTCCCAATGAACTGCACAACCCAACAACAACCCGCCACCAACCGCGTGGAATACATCACCCCGCGGGTGGACCTCCACCACGACAACGACCAGTTCGTTCTCGAAGTGGAAATGCCCGGCGTCGCCAAAGAAGGCGTCGATATCACGGTCGATGACGGCAAACTGACGATTGTCGGCAGCCGCGCCTCGGCCGAACGGGCCGGGCGCACCGTTTATAGCGAGCGTCCGCGCGCCGAATACCGCAGGGTCTTCGACCTCGACCCCGGCATCGATACGGAAAAAATTTCTGCGTCGGTCGAGCAGGGCCTGCTCACCCTCCGGCTCCACAAAGCCGAAGCCGCCAAGCCGCGCAAAATTACGGTGGGTTGAAAAAACCGCCCGCGCGGGGGAGGGATGCCCCCGCGCGGGCATGCTTCCGGGCGCGGCTATCGCAAAGGGGCCCGTTTGAGGGCCGCCGCGAGGTCGGCCTGCCGGATCGGCTTGGCGAGGTAATCGTTCATTCCGGCTTCGAGGCAGGTTTCGCGGTCGCCCAGGAGGGCGTTGGCGGTGATCGCGATGATGTGGGTGGTATTGCCGGCCTGCCTTAACCGCCGGGTGGCCTCCAGGCCGTCCATCACCGGCATTTGCATATCCATAAGAACGATGTCGTAAGTTCCTGCGGCCAGCTTGTCGAGCGCCTCCCGGCCATCGCTGGCGATGTCGGCCTCGTGGCCGAGCATGCGGACCATCTGGGCCGCAAGGCGCTTGTTGACCTCGTTGTCCTCGACCACGAGGACTTTGAGCGGACGCGAGGCCGCCGACACGGGGGTTTCCGGCGGCTTCGAAGCAGAACGTTCCATTTCCACCGGAGCGGGCTGGAGCGGCAGATTCACGCTGAAGGTGGTCCCCTCGCCGGGTTCGGACTCCACCGAAATCCCGCCGCCCATCAACTTCGCCAAACGCTGGGAAATCGTGAGTCCAAGCCCGCTGCCGCCAAACTTCCGCGTCGTCGAGGCATCGGCTTGAGTGAAGCTCTCGAAAATATGCGCCAACTTTTCGGCCGCGATCCCGATCCCGGTATCCATCACCGTGATCAAGACCCCGCCGGCCCGGCCCCGCGAAATTCCGGCCACCACCCGGCCATGCGATGTGAATTTCACCGCGTTGCTCAGCAGGTTGAAGAGGATCTGGCGCACGCGCAGGGGGTCGCCCAGCCACTTGGCTGGCAGGCCGGGCTCGGTGCGTAACGTGAGTTCGAGATCCTTCTCGCGCACAAGCGCGGAAACCACCCGCATCGCGTCGCCCGCGCATTCCTCGAGATTGAAGGCCACCCGCTCGATCCGCATCTGCCCGGCCTCGATCTTGGAAAAGTCGAGGATGTCGTTGATGAGGGAAAGAAGCGCGTCGCCGCTCGAGCGGATGATCTCCGTGTATTCGCTCGCGAGACCGGGGTCGGACGTGCATTCGAGCAACTCGGTCGTCCCGATGATCGCGTTGAGCGGTGTGCGGATCTCGTGCGACATGTTCGCAAGGAACTCACTCTTCACTTTGCTGGCGACATCGGCCTGCCGCCGCGCATCGACGAGCAGGCGGTTCGTGCGCTGGAGTTCCTCCTCGCGGCGCACGTCGGCCGTGATGTCGGTGTGCGTCCCATACATCATGAGCGGCTTGCCGTCCGCCGAGCGGTGGATCAACCGGCCCACCGCCCGGATCCAGACCCAGTTGCCGGCCTTGTGGCGCATCCGGAAACGGGTCTCGTAAATCTGCGTCCGGCCCTCAATGTGGTCCTGCACTTCCGCCTTGGCTTGGAGGAGGTCCTCGGGGTGCACAAGCGCCTCCCAGACCGCGATGGTTGTCGAGGAGGGAAAATCCGAAGCCGTGTAGCCGACGATCCCGAACCAGCGCTGGTCGAAATGCGTCTCGCCGGTCTGCACGTTCCACTCCCATGTCCCCATGTCGGCTCCGCGCAGGACATTGACGAGCCGTTCGTGCTCGGAATTGAAGGCCTCTTCCGCGTCGTGGCGCGCCGTGATGTCCTGGATCGTTCCGACGAGGAATTCTCTCCCGTCCTCTTCGCGCTGGTGCTGGCCGAGCACGCGCACCCAGAGTCGCCGGCCGCTTGCGTTGACAAACGGCACCTCCACATCCCATGGCTTGCCCGATTCCCGGCATTCGCTTATAGCCGCCTCGACGACCCTTCTCGCCTCCGGAGGATAAAACGAGACCGCCCCTTCGAGCGTGGGCTTGTAAGCCTGATCGACCGCGTGGATGTTGCGGGTTTCCATCGACCACTCGGGTATCATCGTGGCGAGGTCGAGCCGCCAGCCCCCGATCCCGGCAAGATGCCCGGTCTGGGCAAGCAATTCCTCACTTTTCTTCAGCGCCGTCTGCGCTTCGACCTGCGCGGTGATATTTTCCTTTACCGCAATGAAACGGTCGATCCGGCCCTCCTCGTCGAGGACGGGCGTGATTGTGGCGGACTCCCAGTAGAGCGACCCGTCTTTGCGCTTGTTTTGGAAGTTGCCGCGCCAAACCTTGCCGGAGGTGATGGTCTGCCAGAGGTCTCTGTAGAATTCTTCCGACTGTTTGCCGCTCTTGAGGACGCGGGGATTCTGCCCGATCACCTCCGCCGCCGTGTAGCCGGTGGCTCTCTCAAAGACGGGATTCACGTAGAGGATGGATCCGGTGGCGTCGGTGATGACGATCGAGTTGGCCGACTGTTCGACTGCCGTGCGAAGGTGCTCGAGTTCGGTAGTGCGGCGGATTTCTTCGGTCACGTCGGCTTCGAGCGCCATGTAACCGACGACGCACCCGTCGGCCCCACGGCGCGGGATCACCTCGATGTCGATCCAATAGGGTGTGCCGTCCTTGCGGTAATTGAGGAGGCGTTCCTTGAAGCCCTTCCCTTGCGCGAGGGAGGCCCTCATGCGCAGGACGGCGGCGGGGTTTGTGTCGGGGCCTTGGAGCAGGGAGGGGTTTCGCCCTTTCACTTCCTCGAATGCGTAGCCGGTGAGGTCGGTGAAAGCTTTGTTGACCCACTCGATCCGCCGACGGGTGTCGGTGAAGATCACCGTGCGGTCGGTATTTCTCGCGATGAGGGAGAGGCGTTCGGCCTCCTCGGCGTATCGCCTCTCGAGGGTTTGGTCGGAAAGATACACCACCGCCGAGTCGGTGTCCGCCCGCACCGCCGTCGCTTCGAATGTGAGGCAGCCCTCAGGGCACTCCCCGTCCTTCGGGCAGATCACCAGATCGGCATGGACAACATCCCCCGACGAAAACGCCCGCGCGAGCAGATCCTCGAAAACCGCACGCTGGCCCGGCCCGAGCATGCGCCCGAACACATGCGCCGCGCCAGCCCGCTTGCGGGGGTGTCCCATCTGATCCGCCGCGCAGAGGTTCATTTCGAGAATCGAGCCCGACCGGTCAAATCGCAGGACCGGCAGGGGAGCCGCCTCGAAGTATTGAAAATAAAGTTTGCGGGCCGCCTCGAGGTCCTCCGCGCTGCGGCGGAGTTCGCTGCCCTGCATTTCCAACTCGACCTGGTGGATGGCGAGTTCCTCGACAAGCCGGGCGAGATCCTCGGCTCCGGGGGTCAGGCGCGAAGACCCGAGGCGTCGCACGGCTTCCTCGGCGCGCATGCGAAGGTCGCGGGCCGATCCGGTTTCCCCGGCTCCGCCGGCAGTCTGGTCGGGCTGGTGGCTCATGTTCGGCCGTCGGCGGCCGACTCCGAAGGCTCGGTCGGGACCGGCGAAACGACCGTCACCTTGAGCTTGCTGCCGTCATTGCGCCGGAGCAACGAGGCCCGCACCGCCACCTGCAGCGGACGGCCAGCCTTGTCCACCACATCCCACACCGCCGGAATTTCCTTGCCGGTCCTGATGAATTCGTCGTGCAATTTCCGCGCCTCCGCGCGGTGGGATTCGGGCACGACGAGCGAGAAATTCCGGCCGACGAGTTCGTCGCGCGTGTAGCCGTAGATCCGGCAATAGGCGGGGTTCACCTGCACGAAATTTCCGTTTTCGTCGGTGAGGCAGATGCCGACATCGACCGTCTCGATGGTGGTGGCCAGCTCGCGTTCGGCGTCGCGCACTTTGCTCACATCGACCATCGAGGCCACGAACCCCTCCATGCCGGAGTGGTCCTGCCGGCAGCGCTGGACCCGCAGCAAAAATTCGCCCTGGCCATCGACCGTGAGGACTTCCTCGTGGCGGGCATTCGACTTCCTCACATTGGGAGCCGCGTTGAGGATCGCGAGGAGGACCGGATGCGCAAAGGTGGCGGCCTGGCGGCCGACATCCTGCTGGACGAGGCCGGTGATCTTGGCGAAGGCCGGGGTGAAGCGGCGGATGCGCAGCTCGTCGTCGAAGAAGACGGTGCCGATCTCGGTGCTGCGGGTGAGGTTTTCGATGTCGTCGTTGGCCTCGGTGAGTTCCTGGATCTTGCTCTGGTATTCGGCGTTGACGGTGTAGAGTTCCTCGTTGACCGATTCGAGTTCCTCGTTGGTGCTTTGCAATTCCTCGTTGGCCGCGAGGAGTTCCTCGTTGGCGGCCTGAAGTTCCTCGTTGGAGGTCTCCTGCTGCTCGATCGAGGCCTGCAAATTTTCGCGGGTCGATTGCAGCTCGCGCTCGAGTTCGTTGACCCGGTCGAACAACCGCCGGTCAAAATCAAAATCCTCGACCGCCGCCCCCTCGAGCTTGGGCGTCGTGTCGGGCCGGAGCGTGATCACCAGCATGTTGCCCTCCTCGCCCTTCGACCGGAGCGGGTCGATCTGCACGCAGAGTACCTCTGCGGCTCCGTCCGCACCCGCGAACTGCACCGAGCGATACTCGACCGAGCGGCCTTCGCGCATGGCCTGCGCGCCTGCCGTGCTCATCGCGAGCCCGAGGTCGCGCGGCACCATCTTGAGCAAATCCAACCGCGCGGGCCCGCTCGGCACCGTGAGATATTTCTGCACCGCACCCAGCGTGTAGAGCACCTGGAACTGCGGCGTCGTGACGATCGTCGCCGGCGCGAACCGTTCGAGAAGGTGCTCCTTGATCACCTCCGAGATGCTGGTTTTCGACTGGCGGGGGCTCCCGCGATAGAGGCGTTCCTCGGCCAGGGTGGTCCATGCCGATGGCTCGGTGATGCTGGGGATGGCATCCGATGTGCGCAGGGTGATACCCGGAGCCTTGCGGTAGATGCGGCCTTTGGAGTCCACGACCTCGAAGGCATAGGAGAGATCTCCCAGCGTCTCGCTGTTGCCAAGGAAAAGAAGCCCCTCGGGCTGCAGAGCAAAGTGCAGCAAGGAGAGCAACTTGCGCTGCGCCGCAGGCCGCAGGTAAATGAGTAGATTCCGGCAGGCCACCAGGTCGATCTTGGTGAAGGGCGGATCCGCCATGAGATCCTGCTTGGCAAAGATCAGGCGGTCGCGCAGGGTGCGCATGATCCGGTAATGGTCGTTCCCCTCGGCCACGAGGTAGCGCTCGAGGAGTTCCTGCGGGATATCGGCCACCACGCTCCGCGGGTAGAGCCCGGCTCCCGCGATTTCCAGCGCCCCGCGGTCGAGGTCGGTCGCAAAAACCTTGAGGTCCATCTTGGGAAAATTCCGCTGCCGCACGTTCTCGCAAAGCATCGCCAGCGAATAGGCTTCCTCGCCGGTCGCGCAGCCCGCCGACCACACCCGCAGCCCCCTGCGCGGTTCCGCGCGCTCGAAGAGCTGCTCGAGGTGGCGCTCGATACTGGCGTAGGCGTCGTTGTCGCGAAAAAATTTCGTGACGCTGATGAGGAGGTCCTTGCCGAGCGCCTCGGCCTCGTTGCGGGACTGCTGGAGGTATTGGAGGTATTCGCCGATGTCCTGGAGCTGCGCGATATTCATGCGCCGCTCGATCCGCCGCGCGAGCGTCGCGTGTTTGTAGTGGCCGAAGTCGATCCCGGTCGTGTCTTTGAGGCGGATGCAAATGCGCTCGAGGACCGAGGAGTCTTCCGGGATGTGCGTGGCGGGGTCGTTCGGCCTCGCCGCAAACGGGTGCTTGGCGAAACTCACCAGCTGGCCCGGCATTTCTTCCACCGGCAAGACGTAATCGGCCGTCCCCGTCGCGATCGCGCTCGCAGGCATCCCGCCAAACTTCGCCGAGGCCTCCGCCTGCACCATCACCATCCCCCCGGCCTCCTTGACCGCCCGGATCCCGCGCGCACCGTCGCTGCCCGTGCCGGAAAGGACGATCGCGACCGCGCGTTCGGCGCATTCCTGCGCCAGTGAGCGGAAAAAGATGTCGATGGGGAGGTTGAGCGTCTTCCCGCCGGGCGGGCGCGTAAGATGGAGGCGGCCGCCCGAGATCGACAAATTGAAACGCGGCGGGATGAGATACACACGGTTCGCCATCACCTCCATGCCCTCCTCGGCCCGGACCACCGGCATCTCGGTGAGCCGCGCCAGCAACTCGACCATCAGACTTTTGTAATCGGGGGCTAGATGCTGGATGACCACGAACGCCATGCCGCTGTCCGCCGGCATCGCGGAGAAAAACGACCGCAACGCTTCCAGCCCGCCGGCCGACGCACCGATCCCCACATAGTAGGTGGGCTCATCCCCTCCGGCGGGAGCGGCGGGTGAGGCGCTAAGGTCGGTTTCGGAATCGGCCGGGAGGGGGAGGTTCTGGGCCTCCGTGTGGGGTCGATCAGAAGACACGACCGTCATGGTGAGACCGCCGCGCCGCTTTTGCAATACCGATAATTTTTCCGCCATCCGGTTTCGCGCAGAAATCATCCAAAAGCACACCCCGCATTTTTTGGCGCGGGGCGATCCGCCGCCTACCAGCCCAGCACGTGCGCAAAGATCAGCGGCGCCACGATCGACGCGTCGGATTCGATGATGAACTTCGGGGTTTTCACGCCGAGCTTGCCCCATGTGATTTTTTCGTTCGGCACCGCCCCCGAGTAGCTGCCATAGCTCGTCGTCGAATCGCTGATCTGACAAAAATACCCCCAAAGCGGGACCTCGTCGCGTCCGAGGTCCTGGTGCAGCATCGGGACCACGCAGATCGGGAAGTCGCCCGCGATCCCGCCCGCGATCTGGAAAAACCCGACCGACCCGACCTCGCCGATCATGCGCGCGTTCGTCGAATACCAGTCCGCCAGCCGGATCATATACTCGATGCCCGAGCGGACCGTGCCGGGGTTTTTCACATCGCCCGCGATGCAGTGTCCGGCATACATATTCCCCAGGGTGGAATCCTCCCAGCCGGGCACGAAGATGGGCAGATCCCGCTCGCAGGCCGCGATGATCCAGGAATCCTTCGGGTCGATCTGGTATTCCAGTTTTCCGGAACGGAGGATCCGATACATGAACTCGTGCGGAAAATACCGCTCACCGGCCGCGTCGGCCGCCATCCACTCGGCGAGGACCGCCTTTTCGATGCGCCGCATGGCCTCCATCTCGGGGATGCAGGTATCGGTCACGCGGTTCAAATGGCGTTCGAGAAGGCCCTGCTCGTCGTCCGGCGTGAGGTCGCGGTAGTGGGGGATGCGCACGTAGTGGTCGTGGGCGACGAGGTTGAACACATCCTCCTCGAGGTTGGCCCCGGTGCAGACGATGGCATGCACCTTGCCCGCGCGGATCATCTCCGCCAGCGACAACCCGAGTTCCGCCGTGCTCATCGCCCCCGCCAGCGTGAGCAACATCTGGCCGCCCGCGTCAAGGTGGGCGGAATACGCCACCGCCGCGTCCTTCAAAGCCGCCGCATTGAAGTGCCGGTAGTGGTGGTCGATGAAGTTTGTGATGGGTCCGGGTGATGTGCTCATAGTGGCAGCGGATCTTAGCGAACCCTTTCGGAATCCAACAGCGCAAATCTGCGGATTTTTTTCAGCGCATCGGCGCGCGTCCGCCTGTGATCGCGGAAGGGGGGGGGTGAGATTTGCAAAGCGGCAAGCTCCCGGCACTTTTTTTTTTCATCCGCCGTCCTGCTCTCCCCGGGTGCACCAAGATGCCTTGCCGACCGAACGAGGAAGCTTGACCTCGCCCGCTAATTGGAGAACTTCAAAGGTCGGCGCGCTTTCGGGAAGCACCAGCGCGCCCTCGCGAACTTGATGAAGATTATCGACCGATATGTGGGTTTTGGGGTTTTTACGACCGCGTTTTTCGGGGTCTTGGTGCTCAGCATGGTGCTGGTGATCGGGAATATTTTCAAGGAGCTGCTGGACCTGATCATCAACCACGACGTGCCGATCGAGACCGTGCTGGCCTTCATGGCGTTCGTGCTGCCGTTTTCCTTCACCTTCACGATCCCGTGGGGGTTTCTCACGGCGATCCTCCTCTTTTTCGGCCGTATGTCGGCGGACAACGAATTGATCGCGCTTCGGGCGAACGGGGTCGGGATCCCGCGGGTCTGCGTGCCGGTGTTTGTGCTTGCGGCGTTGCTCACCGGATTGTGCTTCTGGATCAATATCGAGGTGGCCCCGCGCGCCGAGCAGCGCATGAGCGAGGCGGTCTTCAAAATCGCGACCAACAACCCGATCAAACTTTTCACCGCCGACGAGGTCGTGGACCAGTTTCCCGACCGGCGGGTCTATGTGGGCGGCAAGGACGGCGACCGGCTCAAAAATATCATCGTCTTCGAGATCGATGAGAACGGGCTTCCCCTCAAAATGGTGCATGCCAAAGAGGGGCTCCTCACCCCCGACCCCGCCAATACCCAGCTTCTCATGAAGCTCTACGACGCCCGCTTCGAGCAGCGCGACGCCGCCAACCCGCGCGACCTCGCCCGTGTGCGGCAGGGCATCGAGGTCTCCGAGGGCGTCTTCCCCATCTCGCTCGACGAATTTTACAAGGAATACCTCAGCGGCCGGAAGCTGAGTTCCTACACGCTGGGCGAGCTCCGCGATTTCATCGCCAACGGGGCCGACGGCCGCCTCGGGGAGGCCTACGTCGAGCTCAACAAGCGGTTTTCCGCCTCCCTGGCCTGCGCCGCGTTCGCACTGATCGCGATTCCGCTCGGCATCACCGCCCACCGCAAGGAAACCTCCGTCGGTTTCGCCCTCAGCCTTGTCGTGGCGTTCTCGTATTTCTTTTTCATCATCATGGCCGACACGTTCCGCAACAACCCCGCCGCCATGCCGACCCTCTTGATCTGGATTCCCAACCTGCTTTTCCTGTCGCTGGGATCGGTCATGTTCTGGCGCCTCTCCAAGAAATAACCGGAAAATGAGGAGTCTCTTCCGCTTCGCGGTCTTCGCGGCGGCGCTCGCGCTGGTTGTCCTCACGCTGGTCCGCTGGAAACGCGGGGGGCCCGAAAACGGCCGCGCCACGCTCGAAGACCTCGACCGTGCCTTCGTCGGTCTTGTTGCAAGGTCCCTGCCGGGGGTCGTGAGCATCGACGCCCTGCCGCCGGAAAATACCGACCCCCGCGCCCGCATGCTCGAGATGCTCCTCGCGCCCGATTCCGCCAACGCGCCGGCCCAGATCGGCTCGGGAGCCATTGTTTCGGCGGACGGCCACATCGTGACCAACTTCCATGTGGTGCGGGGAGCCGCGGCCGTGCGGGTTTACCTCAACGACGGGCGTGTCCTCCCCGCGAAGTTCCTCGGAGCCGACCCGCGCTCGGACATCGCGATCCTCAAAATCGAAGCCGAAGGCGTCCAGCCGCTCGAACTCGGCGACTCCGACCCCGTCCGCATCGGGCAGACCGTGATTGCCGTCGGCAACCCGCTCGGACTCCAGGAGACCGTCACCCAGGGCATCATCAGCGGAAAGGGCCGCCGCGCCATGAGCGAGGCCGCCAACGAATTTTTCCAAACCGACGCGGCCGTCAACCGCGGCAACTCGGGCGGGCCGCTCATCGCTCTCGACGGCCGCATCATCGGCATCACCAACATGGTCAACACCGGCGGCCAGGGTATCGCCTTCGCAATTCCCTCGAATACCGTGCGGCGCGTTTTTGAAAGCATCCGCGACCACGGGCGCTTCATCCGTCCGTGGTTCGGCGGTGTGTTCCAGCCGATCTCTCCGCTCCTCGCGAAGCAACTCGGACTCCCTCCCGAGACGAAAGGGGCCCTGCTCATCGGGACTTACAAAAATTCCCCGGCCGAGGCCGCCGGACTGCGCCCTGGGGATGTCATCACCTCGTTCAATGGCAAGCCGGTCATCGACCATATCGACCTCCGCAACCGCGTGGCCGAGACACCCGTCGGCCGGGAGACCGACATCGGCATCCTCCGCGACGGACGGCCGACCCGCGCCTCGGCCACGATCGCCGCCGAGCCGGGCGCGTGAAAAAATTAGTTTGTCGGACGGGCGTCCGGCGCGGATATATTCGGTCCGCCATGTTCCGCAAATCCGCCATCCTCGCGGGCGTCCTTGCGCTGCCCGTCGCCCTCGCCGGCTGCGCGACCAAGGCGTATGCGCCCGAAGAGGCTCCCGAATTGGTGACCATCACCGACTTCTCCGGATTCTACCGCCTCGGGCCGCTTCAGAGCCGGGGGCCCGATGTTTCCCTCAAAGCCGGCACGCGCGTGAAATTGCTGCGCAAAGAAATGGGCTACAGCCTCGTGATGCTCGAAGACCAGCGCACCGGCTACATCGCCAATGAATCGCTGGTGCCCGCCCCCCCGCGCCCTCCGTCGCGCGACGAGGACGCCGCCGTCGCGGGTCAGGACGGATCGCCCTCCCCGGGCCGCCGGAGCGGCGGACGCTATACCGGCGAGCAGGTCAACGACTCCGCCCTTCCGGAACCCGCACCCCCGCCGTCCCTCGACCTCGACATCGGCCCGGAGGATATGGTGGAAGCCCCGCCCGCCACACCGCCGCAGGAAAATCAGGGGCCGCCGAAGTTCCGCTACTGACCCTGCCGCTCGTCTTCCGGGCTTTCCGGATCCCCATCCGCGAGGCCCCGCAATTCTTCCGCGCGCGAGCTTCGGAGCAGGTAAAAGAAGCCGTCCTCGCCGCGGTGCAGGTCGATCCAGCCGAGCACCGACAAACAATCCAGCGCCTTGTGGAGCGTGGCCGGACAGGAAAAATCCGAGCCAAGGCTGTGCGCCGGCGTGCGGCCGTTCTCCGCGATCCAGCACAGCAACCTCCAACACTCCGCGAGTTCGTCCTTTCGCAGGCGGATTCGCGCCGAAAGATTCGCCGCAATCCCGTATGTGAGCCGCGGGGCCAGCAGGAAACAATCGGGCACCAAGTGCCACCCCACCACCGGACCGTCCCTCGGCGGACGGTAGCGCGACCTCCACGCATCGACGCCCCCCCATGCCAGAAGCACCCCCGCCGCCGCAGCAGCAGCCGGATGCCACCAACCGGGCAACCCCGCCTCGTGACCACCGACCACCGTAGCCCCCAACAAAACCGCCCCGGTCCCCGCCGCGTAAAGCACCACCCACGCCAGCCAGCCCAGAAACAGGCCGGATGCCGCCGCCAGCACGCACTGCCGGTTGTGCGTCCGGATCTCGCGGACAAATTCCGCCGGAACCCGGTTCACGCCAGTCCGGCCCCGCGGTATCCGGCGGGATCCACGCGCGCCTCCGCGAAACCCGCCGCCCGAAGGACCCCGCGAAGCTCGCCGGCCGCCGCCTCGAGGCGCGCCACCTCGCCGGGCGGCACCTGGACGAGCGCCGACGGCGCGCCGCCGGGTTCCCGGCCCGGCACATACCTCACCCGCACGATCGGGAATCCCATCGTGCGGACGGCTTCCTCGCCGCGCTCGACGCAGGCCAGCGCATCGAGCGTCACCGGCGTGCCGTGCGGAATTCGCGACGACAGACACGGCGCCGCCGGCGCGTCGCTCGAGGCCAGCCCAAGCACGCGGGCCACCGCCCGCACGTCCGCCTTCCTCAGTCCCGCCGCCCGCAGCGGCGCCAACACATGGAATTCCCCCGCCGCCCGGCTGCCGGGCCGCTGACCGGGCGGGTCGTCGGCGTTTTCCCCGTAGGCGATCGCCGCGAATCCGCGTTCCGCAGCCAGCGCCTCCATCCG
>Ga0114939_10000512_pt1 | contig 32209 bp, 31 predicted proteins | sample AshMeaCrysSpring_FD_87196 | JGI IMG/M metagenome (GOLD analysis project Ga0114939, IMG submission 87196) | Groundwater microbial communities from Big Spring, Nevada to study Microbial Dark Matter (Phase II) - Ash Meadows Crystal Spring | ecosystem: Environmental > Aquatic > Deep subsurface >...
AGCCAAGGTGGCCGCACTCGAGCAGCACGGCTACACACCGATCGGCTACTTCCCGCTCCCCGAGCACTGCTGGCTCGACAGCTACTACCGCCCCCTCCGGGAGCGCTTCGCCGCCTTCCTCACCCGCCACGACCACTCGAGCGCGGCCCGCCGCGTCGTGGAGGCCGAGCAGCGGGAGATCGAGCTCTACGAGCGCTTCTCCGCGTTCTTCGGCTACGGGTTCTACGTCGCACGACGAACCGCCGACTGACGGCCCAGGGCGGGCTACGGGGTGTAGCCCATGTAGACGTCGAGGCGCAGACCGTCGGTCGACACCTCGAGCAGGGTCGGGCGAAGGAGCTCGGAGGGCTCGAGCGGTCCGTCGGGGCCCAGGAGCGACTGGAACAGCAGGGTCACCGGTCCGCCCGGCGTCCGCCGTCGCCTACTACGGCGGGCTGTCCCGTCGACCTCAACAGAGCAGAACGCCGGCTCGAGACCCGAGTTGACATGGAGTCCGACTCCGAGCACGATCGCTGGTTCGGCTCCGTCCTCGAGTATCGGCGCCAGCTCGGCGACTTCGCGGACGCCACCGACCCTTCGTGGGAGTGAGGAGTTCGACCGGTGGTCGAGAAGCCAATGTGCTGACCGTCGCTTCGGGCCCACGGTGCTACAGCAGCACCGCCTGTACGTCACGGATGAATCCGGCTTCGCGACCATGGCCACCGAACTCCCAGTAGTTGCCTTGGGTACGCCACCACCGAGCCTCTGCCAGCGGCACCTTCACTGCGAAGGTGTCTTCGTTCGATCTTCCTGCACCGCGGAGGAATCCGCGGCGGCACTCGGAGAGGATGTGGTGCATGAGTTCGTCCCGGCTGTAGAGGTAGATGTGCCTACCCCCGTCCTGGTAGTTCACATAAGCCGTGTACTGTGATTGGGCGATCGATCTGATCGATACGCTGACTCGATCAGGACAGCCTAACGGATAAGTCGACCTCATCGTCCTATCCTCAACTTGAACATCGGCGAGTTGCTCGGGTCGCATAGCGAGCAAATCGGCGAGGTCTTCAAATCCTCCTCGGTGGCGGTCGTTCCCGGTGACCTCAAAGACTTCCACGAAGTTCAGCGGGTACCGCTGCGGGTCGATGGGCTGACCCTTGCACTCGACCGTCGCGCCTGACGGCGAGCGGAAGTCACCGTAACGGTAGTTCTCCTCGGCGTCCGAGATCTGCAGCAGGCGCACCCGAAGCTTCCGCATGGCAAAGGCCGCGAAGACTTCTAGGGCGAGACCCTCCTTCGAAGCTCCACGACGGTATCCTTCACTCCGGCTGACCATTCTCTAATCCAGCCACTCGGTACAGCGACCACGAAGGTACTCGCCCAGTGCTTGTACGTCATAGCCAACCCAAAGGAAGTACTGATTCGGCTCGAACAGATACGTTGCCTTCAGTGTATAGCGACGATCGGTTGAGAGGTTCTCGCAAAACACCGTCACGAACGGGTGGTAGTTGTAGCCGTAGACAGCGTGGAGTGTCTTGTAGAACTGAACCGTGTGGTGTTTGCACGCCCGCTCGTCCGCATTTCCGGCAGGTCCCTGCTTCTTAACCTCCACGAAGAGCTTCCTGCCCGTTGACCTCGACGTGATTCCGGCTTCTGGGACCACACCCAGCGCCCCCGATGCGTCCCGGAAGATGTTCGTCAGGTCCCTTGGATGATCGTCGACCACATATCGTTCGGGATCGAGGACGATCCGAGCCGCGGTGATGAAGTTCGACTCGGACGCTACGAAGGTCCGGTCGTGTCCGGGCTGCTTGCTCCGAGCAGAGAGCCTCTCGCTGTTCATCCCGCTCATGGGCGAAGCCCCTCGACAAGGGTGCCCGGGTCGACGCACAAGGCGTCGGCAAGCCGAACGATGTTGCGGAGTGAGACGTTCCGCTGGCCTCGTTCGATCGAACCGACGTAGGTCCGGTGCATTCCACAGTGATCGGCGAAGGCCTCCTGGGAGAGTCCCCTGCTCTCACGCAGGGTTCGAACACGGCCACCGAACTCCAGGAGAGGATCGCGAGCTCTTCGTGCGGGCACGGCGCGATCGTGGAAGTGAGAACCCGATACGTCTACAGACGATGAGTCTCATCGTCTGCCCTGTAGTCCCCGCGAACGGCGATCGGAAGGACTAGCGTCAGAGGGTCAAGGTCGTGCAGGAGGGCTCGTGATCAAATACATCGGTTCGAAGCGTCGGCTTGTCCCGGTGCTCGGTGACCTGTTCGCTTCCTCCGGAGCGCGCACCGCCCTCGATCTGTTCACTGGGACCACACGCGTCGCCCAGGAGTTCAAGCGCCGACAAGCGCTTGTCACCGCTGTTGACACGGCTCGCTACTCGGAGATCTTCGCCCGGTGCTACATCGAGACGCCCGCCGAGACCATCGACAAGGACGAACTCGACGACGCGATCGCCTATCTGAACGGTCTGCCCGGCCAGCCCGGTTACGTCACCGATGCATTCTGCATTCAGTCGCGGTTCTTCCAGCCCTTCAATGGTGAGCGAATCGACAGCATCAGGGACGCGATCGAGCGCGAGTATGTCGACTCATCGCTCTATCCGATCCTACTGACGAGCCTGATCGAGGCAGCGGATCGAGTGGACTCGACGACCGGAGTTCAGATGGCCTACGTGAAGGAATGGGCACCACGTTCCTACAACCCCCTCGAATTGCGGCCGCCCGAACTGCTGCCCGGGCGTGGTAGGGCAGTCCGCGGAGATGCGCGCGAACTCGTTCACCAGCTGGGGACGTTCGACTTCGCGTACCTTGACCCGCCGTACAACCAACATCGGTACTACACCAACTACCACATCTGGGAAACGCTCGTTGCCTGGGACTCCCCGGAGCATTACGGCGTTGCATGCAAGAGGCTGGACTCTCGAAGCGATGAGACGAAGAGTATCTTCAACATGAAGAAGAAGATGCCAGGCGCGCTCGCAGGAGTCATCCGTGCTCTCGACGCTCGGGTCGTCGTTGTCTCCTACAACAACGAAGCGTGGATGACGCCCGAAGAGATCGAAGATGCCTGCGCTGCTCATGGATACGTAGCGACGCTGGCTTTCGACTCAAAGCGCTACGTCGGGGCGCAGATCGGCATCTACAACCCGAATGGTGAGAAGGTTGGCAGGGTCTCACATCTCCGGAATCTGGAGTACGTGCTGGTCGCTGGGCCTGAGCAGGTGGTGAAACGGATGGTGGCTCCGTACGAGGCGAATGACCCATTGCGGATACCGGCGACCGTCGGCCAAGCGTCGCTCTTCTAGCCCCGCGACTCATGCCCGCCTACAGGTTCAGATGGTGAACGCATGGTTTGCCGGGCCGGTGAGCGGGTGCGGCGATGCTGGAGGGCGTCGGCGTCAGGTTGACGAGCACCCGCTCGCCGCCACCGATGGAGCAGCGCCGGGCTGACGACTCTGGTAGATGCTGAGAAGGAGCGGCTGGGGGCAGTAGTCGACGCCTCCGATGCGGATGCCGAAGTGGAGGTGAGGTCCTGAGGAGTGGCCGGTGTTGCCGGACCTCATGATCTGTTGGCCGGCGACGACGTGGTCGCCGAACCCGACGAGCAGCCGGGTGCCGTGGCAGTAGACGTACCTCACACCGTTCTCGTCCTCGATGGAGAGCCCGACGCCGCACTTCTGGACGCATGAGCTCGAGTCCCGGTAGCAGTTGCCCGTCCACGTGGTGACCCTGGCGACGACGCCGGCGTGGACGGCATAGATCGGTGTGTTGACGGGGATCCCGAAGTCCCAGGCCGGGTAGTCGTGGTGGGGCGAGAGGAGCAGGTGCGGGGCCCGGTCGATGAGCTCCCGCGACACCGGGAGCGCCCACTCACCGCCGACGACGGGGGCGCAGCTCGCCGCTTGTCCTGCCCTCTCCACGTAGACCTTCAGCCACTTCGCCTGGTACTGGCGTGGGGTCAGGTTGTTGCCTGCCTCGGGCATGGGAACGATGTCCATCAGCGCGGGTCGCCGCAAGGCGAGCGGGTAGTACCAGCTCACGGGGACGGCGGCGATGTCATGCCACTCGTCGAGGATCGACTGGAGCAGTGCAGCTGCCGCAGAGTCCTGGGCGGCGGGCGGCGCCATCCAGGCGCGTGGCCAGCGGTCCGGGTAGCCGGCGATGGCTGACCAGTGCCGCCAGACGCCATCGAGCATGGCGTAGGCACCGGACGCCGTCGATGACGTGATCCGGGTCTCGTAGTTGCCGCCGGTCTCGACGGTGCGGATGGTCTCGAGGATCACGGCCGTGTCACCGCAGGCGATGCCGAGCGGCGCGGCCGCACCGGACACGAGCAGCGGGAGCGCCAGGACGAAGACGACGAGCGGGGTGAGGACAGCGGCGACGAGCTTCACGTCCCTAAGGAGGCGGAGGGAGCCGCAGCGCAGCAGCGGTGCTGCGCGCCGGGTCGGGTCGCCTCATTAGGCGTCGACGGGCTCGCCGAGTCCGATGCGGAGGTTGAGATGCGGAGATCGCGGACCTGGCTGAGGCGACTGGTCGCATGCACTGCCGCCGCGGCGCTCACGTTGTCGGCGGGGCCGGCGATGGCGCAGGTCGACGTGTCGCCGTCGACGGCGGGGATGCCGGGTGACGGGCTGTGGCAGCGGGTGCTGGGCTGGGTGATGCAGTGGGGCCTGTGGCTGTCGCTGGCCGCGATCGTGTTGGGCGCCGGCGGCTGGTGGATCTCGGCGTCGACCGGTAGCTACAACGGCGCCTCCCGGGGCAAGCAGTTCGTGCTCGGCGGCGCGATCGGTGCGCTGGTGATCGGCCTCGCCCCGGCGATGGTGAACATCCTCTTCAACGCCGGCCGTGGCAACTGATCCGGCTCGACGCAGGCGGGCGCTCGTCATCGCCGGCGTCGTCGTGCTCGCCCTGGTCGCGGGCGCGTTTGCCGTGTCCCAGCGAAGCACCGCACCGTCGGCGGCGAGGTCGACGCCGGTCCTTCGTGTGGCCGATTCGACGGGAACGACCGCAGTGCCGATGCGCCCGGATCCCGCTGCCGTCGCCGGGCAGTGGGTCGCCTCCACCGGCGAGCTTCTCGGGATGGGCCCTATCCGGCGCTCGGAGCTGCTCGCCGGCCACGTCGCCTCTGGGTCTCGCCGGTCGATTCTCGAGGGCCTCGAGGAGGACTACCAGCGGCTGGCCGAGCGCCTCCCGATCCCCGCCGGTGAGCTCCGCCTTGTCGAGGTGCCGCTCACGGTCAGCGCGACTGAGGTCGACGACCGCGCCGAGATTCGGGTCTGGAGCGTGGTCGTGTTCGGGGCCGAGCAGCTCGGCGCGCCCCACGTCGGGTGGCGGACATGCCGACTGCGGCTGGTCTGGGAGGGAGGTGGCTGGAAGCTCGCCTCGTTCACGTCGACCGACGGACCCACCCCGATCACCGGCGACGCCCTGCCGGCTGACTGGGCCGAGTTCGTCGCCGTGGCTTCGTGGCGGCCGGTCGTGGGCGGCCTCTCATGAGCGGCGTGATGGCGCAGATACCGATCGGGAACCCGTTCTCCGGGCTGTGGGACTTCGTCACGGCTCCGTTCGAAGGCCTGACCGGCTGGGCTGGCGACCAGGTCTTCGGTGGGATCACGAACTGGATAGCCAAGGGCTGCGCTCAGTTGCTCGGCTTCGTGTGGGAGGTGATGGATCGCACCTCGAGCCCTCGGCTCGACGCCCCTTGGTTCTCGGGCGACTCGGCATCCCCGTACGGAACCGCGGCGCGGATCGGTGCGACGGTCCTGCTGGCGGTCTTTCTGATCTCGGTGCTGCACGGCATCGCGGTCGGCGATCCGGGTGGGGTGATGCGACGTGCCTTCGCCGACCTTCCACTCACGGTGTTCGCCATGGTCGCACTGGTCGCGCTGACCCAGGCCGGCATCGACATCGCCGACGCAATGAGCGATGCCGTGTGGTTGGGGATGCGGGACCGGTCGATCAACGTGTTCGACGGTCTGACCCAGGTGATCACGAAGGTGCCAGGCGAGACGTTCCTCGCTCCGCTCGTGCTGGTCGTGCTGATGGCCGCGCTGCTGTTCCTGTGGCTCGTGCTGTTCCTGCGCGACGCGCTCATCTACCTCGTCGTCGTGCTCGCCGTCGCCTTCGGGCTGCCGGCGATGGTGTGGCCGGCCCTTCGAGGCATGGCCCGCCACACCCTCGAGCTGCTCGCTGCGCTGATCCTCGCCAAGCCGGTGATCGCACTGGCCCTCTCTGTTGGCGTCGGCGCGCTCGGCGGCATCGGGGCGACAGGCGAGCCCGGTGATGGTGTCGCCGCGAACGGGCTCGCCGAGTACGGCACACTCGTCGTCGGCATCATCACGTTCGGGCTGGCGGCGTTCATGCCCTACCTCGTGTACCGGCTCCTGCCCGTCGTCGCCGGTGCGACGGTCGCGGCAGGGATCGCCTCGGGCCCGCTCCGGGCGGCGTCGACCGGCATGCAGTTTCAGTACTACGCGCAGTCCACGCTGCACCGGTTGTCGGCGTCACCCGCTGGAGCATCGACGAGCGAGGGAGCCGCCGCCGAGCCCATCGACACTGCGCACGTCGTGGCCAACGGCACCGGGCGGCTCGCCGGGGCGGGCGCAACCCCGGCAACTGGCGCCGCCCAGGCCAGCGGAGCTGCTGGCGCGGGCGGCGCTGCCGGAGCGGGCGGCGCCGCTGCAGCCGCTGGCGTCGTGGCCGTGCCGCTCGCAGTGGGCATGGCCGGCGTTGCACGGGCAGCCGCCACCGCAAGGTCCACGGTGGACGGCCACCTCGAGCAGACGGGTGAGCCGTCGTGAGCGCCGTCCCCGAGGCTCGCCGCTACCGGTTCGCTGCGCTGCAACGGACCGGGTTGTTCGGCGCGGTGCCGCCCACCCTGCTCGTGACCCTGAGCGTGGCCGTGATCGGCGGTTGGGCCGCCGTGCTCGTCGGCGCACCGCTGGTGCTGGTCGCGCTGCCACTCGTCGTTGGTGGTCTTGTCGGGTTCGGGCGAGTCGGCGGTCAGCCCATCCACGCGCTCGTTCCACACCTCGCGTCCTGGGCGTGGCGTCGGCTGCGTCGCCGACAGTCCTGGTGCCGCCCGGTCCCACTCCTGGCCGACAGCCAGAGGGTGCACTCCCTGCCGCCGGCGCTCGCCGGTCTCGAGCTGTTCGACGTCGACCTCCCCCGCACCGGTGGGGGAGCGACGCTGGGAGTCGTGCGCGACCGGCCCGCCGGCGCGGTGTCGGCCGTGCTTCGCGTGGCCGGCGACGGCCAGTTCGCCCTCGCCGACGCTGCCGTCCAGGACGCCAAGGTCGACCTGTGGGGGCTCGCCCTCGCCGGGTTCTGCCGGGAAGGCGCCGCGGTCAGCAGGATTACCTGGCACGAGTGGACGTCGCCGACCGGCGTGGGTGACCACAAGACGGACCTCGAGTCCCGCTGGGCCGACGAGCCCGAGACGCCAGCCCGCCGCGCCTACCTGGCGCTGGTCGACACGGTCGCTCCGACGAGCGTCCGACACGAGGTGCTGCTCACCATCACGGTCGACCTTCGCCGGGTGCGGCGACGCTCCGGGATGTCGAGCTTCGCGACGGCCGTTGAGGCGCTCGGCGAAGAGGTCCGCCTGTTCGGCGCCCGGCTCGAGCACGCCGGCGTACGCGTCGGCCCGCCGCTGCGCGCCGCCGAGATCATCACCGCCACGAGGACCCGGTCCGACCCGTCGCTGCTACCCCGCCTCACCACGCTCCAACGATCGCTCGCCGCCGCCTCCGGCCGGGCCGCACCGGTCTTCGGGCCGATGGCCGTCGACGAAGGCTGGGCGCAGGTCCGAGTCGACGGGGCGGTCCACCGGACGTGGTGGTTCGCCCGATGGCCTCGGCGGGAAGTCCCGGCAGGCTGGCTCGACCAGCTGCTGTTCGGGATGCACGCCACCCGGACCGTGACCGTCGTGTTCGAGCCGATCGCGCCGTCACGGTCGGATCGCGACGTCGACAAGGAAGCCGTCAGCCGAGAGACCAACGCCGACGACCGGGCTCGACGAGGCTTCCGCGTTCGGGCGGTCGACCGGAAGGCGACACGGGAGGTGACGCTGCGCGAGCAGGAGCTGGCCTCCGGCTTCACCGAGCTCGCCTACGCCGGGCTGATCACCGTGACGGCGCCAACCGTCGAGGTGCTCGACGATCTCGCCGGCGTCGTCGAGCAGACCGCCGCCCAGGCCGGCGTCGAGCTCCAACCCCTGTTCGCCCAGCAGGCAGCGGGATGGGTGGCCTCGCTCCCGGTGGGCCGGACGCTGGCCCGAAGGATCACGCCGTGAACGCCGACACCGCTACGTCTGACCGGGTGGTGCCCCACCCGCTCGGACAGCCGGGCCTCCGCCTCCCGCGCCACCGCGGCACCACGGCCAACCTCGCCTCGATCTACCCGTTCCACGCCGGTAGCCCGGCGGCGCTGGCCGGCCCGTATCTCGGTCAGAACGTGACCGCCGGCGGCTGCGGCTGGTTCTTCGACCCGTTCGAGCTCTACGGCCACTACCTGGGCGGCGCCACCCTCACCAACTCCAACATGCTCATCGTCGGCGAACCCGGCTTCGGGAAGTCCGCCGTCGCCAAGACCATCCTGTGGCGAGAAGCCGGCTACTACGGGCGGCGGCGGTTCATCGCCGTTTCCGACCCGAAGGGCGAGTACACGCCGTTGGCGGCGGCGCTCGGACTGCCCGTCGTGCGCCTCTACCCGGGCGGGCAGGACCGGGTGAACCCGCTCGACCGGGGCCGGGGCGATCCGGCCCTGTCGCTGCTCAACCGCCAGACACTGGTCGCATCGCTGGTCGGGCTGGTGCTCCGCCGTGACCTCACCAGCGTCGAAGAGACGGTGCTCACCCTCGCCGTCGAGCACCTCGACAGCCGTCCCGATGTCGCAACCCTCAGCGACCTGGCGACGGTGCTGGCCGAGATGCCCGACGCGCTCCGCCACCGCAGCGACCTCGCCTTCGTCGACGGTGCGACCCTCAGCGAGGCGCGCACCCAGCTGCGCCTCGGGCTCGGGAAGCTCCTCGAACGGACGCTGCGCGGCATGTTCGACGGCCCCACCACCGTCGGCATCGACTGGAACGACGGACCTGGGATCGTCCTCGACCTGTCGGCAGTGTTCGCCAACTCCGACGCGCTCCCCGTCGTGCAGATGGCCGCGACCTCGTGGCTGCAGACGGCCATGGCCGACCTCGACCGGCACCAGCGCCGCGGGATCCTCGTCGACGACGAGGTGTGGGCCACCCTCGCCTCCGAACGCGCCGCCAAGCACCTGCAGGCCCGCCTCAAGCTCTGCCGCCTCTACGGAATCTGGAACCTGCTCATCTGCCACCGGCTCTCCGACCTGCGGTCGCAGGCCGACGACGGCACCTCGGCCGCCAAGGTCGCCGCCGGGCTCCTCGCCGACATCCAGACCCGGGTCGTCTTCCGCCAGTCGGCCGACCAGGTACCCGACGCGCGAACACTGCTGCACCTCACCGACGTCCAGGCCCAGCTCATCACCCGGCTCGTCAAGGGTCGAGCGCTGTGGCTCGTCGCCAACCGGGCCACGGTCGTGCACCACGTCATCGGCACCCACGAGCTGGCGCTCGTCGACACCGACGCCGCCATGACCGCATGACCGGAGGGCCCGATGGTCGACCGAGACGAGCTCCTGCGACGGGTCGACCTCCACGCGCTGCTCGACGAGCTCTCACCCGCACCGGCCATCCGGCTCGGGCCGACCGCACGGTGGCGCTGCATCGACCCTGGTCACGACGACCAGCACCCCTCGGTCACGATGCACATCGACCGCCGCGGGATCCCCCGATGGCGCTGCTGGTCCGGTGGTCACGGCGGCACCGCCATCGACGCGCTCCTCGTCGCACGAGGCCTCACCGTCGCCCAGGCGATCGAGGAGCTCGGCCAGCGGTCCGGACTCGAACTCGACCGAGGGCCGGTCGAGCGGCGACCCGGGGCCGTGCCGCGGGCCCCGATCCCGCTCGACCCGACCGTGAGGCGCTACGCCGAGGCGTGCGAGCGGATCCTGTGGACCCGCACCGGGCGTCCCGTACTCGAATGGCTCACCGAGCAGCGCAGGCTCCCCAACGACGTGTTGCGCGCCAACCACGTCGGTGCCGACCCAGGCCCCGACGTCCTCAGCCGCTCGGCCGGCCTTCCCGGCGGCGGCCTTGCTGCTGTGTTCCCCGCTCTCACTCCCGCCGGTGAGATCGCCTACCTCCAAGCCCGCTACCTCGACCCGCCCGACGGCCGGTCGAAGTACGACAACCCGTCATCCAGGCTCGGCACCAACCCACGCCTCGCCTGGACCCGGACCACGCGCACTCCCGAACCCGGCGTGCTCCTCGTGTGTGAAGGCGTCCCTGACGCCCTGTGCGCGGCAGCCGCCGGCTATGCCGCGGTCGGCGTCCTCGGAGCCACCGGTCCCGACGAGCGAGTCGCCGAGCGGCTGGCTCACCAGGCCGCAGGCCGGCGGCTCGTCCTCGCCTTCGACGGCGACCCGGCCGGCAGGGGAGCGAGCGAGCAGCTCGAACGCATGCTCCACCGCTTCGATCTCCAGGTCGAGCAGCTGTCCGTCCCCGACGGGATGGACCTCAACGCACTGCACAACGCCGACCCCCGGTGGCTCCCCGCCGCCCTCGGAGTGCGTCACCACGAGGCCCAGCCCGTGGCGCCACGCCACCTCGCCCGGTCCCTCGGCTGAAGGAGGACCCATGAACGTCGTCACCATGACCGGCCACTTGGTCGCCGACCCGGCCCGCGTCGAGACCGGCCGCGGCGTGAAGGCGACCTTTCGGCTCGCCGTCGACAGCCGTCCCCGCCTATGGATCGACATCGACACCTGGGGTCACCTCGCCGGCACGTGCGCCGCCCACCTCCGCAAGTCGCGGGCCGTCGCCGTGACGGGAAGGCTCGCCTGCGACGAGTGGACCGACCGAGACGGCGCTCACCGGCAGCGCTACCACGTCAACGCAACCGCGGTGACGTTCCTCGACGCACCAGAGACCGGAGCGGCAGAACCGTGAACGACCCGACGATGCCGGTCAACCATCGCTTCGACCACGACCGCAGCACCGACTGGCGGGCCCTGGAGCAGTTCGCCGCCGTGATGGGGCGCCACCCAGATCTCCCCACCGTCGATCCCGACGACTTCATGTGGATGGGCGCCGCCACCTTCGCCGACGGCCGCGTCGTGCACGCCTACAAGCACTGCGACACCCGCCGCTACCTCCACCTCGACGAGGCCGGCCACGCCTACCGGTACCAGGCGACAGCCAACGGCGGCCGGTACCTGTCGATGGAGACCCCAGCGGCGGCCATCAGCCACGTGATCGAGAGCCGGTCACGAGCCATCTCATGAGGTGACGAGCTCAGGTCCGGAAGTCCTCGAAGAACGCCGGCACGATCTCGATGTCCTCGACGATCCGCTGGGTCACGCGCACACCGAGCCCATACTCCTTGAGCAGATCGCACAGGTACTCACCGTCGATCAGCTCGACCGGTGGCGCGCCGTCCCGGTTCGCCTCGGCCACCGCGTCGCGGGAGAAGGCGCCCGTCGTGATGAGCAATCCCTTCTCGCCGCGACCGGCCATCGCGCCCCGGAAGTCCCGCACGACGCTCGGGCCGACCGAGCCTTGATACCGCTTGCACTGGAAGTAGACGGGGAAGCTCACCAGCGATGGCCTGTAGACACCCATGCCGTCGATCCCGCCGTCGCCACTTCGGCCCATCACCGTGACGTTCACGAACCCGGCTTCCCGGAGTAGGCGCTGCGCCAGACGCTCGAACCCGTCGGGGGGAATGGCGAGCATGAGCTCGAGCATCTGTTCCTTCCAGGTGGCCGCCTCCCCGTCGTCGTCACCCTCCTCGTCTCCCCGTGATCGGGCGGCAACTCGTTCCTGGTGACGTCTGGTCAGTTCGGCGCGGTACTCCCGCAAGGCCGTCAGCATCTCGGGCTCGGTCATCCGCTCGCCGACCTCCGTCAACGACCACACTCCCCGAGCGCTGTTGGCCATGGCACCAACGTTCTTGAGGTGGTTGCGCGCCCAGTGAAGCCGATACTCGATCTCGGTCATGCGCTCGTTGTGCATGACAGCCTGCTGTTCGGGGGTGAGGCCCATCGCGTCGATGACGCGCTGAGCCATCTCGGCGTTGCGCGCCGACCCACCCAGCGCTCGTGTCGCCTCGAGGGCCGGCCACATCAGCTCGTGGTACTGAGGAACCGCGATGTGGTCCGCCATGTGCCAAGTATCGCCTGCGGGTCCTAGCAGAGTGGCGGCTAACCCACCGGCGGACCGGTCGGCGGAGCCCACGGGCTTGGCGGGCCCGACGGCACGGTCGGGGTGCCCTGCGAGGTTGATCCGGTCGTGTCGACAGCCTTGCGGGACTTGCGTGCGGACTTGACCTGTGCCTTCGCCGCTCGCCGCGCACTCTTGACCCGTTCCGCCTCGGTCCTAGCGTCCTCTCGCGCCTTCGCTCGTGCTGCCCGTTGTCTCTTGCGGATGGCAGCCTCGACGTTCGACCGAAGCGACCGCGAACGCGCTGCGAGGCGGGCGTACACGTCCTTCGTGTCGCCGTAGGTCGCGACGAGACCCCGGAAGAGAGCGGCAGCGGCCTCGCCATGCTCTCCTCGGTTGAAGGCTGCTGAACACTTCCGGTGGTGGGCTGCGGACAGTTCGGTCTCCAGATCAAACTCGTCGCCAACCCCTACGCCATGGGACATCACGCGCACGACGTTGGAGATGAACTGCTCGCGGTACTCCGCCTTCGTCGGCTGCCGAGGCGAGCGGGACGACGAGGAAGAAGAGGAGGACTTCTTGCGCCCACCTCCCGAGTAGAGCGCGAAGGGGCCAATGCCGGCGCCGACTCCTCGATTGCTGATTCGGAAGAAGGCCACTCGCCCTGACCGTTCGGTAGATGCCTGGGCGCATCCTATGTAGGCACAGGGAATCGACAACGCTGGGGGAGTGGCGGGGCCGCCGGCCTGCCCGTTGTTGCCGCTACCGACGGAGCGCCACAGTCGACACTCGCTTGGCGGGTGAGCGTGCCGGATCGCCGACTACGGCGACGGTGATGTCACGGAAGAGGCGCTCCACGACCAGTACGTCGCCTGGATGATCGATCGTCTCCGCCGCCTTCGAGCAGCAGTGCCTGCTTCACGATTCGACGTTGTGCTCGGCGCGGTAGGGCCGACCGAGCCGGATGGTGCGCCGACCGCGGCCTACGACGGCTGACCCCGCACTGCGCTGATCGCCCACCGCGAGAGGGATCCCCGCCCGTCTGTCGCTGCATCGGAGGGTGACATGTACGGCCCGACCAGCACGACCGTGTACTCGCTTGCGTCGCTGACGTAGCCGTACCAGCGGTCGGGTTGGCCGTCGTGGTCGGCGCCGAACTCGATGACGTCGCCGAGGTGGGTGAGCGGGTGGATGAGCCAGCCTCGCCCTGCGGGGTTGCGCTCCCAGAGAAGCCGCCCCCATCCGCCGGACACGTTGGGATCGGGCCAGATCGTGGCGACCCAGACCCTCGCGCCGTGCTCGGGTGCGAGGGGCAGGTCGAGGAGGGTGCCGTATCCGGCTCGCAGGACGTGACGGTCGAGGGTGGTGAAGTCGCGGTGATGGCTCATCGGCACCTCCTCCACGTACGTGACCAGTTGGCTGGATCGTACGGAGGGGGTGCGCGCAAGTAGCCGGCCGCCGGCTTCACGCCACGAGCAGGCGTGCCAGACGCCGGGCGAGTCGGCTCGTGTCGGCCCGCAGGTGTTCGGGGGTGCGGTCGCCGGCCAGCTCCTCGGTCGGGGTGCCGTGGACCCGGGTCGCGACGAGCGCCTGCCACGTCTCGCGGGGGACGTCGGGCGCACTGGCGAGCTGAGCGAGGCGGCGGAGCGCGAAGCGAGCCTGGACGGCGTCGATGACGGGATCGTCATCGGGACCGGCGACGTCCTGGTGCTCGGCGACGAGAGTCTCGGGCCGCTCGACGTGCTCGCAGGTGGCGGCGCGAACCCGTCCGAGGATCCGGAGGTAGAGCCGGTCGAGCGCAGGGTCGATCCGGGCGATCACGAACGCGGCGTTGGCGAGGACCTCGTCGAAGGCGGCGTCGTCGTGGCCGTGGAATCGGTGAACGACGGTCCACAGGCCGCGCCGGAGGGCGGCGAGGGTGAGGACGGCAGCGTCCTGATCGCCCGCTTGGGTTCGGCGCACCAGCGCAGCGAACAGGGTCGGGTTGGCGGGATCGTGGCGGTCCTCCAGCACGGCGAGAAGGGCCGCGGGGCTCCAGCCGGACAGAGTGGGGTCCGCGGCCCAGCGCTGGGCCAGCCGGCGGGCTTCCCGTCCGCTCACGAGGATGCGGATGGCGGTCTCGAGGCGGGCGTCGGTCGGGTTGGTCGTCGTGGGCATGGCTGGCCTCCGTCGGGTTCTGGCGGTCAGGCCGACGATGGGGAACGGCGGTTGCTGAACCCGCGACCGCGCTGCGACCCCGGGCAGGAGAGAGCGCGACTGCGCGTCGCGGCTGTTCAGAAGGGGTGCGACTCATTGCGCGACTCGGCAGCAGTCGCGCAATGAGCAACCGGCGCAGCTCACGCTGCCCGGGTGCACAGTGGACGCTCCACGCCCGTCGGGCCCTCGGCTTCGGTCGCCTGGTCGCCGCTCGAGCTCGCGGCCGCCGCCTTCCTGGCCGTCCTGATCGGAGCAGCGACGGTGGTGTGGGCCGGCGCGGCGCTGGCCGCCCGGATGGCGGGTGGTCGGCTCGACGCCGGCCTCGCCGATGCCGTCCGGGCGTTGCTGGCGCTGCCGTCGCACGGCGGTGCCCCGGCTGACGCCTGGCCAGTCCCGGTCCGACCGAGCCTGCCCGGCCCGGTCCTCTACTGGTGCTGCACGGGCCTGGTCGCGCTCGTCGCCGTGGTCGCCTCAGCGCTCCTGTGGCGGCTCGTTGCCGACCGCCTCCGACCGGCGCGCCGGCGCCTCGGCGTCGACGTCCACGCGAGGTTCGCCACCGCCCGGCAGCTCCGCCCGCTGCTGATCCGGGAGCCGGTCCGGGGCCGGTTCGTGCTCGGCCGGTTCGGCGGCTGGCTGGTCGCCACCGAGAACCGGCGGTTCGCGCCCGGCCAGCCCGCCCGCCGCTTCCGCCGCCGACGGCGTCGAGGCGACGTCTCGTCGGTGGCGATCATCGGACCCACCCGATCGGGCAAGACCGCGGAGTGCGCCATCCCAGGCGTCCTCGACTGGGAAGGCCCGGCGATCCTGCTGTCGGTCAAGCGGGACCTGCTCGACGCCACCATCCGACGGCGCCGCCAGCTCGGCGAGGTGCGGGTGTTCGACCCGGCCGGGATCGTCTCCACCAGCCCGGTGGACCCGGACCCCGATTGGGTGGAGATCCGGCCCGAGGAGCTGGCCCGCTGGTCGCCGCTGCGCAACGCGTCGACACCGACCGGGGCGAAGAAGGCGGGGGAGGCGCTGGCGGCCTGGACGCCCAAGGCCGGCATCGAGGGTGGCGGCGACTTCTGGGCGAACTCCGGGAAGATCTTGTTCACCGGGCTCCTCGGCGTGGCCAGCCTCGACCCGGCCGGCCCGTCCATGGCGCGGGTGGCCGAGTGGGTGTTCACCCAGGACATGCCCCAGCCGGGGAAAGCCTCCCAGATCGTCCAGATCCTCAACGCCGTCGCCGAGGCCGGTACACCGGAGCAGAAGCAGGCGGCCAACGCCGCCGCCATGCACCTCAACGCCATCTGGTCCAAGGACGACCGGCTGACCTCGTCGGTGTACGCGACGGCCCAGACGGTCGCCGACCCCTACCTGGACCCGACCGTGCAGTCCGTCACCGACCTCGGCGGCCGAGGCGGCTCGTGGGTCGACCTGGGCTGGATCCTCGACTCGACCGAGGGGCGCGCGAACACCTTGTACCTCGTCGTTCCGCTCGACGACTACGAGCGGCTCGCCCCCGTGCTCGGCGGGCTGCTGAGCGACCTGAAGGCGCAGGCCTACGAGTGGGACGTCTCCGGCCGCCGGTTCCCGGCGCCGCTGCTGATGCTCGTCGACGAGGCCGGGAACATGCCGCTGGCCTGGCTTCCCCGGGTGGCGTCGACGTGTGCCGGGATCGGCATCCAGCTGGTGACGATCTGGCAGTCGCTCGCCCAGATCGAGGAGGCCTACGGGCGGCTGGCCAACTCGGTGCTCACGAACCACGCCACCAAGCTGTTCTTCCCGGCCGCGTCGGACGAGTCGACCCTCGGCAACCAGTCGAAGATCGCCGGTGACGAGGAGATCGAGCGGCGCTCCTGGTCGACCGACACTGCCGGGTCGGGCCGCCGGTCGGTGTCCGGCTCGCCGCAGCGCGAGCCGCTCGTCCCGTACCACGTGCCCCGGCTGGCCCCGCTCGGGCAGGCCCTGATGATCCACGGGAACCTGCCCCCCGCCGTCGTGCGGGGCCGGCCGTGGTGGGAGGACCGGCGGCTGCGATCGCTCGCCCGGGGTGACCACACCCGCACCGACGAGAGGGGAGCGGCATGACTGTCGACGACGACCGCCTCGCCCAGCTGCACGCCGCGCTCGTGGAGCGCATCGAGGGCCTCGTCACCGGCGACGACTGGACCAGCTTCCTCGCCCAGTCCCGCCGGTTCCACCACTACTCACCGAACAACCAGGCGCTGCTCGCCGCCCAGCTCGCCGCCCGGGCGGTCGACACCGGTGACGGGCTTGTCGCCTCCTACCGGACGTGGCAACGGATCCCGGCCGAAGGCGGCGGTCGATGCCAGGTGAGCCGCGGCGAGAAGGCCCTGTGGGTCTACGCCCCGCTGCTCGTAACCCGCCGCGAGGTCGACGACGGCGGCGACGAGCGCGTCGTGGTCGCCGGACTGCGTGGCTTCAAGCCCGTGCCAGTGTTCCACCAGTCGCAGCTCGACCGGCCGCCGGCGATCGTCGAGCCGCCGCTGCCGAAGCTCCTCGAAGGGGACGACGCGCCCCAGCACGTGTGGCGAGCGATCACCGCCGAGCTGACCGACGCCGGCTACCAGGTCGGGTTCGCCACCCGAGCGCGGGGCGTCACCTGGAACGGCCAGACCGACTTCGTCGCCCGTACGGTGACGGTCCATGACGACCTCGAGCCCCCGCAACGACTGAAGACGCTCGCTCACGAGTGGGCCCACGTAACCCTCGAACACGCGTCGAGCATCACGGGCCCGTCCAGGCAGGTGGCCGAGGTCGAAGCCGAGTCCGTCGCCTACCTGCTGTGCGCCACCGTCAACGTCGACGCCGCCGACTACACGATCCCCTACGTCTCGGGATGGGCCGGTGGTGACATCGAGCTCGTTAAGCGGACCGCCGAACGGGTGCTCGCCACGACCGCCGCCATGGTGGGGCGGCTCGAGGACCGCCTCGACGTCCACCTCACCCACGACCCGCTCGCCGCCGCTCAAGTCGCCGAAGTGAGCAGCCTCGAGGCCCGAGGGCGTCGGGCCGAGCGGCACGAGCCGGAACCCCCTCCGATCGTCGCCGAGTCCGCCGCGTGGCAGCTCGTCGTCGACCGAGCCGGGCCACAGCTCACCAGGGCGGACCAGGAGGCCCTCGCCGGCCAGCCGGCGCCAACTCAGGTCGCCTACCTGATGGCCTGCGCCGGCATCGCCGTCGACCAAGCGGCGGGCCTGCTCCGTGACCTCGATGTCCCCGCCGACACGGCCCGTACCGCGCTCACCGCGATCACCCCGTTCGCTGACCTCGACATCCCGGCAGCCCCGCTCTACCGGCCCGATGCCGTCAGCCGCGCGGTTGCGGCCGCCTACCCGAGCGCCGGCGAGAGGGCCGTCGCGGCGCCGGCCGATCCGCCGCTGCCTGGCCTCGCGCTCATCGACGAGTGGTCACGGCTGCAGGCCGCCCCGCCGCTGCGAGTCCCGCAGCTCCACCACCCCAACGCATGAGGAGGCCGCCATGGACGAGCTCTTCGATGTCGACGACGACCTGGAGGTGTGGGACCAGGTCGTCTGCGCGGTGCGCTGGCTCCGGGCCAGCGGGCAGCGACCCGACCTCACGTTCGCAGTCGCTGTGCGCGAAGCACTCATCGACTGGCTCGGCGAGCAGGCCGCGCTCCACCACCAGGACGAGCCGTTCCCGGCCGAGACGCCATGACGAGCTGTGGTGAATGGCTCTACTGGGTGCCGGTGTGTACTGACGCCGCCTCGCCGCGGGCTATTGGGACTCGAAGGAGGCCGCCGGTGGTGCGTCACGAGTTGGCTGACCGATCGTCGTGTGAGCGATCAGCTCAAGCAGGGGATGCCCACCGGGCGATCGCTGGACTCGTGCTGGCTGACCGCCACGAGGCCGTCGGGCGTCGCTCCCATGCCGCGTACCATGCCCACGTGGCGGAAGTGAGAGGCGCGACTCCATCCGGCGGGGCGGCGCAAGTGCTGGCGGTCGGGCGGCCAGGCGACGCGCTCGGTGCAGTGTGCGCGGCCTTGGTGACTCAGGGGTACGAGGTGAGCTTGCTCGAGGTCGTCGGGGAGTACGACCAGGCCAGTCCGGCGATCGATGGGTTGAGCAGGATCGAGGGTGTCGACGGCTGGGATCTTGTGAAGGATTCCGACCTGCTCGCTGAGGTCCTCGACGAGCACGGGCCCTTCGACGCTGTGGTCATCGGCTTCTGGTCCGAGTTGGTGGGCATCGATGCATGCGCGATGGACGCCCTCTGCGGTCGTGGGGTGGAGGTGGTGGCGTTCGAGGGTCCGGCGTGGTGGTCGGAGCAGGCGACCCGGTGGCTGCTCGCCTGGGCCGCCGACCGTGGTGTGACGGCATCGGTGTTCCGTCGTCCGAACGCGCCCTCGACGAGTCGCCGGGCGCAGCGCCCGCTTCCACCGGTCGCAGCGGCCGTGCATCGCACCGGTCTTGCCGAGCCGGTCACGCTTCGCGAGGCGAACCGGGCAGCGGCTCGCCGCCGGCGCGCCGGGGAGGACGTGCTGGCCGGCCGGCTGTGGACCGAGGTGGACGCCTACGACTCGGCGAACTCCTGGCTGATCGCCGCCGACGCCGACGATGTCGAGCGGGTGCGCGGTGCCGTATCGGCGAGGGACCTGACCTGGGACCGTGAGGCCGAGGTTCTCGTCCCGCTGGGTGTGCACTTCGCGGTCACCTACCCGTCGAACGGGATCGCCAGCGTGCAGGTGACCCCGGCCAGCGGGCCGCCCGACGCCATCCGGGTGTCGAACGTGTTCGGCGAGTTCGACGAGCCGGAGTCGTTCGAACCCCTCGGGTCGTTTCGCGTGCCGAGCGGCGCGGTGATCGTCGGCAACCCGTGGGACGTGTTCGACGGTGGCGGTGGTGTCCGCATCGAGGTCGGTGATGGGGTGGGCTTCGATGTGGAGACGTTCGGTGAGAGCGGTTTCCGGATGCGCCGCCGTGGCATGGGCCGCCTTGTGGAGACGGTCACGGTGACGGTGCGCCGCGGTAGACGGCGCCTGTGGTCGGTGCGTTGCACACCCGACGGCAGGCTCCGCTGGGAGGGTGGGCTCGGCTGCGAACCTGCAGGCGTCGCCCACGCCGTCGTCTCGCTGGCGGACGTCCGACGGCTTGTCGGTCACGTCGCCCGGGTCGGGTGCATCGAGTGGGTCGAACCCCAGCCGGCGGGGCGTGGCGCTCGGGAGGTGCAGCTCGACGTCGAGCGTGCCGGCCACCGGCATCGTGTCGTCAGCCGCACCGGCCTGCTCGACGGCATCGCGCTTCGCGCCCAGCGACTCGCAGCACTCGCAGGCTGGCAGGCTGACGGCTGACGGTGAGCGCTCGCCGCAGGGGCTGAGACAGGTCGGAGAGAGGACGTGCGATGTCGGAACCGCTCGAACGAAATGAGGCGATCTCGGTGAGCCCTCTCGAAGCAGCGCTCTACGACGAGGCCATGCAGCGACATCTCGCGATGACCCGAGCTCGGGTGGAAGGGTTGTACAACCTCCACCGGGCGGTGTTCGCCGAGCAGCTCGTCGCCGTGCTGCTGGGAGCCGAGGTCGTGGAGGACCCTGCGAACGCATGGGACCTCGAGTGGAGAGCGGGTGAAGGCGAGATCGTCAGAGTTCAGGTCAAGGCCTCGGGGGAGCGTCTGCCCAAACATCCCACGGCTCCGCCGACGAAAGCACGGTGGGTTGTGGGCGATTCCAGGACAGGCTGGGATCACCACCGCGTGCCAGAGCCAGGGCCGGCCCAGAAGCGGGACACGGGCTACTTCGCGGACCTCTACGTGCTGTGCCGACACACGGGCTGGTCGATCGACGCGGGCTGGTCGTTTCGGGTTGCGCTTGCCGCCAGCTTGGAGCCTGGGGTTTACGGGGAGCGCGATCTCGACCGTCTCGGCATCCGTGAAGTCCTGCCGGGAGAGCTTCGCGAGGTTGCGGCTCGGGTCGTCGAGCATCCGGGCTCGTCCCGCGCTCTGCGCTGACCGGCCGGCTCAGCCGCGGTCGGGTCGACCGGTCAGCGGGGCGGGCACTCCGGGAAACCCTGGTACACCCCTTCGTCAGGATGGTGGGCGTCTACGAAGGAGCTGTCATGTTGTCCACCCTCGACACCGTCTCGATTGGCCGTTCGATCACGCGTGGTGCGGTCACCTTGTTCCCGCTGTACGTGCACGGCGTCCCGGCGCCCCGCTACCTGACCGGCCACGAGGCCACCGGCGCCGACCGGCTCACGGTGGAGGAGGCGCCGTCGGCGATGGTGCCGACGTTGCTGGCCACAGTGGCCGGTGAGGTGCCGGTCCTGCTGGTGGAGGGGGAGGCGTTCCTGGGTGGGTTGCAGGACCGGGTGCTGAACACGACGGTGCTGCTGGGCAGCGGTCGCACTGAGGTGCCGGTGTCGTGTGTGGAGGCGGGCCGCTGGCGTGACGGGAGCCGGTTCGAGCGGGCCGGCTGGCACGCGCCGCGCCGGGTGCGATCGACGCTGAGTGCGTCGGTGACGGCCTCCGCAGTCCATGGTGGTGCCCGCTTCTCGGACCAGGGGGCAGTGTGGGCCGCGGTGGACGAGACGCTGACGGCCCGGGAGGCCCGGTCGGACACCTCGGCCCTGCGGGACGCGATGGCGGCCCACCGTGACACGGCGAGCGGGCTGGAAGAGGCGGTGGCCGAACTGGTCGAGTTGGGCCCGTTGCCGGGCCAGAGCGGGGTGGCGACGGCGGTCGGGTCGCGGTTGGTGTGGGCCGAGGTGTTCGACAAGCCAGCCACCCTGGCCGCGTACTGGGCCGAGCTGCTGGGTGGCCTGGCGTCGGAGGTGGAGGTGACGTCCGGTCGGCCGCCGCGGCTCGACTCGGCGTTGGGGTTCGTGCGCCGGCTGCGTCACGCCCAGCGGGTGGTGGTCGACGGGGTCGGGCTGGGCCGGGAGACCCGGTTCCACCGGGCGGGGCAGGCCGGGTCGGTGCTGGAGTGGGAGGGTGCGCTGGTGCACCTGTCCACCTATGCGCTGGCGGCGTGACGGTGACGCAGGAGGAGGTCGTGATGACCGTCGGTGAGGTCGACCCGTCCGATCCGGTGGTGGTGCACCGGGCGTGCGGGGCGGTGGTGGGCGCCGCGGTGGCCGATGCGTTGGGGGCGCCGTTCGAGTTCGGCCTGCCGGGCGAGTACCGGGCCCGGTTCCCGTCGCCCGTGCTCGGTGGCACGGGCGAGCTGGTGGGGGGTGGGCCGTTCGGCTGGGCGCCCGGCCAGTTCACCGACGACACCGAGATGGCGGTGGTGACGGCCGAGTCGCTGCTGGCCTGCGGCGGGGTGGACGCCGACGACCTGCTGGCCCGCTACCGGGCCTGGGCCGCCGGCGCCGCCGACGTCGGGAGCCTCACGAGGGAGGTGCTGGCCAGTGGGCTGCCCGCCACGGAGGCCGCTCAGGCGGTGTTCGACCGGCGGGGTGGTCGGGGGGTGGCCGGGAACGGGTCGCTGATGCGGGCCGCGCCGGGGGCCGTGTGCTTCGCGGCGTCCGGCCGGGAGGCCACGATGGCGGCCGGTCGGGCGCTGTCGGCCGTCACCCACGCCGACCCACTGGCCCAGTGGGCCGTGGCCATCCAGCACGAGCTGGTCCGAGTGGCGTTGATGGGCGGCGACCCGCTGGCCGTGGTCCCCGAGGTGCTCGACCTGCTGCCCGCCGACATGCGTGCCGTGTACGCGCCGCTGCTCGCCCCCGACTGGACGCCGGAACGGGCGGCTCCACCGAACGGGTCGGCCATGGGTGCCCTGGCCCAGGCGGTGTGGGCGGTGCGCACCCACCCCACCTTCGAGTCGGCGGTGACGGCGGTGGTGGACCTCGGGGGTGACACCGACTCGGCCGGGGCGGTCACCGGCGCCCTCGCTGGTGCGGTCCACGGTCTCGGGGCGATCCCGTCCCGGTGGGTCACCTACGTCCACGGCTGGGTCACCGGCCCCGATGGTCGCCACCGCTACGACCACCTCGATCTGCAGGCCCTCACTCGCCGGCTCCTCGGCGGCACGGTCGCCCCGGATGTCGATGACGAGGCGCCGCTCGGCCCGACCGAGATCACCCCCGGGGTGTACGCCGCCAACCGGGCCGGGGCCCGCAGCGTCGGCGACGGCTGGGCGGTCGTGTCGCTGTGCCGCATCGACGACTCCCTGCGCCGCCCGGTGCGCCGCGAGGTGTACCTCGTCGACAGGGACGGCCCCCGCAACCCGGCCCTCCACCACGTGCTCGACGACACGGTGTCGGCCATCGCCGCGTTCCGCGCCGAAGGCCGCCCGGTGGTGGTCCACTGCCACGGCGGCCGGTCCCGCACCGCCTTCGTCCTGGCCACCTGGCTCATGCCCCAGGGCATGACCCGAGCCGACGCCTGGACCCACCTCGTCGACGGCTGGCCCCACGCCGTCGACTGGACCGCCTCGTTCCGACGAACTCGATGGGCGCGACCGCGCGTGACCACTCGTGGGGCAAGTTACTGACGTGGCAAGTGACAAGATGGAGGGTCATGCGGCGCAGTGACGAGTGGTACAGCGGCTTGGAGGCGGTTGTCCAGGACTTGACCGACGAACCGTTGTTCCACTTCTCGCTCGGTTCCAAGGAGCTCTTCCACTCCGACTTCTTGGCCTGGTTCGTCAGCGCGGCTCCAGAAGCCGCAACGGCGGTGTTTCAGCCCTGGACCTCGTCTGGCGAGACGGGCGACTCGTCAGGAGCCATCTCCGTTCGCCGTGAGAAGGGGCATCTCGACCTGCTGATCGACGTGCCCGGAATGCTTCCGCTGGTGATCGAGAACAAGGTGTTCAGTCTTCCGGACGAAACGCAGCTCGCTGACTACGGCACCAAGCTCCCACTGGAGACATCATGCGTGCTTCTCAGCCTGGTCGACCCGGGCTGGGTTGATGGTGCGACAACCATCGGGTCGCACCGGTGGCGGTACCTGAGCTACGGCGCCCTCGCCGTAGCCATCGGCGACGCGCTGAGCATCCACCCGCCTCGGGACCCGTTCACGGCTGATCTCCTCTGTCACTACAGGCGCTTCTGCGCTGTCCTCGTGCGGCTCCGAGATCTGTGCGGCATCGACGCACAGGATCCGCAAGACCTCGTCCACCTCGATGAACGAGCGCTGGAGATCCTGCGCCGAGGACGCGTGCACGATGCGGCCCAGAAGCTTCGAGCCAGGCAGATCGCTCAGCTGCTCCAGCAAGAGCTGGGGCGCGACCTCCATCGACATGTCGTCATCGGCAGCGGCTACGCGGCGCGCGGCAACAAGGCCCTCCTGGAGGCGTTCATCCCGGTCGGCGAGCCAGGCGAGCCAGGCGACAAGGACGACCTCCGGGACTGGATCGGTTGGCAGCTCGAAGGCAACCAGTTCCGTCTTGCCGTCCAAGTCGGTGATCGGCGGCTTCACAGCAGGAAGGATCCAGCCCGTCGTCAGGCCCGGGAGGAGTATGTGGCGGCTCGCTACGAGCGCTACTTCGACTTCGGTGACCTCGGCGCTGTCCCGAAGTCGACCAAGGGGTGGAACGGCTACGACCCGAACTTCGTGTACCGGTATCGACTTATCGACGGGATCACCGTCGGTGAGCTCGCCGACATCGTTCGACATTTCACGCGACGAGCACTCCACGAGGCTGAGGGGTGATCCCGGTGGACGACCTTGTCGATGTACTGCGGGGTGATCTCGAACGGCGCGGGTTCGAGCCGGTCGACGAAGAAGAACTGCCCGGGGTGCTCGTGCTCGACGACGTCCAGCTGAAGGTCGAGGAACCCGACGAGCCTTGGGTCGGGGCTCGCCTCGTCATGCTGGTCGGCTCCGCTCTGCCCGACGATCCCCGCGTGCACGTCGTCGTGGCTCAGGCGGGAGAGGGGCTTCCATCGACAGTGCGCTGCTACGTCTCCCCTGATGAGGGGGTCCTGGCGGTGTGGATGGAGGCATCGGTCGGTCCTGACGCCGCCGTTCAGGTGGCTGCTGTCCTCGACGAGGCGCTCGAGGCGGCCGCGCGTCTCGCCAAGGCGATCGACCAAGCTCTCGATGGACCACCCCGCTGGGTCGAAGCCACACTGCAACGCACCGATGGCACCTTGCGCGACGAGAGCGGCCCGGGCCGGTCGCTCGAACAGGTCCTCGATGCCCTTGATCAGATGGTCGGGCTCGAGACCGTACGCCAACAGATCGGCGAGCTCGTTGGCAACCGCCAAGTCGCTGAACTCCGCCGGCAACACGGCCTCAAGACCGAGGAACTCTCCCCGCACCTCGTTTTCACCGGCAATCCCGGCACCGGCAAGACCACCGTCGCCCGGATCATCGGCGAGATCTACGCCGCGATCGGGCTGCTGCCCAAGGGCCACGTCGTGGAGGTCGACCGAGCCCAGCTCGTCGGCCGGTACGTCGGGCAGACCGCGCCCCGGACCTGGAAGGCCGTCGACCGGGCCATGGGCGGGATCCTCTTCGTCGACGAGGCCTACAGCCTCACCAGCGCCGGCTCCTCGGAGGACTTCGGGTCGGAGGCGATCGAGACGCTCATGACAGCGATGGAGAACCGCCGCGGCCAGTTCGCCCTGATCGTCGCCGGCTACCCCCGTGAGATGGCGGCGTTCCTCGCCTCCAACCCGGGCCTCGAGAGCCGCTTCGACGCCACCATCCACTTCCGTGACTACACGACTGCCGAGCTGATCGAGATCTTCGAACGGCGTGCCAGCCACCTCGACTACGACCTCGACACCGGCTTCGCCGAGCGCCTCCGAGTCGTCCTGGATGCGATGGAGCGCGGCCGCACGTTCGCCAACGGCCGCACCGTTCGGCGCCTCTTCCATCGCGTACGCGCACGTCAGGAACAGCGCCTGCTCGCTGCGGGCGAGTTCGCTGCCACCGACCTTCGGCTCCTCAAGCCCGAGGACATCCCCGACAGGCCCCCTTCGACGAGGTGGGTATCGCCTGCCGGCTACCTGTGAGGAACGCGCATGGAGCCCGCTGCCGCCATGACTGAGGATCCCATCGTCAACCAGATGTACCGAACGCTCGAACGGCGACTGCACGACTGTGAGCCCTCTGCGCTCGGTTCGTACGCCGAGCACCTGGTCGCCCACTGGATCGGTGGCAGGGTTGCCGATGATGCCTGGGGTCCTGTCGACGTCGAGTGGTCTCCCCCAGAGACCGACGAGATTGTCGGCATCCAGGTGAAGACGGCCCGGGTCCTGCGCACGTTCAAGGGGCAGGACGAGACGGAGGAGATTGTCCGCAATGTGGGGTTCGGGATCGCACGGACCGAGTTGCGAGTAGACCGGCAGCGAGGTGAGCGACGCGCCGGCGAACGCCGGGCCCGCACATGGGTGTTCGCGCTGCACACCGCCCGTGGCTACAAGGACGGGTGGTGGTTCTTCGTGGCCCCCGTCGAGGCTCTGGCTGGGCTCGCCGCGTCGCGCGTGTCGGCTGTTCGCCTGTGGTCGGTTCTCGGGCAGCCCGTGCCAGCCGAAGGCCTCCGTGAGGCCGTCGAAGCGGCACACGCCGGGTCGACGCGACTAGCGGCCCTCTGGCCCTGCCCTGTCTGCTCGCTCGACACCGGGAGCCCTACGAACCTCGCGGCGCATGTTGCTGCCAACAAGAAGACCTGCGGCGCCGACATGCGTAGTCGGCTTCGCAATCCTGGGTGCGTGGCCAGTCCTTGAAGATCGGGACGACTCGAGCGACGTTCGCCAATGTGAGTCGAGTGGCCGGCGTGACGGCGCAGCAGCGCAAGCGAGCGAGCGAGAGGGTGACGCTGTCGTGGTGACGAAGTATGAGCGACTGATCGAGACACGGAGGGACGGCGCCGATGGCATTGAGGTGACCCTCGCGCTCCAGCGCCGATTCTCGCCGGGTGAGCAGCCCTGGTACACGGTGAGCTGGCGTACACGGCTCCGACCAGGCGGCCCGAACCGACGCTTCTACATGCAAGCCGGAAAGCCCTGGTCGATCGGCTCGCATCTGGCGGACGAGATGCTCGAGGAGCTCGAGCATCGCGGCGGACTGCACGAGCAGTATCACGATCACCTTCGTCGCCCCGCCTTCCATGAAGTCACGGCCGCAGCACTCGCTCCGCACGACGCGCGACGCGTGTTCGAGGAGATCACCTCGCCTGAGGAGGATTGGGGACCGGAGCCCTTCTGGGTTGTTCTGGGGGAGGACCGGAGGGACCGCCCTTGGCGGAAGACTCTTCTCGTCGATCCATCGACAGGTCGGGCAACCTTCCGATCGACCACCAGGTCGTCCACCTACCGGCCCCGAGCCATCCTGCGACCCGGACTGGACTGGGTGCTCGACAACTCGATGCAGGACTGCACAGTGCAGCAGGCGACCAGGCTTTGGCAGCAGCTGAGGACCCTCCATGCGACGGTTGCCGTGCCTCGCTGGGGCTAGAACGCGGGCCGCAGAAGCGAAGCGTTCCTCTGTGCACACGGCGGACGAAGGAATATCGGCAGACAGACGACGTCACCGCGCCGTGGTTCCGGTCGGAGACACGACTCTGACCTGTGACGGCAATCGAGGGCCTGCTGCCGACACAAGGGCCAGCGAGCGAGCCGTTGGGCTACCGCCTCGACCGCTCTTGGGTCTGGCCTGAGGAGCGGCGCCCGACCGTCGTCTGCCTATCGATCCGCCTGCGCCCCTGAGGCTTCGACGAAGGCGCACAGGGTGCCGATGAGCCGCATCTCGTCGACGGTGCGGGCCCGGGCGTCGAGGAGCTGGTCGGTGCACACGACGTAGGCGAGCGCGCGGGCCCGGCTGACGGCCACGTTCAGGCGGTTGCGGGAGAACAGGAAGTCGGCGGTGCGGGGCATGTCGTCGCCCGTGGAGGTGGCCATCGAGAAGAGCACCACCGGGGCTTCCTGTCCCTGGAACTTGTCGACGGTGCCGACCCTCACGGCGGCCAGGGCCGGGTCGGCGGCGAAGGTGGCTTGGAGGAGGTCGACGTGGTCGTTGTAGGGGGCGACCACCATGACGTCCTCGGCGCGTAGCGGCCGTTCAGCTTGCTCGGCGTTGCGCCAGGTCTGGCCGATCAGCGATCTGATGGTGGAGGCGACCAGTGCAGCCTCTTCCTCGGAGGCGGTCGAGCAGCCGTGGTGGTCGGCGAGGATCCATCGCAGCCCGGTCTGCCGACCGACGGACTGGTGGGCGCAGTCGGGATGTGCGTGGAGCCGACCGTCGTAGATGTGGGTCGACAAGAAGTCGCACACGTCGTGATGCATGCGGCGGGTCGTGTCGAGGAACACCCCGTGGCGGTCGGGGATGGTCGCCTGGTCGGGTCCGAGGACATGCTCGAGGACGCTGGCACCTGCTTCGCCGGGATGGACGGCCAGGCTGACCTGGGCCAGCTGGAGGGGGTCGCCGAGCAGGATGACGTTGTGGGCGCTGGACATGGCGGCCAGTGCGTCGGCCAGGCCCATCTGGCCGGCTTCGTCGATGATGAGTACGTCGACGGCAGGCGTGGCTCGCATGTCGGCTCTTGCGAACAGCCAGCTGGTGCCGGCGATCACGTCGTGCTCACCGCTGTCCCACTTGGCTCGGGTGGCGTTGTAGGTGGCGTTCGGGAGTGCTGCAGCGGGATCCTGGGGTGGGCCGTTCTGGCGGAGGATGCGGAGCGAGGGGGTGTGCCGGGCTGCTTCGCGCAGGAGGTTGTCGATGGCGGCGTGGCTGAACGCCGTGACCCCGACCCGCTTCCTGTCGGCGACGAGGCGTTGGATGATGTGGGCGCCGGTGTAGGTCTTGCCGGTGCCGGGCGGGCCTTGGATGGCGAGGTAGCTGTTGTCGAGCTCGGGGGCCACCTCGACGATGTCGACCACGGCCGGGCTGAACCGCCCGTCAACCGGTCCACGGCCGTGGCGGAAGCGCGGGAGCTCCCGTCGGAGCAGAGCGACGCGGACCGGGTCGGCCGGGTCGGAGCCGCCCTCGACGGCGCGCTGGGCGAACTCGCGTAGGGCGTCCGGCTTGGGGTGCGGCGACACCCAGTCGTTCAGCACCATCGCGGTCGGGTACACGCCAGCCTCGGCCGCCTTCGTCGACCAGCCGACCACCAGCTCGCCGGCATCGACGTCGACGGCGTCGGCCGACACCGACACGATCGTGTCGCTGCCGGCCGGGAACATCAGCGTGGGCTTGTTCCCGTCGCTGAGGTCGGGGCCAAGGGTCTGGGGCGGGAACCGGAACACGGCCCGCTCGTCTCGCTGTCTTCCGGCCGGCGGGCGGGTGCCGACGTGCTCCAGGCCGGCGATCACCTCGGGGTGGGCCAGCTGGTCGGCGAGGTCGGTGTCGAGCAGGGCGGCGTGCTGGGCCCAGTGAGCGCGTCCCTCGCGGTTCCAGTACTCGAGAAGCTGACCCAGCAGCACCTTCCAGTCCTCACCGGTGGCGACCAGCGCTGCCACCAGGTCGTCGACGGTGTCGTCGCTGTCGTCATCCGGGTCGATCACCGGGCGGGGGTCGTCGCCGCCCAACGGCCCACCTACCAGCCACTCGCGCACAGCCAGGGTGGCCCTCACATCGTCCTCGTTGTAGCGGGCGATGCGCGCCAGCCGCCCCGGGTCGCCGTCACGGCACCACTCGTCGTACTCGACCACGGCACCGGCCCCGCGGTCGATGTCGTGGCTGCGCTCGTAGCCGGCCAGCAGCTCCAAGGTCTTGAGCCCATAGGACTCGGCCCCCACCACGAGCCGCCGCCGCACCACGTCGAACACGTCCACGAACACACCATGCGCGAGCAGATCGGCCAGCTCCTGCTCGCCAGCACCGTGCTCCGCTGCCAGCCGCTCCAGCGCCGAGCGCTCCGTGTGGTTGTAGTGGTACACGTGCATCGCCGGGAACACCGCCCGGCGCGCCGCGATCCAATCGATCAGTTCCCGCGTGGCGTGGGCTTCCCCGCTCGGGTTGTGCGCCCACGTGGCCTCGTAGCGCCATTCGGCTGTCGCCGGGTCCTTGCTCAAGACGCCGAACAGGAAGAACAGCCCGCGCGCCGGGGTCCAGAACGGATGGCCTTCGTAGTCGAGGAACACGTCGCCGTCGTCGGGTACCGGCAGCCGTGTCCGGTACGGGTCGGCGTCTTCACCAAGTGCCAGCAGCTCGAACGGTGGCGGCTGACCCGCAGCGGCCGCCCGCTGGAGACGGGCCTGGTCGCGCAGCACCGTCAGCCGTTCCGGCTGCATTCCCTCAACGTTCCCGGCCCGGCTGGCCAGCTCCGCCATCGTCGTCACCTCGACCGTCCGCAGGTCGGCGATGTCGGTCGTGCGGATCCCGGCCACGAAGTGCAGCGCGTCCTGCGCCCGCCACTCCGCCTCGCAGAGATCGGCGAACTCGCAGAACGCACAGTGCGAGCACCGCTCAGGCGTGGTGTCGGGATCGCCGGCGGCGTCGACGACCCGGCGCAGCTGGTCACGGATGCGACGCCAGTAGGCGTCGACGTCACGCAAGCGGACGGTCTCATCGAGCCCCGAACCGAGATGCAGATGGATCCGCCGAGGCCGCCTCCCCTGGGCGGCGCCCAGTGCGTCGGCGTAGAAGCACAGCTGCAGCACATGCCCAGGCTTGGCCTCGGCCCGGGCCAGCTTGGCGTCCACCGGCTCGTAGCTGAACGCCCCCAACGCCGACGGTTCGGGCACCCGCACCAGGAAGTCGGCCACCCCCCGCAGCCCGTCGTGCACCATCGGGTACTGGTAGACGACGTCGTGGCCCTCCGCCAGCACTCCAGCGACCCGGGCCGTCCAATCGGCGAACGTCTCCCGGGTCGCCCGGCCCGGCACCTCGAACACCGAACGGCCCTCGGCAGCCAGCCGGTCGAGATACGCCCGTTCGTGGACCATGCCCTTGTCCATCAGCAACCGGGCGAAGCTGCCCAGACCCTCGTTGAGTGGCGTCAGCTCCCCGGCGTCGGCCAGGCGACGCAAGGTGAGGTAGTGAGCACAGTCGAGCCACGCCGTGATCTTCGACGGCGTCAGCAGACGCTCCGGAGGTTCGACATCCGCCCGACGCATACGGCAAGTATGGCCATCGGGTGCCGTATATTCTTGTCCCTACAGTTGGCCCAAGCCGCCTTGGCCTGACACCGACCCGGCAGGGGCGGCTGATCCACTCAGCGCTCGGAGGTGAACCGTGGCCAAGAAGGAGCTGGTGGTTGCGCTGGGCGAGCAGATCCCGCCGGGGCAGTGGGAGAGCTACGGCGGGCTCGGTGCGGCCATGAAGGTGCTCACCGGAACCGGCAACGGGCGAGGAGCAGCATCAGCCGAGGACGCCGCCCGTCTCGACGGCTTGTGGGGCGAGACCTACCCCTGGTGGCGGGTCCGCAACGCCGACGGCCGTCTCGTGTTCGGCGGTCTGGAGCGGGGCACCAAACATGTGATCACCGACCCCCACGACCACGGGAATCGCCGGTTCGTTGCCGAGGGCGGCCGGGTGGACACCACTGGCCGGGCCTTGGGACCGCAGTTCGGTCTCGCGGCACGGGTCAGGTCCGGTGCCGTCGACGTGTGAGGTTGCGCGATCGATGGTCGCGTCCCGACGCCACGACGATCGGGGCAGCGGCAGCCAGCTGCCACGACACGCAGCTCCAGGGACTGGTGATAGGGGCAGAGAGGCCGGCCATCTCGTGGCCGTGCTGCGCGTGCATGTGCTCACTCGATCGGTGGCAGGACCTCCCGGACCAAGTGGTCGATGGTCGAGCGGCCCGGGCGGCCCGGTAACGACTGAGCAAGTCAACGCCTGGACCCGTGTCCCCGAACGACCACGCCAGGCCTCGCTCGGCGTCGACGACAGCTTGCGGACGATCGCGGTGGTCCACAACGAACCAGTAGCGATACGCGGGCTGGCCGAGGAGGTCGCCTCGGAGCGGCTCGAGGCGGGCGCCAGGGAAGGCCTCGAAGTACTTGGTGCGCACGTCGGCGTCGTAGGACGTGTCGAGGAAGCCGTTGACGATCGACCACCGCTTGGTCGTCAGTGCCGCCGACGCCGCAAACCGGGCGAGCACCCGCGGGCCGATCGAGCGTCTCGTTGTTTCCGGCGTCGTGGAGGGGCTCGGTAGGCCCGCGGCCGCCTCGAGTTGTCTGACGACGTACGAGCGCCGGTCGCGGGCGTTGAGGACCTCGAACCAGTTGAAGCGGTCGTCAGCCTCGTCGTCGGTCGGCGTGCCGAACCAGGCGCCATGGGTCAGGTGACCCAGGAGGTTCAGATGCACGATGAGGGCCGACTCCTGTTTGCGTCGGCGGTGGTAGATCGACAGGCAGTCGTACTGGCCGCCGCCTGGGTGTCTCGATGACGCGCAGCTGGTCCGGGTGGCGGCGGATGAGCTCGGCCGCTACCCACCAGGCAAGCCCTCGCACGACGCCGTACGGCAGCTCCACACCCTCGCCCTGGAGGTGGAGTCCCCGGTTCAGGCGGAGCGGCACGGAGCGCATCCCTGCAGACTAGGTACCGCGCTGAGAGGCGATGGCACCGTCTCGCGGCGCGAGCACCTGCGATCCTCAGGGTGGTGCCGAGTTGCGTCTCACCGCAGCGGGAGTGCTGCTGCTGACGAGGCGGAGTTCCGGGCATCAGCGCGCTGGGAGCATGTCCGCGCTCAGCGCCTGGCTGGGTTGGATGCGGCGGGTCAGGTGCCGCCAGTCGTCGAGCTGGACCTCTTGGCTGACCGGCCGTGGGCCGAGCGGGGAGTCATCGGTGACAGCCCAACGATCCCGGTAGGGTTGGAGTCCCGCGGAGTGGTGTAGCTGGGGGTGAGCCCGGCTTGGTCGCTGTCGCTGGTCGTTGATCTTGTCAGGCGGTGATGGCCAGGGGGGCCTCCTCGATGGTGTCGATGGTGGGCGC
>Ga0114939_10000513_pt1 | contig 32207 bp, 35 predicted proteins | sample AshMeaCrysSpring_FD_87196 | JGI IMG/M metagenome (GOLD analysis project Ga0114939, IMG submission 87196) | Groundwater microbial communities from Big Spring, Nevada to study Microbial Dark Matter (Phase II) - Ash Meadows Crystal Spring | ecosystem: Environmental > Aquatic > Deep subsurface >...
CCCGTGCCGACTGCGCGCATTCTCGAGTCCGGCCTCGCTGCCGTGACGCGCCCGGACATCCGCTGGGCGCGCTGCGATGTGAAGTCCGTGGCCCTGCTCGCGAACGTGCTGCTTCGCCAGGAAGCTGCCGACCGCGGCGCCGACGAAGCGTTGCTGGTGCGGGATGGACTGCTGCTCGAGGGCTCCTCGAGCAGCGTGTTCCTGTGCACGAACGGCGCGCTCGTCACTCCGCCCGACGATCACCGCATCCTGCCGGGCACCTCGCGCGACGCGGTGATCGAGCTTGCACGCGGCTGGCGAACGGTGGCGGTGCGCGAGATCTCGGTCGGCGAGATCGCAGGTTGCGACGAACTGTGGATCGCGTCCGCCGGCCGGGGCGTGCTCCCCGTGACCGCGGTGGACGGCCGGCCCGTCGGGGCCGGACGACCCGGCCCGCTGTGGCGGGAGATGTACGATCGCCTGCAGCGCCACCTCGACGACGTCTCCGCCATGCCGGCACTCTGAGCCATGAGCGAAGGCACGCTGCTCGAGTTCCCGACCGACTTTCCTGTGAAGATCATGGGCGCAGCCAGCGACGAGTTCCGCAGTCTCGCCATCGGAATCGTGACGCGTCATTTCGGAACGCTCGATTCCTCGCGCATCGAGGAACGGCCGAGCAGCGGCGGCAAGTACCTTGGCCTCACGATCACCGTGCGCGCCGAGAGCAAGGCGCAGCTCGACGCCCTCTACACCGAGCTGACTTCCTGTCGCCAGGTGCTGGTCGCGCTCTGATCCGCCGCGTCGAAACCGAGTTCAGCCAGCAGGCGGGGCGCAAGCGCGTCGGCCACGATGCCAAGGTCGGCCGGTCCGCCCAGCTCGCTTACCTGCGTCATCTCGAGGCCCGCGTAGCCGCAGGGGTTGATGCGCCTGAAAGGCTCGAGGTCCATCGCGACGTTAAGCGCGAGGCCGTGATAGGAACAACCGCGGCGGATCCGCAGGCCCACGCTCGCGACCTTGGCCGCGCCCACGTATACGCCAGGCGCGTCGCGCCGCCCGAATGCCTCGATGCCCCATTGCGCCAGGGTCGCGACAACGGCGCGCTCGATGCCCTCGACCAGCGGGCGTACGCCGAGCCGCGCGCGGGTAAGGTCGAGCAGCGGATACACCACGAGCTGCCCCGGGCCGTGGTAGGTGACCTGCCCGCCGCGGTCGATCTGCATCACCGGGATGCCGCCGGGCGCAAGAAGGTGCTCCGGCTTCGAGTTCATGCCCAGCGTAAACACCGGCTCGTGCTCGAGGAACCAGATCTCGTCAGGCGTGCCGGGGGCGCGACCGTCCACGAGCCGCTGCATTGCGCGCCACGTCGGTTCGTAGGCGACGCGACCCAGCCACCGCAGCCCGGGCGCGATCATGGTCGTCGTGCTTGTCAGCGTGTTGCGACGCCGCCTGCGCCGAGTCCCGCGTTGTTGCGCGCCAGCGCCTGTTCGGCGCGATAGCTGGAGCGCACCAGCGGCCCGGCGACGCACTCGAGGAAGCCGCGCCCGAGTGCCGCGGCGCGATAGACCTCGAACTCCTCGGGCGTCACGAAGCGCTCGACGGCAAGGTGATTCACGGTCGGCCGCAGGTATTGTCCCAGCGTGAGGATGTCGACGCCGATCGAGCGCAGGTCGTCCATCGTCTGGAGGACCTCGACGTCGGTCTCGCCGAGGCCAAGCATCAGGCTAGTCTTCGCGAGCACCTCGGGACGATGGCGCTTCGCGTGCGCGAGCACCGCGAGCGTCTGGTCGTAGGAGGCGCGCGGGTCGCGTACCGGATGCGTGAGGCGGCGCACCGTTTCGACGTTCTGCGCGAACACCTCGAGGCCGCTGTCAACCACGGTCTCGACGTCCTCGAGCACCCCCTGGAAGTCGGGGGTGAGCGCCTCGACCGCGGTCTGCGGGCAGCGTTGCTTGATGGCACGGACGCAGGCCGCGAAGTGCGCGGCGCCGCCATCGTCGAGGTCGTCGCGATTGACGGACGTTAGCACCACGTAGCTCAATCCCATGAGCTCGACGGTGCGCGCTGCATTGACCGGCTCATCGGCATCGAGCCAGCCTCGAGGGTTGCCGGTGTCCACCGCGCAGAAGCGGCAGGCGCGCGTGCACACCTCTCCCATCAGCATCAGCGTCGCGGTGCCAGCGTTCCAGCACTCGCCGATGTTCGGGCACTTCGCTTCCTCGCAGACAGTGGCGAGGCGATGATCGCGCACCGTGTGTCGCACGGCGTCGAAGCGTGGCCCGGCGGGCATCGGCGCACGCAGCCACGACGGCTTGCGGCCCGCGGGCAGCGGCGCGGCCACGGCCGTCGCCTTGATGCCGTCCTTGATCGCCGTGGTGCCCTGCGGCGTCACGTACTTCTGGCCGCTGCGCGCGGCGCTCGGGACGACGGGAATGCCTTTGAAGTCGGTCATGGCTCGGATGTCCGGGGGCGGTGGATTGTACCCGGTCGCGGCGCGGGGCTGGCTGCGCGCCGTCCGCCTGCCTCAATGCCCGCCTTGCACCAGCAGACCCTCCTCGCGCAGCGCCTCCGCCAGCCCCTCCTCGATCTCCTCCGCCTGCGCCCGCGTCAGTCCCTGCAGGTGCAGCACCGGCCCGGCGAGTACTTCGAGCCCGCGCTTGAGCACACTGCCCGCCGCGCGGATGCCCGCCTTGTGCTGGTCGAAGCGCTCGGCCGGCGTGTAGTCCGTTGCCCCTACGTAAACGCCATACGGCCCGCGCGGGCTGTCTTCGTAGTCGAGCAGCACGAGATAGATGTTGGACCGACCTCGCCCCCGCCGCGTGAACCGCGCCGCGACGTCGTAGACGAGCGACAGCCACTCGACATAGCGCATCGGCAACCAGGCAGGCACCGACTCTGGTGCCGCCCGCCACAACAGCCCCAGCAGCCTTTCTATGTTCATCGGCGGCTCATGTCGCATCCACAACTCGTGGATGCAGTGCGCTCCGGCGACCCCGTCTCTCTCCAGGAGCGCCGCCTCGAGCCGCGCCAGCAGTTCCTCCCGTCCCAGCGCGCGGAGCGGGCGGCGCCCGGGCGTGGCGGCTGCCTTCCTCACGAGGCCCGACCCGCCGTCACGTCGACGACCATTCCGGCCGCGTCCAGCTCACCCGCAAGCTCGATCGGCTGGCAGCACACCTGGCAGTCTTCCACGTAGCTGAATGCGCCCGCCGAAACGTCCACCACCGTGTCGAATCGCTCGCCGCAATACGGGCACTGCACCGTCACGATCTCGGTCGGGCGCAGCGCGTCCTCGCAGCCCGGTTCGAACACCGGCTCGAGGCCGAACAACCGATCGATGCTGTCCGGATCGATGGGTCTTCGCGAGCGCATGAGCGGCTCCAGGTGTCCGTGGTGCTTCCGTTGCCTGCTTCATCCCCGACCCGCGCGCCCCCTCCGGCCGCCGGATTGTCGCGCCGGCGGCGCCACGGCCCGACATCTTCCATGCGCCGCCCCGCCGGGCAGCGCGCCATCCGCTAACGCTTCTTCTTCGCGAGCTTCTCGGCGCGCTTCTCTTCCTTGGTCTTCTGGGCCTTCTTCCTGGTTTCCTTCTTCCGGTCCATTCCCTTCGACATGGCCTCACCTCCGGAACACTGCACCGCACGCGCGGCGACCCCTCGATTCTCGGCTCACCGGCGCGATACGCGCAATCCCCAGCCCGCATCCCCGCTCGGGATCCGGCTCCCGGCCGCCCCCCTGCCGCCGGATTCGCCTGCGGCCGCGTCGCGCGGCACCGAGGAACTCACCTTGGTCGTAGGCTCGCGCCCGGCGCTGGCCTGGACTCCAGCCTTGGATCCTCGGAGCGGTCGGAACTGTTCCAGTCCTGGTGCATCGACGAACGCCACTCGATCGTACTTCCCGTAATCGAGACCCACGGCCTCGGCGACTGCCTGCAGAACCCTGTCGACTTCCGCGTCAGGCACGTGGCATTCCACGTAGTAGGCCGGCTCCACCCGATACGTATCACCGACGACCTGGTCTGGCGATGCAGGCTTGAGCGGCGGTGACGCCTGCGCCAACCGAACGCAGGAACGCATCAATCAGACCATGGAGACCATCCACCGAATCGACTGGATCATGACTTCGCACCCGGCAATGCTGCAACGAACGACTCTGCTTCCCGGGCACCCACGGAGATGCGGTGCTTGCATCGATGCCCGGATGACCGCCGTTCAGTGCGAACGCGCCCTGAGGCGCGCATCGAGTTCCGCGAGACGCTCCGGCGTGCCGATGTCGAGCCAGCCGCCCTCGTGGACCTCGCCGCTCACCCGGCCGGCGCGTGCTGCCGCCCGCAGCAGGGGCGCGAGCTTGAAGACGCCATCGCTGCAGCCGTCGAACAGCGCCGCACGGTAGACGCCGGCGCCTGAAAACGTCAGGCGCTCGCCGTCCCGCTCGACGATGCGGCCGTGCTCGAGCACGAAGTCGCCACGCGGGTTGTGCGCCGGATTCGGCACCAGCACGAGGTGAGCAAGGTCCGCCGCAGCAATCCGATCGTGCAGGCTCGACCAGTCGAGGTCGGTCCACACGTCGCCGTTCAGCACCAGGAAGGGGCCCGCGCCGAGCAGCGGCAGCGCGCGAAAGATGCCGCCGCCCGTCTCGAGCGGCTCAGGCCCTTCGTCGCTGTAATGCAGTCGCACCCCGTAGCGGCCGCCATCGCCAAGCGCCTGGCGGATCATGGTGCCGAGCCACGAGAGGTTCACCACGACGTCCTCGAAGCCCGCGGCCGCGAGCGCCCGCAGGTGGTGCGCGATCAGCGGAGCGCCGCCCGCCTCGAGCAGCGGCTTCGGGCGCTCGAGGGTCAACGGCCGCATGCGCTCGCCACGCCCGGCCGCCAGGATCAGCGCCTTCACGTGCGCATGGCCTGGAGTTTTGCGGTCATTGCAGGCAGCACACGCTCGCGCACCAGCGCGCCGAGCGCGCTCAGATCGTCGTGGCGAGCGCAGGCTTCCACGATGTAGCTCAGCGTGCGGGGCACGTCCGGCAGGTAGCCGGGCTTGCCGTCTCGGTGCCAGAGCCGCGCGAAGATGCCAGCCGCCTTCAGGTGTCGCTGCACGCCCATCAGGTCGAACCAGCGCAGGAACTGGGCCTCGTCGGCGCCGGTGTCGAGTCCTGCTGCCGTCGCGTCGCGTTGGTAGTCGCGCGCCCAGCCGAGCACGGGCTCCTGCGGCCACCCGATGTAGCAGTCGCGAAGCAGCGATACGAGGTCGTAGGTGAGTGCGCCGTGCACGGCGTCCTGGAAATCGAGGATGCCGGGATTCGCACCTTCGCAAACCATCAGGTTGCGCGAGTGGTAGTCGCGGTGAACGAATACCTGCGGCTGCTCGAGCGCATTGGCGACCAGCAGGTCCGCTGCCTCGGCGAGCGTCTTGGCAACGGCACCGTCCGTTGCGAGGCCGAGGTGACGCGCAACCAGCCAGTCGGGGAACAGGCGCATCTCGGTTCGCAGCAGCCGCTCGTCATACGGCGGCAGGTCGGAGCAGTGAACACGACCGCGCGACTGGAAGCGCACCAGCGCCGCGATCGCATCGCCGTAGAGGGCCTCCGCCAGGCTCGTGTCGCGCAGCGCGTCCAGATAGGTCGTCGAGCCCAGGTCCGACAGCAGCAGGAAGCCCTGCTCCGCGTTGCGCGCGATAACGTGCGGAGCGTGCACGCCGGTATCCTCCAGCATGCGCGCCACCCTGAGGTACGGCCCGACGTCCTCCTTCCCGGGCGGCGCATCCATCGCGACGACCGTGCCCTCCGCACGGGTGACGCGAAAGTATCGGCGGAAGCTGGCGTCTGCCGAAGCCGGTGCGAGTGCGAAGTCACGAAAGCCAAGCGTGGTCTCGAGCCACTGGCGCAGCAGGTCGAGCCGTGGGTCGTCGCGGCGGGTGTCTGGCAAGCGGAGCCTCGGAAGATCGGATCTGGCGGGAGGGTCGCAATTATAATCGCCGGCATGAAGCCGTCCGCCCGAACTTCACCGGTCCTGCGACGGCTCAGCGTTCTGCTGCTGCTCGCACTTGCGACGCCAGCCGTCGCCGAGGAATCTGCCTGCCGACCGCTGGCGCCGGATCCGCGCCTCGAGGAGCTCCTCAAGGCAGACCCCGAGGACACGCGCATCAAGATCAGCAGCGACCAGGGCGAGCTCGGACGCCAGGGGGACGCGAAACTGACCGGCAACGTGCACCTCCGCATGGGACAGCGGCTGCTTGCGGCGGATGCCGCCGAGATCGACGCCGAGGCGCGAAGCGTGAGGCTCCTGGGCAACGTCGAGTATCTCGATCCCATGCTGCGCGTCCGCGGTCGCGGCGGTGAGTACACTGACGGTGCAGGCAGCTTCGAAGGCGCCGAGTTCGAGATCCCGGACCGCATGGTGCGCGGTGCGGCCGAGGACGTGCAGTTGCGCAACCAGACGGTGCTCGACCTCGAGGGCGTGCGCTACACGGCCTGCCCGCCGGGAAACGAGGACTGGGTGCTGAGCGCCAGGCGCATCACGATCGACCAGGAGAGCCGCACCGGCACCGGCCGCGACGTGCGCCTCGACTTCAAGGGTGTTCCGATCCTCTACACACCCTGGCTCACGTTTCCGGTCGGTGAGGAACGCAAGTCCGGGCTGCTGTTCCCCTCGATCGGCACCAGCAACAAGACCGGCGCGCAGGTCGCAATCCCCTATTACTGGAACATCGCGCCCAACTACGACGCGACGCTTACGACGCGCTACTTCTGGTCGCGTGGCCTGCGACTCGACCCGGAGTTTCGCTACCTCACCGAGCGCAGCCGCGGGACGTTGACCGCCGAGTACCTCTTTGACGACCGGGATTACGGTTCGGCACGCGGCGTTGCCGATCTCGAGCACCGCACGCGCCTGGCGCCGCTCACGCGACTGATGGTCGATGCCGCCTACGCTACGGACCAGAGCTACTTCGAGGACTACGGCATCGGCTTCGAGGGCACCAGCGTCACTTTCCTGAACCAGCTCGTCGAGGCGCGCAAGGACACGCGGCACTGGTCGCTCATCGGCCGCGTGCAGAACTTCCAGGTGATGGACTCGGGGTTGCCGGAATCCGACTACCCCTACACCCGCCTGCCGCAGCTGCTGATCGCTGGACGATGGGACGAACTCGGCGGCGGCTTCCGCGCAGGACTGTATTCGGAGGCGGTGAATTTCCAGAGCGACGAACTGGTGGACGGAACGCGCTTCGACATCGAACCCGCGCTGGGGTGGCGCGGCAGCGCCTACGGGGCCCATGTCGCCGCGAACGCGGCCTGGCGCACGACCGCCTACTCGCTGTCGGAGGCCCCACTCACGGGCGACGACACGCCGGTGCGGTCGCTGCCTGTGATCAGTGCCGAGACGGGCTTCACCCTCGAACGCGTTACCGGCTCGAAGGGTCAGCGCCTGCAGACGCTCGAGCCTCGCGTCCTGTACCTGTACGTTCCCTACCGCGACCAGGACGATCTCCCGGTATTCGACACGGCGCTCCCCGACCTGAACCTGGTCGAGCTGTTCCGCCCCAACCGCTACGTCGGCGCCGACCGCGTCGGCGACGCGAACCAGCTCAACATCGGCCTCACCAGTCGGCTGCTCAACGCGTCTGGTGGCCGGCAGTTCCTCAGTGCGACGCTCGGCCAGGCCATCTACTTCGAGCAGCCGCGCGTGACGCTGCCCGATGAGGCCCCGCGCGACCGCTCCACCTCGGACCTGATCGCCGAGCTCGATCTGACGGCGTTCAAGAACTGGAGCGCGCGGGCCGCCTACCAGTGGAACCCGGACGAGTCCGTCACCGAGTACTCGGATTTCCGCGTGCAGTACCGCCCGGCTTCGGATCGCGTGGTCAATGCAGCCTATCGGTATCGGCGCGACACGCTCGACCAGTTCGACGTGTCCGCGGCCTGGCCGATCACTGACAACTGGCGCGGATTCGGTCGCTGGGTCTATTCCCTGCTCGAGGAGAAGACACTCGACCAGTTCGTGGGCCTGGAGTACGGATCGTGCTGCTGGGCGCTGCGGCTCGTGACACGCCGCTTCGTCAGCAGCCGGACGGGCGACATCGACACCTCGATCGGGCTGCAGCTGGAACTGAAGGGCCTGTCGAATGTCGGAACGGACACCGAAGCTTTCCTGCGTGATTCGATTCGTGGATACTCCGCGCTCCCGCCTGAACCCCGGTCCTGAAATGTCTTTTGTTTTCAATAGATTAATGCTGGCCTGCGTGATGCTGGCAGCCCTGGCGGGCGTTGCCCATTCACAGGAACCCGGCCGCAGCGGCGTTCCACTCGACGGCATCGCGGCGGTCGTCAACGACGGCATCGTTCTGCGCAGTGCCCTCGACCAGCAGGTCGGCAGCGTCACGCAGCGCTTCGAGCAACAGGGCCAGGCACTGCCGCCGCGCAATCTGCTGCGCCAGCAGGTGCTGGAGCGGCTGGTGATGCAGGAGATCCAGGTGCAGCGCGCAGAGCGCCTCGGCATCAAGATCCCCGACGAGGCACTCAACGAGACGCTCGCGGACATCGCGCGGCGCAACGGCGTCCAGTTCGCCGACCTCCCCGCCACGCTGGAGTCCCAGGGCATCAACTACGCGCGCTACCGCGAGGAGGTGCGGCAGGACATGACGCTCAACCTGCTGCGACAGCGCGATGTTTACTCGCGCATCTACGTCTCGCCGCGAGAGATCGAGCAGTGCGCCGAGCGCCGCAAGAGTTCGCCCGAGCAGTCCATGGAATACGACCTCGCGCACATCCTCGTGTCGGTGCCCGCCTCCGCGACGGCCGAGCAGGCCGAGGAGCGAGCGGTCCGGGCTCAAGGCATCTACGACCGCGCCCGCCGCGGCGAGGACTTCGCGCAGCTCGCGGCGGCCTACTCCGACGCGGGCACCGCGCTCGACGGCGGCTCCCTTGGCTGGCGTCCGGTGAACCAGCTGCCCGCATTCGCGGCGGAGGTCATCGTCGCGATGCAGCCGGGTGACGTGAGCGAGCCGATACGCACGCCGAGCGGCCTGCATGTCTTCAAGCTGCGCGACCGGCGTGGCGCCGCGTCGAGCGCGATGGTCGCGCAGGTGCACGTGCGCCACATCCTGATGGAAACGACCGAGGTCGAAGACGACGACACGGTGCGCCAGAAGCTGCTTCAGTTCCGCGAGATGATCCTGAAGGGCGACGACTTCGCGGCGATCGCCTCGGTGAACTCCGACGACCCGGGATCGGCCGCCAACGGAGGCGACCTCGGCTGGGTGGGCCCCGGCACTTTCGTGCCCGCCTTCGAACAGGTCGTCGACTCCCTGCAGGTCGACGAGATCAGCCAGCCGTTCAAGACACAATACGGCTGGCACGTCGTGCAGCTGCTCGGCCGCCGCAGCTACGACGCCACCGAGGACGTGATCCGTAATCGCTGCGTCGCACAGTTGCGCGAATCGCGTGCCGAGGAAGAGACGGAGATCTGGATGCGCCGCCTGCGCGACGAGGCCTTCGTCGAATACCGTCTGTGACCGGCCCGGGACTGCGCGCGTGAGCCGCGACGACCGCTCCCGGCCCGTCATCGCCGTCAGTAGCGGCGAGCCCGCGGGCGTCGGTCCGGAGCTCTGCGCGGTGCTGCTCGGCGAGGACTGGGGTGCCGACCTCGTGCTGGTCGGCGATCGTTTTCTGCTCGAACGCGCGGCCGGGCATGCCCTGCCCGGTGACGCGGTACTGCACGTGCCGCTCGCCGCTGCCGCGATTCCGGGACGCCTCGACACCGCCAACGCGCGCTACGTGCTCGCGATGCTCGATGCGGCGATCGATGAGTGTCGCTCGGGCCGCTTCGACGCACTGGTCACTGCTCCCGTGCACAAGGGCGTCATCAACGATGCGGGGATCCCGTTTACCGGACACACCGAGTATCTGGCGCAGCGCTGCGGCACGCCCCAGCCGGTGATGCTGCTCGCAGGAGGCGGGCTGCGCGTAGCGCTTGCGACCACGCACCTGCCGCTGAAGGACGTGAGCGCAGCGCTCACGGTCGATCGCCTCGTTGCCGTCACGCGCGTGCTCGACGCTGACCTGCGCGCGAAGTTCGGCATCGAGCGGCCGCGTGTCCTCGTCTGCGGCCTGAATCCGCATGCCGGTGAGGGCGGGCACCTCGGGCGCGAGGAGATCGAGGTGATTGCGCCGGCGATCGGGCGGTTGCGCTCCGAGGGACTCGACCTCACCGGCCCCGTGCCGGCCGACACCGTCTTTTTGCCCGCGCGCCTCGCGGACCACGATGCGGTGCTCGCGATGTACCACGACCAGGGTCTGCCCGTGCTCAAGCACGCGAGCTTCGGCCATGCCGTAAACGTGACGCTCGGCCTGCCGATCGTGCGGACCTCGGTCGATCACGGCACGGCGCTCGAGCTGGCCGGGACGGGGCGTGCCGACCCCGGCAGCCTGCGCGCCGCACTGGCGCTGGCCGTGGAGATGTGCGAGACCCGCCGCCGGTGAGCCGTCCGAAGAAGCGCTTCGGCCAGCACTTCCTGCACGACCCCGGGACGATCGAGCGCATCGTGCGCGCCGTCGCGCCTCAGCCGGGCGACCGTCTCGTGGAGATCGGCCCCGGGCGCGGCGCGATCACGGCACCGCTGCTCTCGCTGGCCGGTGCCGTTGATGTCGTCGAGCTCGACCGCGACGTGTTGCCCTTGCTCGAGTCGCGCTGCCGCGGGCGCGGCGAGCTGCGCGTGCACCTGGAGGACGCACTCGAGTTCGACCTCCGTGCGCTCCGCGGCGCGGGCGCGCCGCTGCGGCTCGTGGGGAACCTGCCCTACAACATCCCCACGCCCCTGCTGTTCCGGTCCGTGGCACAGCTCGAGGCGATCGCCGACATGCACTTCATGCTGCAGAAGGAGGTCGTCGCCCGCATGGCGGCACGGCCGGGCAGCAAGGCATACGGGCGTCTCACAGTGATGCTCGCGCCATGGGTAGATGTCGAGCCGCTGTTCGACATCGGCGCCGGCGCGTTCTCGCCTCCACCCAAAGTGATCTCGACGTTTTTCAGGCTGCGCCCCCATTTGACGCCGCCTTTTTCGCTCCCGGACCCGGCGGGCTACGCGCGGGTCGTGGCCGCGGCCTTCGCGCAGCGGCGCAAGACGCTTCGTAACTCGCTGGCAGGTCTGCTGGATGCCGGGCGTATCGCCGCCGCCGGCGTGGACCCGCAGCTGCGTCCGGAGACGCTGCCGCCGCAGAGTTTCGCCGCGCTCGCGGCACAACTGCACGAGCCGGACACGGAAGGTAACGCGGATTGGTCGCCCAGCGCCTTGGACCTATAATCACTCGGGCGACCTCGATTCCAGCCCGCAGGAGCACCGCGATGCGCGACTACAGCAAGATCCTGCTCTGCCTCGACCTCACGGACGACAGCGAGAAGATCGCGGAGCGGGCCAAGTCGCTGGCCCTGAAGCACGGCGCCGAACTCACGCTGCTGCATGTCGTCGAGTACGTCCCGGTAGAGCCGATGGGCGAGGCGCTGCTTCCTGCAGTGCAGATCGAGGGCGAGCTCGTCGAGCGCGCCCGCGTGCGCATCGCCGAGCTGTCCGCGAAGCTCGGCCTCGACCGCTGCGAGCGGCTCGTGAACACCGGCAACATCAAGACCGAGGTGGTGCGCATCGCGCAGGCGCGCGGCATCGACCTGATCGTGATCGGCAGCCGCGAGCGTCACGGCGTCTCCATCCTGTTCAACTTCACGGAGGACACGGTGCTGCACGCGGCGCCCTGCGACGTCCTCGCCGTGCGTCTGCCGCGCGAGTGAGCGGCCCGGCCGCGCCGATCATGATCAGCAGCACCCACCACATCCGCGTCGACGTCGTCACCCACTTCGTCGAGGAACAGTCGAGCGCGGGCGACGGACGCTTCGTGTTCGCGTACACGATCACCATTCGCAACGAGGGCACGGTTCCGGCACGCCTGCTGTCGCGCCACTGGATCATCACCGACGCCAACGGCAAGGTGCAGGAGGTGGTCGGCGACGGAGTGGTCGGCGAGCAGCCGCATCTCGAGCCGGGCGAGGGCTTTCGTTACTCCAGCGGCGCAATTCTCGAGACGCCGGTTGGCTCGATGCAGGGCAAGTACCGCATGATCGCCGACGACGGCGAGCACTTCGACGCGCCGATCGCGCCCTTCACTCTCGCCGTGCCTGGCCTGTTGCACTGACCCTGGATGGCGACCTGGGCCGTCGGCGACGTGCAGGGCTGCTGCACCGAGCTCGAGACGCTGCTCGAGCGCATCCGCTTCTCGCCGTCCCGCGACCGGGTATGGTTCGTGGGCGACCTCGTGAACCGCGGGCCGCGTTCGCTCGACGCGCTGCGGCTCGTGGAGCAGCTCGGTGCGGCCGCATCCGTGGTACTCGGCAACCATGACCTGCACCTGCTGGCGCTGGCGCGTGGCGGCCAGACCGCACGACCGGCCGACGCGGGACTGCTGCCCATCCTCGCTGCGCGCGATCGCGACCGGCTGCTCGACTGGTTGCAGTCGCGTCCGGTGCTGCATCACGACGAGGCGCTGGGGGTCACCATGATCCACGCCGGACTCGCCCCGCAGTGGAACATCCCCACCGCACGCCGCTGCGCGGCCGAGCTCGAGTCGGCACTTCGCGGTGAGCGCAGCGGCCGGCTGTTCTCGACGATGTACGGGAACCAGCCCGACACCTGGAGCGAGGAGCTCGAGGGCGACGATCGCCTGCGCTACATCGTCAACGCGCTGACCCGCCTGCGGGTCTGCGATCCGTCGGGGCGACTGCTGCTCAAGTTCAAGGGCCCGCTCGATGAGATTCCCCCGGGTGCCGTGCCATGGTTCCGGGCACCCGGCCGGCGTTGGGCCGGATCGCGTGTCGTCTGCGGGCACTGGTCGGCGCTCGGCTACGTGCACGAGGACGGCGTGCTGTGCCTCGACACCGGCTGTGTCTGGGGCAACACGCTCACCGCGCAGCGACTGGACAGGCCAGGCGTGCGCGTCGACGTGGCGAGCACGCTGCCCGCAAGGTTCTGAGCAGCCGACCGGCTCTCAGTTGCGCATCAGCCAGGCGTAGATCGGCGCGACTCCGCTTCCGAGCAGGCGCACGGCGAAGTTGATGAACCGCGCATCGAGGCCCACGCGCCAGTGCACGCGCCGTCCATGGACTGCACGCCAGACGGTTTCGGCGACCTGACGCGGCGCGACCTTCACGCCCAGCCGCTCGATCGAGGCGGGCTTCACCTTCGCGTCGAACACCATGCCGGTCTTGACGTACGCGACGTAGATGCCGGAGACACGGATGCCGTGCCTGCGGTACTCGACGTCCAGCGCCTCGGTCAGCCCGCGCACGAAGAACTTGGTCGCGCTGTATACGGCGTGCTGCGGCGAGCCGTACTCGGCAGACGTCGAACTCATCGCGATCACGCGCGCGCCTGGCGTGCGCGCGAGGTAGGGAAACGCCGCGTCGATGGTGTGCACGACGCCGCGCACGTTGACGTCCACGAGCAGGTCCTTCTGCTCGTGCGTGATGGTCTCGTTCGGGCCCATGAACAGCACGCCAGCATTGGCGAAAACGGCGTCGAGGCGCCCGCCGGCCGGCGCCGCAAAGTTTCGCAGCGCTGCCTCCACCGCGCCGCGGTCGCGCACATCCGCGACGTGGGTGCTCACCGCCCCTGCACCGAGCTCGCTCGCGAGCGATTCCAGCGCCGCTGCATTCACGTCGGATACGCCGACCCGCCAGCCGCGCGAGACAAACAGTCGTGCGGTCTCGGCCCCGATGCCGGCGCCGGCACCGGTAATGAAAATGGACCGCACTTCGCTCATCGGCTCGAACGGCTGCGGTTGGTCCCTGGCTGGCGCATATGGCTCACGGCTCCTACGGCGACGGCACGGTCCCCGGCGGCGGCACCGGCTCGAGCACCTCTACGACGGTGTGGATCGAGCCGGGCCTCACCTGGCGTGGTGCGCACTGCGTGCGGTCCTCGACGACTTTGACACCGAGCTTCGGGAACACCCGATCGCGCAGCTGCTCGACCAGTTCGCAATCGCCCTCCTGGAGATCGCCAAGCGGGTCCGCCTCGAACTCGACGCGCTTGCGGCGAACCTGAAACTGGGCGGTCGCCTCCGCCGGCGCCACGCCTTTCACGCGTGCCACCAGCTCGCGCTTTCCAGCCTCGCTCTCGAGCTGTGCCAGCACTTCCGGCGTGGCCTCGACCGGCACCTGCGCCACGATCCGCACCGAAGGCATGATCTCCGGCCCGGTCACGCGGATGCAGCCGCGGGTGCCGACCTTGAGTCCGTCGCCCAGTCCCAGATCGACGAGCACGCGTCGCACCTTGTCGCGCAGGCCGTCGCAGGAGTAGTAGCTGGTGAAACCCATGTAGACCAGCTCGACCTCGCGCTCGACGCGGACGGCGTTGACCACCGGCGCGGCATCCTCGCCCGTGGCAATCGCCGGCGCGGGCGCGGAGACGGTTACTGCGAGCAGCATCGGCACGAGCGAAACAGCGAACTGTCGACCCGTTGCAAATCGTATCATCGCACTGCTCCCCTGCCCCGACTGGCGGGACGTGTCCATACTGCCACACGAACTCCTTCAGTCCCGCGCCGCAAAGATGCTTGAGCCTGGGCCTGCGCGCGAAACGGTCGCGCGGTTGCTGCCATTCCAAGGGACCTGGCGATCAGGCGCGAGTTCCCGCAGCGCGGCCATGGCGCATCATCGAGCCTCTCGCGCCGCGAACGGGTTCCGGCTGCTGTTCAGTCGGTCGCCGGCCGGGTGATCCTGCGCAGCGTGATGAAGCTGACGGAGTGCGCGTGCCGCTCGTCGGCGGGGTACCGCTCGCAGCTCACCTGCTCCCAGTCGCCGGGATCGAGTGGCGGCAGGAACGTGTCGGCCGCGACGGTTGCGTGCACGCGCGTGAGATGAACCAGGTCCGCGCGCGGCAGCGCCGCGCGATACAGCTCGGAACCGCCGATGATGCAGACCTCTGGCACGTCGCCCGCGGTGTTCAGCGCGTCTTCGAGAGAATTCACCACCTCGGCGCCCGGTATCTCGAGGCCGCGTTGCCGCGAGACGACGAGGCTGCGCCGTCCCGGCAACGGCCGCCCGATCGAATCCCAGGTGCGTCGTCCCATCACGATGGGCTTGCCCATCGTGAGCGACTTGAAGCGCTTGAGATCGTCGGGCAGGTGCCACGGCAGCCCGCCGTCGCGACCGATGCCGCCGCACTCATCGGCTGCGACGATCAGCGAGACGATCGTCACCTCGGCGACTTGCGGCGCACGCCCTCGCGGGTCGCCGGGCGCGGTCGCTTGCCGGCCGACTGGGCCGCCTGCCTGCGACGCTTCGCGGCAGCCCGGCGTCGCGCCTCGCGACGCGCCTTCTTCATGTCCTCCGGCTCTTCCGCGAGCATGGTGCCTCGGCAGTTCGCGGCGCCGCAGCGACAGGCGTAGTTGGCGAGTTCGTCGGGATCGTCGGTCGATTCCCAGGTGAGGCCGTACTCGTAGCCCAGCTCGTCGCCCGGCTGGATCGTGCGCACCGCTTCGATGAATACGCGGCCGTCCTCGATCACAGTGTCGCAGTTCGGGTCGCAGAAATGATTGATGAAGCGCGCATCGTTGCCGTTCACGCCGGCGTCGATCACGATCTCGTCGTCCACCACGAACAGGAAGGTGTGGCCGTCGTCCTGGCCCCGGGCCGCGTAGCGGTCGTCCGCCTGCTGGTGCGTGATCCGCTCGCCGAGATACTCGATGATCCGGGTCCCCTTGCGGATGCGTCGCGCGGCATAGACACCGCTGCCGTGGATACGCGAGCGACGCACGACGTACAGGGGCTCCGTCTCCGGCGCCGAGCGCAGGGCGTGGCGCATGTGGGCGTGATGGGTGGTGCTGCGGTTCTGCTTGGCTTTTTTCATACGGCGATTGGTGCCTTGATGGCCGGGTGTGACTGGTAGCCCGTGATCTCGAAGTCCTCGTAGCGATAGTCGAAGATCGAGTCTGGCCGGCGCTTGATGAGGAGTGTCGGCAACGGCAGGGGCTCGCGCGAAAGCTGCAGGCGCGCCTGCTCGAGGTGGTTGACGTAGAGGTGGCAGTCGCCGCCCGTCCAGATGAACTCGCCCATGGCGAGGTCGCACTGCTGAGCCATCATGTGCGTCAGCAGTGCGTAGGAGGCGATGTTGAACGGCACCCCGAGGAAGATGTCGGCGCTGCGCTGGTAGAGCTGGCAGGAGAGCCGCCCGTCCGCGACGTAGAACTGGAACATCGCGTGACAGGGCGTGAGGGCCATGCGCTCGAGCTCGCCCACGTTCCAGGCATTGACGATGATGCGACGCGAGTGCGGATCGCGCTTCAGCAGTTCCACCGCATCCGCGATCTGGTCGATGCTGCGGCCGTCCGCGCCGCGCCACGAGCGCCACTGCACGCCGTACACCGGCCCGAGCTCGCCCTGCGCGTCCGCCCACTCGTCCCAGATGGTCACGCCGTGCTCGCGCAGGTAGCGGACATTGGTCTCGCCGCGCAGGAACCACAGCAGCTCGTGGATGATCGACTTCACGTGCAGCTTCTTGGTGGTGACCAGCGGAAAGCCGGCACCAAGGTCGAAGCGCATCTGCCAGCCGAAGGTGGCGAGCGTGCCAGTGCCGGTGCGATCGGTCTTGCGGGCGCCATGCTCGAGCACGTGGCGCAGGAGGTCGAGGTACTGGCGCATGGTCAGCGGTAGTTGCCGGACGGCTCGTTACGACGGTAGGCCACGGCGAGCAGCCACAACCCGATCACGATCATCGGCAGCGACAGGATCTGCCCCATGGTCATCCAGTCGAGCAGCAGGTAGCCGCGGTTCGCGTCGGGCACGCGCACCAGCTCCACACCGAAGCGGAACACGCCGTAGCCCAGCAGGAACAGCCCCGAAGGCGCGAGTCGCGGGCGCGGCTTCGACGTGAACCACCACAGGATCACGAACAGCACGAGTCCCTCGAGGAACGCCTCGTAGAGTTGCGACGCGTGCACCGGCACACCGTTTACGACCACCGCCCACGGCACGTCGGTGGGCTTGCCCCACAGCTCGCCATTGATGAAGTTGCCGATGCGCCCGGCGCCGAAGCCGATCGCGGGCAGTGGTGCCGTGAAATCGAAGACGTCGGCAATACGCTTGCCGCGCCGGCTCGCAAACAGCGCGAGCGCAACCAGCACGCCGATCAGCCCGCCATGGAAGGACATGCCGCCCTCCCACACGCGCACCACGCTCATCGGGTCCTCGAGAATGCGCTCGGTGCCGTAGAACAGCATCCAGCCAACGCGGCCGCCGACGATCACGCCGAGCGCGCAGTAGAAGATCAGGTCGTCGATCTCGAAGGGGGTCCACGTCGATCCGGGGCGCGCCGCGCGGCGGCGTGCCAGCCACCACGCGGCCGCGAAGCCCACCAGGTACATGAGGCCGTACCAGCGGACGTGCAGCGGACCGAGCGAGAACGCGATGGGGTCTGGGTGGGGATAGACGAACATGAAGCGCGTATTCTAGGCAAACTGCTGCTGGAGTGCTGGGAGCGCCACCCGCCGGCCGGGGGCGCCCGCTCGCGATCGTCAGGCCATGCACGGAGTCCGCGGAGTGACCGGGGCGAGCATCGGACGGATCGAGAACCTCTGGGAAAAGCTCCGCCGCCGCAAGGTGGTGCAGTGGGGCGTCGCCTACGCCTTGTTCGCATGGGGCCTGCTGCAGGGCCTCGAGTACCTGAGCGATACTTTCGGCTGGCCGCAGCTGCTGCAGCAGTTCGCCACGCTGGCGTTCCTGGTCGGCCTGCCGATCGTGCTGGTCGTCGCCTGGTACCACGGCGACCGCGGTGAGCAGCAGGTCAGCGCTGCAGAATTCCTGATCCTGTTCGGGCTGCTGCTGCTCGGTGGCGCGCTGTTCTGGTGGTACGGCTCCGTGGGCGTTCCGACGAAGGCGACGCGCGGCACCCTGGACGGATCCGAGGCCCCGCCCGAAAGATCCATCGCAGTGCTCCCGTTCGACAACCTCAGCGAGCTGGCCGCCAACGCCTACCTCGGCGACGGCCTCGCCGAGGAACTCGCCAACCTGCTGACGCGCATCCCCGGCCTCGAGGTGGCGTCGCGCACCTCCGCATTCAGCTTCAAGGGCCGCAAGATGGCAGCCTGCGACATCGCCGATGAACTCGGCGTGAGGTACCTCGTCGAGGGCAGCCTGCGCCGGCACGGCGACACGCTCGCGATCACCGCGCAGCTCATCGAGTGCCCGCGCGGCGCACACACGTGGTCGAACACCTATCGGCGTTCGATCGCGGACCTGCCGAGCGTGGAGGAGGACATTACCGGTTCGGTGGCGGAGGCACTCAAGATCGTCCTGGCGCCCGAGACCCGGGAGAAGATGCAGCGGCGCTCCGACGTGAGCGTGGACGCCCGCCAGTCCTACCTGCAGGGCGTGAGCGAGCTGCGCACCCAGGCGGACGCCGGCGCCCTCGACCGGGCCGTGCTGCGCTTCCAGGAGGCGATCGCCGCCGACCCGACGTATGCCGAAGCCCACGCGGGCCTGTGCGAGGCGCTCGTGCAGCACTACAGTGAGAAGAAGACGGTGGAGGACGTGTCGGGCGCAGAGCAGGCCTGCAATCAGGCGGTGCGGCTCGACCGCGGCCTGCCGGAGGTGCATGTCGCGCTCGGCAAGCTGTACGTCACGACCGGGCAGCTACCTCGGGCCGAGCGCGAGTACCGCCGGGCGGTCGAGCTCGACCCGGAGAACGTGGATGCCTACCTGGGGCTGGGCAGGGCGCTGGCATTCAGGGGCGACACGGCCGGCGCAGATGATGCATTCCAGCGGGTCATCCGCCTGCGCAACCGGGATTGGCGGGTCTTCGATGCCTATGGCGGGGTTCTTTTCGAGCAGGGCCGCTGGCCTGACGCCATTGCGCAGTACCGGCGCAGCGTCGAACTCGCGCCACGCAATGCTCCGCTGCTCAGCAACCTCGGCGCCGCGCTGTTCCTCGACGGCAACTTCGCCGCGGCCGCCGACGCCTTTCGTCGCTCCGTGGAGATCGCACCAACCAGCGAGGGCTACTCCAACACCGGCTCCAATTATTACTACGCCGGCCGCTACGGCGATGCCGTCGCCATGTACGAACAGGCCATCCGCCTTGCACCCGAGGATGCCACGGTCTGGGGCAACCTCGGCGACGCTCACCGCCGTATGCCGGACCAGGGCGAACTCGCCAGCGGCGCCCATACCAGGGCGGCGGAACTCGCGCGCAGGGCCCTGCGCGTCAACCCAGACGCCACCTTGACCCGGACGCAGCTCGCTTATTACCTGGTCCGGCAGGGCGAGACCGACCAGGCAGCGACCGAGCTCGAGACCGCGGGGACTGAGACCTCGAATGATCCCAATGTGCAGTACTTCGCAGCACTCGTATACAAGGAACTCGGGAACTTGTCAGCGGCGGTGGCCGCGACCCGCCGGGCCGTGGCGAGCGGCTACCCCGTCAAGCTGCTGCAGGCGGACCCGGAGTTCGCCGTGATCCTGCGCGACCCGCGGTTCGCGTCGGGCAAGACTGGAACGCGCGCGGCGGCGTCTGTCGCAGAGCCGAACTCCGCGGCGGCACCCGATGGGCTGCCGGATGAAGAGTCCACGAAGCCTAACAACTGAGGGGAGGGACGGCGATGGCGACGATCAGGCTGAGCGTTCACAGCACGAGGGTCCGGCAGGTGCGTGCCCGCGTGAAACGGGACAAAGACGGCGGCAATACCTTGGTACCTCCGCAAGCTTCCATTGAGTGGAAGGCCACGGGCAGCGATGTGTTTCGCGTCGTGTTCTTCGACCTGGACAACGAGGCATGGATCTTTCCATTCGACGGCAATGACAACGGCGTCTTTGGCCCGGATAACGCACCGTCGCTGGAGGTCACGGGAGCCGGCCAGACCAGGACTCTCAAGTCCGTCGCCCCGCCGAACATCAAGTACGAGGTCTACTGCACGAGCGAATCGACCGCCGACCCTCTCGACCCGATGATCATCATCCGGAAGCCGGCGGGGATCTCGGCGAACCTGGTTCTCCCAGTAACCTGCGCCGTGCTCGGCGCCATCGTGGGAGCGCTGGCCACTGCGCTGCTGATGTGAAGTTCTGACGGTCGGGGTCCGGCCGGACACCCCGCCGGCGCCGCATGCGCCGGCGGCGTCTTGGCGCGTTGCTGTCGGGTCGCCGCGTCACCCGCCCGGCTGGATCGGGATAACCTCCGCCCCCGGCTCGAACAGCTGCTGGCGGATCTCCTGCACCAGCCCCCACTCCACCGCGTCCTCCGGATCGAGTGCGGTGCGTGCGAGCATGGCCCTAAATACCTGCCTCTTGGTCTTGCGTGTGTTCGCGGTCACCACGCTTGCGCAGTTCTCCATGTCCACGCGAAGGCTCTTCACCAGCTCGAGCAACTTCGGCTCCTCGTAGCTCGCTCCCTCGCGGAAGTTCATGCTCACCGGGTGCATGAGGAACCGCGCCTGCGGCACGCACAGGCGCTTCTGGCCGGCGCAGTAGAGCGCCACGCCGATCGAATCGACGCTGCCGAAGTTGTGAGTCGTGACCGTGGCCGGGATGCCGCGCAGGTAGTTGTAGGCAGTGAGACCGTGGTAGACGGAGCCGCCCGAGGTCGAAATCAGCACCGTGAACTCGATGGTGCCGGCGGCGAGCTTCTGGTCCACGGTGCGCATCAGCGCGCCGATGCTGGCCTCGTTGACCGGGCTGTAGAACTTGATGATGGCGGCTTCGGGCATGGTCGCTCCCCGTTTGCGGCGCTGAGCCGGTCAGTCGTGGACGACGCGGCAGGTGAGCGCCTTGAGATAGCGCGTCTCGGGCATGGCCGGGTGCAGCGGATGGTCCGGCGCCTGGCCGCCCACCTCGAGCACCTGCACGAAGCGCCCGAGGTGGCGCGCGGCCTGCTGGATCGCCGCGATCAGGTCGTCCTGCGCAAGATGGTGCGAGCACGAGCAGGACACGAGGATGCCGTCGCGCGACAGCAGCTGCATGGCCTGCTGGTTCAGCTTGCGGTAGGCGGCCTGGCCCTTGGGGATGTCGCGACGACGCTTGATGAACGCCGGGGGGTCGACTACGACGACGTCGAAGCGTTCGCCAGCCTCGCGCAGCGCAGCGAGCGTGTCGAAGGCATCGCCGCGCCGCGCCTCGACCTCGAGGGCGTTGTCATGCGCCGACGCCGCAAGCAGCTCGAGCGCGGGTGCGGAGGAATCCACGCACAACACGCCCGAGGCACCCGCGCGCGCCGCGGCGAGGCCCCAGGCCCCCAGGTAGCTGAACACGTCAAGCACGCGATTGCCTCGCACGTACTTCAGGAACGCCGCGCGGTTGGCGGCCTGGTCGTAGAACCAGCCGGTCTTCTGACCGGCGCCGAGCGGCACGCGGAAGCGCACGCCGTTCTCTTCGACCAGGGCCTGTTGCGGCGCCTCGCCGAGCGCCGCCTCGACGTAGGACGGCAGGCCCTCGAGCTCGCGCGCCGTAGAGTCGTTCTTCCAGATAATCGCCGACGGTGCGATCACCTGCTCGAGCGCTGCGACCACGTCGACCCTGAGCGCCTCCATGCCGGCCGTGCCGATCTGTCCCACCACGACGTCGCCATAGCGGTCGAGCACGAGGCCTGGCAAACCGTCGGACTCGCCATAGGCAAGGCGGTAAAACGGCTTCGCGTACAGGCGCTCGCGCAGCGCGAGCGCCACCTGCAACCGGTGCACCAGCAGCGACTTGCCCGGCGGATAGCGCGCGTCGCGGCCGAGGATGCGCGCGCAGATGAGCGCACTCGGATTGACGTAGGCGTAACCGAGGAAATGATCGCGGTCGCCGATCACCCGGCAGAGCGCGCCCGGCGCGAAGGACGTGAGCGGCGTGCGCCCGATGTCCACCTCGTTGCTGAACACCCACAGGTGTCCCGCGCCCAGGCGTCGCCCTTCGTGGGGCTTCAGGCGCAGTTCGGACAGGGCGAGTCCGGCCGCGGGCGCCTCGTGGGCGTGCGTCATCGTGGGAAACCTCGTTCCGCTATAGTGCCGCATTCTATCTGAGCGCCCGGCACCACCCATGCAAACGACCCAGCAGCGCGCGTCGCGCAACCGGCTCGCGCTCGAGACCAGCCCCTACCTGCTGCAGCACGCCGACAACCCGGTGGACTGGTATCCGTGGGGCCCCGAGGCGCTCGAGCGTGCCCGTGCCGAGGGAAAGCCGATCCTGCTGTCCGTTGGATACTCGGCCTGCCACTGGTGTCACGTGATGGCCCACGAGTCCTTCGAGGACGACGCGACGGCCGCGCTCATGAACGAGTCGTTCGTCAACGTGAAGGTCGATCGCGAGGAGCGGCCGGACATCGACCGCATCTACCAGACCGCGCACCAGATGCTCACGCAGCGCGGCGGTGGCTGGCCGCTGACGATGTTTCTCTCGCCCGTCGATCACCGCCCGTTCTTCGGCGGCACTTATTTTCCGCCGCAGCCCAAGTTCGGCATGCCGGCGTTCCGCGAGGTGCTGACGCGCGTCGCCCATTACTACCGCGAGCACGGCGAGGACATCCGGCGCCAGGGCGACGCGCTCGTCGAGGCGTTCGGACAGATGTTGCCCCCGCCGGCAGCCGAGGCGACGACGCTGTCGCGTGCACCGATCGCCGCCGCGCGCGAGACTCTGCAGCGCGACTTCGACGGGCGCTTCGGAGGATTCGGCGGCGCGCCCAAGTTCCCGCACCCGCTCAACCTCGAGTTCCTGCTGCGCGTCTGGCACGCCTCCGCGAATGAGGATCCGCCGGACCTCCAGGCGCTGTACATGGCCACGCTCACCCTGACTCGCATGGCCGAGGGCGGTCTCTACGACCAGCTGGGTGGCGGATTCTGCCGCTACTCCGTCGATCCGTACTGGATGATTCCGCACTTCGAGAAGATGCTGTACGACAACGGCCAGTTGCTCGCGGTCAGCGCGCAGGCGGCGGTCGCCACGGGCGAGGCGATGTTCCGCCGCATCACCGCCGAGACCGCCGACTGGATGCGTCGCGACATGGAGCACGCCGATGGCGGCTTCTACTCGACGCTCGACGCGGACTCCGAGGGCCACGAGGGTCAGTTCTACGTCTGGACGCGCGAAGATGCCCGCAGCCATCTCGACGAGCGCGAATACGCGGTGCTATCGCGGCGCTTCGGCCTGGACCGGGAGGCCAACTTCGAGGGACGCTGGCACCTCCACTCATACGAGTCGCTGGCGCGGGTTGCGGAACTCGAGGGCCTGAGAGAGTCCGAGGCCGAAGCCGCGCTCGACTCGGCACGCGGGAAGCTGCTCGCGGTTCGTAGCCGCCGCGTCTGGCCGGGGCGCGACGAGAAGATCCTGACGGCGTGGAACGGACTCGCAATTTCGGGCCTTGCGGCGGCCGCGCGCGCGCTCGGACGGGACGAGTACGTGGACTCCGCAGCACGCACCGTCGACTTCCTGCGCCGCCACTGCTGGCACGACGGACGCCTGCTCGCCGTGTACAAGGACGGACGATCGCGCTTTCCCGCCTATCTCGACGACCACGCCTTCCTTGCCTGGGGTCTGCTCGAGCTCCTGCAGGCACGCTGGCACGGTCCGTGGCTCGAGTGGGCCACCGAGCTCGCCGACGCGATGCTCGCCCACTTCGAGGATCGCGAAGGCGGCGGTTTCTTCTTCACGGCAGACGACCACGAGTCCCTGATTCTTCGGCCGAAGACCTTCGGCGACGACGCGACTCCTGCAGGCAACGGCGTGGCCGCTCGCGTCCTGCTGCGTCTCGGTTACCTGCTCGCGGAGCCACGCTATCTCGATGCGGCCGAGCGTAGCCTGCGCGCGTCGTGGTCGCTCATCGAACGCTATCCGCACGCGCACACCAGCCTGCTGCTGGCGCTGGACGAATACACGTCGCCAGCGCAGGTGATCGTGGTTCGCGGCGCAGCCGCCGACGTCACCTTCTGGCGCGCAGAGCTCGACAAGCTGTTCGACCCGCGGCGCGCGGTGTTCGCCATCCCCTCGGATGCCGCCTCGCTGCCGGGCGCACTCGCGGACAAACGCCCGGGCACGGGCGTGGTGGCCTACCTTTGCCGCGGCACGACCTGTTCGCCGCCGCTCGCCACGCTCGGCGAGCTGCTGCGCGCGCTCAAGTCGGCACACGACTGAGCTCGCGAGTCCGCCGAACGGACTGCCGCCCGCTGTCCCGCTCCTCGCAACCACTCACGTCCGGAAGTACCGAGCCATGCGCCGATCCGTCTGCCTCACCGCGCTCACCACCCTCGTCACTGCGCTGCTGTCGGCGCCTTCACCGGCGCAGTCGCCTGCACCGCGCGTCGTCCTGGTGCAGGCCGGCCAGCTGCTCGACCGGCCCGGCCGTCCCGCGCGCGGCGCGAGCACGATCGTGATCCGCGACGGCAAGGTTCTGGAGGTGCGCGACGGACACCTCGCGGCCGCGTCTGCCGGCTTCCCGGAGGCCGAGATCGTGGACCTTCGCGACCGCTACGTGCTGCCGGGCCTGATCGACAGCCACGTGCATCTCACCTCCGACACCGGGGGCGTGCTGTCGCAGCTTGAAGAGGTACAGCTCGAGCCGCCGGCGAAGGCCTACAACGCGCTCGTCAACGCGCACAAGACGCTCTCGGCGGGCTTCACCACGGTGCGCAACCTCGGCGACCGCGACGGCGTCACCCTCGCGCTGCGCGACGCGGTGCGCGCGGGCAAGATCGTGGGCCCCAACATCGTGGACGCCGGCACCTCGATCTCGACGACCGCGGGGCACATGGACGGCGCGCTCGGCTTCCGCGACGACCTGCGCGACGCGCTCGACCGCCACGACAACCTCTGCGACGGCCCCGATGCCTGCCGGCGCGCGGTGCGCCTGCAGGTCGCGCGCGGCGTGGACCTGATCAAGATCGCCACGACCGGCGGCGTGAACAGCCGCATCGGGGCCGGCCTCGGCCAGCAGATGTTCGAGGACGAGGCTGCAGCCATCGTCGAGACCGCGAGGCTCTACGGCAAGAAGGTCGCCGTGCACGCCCACGGCGCCGACGGCGTGAAGCTCGCGCTCAAGGCGGGCGTGGACTCCATCGAGCACGGAACGGTGCTCGATGACGAGTGCGTGGCGCTGTTCCTCAAGACGGGCGCTTACTACGTGCCGACGCTGTCGACGGTGAATGGCTACCTCGAGCGCATCGCGGCCGACCCCGACGCCTACTCGCCCGCGGTGCGGGCGAAGGTCGACTGGCGCATCAAGGTCACGGGCGAGTCACTGCAGACGCTGGTGCCGCGCGGCGTGAAGATCGCCTTCGGCACCGATGCAGGCGTGAGCAAGCATGGCCGCAATGCGGAGGAGTTCGAGCTGATGGTGAAGCACGGCATGACGCCATCGCAGGCACTGGTCGCCGCGACCGTCAACGCGGCCGACCTGCTCGGGCTGTCGGCGGAGGTGGGTACGCTCGAGCCGGGCAAACGAGCAGACCTGATCGCCGTATCCGGCGACCCGCTGGCCGACATCACGGTACTGAAGCGTGTTTCCTTCGTGATGAAGGACGGCCGGCCGTTCCGCGACTAGGGCGGGCACCGCGGCAGCGGCGGGGTGGTTCGCCTCCCCGTGGCACTTGCCAATTGGCACGTGCGTTACCTACTATGTGCCATTCTGCACTTCGAGGTAATCCGGCATGAATGCGCCAGCCAGGACCTTCAGGCCGCTCACCGGGCTCGACCCGCGACAGGTCGACGCGGTCGCGCTCAAGGCATTCTTCAACCTCGCCGCCGAGTGGGGCCTCAGCGTCGAGGAGCAACTCACCCTGCTCGGTCGGCCCGGCAAGCGCACTCTCTACCGATGGAAGGCCGGTGACGTCGCCGGCCTGCCGCCCGACACGCTCGAGCGCATCAGCGTGCTGCTAGGCATTTACAAGGCGCTCGAGATACTGCTACCGGTTCCCGGGCGTGCGCAGTCGTGGGTAGGTCGCGCCAACGAGGCTTTCGGCGGCCGCTCCGGGCTCGACGTCATGCTCGGCGGCAAGGTCGACGACCTGTATCAGGTGCGACGGCACCTCGATGCCTGGCGCGGCTAAGGCCCTGCGGCGACGTCGGCTCGCCGGTCAGCGCCAGTACCGCATCGTCCCGTCGCGCTTCCCGCCGATCACTCTGTTCGAGCGACTGGTGTCCACCGACGAGCTCGAGGTGGCGTATGCGATCGAGGGACTGACCAACGACCGGCTGCGCACGCAGGCCGGCGATCTGCACCGGGTGCCGCGCGATCAGTGGGTAACCGGCCCCGGCGCAACCGTCGTGATGGCGCCGTTCACGCACATCGGACGCGCCAGCCGCTTCAGCGACGGCAGCTACGGCGTGTACTACGCCGCGCTCGACGAAGATACCGCCGTTGCGGAAACCGCGTTTCACGTCGCTCGCTTCCTGCGCCAGACACGCGAGCCGCCGATCGAGGTCGACCAGCGCCTGTACATCGGCAGGATCGTCGAGCCCATGGAGGACATCCGCAGCCCCGCTTTCGACCACCTCAGCGATCCTGACCTCGCGACCTATCCGGTCTGCCAGGCATATGGCCGGGAACGTCGGGCCGCGGACTCCTGGGGCCTGATCTACCGCAGCGCACGCCGGCCGGGTGGCGAGTGCATCGGCGCGTTCCGTCCGAAGGCGATCAGCCCGCCGACGCAGAGCCGGCACTTCCGATACCTGTTCGATGGCGAAAGAGTGGCCACCGTGCTGACGGTCACGGAGGTCCGGGACCTCGTCGCGGAGCACGAGCGACCAGCACGGCCGAGAAAGTCGTAGCACAGGCGCCCCGAGGTCGACACGAATGGTGTCCTGCCGACAGTGACGCGGCGCGGACCGTGCTCAGTAGGCCGTGAGCGACTGACCGCTGCGCGGCTGCACGGCTGTGCCCGCGGCGCCGGCGAACGTGACCGGGACCGACTCGCTCTTGAGTCCGGCGTTGCGCAGCACGACGAAGTGCAGGTGCGGCCCGGTCGAGAATCCCGTGTTGCCGGAACTGGCAATGTACTCGCCGCGCGCGACGCGCTGACCCGGTCGCACGCGTACCGTGTCCATCTGCAGGTGCGCATACACGGCAGTCGTGCCGTCGTCGTGCAGGATCTGGACGTAGTTTGCCTCGCTGCGTAGCTCGGGTGCCGTGCCCGTCCGGAAGTTTCGGTAGGTGACGTCGATCACCATGCCCTCGCGCGCCGCATGCACCGCGCTGCCGACAGGCATGGCGAAATCGATGGCGTACCTGCTGCCGGCATCCCGGTGCGTGATCGCGTCGGGCGGGGCCTGTGTCACGTCGTAGAACTTCGCGAGCGCGAAGGGTGCGCGATACGGCACCGACGGCGCGTGCGCCGCAGCGGGATCGCCCAGCACGTAGCCGTAGTCGAAACGCACCTCTGCGTCGCCCTGCGACGCGGGCAGCGACAGCAGCACCTGCTCGGAGCGCGGGCTCACGACCCCGCGCGCCGCCTGCGCGCCGCCCGGCCCCGCAGTGCGCACGCCGAACTCGACCGGGCAGCGGCACTCGTTCACCGCCACGAGCTGGACGCCGTCATCGGTCGTCCGCACCTCGACGGCGATGCGCGGAGACGCCGCACGCCCTTTTACCTCCACGGCTTCAGCGGGTGCGTCGGACGGCGGCTGGCGGTCGGTGAAGACCCACTGGCCGTGCTCGTCCTTGTAGCGATAGACCTGCTGCGCAGCGGCGGGTATCGCGGCCGCCAGCGCAGCGACGGCGATGGCAGCAGCAACGCGCCCGAGACGCTCGTTCATGGGACGTGAGCCTACCCGCGGCGGAGGGGCTCAGCCGAGCGGCGGGCGGCACGGCGTGATGATTACGAGCGGCAGCTCACGAATTGCCGTCGACCAGCCGTTCCCGCAGGGCCGCGAGCAGCGTGCCGTCGCGTGCGAGGTCGAAGCGGCGCGCGCTTGCCCAGTCGTACGCCCACGGGTGCGCGCTGCGCAGTTGCGGCGGTTCGTCCGCGTACCGCGGGAACACGTGCGCATGCAGCGCGGGCTCGAGGTTCCCGAACATCGCGTAGTTGATGCGCAGCGCGCCGGTGGTCTCAAGCACGACCTCCCCGAGCCGAGCCATGTCGGCAAGGAAGCCGGCCTGCGCAGCGGGCGTCAGTGCGTTGAAATGCGGCACGACGGGGTCGGGCATCAGCAGGCAGTAGCCGGCGAGCACCTGAGGGTCGCCCATCACCGCCCATCCGGACGGCATCCTCGCGATCAGCGTCGGATCGCCGCCCGTGCGGCAGGCCTCCACGCGTCGGTGTATCGCGGTGCTCATCGCCTGCCGGGCTCGCGCGTCACACGCCGGCGCCGTCGCGGAAGATGAAGTAGACCGCGCCGAGCATGCACAGGGCCGCCCACACGTAATCGAGCCTGAGCGGCTGGCGCATGTAGAGGACGACGAAGGGCACGAACACCGTGAGGGTGATGACCTCCTGCAGGATCTTCAGCTGCGGCAGCGACATCGCCGTGTAGCCGATGCGGTTGGCCGGCACCTGCAGCAGGTACTCGAAGAACGCGATGCCCCAGCTCACCAGCGCCGCGATGTACCACGGGCTGCCACTCAGATTCTTGAGATGCGCGTACCAGGCGAAGGTCATGAAGACGTTGGAGAGCGCGAGCAGCAGGATACTGACCGGGATGGCCTGCACGATTCACTTCCGATCGAGGGAGGCTGGCAACCGCACGCCATGCTCGCGCAGGCGGTCGCGCGTCTCTGCCGGATTGCGGTGATGGATCGCGCGCCAGCCGCAGTTCACGGCGCCGGCGACGTTGGGCGGCAGGTCGTCGATGAACACTGTCACCGCTGGCTCAAGGCCGAGTCGTCGCTCCGCCTCGCGGTAGATCTCGGCGGAGGGCTTCACGGCCCCGACGCGGAAGGAGGCGATCACCCCGTGAGTGAGCCCCTCGAGCCCGTAGCACTCGTCGAGGTGTCGCCAGTGCAGGTCACCGACGTTGGACAGCAGGTACACGCGGTAGTCTCCCATCAGGCCCGCGGCAAGATCGAACATCTCCTGCGCACGGTCGAACATGTCGAGCCAGCGCTGGCGCAGCTCGTCCGGGTCGAGCGGCCGCGCAGCCATTGCGGCAATGCGGTCCAGCATCTCCTCGCCGGAGATCTCGCCGCGCTCGTGGGCCGCCAGGTCCACGCGCTCGAGCCAGCGCGGCAGATCCGTCATGTCGATGCCGGCCGCGGCGAGGTAGTCGATGAAGGGCTGGTAGCGCAGCCGGACCAGCACGCCGCCCACGTCGAACACCACGTTGCGGATCACGGCGCGCCTCAGTGCGGGTGCCAGCCTCGCGTGGCGAGCAGCACCGCGAAGCCGATGACGTAGGCGATCGGGACATGCCAGCCAGCCCTGAGCCAGGCCCACACCGAACGCGCCTCCGGGAAGAGGTTGGTTATCGCGACGCCGGCCGACGAGCCGAACCAGATCATCGAACCGCCGAAACCCACCGCGTAGGCGAGCACGCCCCAGTCGTAACCGCCCTGCTCAAGCGCGAGCTTGGTGAGCGGGATGTTGTCGAACACCGAGGAGACGAACCCGAGGCCGAGCGCCGATCGCCATGAGGGTGCCGGCAAGTGCTCCACCGGCATCATCGTGGCCGCTGTGACGAGGCACAGCAGGAAGATCGTCCCGGTCAGCGCGTCCCGCAGCGCCGACCAGTCGGGTCGCCGCCACGCCGCCGTAGCGAGCAGCGCACCCCATACGGCGAGCCCGAGGAACGGCACGCTGTGCGTGTACTCCTTGAGGTGGAGGTTTGCGATCAGGTTGGTCCCGACCGCGGAGGCCAGGATCAGGCCGACGATCGCCACGCGGGGCCAGTCCACGGGCGTGTGTTCCGTATCGCTCTTGGAGATGGGTGCATAGCGCTGCTGCTGGATCGCGGCGGGAATGCCGAATACCAGGAAGGCCGTACCGGCGGCGACATACGCGTGAAGCACGTCGAGCGGACTCACGCCGTCGATCCACATCATGGTCGTGGTCGTATCGCCGATGACGCTTCCCGCCCCACCCGCGTTGGCGGCGGCCACGAGGGCCGCGAGGTAGCCCACATGCACCCGGCCGCGGTACACCGATGACGCCACCGTGCCACCGATGAGTGCCGCCGCAATGTTGTCGAGAAAACCGGACAGCACGAATACCAGCGCCAGCAGCACGAAGCCGCCTCGCCAGTCGTCGGGCAGCAGGTCGGGCAGCCGGCCCGGCAGGTGGCTCTGCTCGAAATGGCGCGACAGCAGCGCAAAGCCAGTCAGCAGCATGAACAGGTTCGCGAGCCCGGAGGACTCCTCGCCAAGGTGGGCCAGCAGCCCGGGCAATCCGGGGCCCGGGTGAAAACCGGCAGTGGCGAGCTTGAAGACGGCGATGACCGCGAGCCCCGAGGCCGCTACCGCAAGGGAGTGGCGATGGAACATCGCGACCCCGAGCAGTGTCATTGCGAACAGTACGAACTCGAACGGTACGGACCCGGGACTCATGGGACGGACACCCGTTGCAGGTCGAGCGGCTCACCCGGTACGCGGCGCGCTCTCAGCACGAAGTCGAAGCGGTCCACGTCCGTGCAGTAGTCGAAGTCGTCGCGTGGCGCCCAGTCGCAGGCCGGATCGAAGAACTTCATTGCGGCCGGAGCGTCGCGCAGGCGGTCGCGGACCTCGTCGAGTGGCGCCGGCTCGCCCTGCAGCAGCAGGCGCAGGCACTCGGCATAGAGATCGTCCTCGGCACAGCGCTCGCGAGCCTCATGGCCCATGCGTACCAGCGAAACCTGCTGCGGGGCGCGCGAGGCGATGTAGCGCCGCACCGTCGAGATGTTGACGAAGGCGCCGGTCAGCACCTCGTCGGCACCGGTTGCATTGACCAGTCCCTGCGTACCGGCGTGCGTGGTGTGCACCAGGATCTTTCCGCGCAGATCGATCGAACGTATCTCGGTGGGCGAATTGCCGATGTCGAAGCCGGGCAACCTGCGAGCGTGGCGCTCGCCGGCAAGCACGGCGCCGGGAAAGCGCCGCGCGAGCGCCTTTGCGTCGTCGATCCCGGCGACCGGCAGCACGCGCGCTGCACCTGCGTCGACAGCGTAGGCCGCGACGGAGAACGCGCGGAACACGTCGATCACGACCGCAATGCCGCGCGCCTCGCGCGCACCGGCGACGTGATCCAGCATTTCTATCCTCATCTCGCCCGCGTCCCTGCCCGGCCGCGCGGGGACCGGCTCGAGCGCTCGGTCATGGCCCGACCAGATCCTCTCCGAAGTCGGCTCGAAGCGCGGCAATGTCGGGATCCACGGTCACTACGTTCTCCGCCGAGGCTGCACGACGCAGGCGGTCGCGCGCCGCATCCCAGGCTTCGCCGGCCGGTAATTCCTCTACGAGGATCGCGCGCGCGCCGGATTTGTCGAGCGTGCGCAGGTTGACGTAGAGCTCGCGCCCATAGACGTCGGCACGGCGACCGGCATTGATCCATGTCATGTAACGGTTCGCCACGCGAGGCGGGCGGGCCGCGAGCACGGCGACCTTCTCGTGCCCGGACGCGAGCTGTGCGACGACCTCCTCGAGTGAGGCACTGTTGACGATGCTGAGCGGGGTCGTTGGCGCATAGTGCTTGGTGTCCGCTCCCGGCACGCGTGGCGCGGTCCCCGCAGGACCTTCCGCGACCTCCGGAACGACCGATCGAAGCTGCGACAGGGTGATCGAACCGGGCCGCAGCACGCGCGGCACCGTGTCCACGCACGATACGATCGTCGACTCGAGCCCGATCTTGCAGTCGCCGCCGTCGAGTACCACCTTGACGGCATCACCGAATTCCTCGCGGACGTGCTCGGCCCGCGTGGGGCTGACACGTCCGTAGCGGTTCGCCGAGGGAGCCGCGATGCCGCTGCCAAAGGCACGCAGCAGCTGCTGGGCCACGGGGTGACCGGGGACGCGCACCGCGACCGTGTCCTGCCCGCCTGTGATCGCGAGATCCACGGCGGGCGCGCGTCTCAATACCAGCGTGAGCGGGCCCGGCCAGAAGCGCTCGGCGAGTGCCTGCGCAGCGGGTGGAACCTCGAGCGCCCAGCGCTCCAGGAGCCGTGCGTTGTCGATGTGCACGATCAACGGGTGAGTCGGTGGCCGTTCCTTCAGCGCGAAGACTTTGCGGACCGCATCCGGGTTCTGCGCGTCCGCACCCAGGCCATAGACGGTCTCGGTCGGAAAGGCCACGACCTCTCCTTCACGCAGTGCTTCCACTGCGCCGTCGATCTCGTCCTGGGGCAG